>Ga0163155_10000107_pt1 | contig 88794 bp, 72 predicted proteins | sample OliLakLV19SP4G1_FD_148611 | JGI IMG/M metagenome (GOLD analysis project Ga0163155, IMG submission 148611) | Freshwater microbial mat bacterial communities from Lake Vanda, McMurdo Dry Valleys, Antarctica - Oligotrophic Lake LV.19.SP4.G1 | ecosystem: Environmental > Aquatic > Freshwater > Lake >... | reverse complement strand
CTCGATGTACAGCGCCTCGACCTCCGTCGCCTTCAGGAAGTCGCGCATCGCCTTCGCGATGAACTCCGGACCGTTGTCGCTGCGGATGTGCCTGGGCACGCCGCGCGTCTTGAACAGTTCGACCAGGCTGCGCCCGGACGTCGCGCTCACGCTGGCGCGGACGATGGAACACGACACCGACCAGCCCAGCGTGCGCCGCGCGCGAGTGGAGCCCATCGAGCCCGAGGGAATGGCGGGCGGTGTGCCTCTCTTGCGCGCATTCTGTGCCTGCCTGCCGGAGGTCATCGCCGACCCGATGCCTGACGGCAATCTCCTCTATCGATTCGTCGACGGACGCGTCGGCAACGCGGCTTCCATCACTGCGTTCACGGGCGATGTGCGGCGCGACTTGAGCGGCGCTCTGCATCGGGACGAGGCCAACACGATGAATGCGCTGCTGCTGACGATCTCGCGGCCGTCGGCGCTCGCCGTTATTGATATGTGGTTCCCGCCCGGCCTGTGGCCAGCTCAGCCCGTGGCAAGGTCGCTCTCGGCGATCGCCGGCGATCCGCTCACCGCTCCACCAGCGACGTGGCGACCGCTGCCGCTCTCGGAAACGGCGCAGCGACTCGGCCTCGGTACGGAAGCCGGCTACCTCCGGGAAGTGCCGGAGTACTCGAGCGTCATGGCAAGCGTGTTCACGCGGTTGGGCTGGGACGCGGACCAGTGCGAAGTGCACCGCCTGCGGGTCGAGTACCCGATGATGGGCACGTGCCTTGGACTCACGGTGGAACTGCCGGAGCGTTGAGCGCGAAGGCGCCGACGGCCGCTTCGGACAGGCCCTTATCGGTCTCGTGATGACCGTGCGCGAGAGTACGGCCCACAAACGTGCCGCTTCCATTGATTCTTCTGGGCGCACTCTTGAGAATGGCTGGGACGTACCGGAATCAGCGACTCTCGACCGTGCGATTGTGCGCCGGCGGTGAGCGCGGCTGCGCGGTGCATGAGGGGAAGCACATGGGCCAGGCAGCATCATCGTTGGGGTTCGCGGGCATTGTCGGTGGACTGCTCTTGCTTTCACCGGCGTGGGCGTCGTCGGCGTGGGCGCAGGTCACGAAGATCGAGCTCACCCCGACGCAGGTCGGCAGCCGTAACACGACATACTTCACGATCGCACCGACGGACGATCCCGCGCTCTTCTTTGGTGTGCCCTTTGACGATGTGCGGCTCGTCGATTTCAACTCCGCGCCGGATGGCGCGCTGGTCGAGGGAGGCGAGGTCACCACGCAGTACGGTTCGCTGGGGGTGATGATGAACAGCGTTCGCGTATCGGCGTTCATCTATGGCGGCAACAATTACGGTGCCGGATTCGCCACCGAGGACAACCAGGCGCAGGTGTTTACATTCACCGAGCCGGTCAAGGCCGTCGGCATCGTCAACACCTCGCCGGACAAAGATCTCGTGCGGTTCTTCTCGGGACCCGACGGCACCGGCGCGCTCCTCTTTTCGTTTAATGATCAGCAGGACCTGCCGCTGAATTTCAACATCGACCGCTTCGTCGGCGGCATCGCCGAACCTGGCGTGACGATCGCGGCGTGGGGCGAGTGCTGAGCGCGGAGGTTCGGTCGGCTTCTCGCTGCGCTCCGCCTCGAACCTGCACTATGACCTCCGAATACCTCAGCGCTGAAGACGTCGCCGGTTCAGAATGGGCTGCGTGGTATGCCATGACGCCGCTTGCGCGCCCGGCGTTGCCGGATCGCGAGTCGATGTGATGAGCCAGATGCGGGGCCGACACAGCTCATCGCTGTCATCGATTCATCGTCATCGATTCATCTCTTCGTCGATCCGTTCGCGGGCTCTGGGCCAGGTTGTGCATCGATGCGAGGACCGAGCAAATTCTTCGCCTCGTGTCGCGGGTCGATCTGCTGGGCCTGATTCTTGAGGTCGTCGGACTCGCTCGCGAGTCCGCCTTCGGCCTGCGAAGTTGCATCGCCCGATCCGGGGGCGATGGGCGCACTTCCCGAACGCGACGGGATGAACGCCCCGGCGATTTCGTCGGGCGCAACGCTCTCAAGGGGCGCCTGCGCCATGTGATCGTCAGCTCCGCGAAGCATTGTCACCGGCACGCCGCGTGGAAACACGACTTCGCGAGCCTCGTCGGGCATCGATATTCCTTCCTCCTGATAAGCCCGCTTCACCAGGCGGATCACCGATGATCGCACCTTGAGCCAACTATTCTCTCGCCCGTTGAGCCAGAAGTACACCTTCAAGTTCACCGTGGATGCGCCCAAGCTGTCCGCAAGCACCCAAGGCTCGGGCTCTTTGAGCACTGCGGGGTGATCCGCCAGCACGCGTCGGGCCACTTCCTGGGCACGGTCGATCGGATCGTCGTATCCGATGCCGATCGTGAAGTCCTCGCGCCGGTTCGGCGTCGCCGTGAAGTTGCGGATCGTGCTTACGTACACTGTGGAGTTGGGCAGCTGCGCGAGGTTGCCGTCCAGCGTCATCAGCACTGTCGTGCGAATGTTAAGTTGCTTCACGTAGCCCGTGACGCCGTTGATCTCGACGAGGTCGCCGGTCTGGAACGGCCGTTGAACGCTCAAGAAAATACTGGCCAGATAGTTCTCGGTGATCCCGCGGAACGCGATACCCAGCGCCAGCCCGATCAGGCCTGTCCCGCCCACCAACGTCAGGGCCAGTTGCGTAAGCCCCGAAATGCGAAGGACGACATACGCGCCGAGGAATAGAACGATCACGCCCGCGCCCATCGCAAGCAAGTCACGGAGCAGTTTGGCGCGAACCCGCTCGCGGAGCGCCGCCCGCACCCCTCGGACTGAAAACCACGCGACCACTGCGAAAAGCGCAAGCGTGACTATCGCGAACACGAACATGGGCATCGCCCCGGCGATGTCGTGACGAAGCCCTGACAGCCCGCTCATCGCCGCGCTGAAATCCCAGGCCGACGCGCGGACAACTTCCATCTGGTTCGCCACCGCGGCGACACCTTCGGTGTTCCGCGCCAAGTCGCCGGCCCATTTCTTCAGGTCTTCGGACTTCGCCGGACCGTCTAAAAAAACAACTCCACTCTCGACCCGCACACCCGACTGGGGAAACCAGCCGGTAGCGTCGAGCACCTTCTTGAGGCGGTCGCGTATGGCTACATCATGCGCGACGGGCTCGATCGCAAGCGTTGTGGCGCCGGAAGCGATATCCGCCGTGGTAGACGGGGCGGAGTCGGGTGCCAGAATGTCGCCGCGGCCTGGCACAGCTTGGCCTCGGGCAGGCGCTGCGGGCCCGCACAGCGCACACCCGAGACACACGGCCAACACAACTCCACTGCGGCGACGCGCGGGTCCCGGCATGTTGCACATCTCCAAGAGGAAGTCGCCGCGGATGAATACGCTGTGCAAGTAGGTGGTCGGCGACCAACCACACGCCAGCTCCCGACGAGGCGGCCCACCGTTCGCGAATCACTTGCACGAGATACCTTGGCGGCCGTGGCGGGGATCTACGCTGAAAATCATGGACCTTTTTTACGCGGTGGTGATTTGCGGGTGGTCGACTTTGCCTTAGTCAAAGCCTTGGACTTGGCCAGAGACTTGGACTTGGCCAGAGACTTGGACTTGGCCAGAGACTTGGACTTGGCCAGAGACTTGGACTTGGCCAGAGACTTGGACTTCGGGCCCGACTTGGATTCTGCGGAGGCCTTGGTCGACCGCGATGAACGTAGCGCGCGGCCAAGGCGACCGGATCCGCTTCGTGAAACTCCCCCGGGGCGCTCCGCACCCACGCTGGGACCCACTTTGGGCACTAAGGGAGCCGATCCGGCAGCGATTGGCGAGCTCGGTCGACCTGATCCGACCCGGCGGCGCTTCCTGATCCGAGGCATGGAGAGACCCTTCCTTAAAAAAATGCGGCCCCCAATGGAGCACTCGGTTCAATCATCGTAGGGCGGGGCCGATGAGATTCCGCCACCACCCGATCGAGCCATACTGACCTGCCAACAACTCGTGGGCTTTGCTGCCCACCGCGCGCATCAGGTCCGGCAACGGACGCCTCCTACTGTTGCTACTCGCGGCACAACCCAACTTGCACGAGGCCCTCACAGGGCGAAGACGGCCGTTCGGACACTCCGGACTCTGTACTCTGTACTCTGGACTCTGTAATAGGCGAGAAACTCTCGAAGTACGCGTGCTCCATGGCGAAACTGCTAAGTATCTGGCATTCCCTTCGATCGAGTCTCTGGTTGGTACCGGGGGTGCTGGTACTGCTGGCCGTGGCGTTGGCGATCGGGCTGATCGAGGTGGACTCACGATTGGACGAGCGGGTGCTCGACTCCTGGCCGCGGCTTTTCGGCGCGGGCGCGGCGGGATCAAGGGGGATGCTCGTAGCCGTAGCGAGCTCGATGATCACCGTCGCCGGAGTTGTCTTCTCGATCACGCTGGTGGCGCTCTCGCTGGCCTCCAGCCAGTACACCTCCCGCGTGCTCCGCCAATTCATGAGCGACCGCACCAACCAGACGGTGCTGGGCGTGTTCGTCGGCATCTTCGCCTATTGCCTGGTCGTCCTGCGCACGATCCGCGAAGGGCCCGACATCGAGTTCGTTCCATCGCTGGCGGTGCTGGGCGGGGTCGTGCTCGCCTTCATCGGAATCGGCTACTTCAGCTACTTCATCCACCACATCGCAACGACAATCCAGGCGTCGCACGTCCTGGCGCGCAACGCCGCCGAGTCGGTCAGACGCATCGACCACCTGTTCCCGGATGGCGTTGCGCACGAGGACGAGTTTGACGCGAACTGTGACCCTTCGCGCCGCGATCCGCGGCGGCGCTGGCACGCGGCTCCGGCCCCCCGCACCGGGTACATCCAGCGCGTCGAAGCGGAGTCATTGCTGGCCGTCGCCCGGAATCAGAAGACCGTTGTCCGCATGGAGAACCGCGTCGGCGACTTCGTCGTCGAGGGCATGCCACTGGCCTCCATCCTCACAGCGGAAGACTCCGGACCGCCCTCCCAGGAGGTCATCGATCGCGTGAGTGCGGCCTACGCCATCAACGCCGAGCGGACCACGGATCAGGATGCGGCCTACGGCATTCGTCAGATCGTCGATGTCGCGCTCAAGGCGCTCTCGCCCGGGATCAATGACACCACGACGGCGGTGATGTCGCTGGATTACCTGACCGCGATCCTGGTCAAACTCTGCGCCCGCCGCATTGAATCAACGGGCCGGTTCGACAAAGGTGAACTGCGGGTCATCACGCGCGGGGCCACGTTCGCGAGCATGGTGGAACTGGCCTTCGACCAGATCCGTCAGAACGCCGGTGGCAACGTGGCGGTCCTTTCGCGGCTGGTCGAAGCGCTGCAGACTCTGGAGGGACAGACCCAGCGTCCGAATCGCCGCCGGGTCCTCCTCCATCAGGCGCTGGCGCTCGAGGAAGTCATCCGGCGGACCATCCCGGCCTCCTTGGACCGCGAACCCGTCCAGGCGCGAGCGTTGCGTCTGCTCGAATCGCTCAAAGCATTCGAGGCTGCGAGGGACATGACCACGGACCACTATTAATTTATTTATTCGAGTTGATTCAGGTTGATATAAATTGATTCCGGAGCATCTCGATCGTCTCAGGATTGGACCGTGCCGAGACTCCGCGCGCAGATGTCCACGCCTGCCGCAGCTTGTGGATGACCTATTCCGCCGAATGGCGATGAATGCGACAGTCTTGCCTTCTTTGTATCGAATGACCTACTGTTCGCCTTCGAACCAGTACGTGACCGACGGGCCGCCGCGGATCGCGTCAGACGAAATCACGTCGCCGTGAACTTCGTAGGGAGCGGTTTTGCGTCGTGACGGGCGTCGACGTCGCGCTGGGCCCGGTCGCCGGGCTTGGCGTGGTCGCGACGACGGACGGGATGTTCGATTCGACGGGCGGGGTGTGATTCTTCGCGCCCGCAACTCATCTGTGGGAGAATGAGCCTGAACGCGAAGGTCGAGGAGCCGAAACGACCGCCCACCATGTGGCCCTGGATCGGTGGGCAGTGCCCAACCTACGAACTCACGATTGCGACGGAGTGGCCATCCCCTGCCGCGCCCGCGCCGGTTCTGTCAGCGGCTCGGCCTTGTGGGCGCGCGTCATCGGCTTGCCATATTTGTTTGCATACACCTTTGTGAAGGCGGCGCCGAACAGCAGGACCTGGGACGAGTAGTAAACCCACAGCAGAATGATCGCCAACGAACCGGCGACGCCGTAGGGCGATGTCAGGCTCACTTTCCCCAAGTACAGGCCGATCAAATATTTCCCGAGCGTGAATAAGATAGCGGTCGCGGCGGCACCGACCCAAACGTCCCACCACGTCAGGATCACGTCGGGAAGAATCTTGTAGATCGTCGCAACGAACACCGTGATGAGACCCAGCGAAACCATAACGTTGGCCACGCGCCACATCCCGGAAGGGAAGAAATTGCTCACCACGGCAGACACGGCGAGGGACGCCAGCAGCAAAGCGCCGACGACCAGCACCAGCATGAACGACCAGAACCGGACCTTCACCACGCCCCACCAGCCGCGCCCCGATTTGGGCCGCACATCCCATAGCGTGTCCAGCGCATTGTGAAGCTCGGCAAATACCGCCGTCGCGCTGAACAGCAACATCGTGATGCTCACGACGGTGGCAAGTGTTCCCGACCCGGTCGCGCGACTCTGACTGAGGATCTCCTCAATGGTCTTGGCCAACTGCGCCCCGACCGTCGTTTCGATCTGCTCGACAAGCCGCCCCTGCGCGGCGCTTTCCCCGTACACCAGACTCGCCAACGCCACCACAACGATCAGTATCGGCGCCAGAGAGAACGCCAGGTAATACGAGAGCGCCGCGCCCAAGCGGTAGGCCTCGTGCTCATACCACGTCTGGCAGGTCGCCTTCAGAAGATCGAAAACGTTTTTCGCTTTCATAAGCATCGCCGCCTCGTACTGACGGACAAATCTGAGTTGGTTTCGTCGTCGCCGATGACGTCTTCCACGTCGAGCATCTTCACGGCAATCATCCTTTGATTCACCCAGAACCGCCGCAGGACAAGTCGGACGCTTCCACGCCCGCGATTTGGTGCTTGGACATGTCGTTTGCTCCTTCGGTTGGTCAAAAACGGACAGATTGTCACGGTCATCATGGGGGGTGGCAAGGTTTGTATTGAAACCGTGATCAAGGGATCACTCGTGCGCGACAGCACCGACACTCGATCCGCGAACGGGTCACAGATCATCGATGTCGCAAGCTCTACTTTGACCGAACCCCATCGCGCTGTGGGGCCTCGAAGGCAAAACTGGCTGCAGTTGCGGCGGTTCGGCACGTGATTCAAGAGTTCGCCCGAAAGCTGGCGAAACGTATTCAATCGATCTGGTCGGGCAACTGCTTTACCGCTACAGCGTCCCTTACTCCCTCAAGCATCGCCGCAGTCCTCTCTGCCGAAACCCGAGCTCATGGAGTCGTCTGATGGTCCGGCGCCGGTGCGACGCGGAGGACACCAGTCGCGTACCCGCTACCGCTCGAACACGCCAGCGACGCACTCTCTGCCCGCGCCGTCTCACCAATGACAGATCTTTCAGGAAGATCTGTAGGCAGCAGGACTGTCGACAAACGGGCAGTCCCGGCGCGAAAACATCGTTGCCAGAAATCGCACCCATCTGGAGGAAAAAGCGTAGTTTTCCGGGGTCGGCATTTTGACGACGGCGTCATCGGTGGCATCTGCGCGCGGCCGCGCACCGTCCCGACTCCTCCACAATCGCATCAATCAGCAGGAAAAACATAGTTTGTCAGGGGTCGTGTCTGTGACGACGGCATCATCGCCGCCGTCCACATGGGATTCGCGCCCGCATCTCTTTGACCCCTCCGAGACCAACGTCTGTCACTGGCGATGCTGGACGCGGAGCTTGCGACATGCGTGGCGGAGGAGACGAGGACGTCGACGCTGATGCAGACGGCGCGGGCGATCGTGGCGCAGATCGACGGAGCTCATCCGTCAGGAGAGCTTCAGCATCTGGGGCAACTTCAGCGGGAGCGCGGAGGCGGTCGCGAGGCATGCGCGGAAGATGAAGAAGCGGTTCGAGCTGGCGATCGTTGCCCGGGGGGGGCGGCGGCGGTGCGTCAGCGGCCGCCGCCGCGGAAGGCGCGCCTGCGGTTCTCACGTAGCGGGCGTGTCATCCGCTGAGCAGATCGAAGAAAGAAAGACGGCCCCGGCCATGCCGGCGGCGATGCCGTGCGCGGAGCGCGCGTTTGCGCGCCGCCGCGCGCCGAAGTGCGCTCCGCGCGACGCGATTTCTCGTCAGAATCATGCAGTTTGAACTCGCACCTGACGTCCGGCTCGGCGAAAATGCGTCGCGGCGATTTTCGGAAGGTGTCTGTCCATTACGGCTCCGGTCCATTACGGCTCCGCGTCGTACATCCTGCACCAGACGCTCATCATCAGTGTGGCGTACTACGCCGTTCAATGGGCAGTGCCGATCGGGGCAAAGTACGCCGGCATCGTTGTGATCGCGGGTGTGTCAACCGTGGTCTTGACGATCGTCGGTGACCGCATCCCGTTGCTTCGCCAGTGCGTGGGCATTTGGCATTCCGTTTCAACGACTCTTCACCCTCGACAACCCACCGTCGACACCCAAGACCTGGCCGGTCACAAACGAGTTGTCCGGGCTGAGCAGGAAAGTGATCGCCCGAGCGATCTCGTCAGGAGCGGCAATTCTGCCCAGAGGATGCATCGACGTCGACCCCTTGAGCGCCGCTTCGTTGTCGGTGATCCGCTTTGCCATCGGCGTGGCCACCAGGCCCGGGGCAACCGCGTTGAATCGGATGCCCGCCCCCGCGTAACTCGCCGCGGCCGCGCGCACCAGTCCTTCCACTCCCGCCTTCGCGGCGGCGATCGCCTCATGGTTCGGCAGCCCGATCCCCGCCGCGCACGACGACATCAGCACCACACTCCCGCCCGATGCCCTCATGTGCTTGCCCGCGGCCCTAGTCAGCGCGAACGCGGTTCGGAGGTTCTGCGCGATCGTCGCGTCAAAGTCCTGCGTCGTCGTCAGGTGCGCCGGCTTGAGCAGGATGGACCCGGCAAGGTTCACCGCGCCGGTCAATCCCGGGTGGGCTTGCAACAAGGCATCGACCGCGTCGAAGTCCTGCGCATCGACGCACGCGACCTGTCCGTCGCAGGATGCCGCAACCTCGTCGAGCCCGGCCTGTGTCCGGCCCGCGAGCACCAGAGCCCAGCCTTCGCGGCGGAGCATCTCGACGAGTGTGCGACCGATGCCGCCGGCAGCCCCGATCACTAGACACGTTCGATCAGTCATACCGCACGTTGCTCCTCATTCGTGGGTTCGGTCGCCGTGTCAGCACGCATTCACGCTTCCCTATCGCACCATGAGAAGCGCAATGATTCCGCGACCCGTCCAGGTGACAGTCCGGATCCAGTTTGTGTGCACCAGTCGACGCCAGACATTCTCATGGAAACCAGTTGAAAGTCGCGCGTGCAGCGGGACCTGCACGAAGAAGGTCGACGCCCAAGCAAAAGCTAGAAGACCAAGCCCGACCCATCGCACCGGGCTGTAGGCACCATGCCCCTGCGGGAACAACGCCAGAACAATCGCGCAAGCCGCCTCGGCAATCATAGCCGGCGCAACGATCCACGTCGTCCTTCGCTGGTGGCCCGCAGAATACTCCGAGAAGCCGCTTGCGTGCACCTTGCCCATCAACGGGTAGTGCACGATCTGGACAAACCAAATGAGTCCGACCATGAACCATGTAGCGGCGGCATGGGCGAACGGTATGAAAGGAAGTAGTTGATCGAGCACGCGGCGATCCGATCCTGTAGCCGACCTCGATGGCGAGCATGAGTCGTCCGCTCATCGCGGCGGCGGCGAATCAGCAGCGGTCTGCCGCACGCCCTGCGTTGCACGCGCCAGTCCGCCGAGCATCCCACGAAACACGATCCCGTGGAGCGGCAAGACCGAGTACCAGTACGCGATGCCCACGAGACCACGCGGGCGGAACCTCGCGGTCATCACCAGTTGCGTGCCGGCTTCGCTGGACGGCGAGGGAGAGAGATCGAAGCTCAGCGTGGCGACGCCCGGGAGTTTCATTTCGGCCCTCAGCACCAGGCGGCGCAGCGGCTCGATCGCGGTGACGCGCCAGAAGTCCAGCGCATCGCCCAGGCGCAAGTCGGCAGCGCTGCGTCGGCCGCGCCGCAGCCCCGGCCCGCCGGTGAGCCGATCCATGATGCCCCGCACGCGCCACAGCCAGTCGACGGCGTAGTAGCCGCGTTGCCCGCCGAGCGAACACACGCACGACCACACCGCGGCGGGCGATGCTGATGTGGTCACTTCGCGGCGATCAACAAACACGGTCCCCCCCGCCCATGACGGATCCCCGGGCATCACGCCCGCGTCCGACCACGCTGTCTCCACTTCATTCGCGTGTACCTTGGCCAATGCGGCGTCCATCGCCTGCCGAATGGTGAGACACTCGTGGGGCATGAGCCGAGCGGCCTCGTCGTTGCGGCAGACGACACGGTTCTTCAGGCCCTCGGCCAGCGGACGCGCGATGCTCGCGTGCAGCGGCGTGACGAGGTGGATCCACAGCGAACTCAGCCGCGGCGTCAGTATGGGCACGGGAATCACGAGCCTCCGCCGGAGGTGCAGGGCCGACGCCATCTCACGCATGATGTCGGCGTACGACGCTACATCCGGACCGCCGATGTCGAGGGTCCTGCCGGTGGTGGCGGGGGTTTCGATCGCCGCGATCAGATAGTGCATCACGTCACGCACGGCGATCGGTTGCGATTCGGTGCGGACCCATCGCGGCGTGATCATGATCGGCAGCCGCTCGACGAGGTAGCGGAGGATTTCAAACGCTGCCGAGCCCGACCCGATGATCATCGCCGCCCGCAGAACGGTCACGGGCACACCGCCGCAGCCGAGCGCGGCTTCCACTTCGCGCCGCGAAGCGAGGTGCTTGCTCAGACCATCGCCGGTTTCGCCCAGGCCACCCAGATAAATGATCCGCGGCACGCCCGCCTTGGCGGCGGCCCGCCCGAACGCTTGGGCGAGCGACAGATCGCGGGCGCGATATTCGGGGCCAGCGGCATCCATCGAGTGCACTAAGTAATACGCCGCGGCGCACCCGCGCAGGGCATCATCGAGCCGGGCCGCATCGCCCACATCTCCCTCGACGATCTCGATGCGTTCGTTCCCGGCCCACGGGCGGGCACGCAACTTGGCTGCACTGCGGGCTAGGCACCGCACGCGATAACCGCGTTCGACGAGCCTCGGCGCCAATCGCCCGCCGATGTAGCCGGTCGCGCCGGTCAAGAACACCGTGGATGATGATGATGAAGATGATGACTCATCCATGCAGGATTATCGTAGTGTTTCGGTGGGCGCCAACGTGGTTCACGCCGTAACCGTCAGTCGTGCGCGTGTCGAGCAACATGTTGCGCATCGAGGGGGATCATGCCCCACCTGCACCGGCAACCGCGCGCACATGGCCCGCAAGCAGCGGCAGAATCGAGTCCCAGCCGTCGCGCCACCCCGATCCCATTCTGTCGAGCGTCCAGCGGGGGTTGCGATCCGGCACGAGTTCGAGTCGCGCGCGGATCGTCAGCGCTGTCCTGCCTTCGCGATCGGCGAAGGTCACCGTGAGTCGGGCGCGATGGAACAGCCTGCCGTTCTCTTCGCACACTTCGTGATTAGACGATGCGCTCCGGTGCGATGACTTCGTGATACTGATTGGAGCATGTGTACATCGTGCCGTCGTTGTGCGGCACACAGATGCGCGAACTGCCTCCGCTCCGCGCATCGAGCTTCTCGATGATCGGCGTCTGAAAGCCTTGGGGACGCCACCAGTGCACGACGTGCGCCGGATCAGTGAACATCTGAAAGTCCAGTGTCCGAGGCCCGTCCATGACGCGCGTGACCACGAGTTCCTGGCCTTCCGCCGGCTGCGCCGCACCAGGCCGGTCACTTCTTCTTTCTGCCGCAATGTTTCTTGTCCTCGGATTGCATGGTGCGGAGGTACTGCTCGAGCCGGTCGAGCTTCTGTTCCCAGAACTGCCGGTACTGCTCGACCCAGTCGGCGACTTCACGCAACGGCTTCGCTTCGAGCCGGCATGGACGCCACTGCGCCCTCCGCCCCTGTGCAACGAGTCCGGCGCGCTGCAGCACCTTCAGGTGCTTGGTGACGGCAGGCAGACTCATCGCGAACGGCTTGGCGAGTTCGGTCACTGACCGCTCGCCGGCAGCAAGCCGGGCAAGAATGGCCCGGCGCGTGGGGTCGGCGAGCGCCGCGAAGGTTGTGTTGAGCTGGTCGGCCGGCATCGTATTTAACCGCGTGGTAAACTATGAACTCTGCCCCGGAATTGTCAAGCGAACTTCGGGAATCGTAAAGTCGCGCCCGATGACCTCGCTCGGCCGTTACGCTCCCCTCGATGAACGGGGCGCAGGAACCGCAGCAAGCAGATGAGTGGTCGGCGGGCGACGAAGCGCTGCACTTCTCCGCCGTCTTCCTGCTGTTCGCGCCAGTCGGCGTGATGTTGATGATGGTCTTCAAAACGCCGCAAGGCTGGGCGGCGGGCCTCGCTTCCGCCGCGTTCCTTTGTGCGTGATGAGTGTGCGGACGATCCCGCCCTCATGCAGCGTCTGTTCGCACTGCTTGACGCTGACGAGCAAGCCGATGCGTTTCTTGATCGACCAGCGCTCGGCGCGCAACCGAACGACATGAACGGCATGCACGGCGTGCCGGACGCGGTGGGAAACTATCTCATCGTCGGCGTGCTGGGCGTCGGCGGCATGGCGACGGTGTATGAAGCGATTCAGGAGCGGCCCCACCGGCGCGTCGCGCTCAAGGTCATGCACCAGAGCATGACGCACACCGACGCGTATCTCCGGTTTCGCTTTGAAACGGAAACACTCGCACGCCTGCATCACCCGGGCATTGCGCAGATCTATGAAGCCGGCGCAGCGGCGCTTGGCCAGCCCGCGCCCGCGCCGTTCTTCGCGATGGAACTCATCCCCGATGCACTGCCGATCACTGCATACGCCGATCGGCGCGCGCTGACGATCCGCGAGCGCATCATCATGATTTCCGACGTGTGCGATGCCGTCCATCATGGTCATCAGCACGGCGTGATTCACCGGGACCTCAAGCCCGCAAACATTCTCGTCGACGGCGAAGGACGACCGAAAGTCATTGACTTCGGCATTGCACGGACGACCGAGGCCAACGCTGAATCGCTCACCGCCCTCTCCGACGTCCGGCAGGTCATCGGAACGCTCAACTACATGAGTCCCGAGCAATGCAGTGCCGCGGGCGACATCGACAGCCGGACCGATGTCTATTCGCTTGGTGTCGTCCTGTATGAGCTCGCATGCGGCCGCCTGCCTCGCGATATTGCCGGCATGCCGCTGCCCGCTGCGCTGCATGCGATCGTGCACGAACCGCCGCGCCATCCTGGGCATTCTGAGTCGGTGCGCGGCGCTCCCGCCAATCGCGATCTCGAAGCGATCATGCTGAAGGCGATCACGATGGATCCGGACCGGCGTTACGACAGCGCCTCGGCGCTCGCGTCGGACCTGCGGCGCTGGCTGCATCCTCAGCCGACGGAGGCGCGGCCGCCGGGCGTGCTTGATCAGGGCCGACTGTTCGCGCGGCGCAACCGTGCGCTGGTCGCAGCCGTCGTGTCGATCGTCGTCAGCATCATGCTGGCCGCCTCGATCAGCACAGCGCTGGCGATCCGGCTCGCAGAGCAGGTGGAGAAGCGACGCGAAGCCGAGATCGACCTCATCAGCGAACGGGATCTCGCGCGCTGGCAGGCCTACACAGCGCAGATCGCGGGCGCGCTTGCGGCCGTGAAGACCGGCGAGTTTCAGCAGATGAGAACGAGGCTCGCAGAGGCCTCGACGCATCCGCGCGATTGGGAGTGGGGATTCCTGTCACGCCTCGCGGAGCGGAGCGCAAGCACGACCGCCGCTCACGATGCAATGGTCGAGGGAATGGCGGTGAACAGCAACTGGAGCCGCATCGCCACATCCGGGAACGACGGTGAAATACGTCTTTGGAATGCGGCCGCCGCGGACGCGCCGCTCGCGAGCTACGAGAGTCCGTCCGGTGCCGGAGTCTCAGCGATCGCGTTCACAACCGACGACCGCTTCGTGGTGACGCGGACGCATCAGGCTGTCAATCTCGCCGAGCATGTCGGCCAGCGGCGTTTCGATCTTCTCGATCGACATCCGGTTGGCCTCGATCTTGGAAAGGTCGAGGATGTCGTTGATCACCGTGAGCAGATGCTGACCTGCGCTCTTGATAGTGTCGAGCGTCGAGGCGCGCTGTTCCGGCGAAGCAACGCTTGCGCCATCCTCGCGCATGATGTCAGCGAATCCCATGATGGCCGTCAACGGTGTGCGGATCTCGTGGCTCATGTTCGCCAGAAACTCGCTCTTGGCACGGCTTGCGGTTTCGGCTGCCGAGCGGGCGACGATCAGGTTCTGTTCCGCGCGCTTGCGAACGGTGATGTCCTGCATTGCGCCGGTCATGCGGACCGCCGTCCCCAAGGCATCGCGCATAACAACGCCGCGATCAAAAATGTCCGAGTACTCGCCATTGCGGCAGCGGAACCGATACTCGTCGGACCACGCATGTCCCGTCCCAGCAATCACTGCATGGATCCCATCCGCGACGCGCTGTTGGTCGTCACGGTGAATGCGACTGGTCCACGATTCGACTCCCGGCTCGATCTCTTGGGGCGCATAACCGAACAGTGTCCCGAATCCGTCGTTCCACCAGATGGCGTTCGTGAACAAATCCATGTCCCACACTGCGTCGGTCGTCGCTCGGCAGACGATCTGGAATCGCTCGGCGCTTTCGCGCAGCGACTCGGCCATGCGTTTGCGCTCGGTGATGTCAGTGCTGATCGAGACGTACTTCTCGATGCTTCCATCCGCCCCCTTGAATGGCGCGATGACGCTGTCGAACCAGCGCACCGAACCGTCCTTGGCCATGTTGCATACCTCGCCGCGCCACGGGCGTCCCGCGACCAATGTGCCCCAGACTTCTTTCCAAAATCTCGCGGAGTGATAGCCCGAGTCAACGACTCGATGGTTCCGCCCAAGCAGCTCCGCGCGCGAGTACCCGCTGATGCGGCAGTACGCTTCGTTCACGTCAACGATGCGGCCTTGCGGATCGACGACCGAGACAAGCGAGTGCTGATCGACCGTGTAGCGCAGCGCCTCGGACTCGCGCAGCGCGGCATCGGCCACATCCCGTGCCGCGGAGACCTCACTGGTCACGGTCTCGACGCACGCGGCGTATCGACGGATCGTGCGCGTCACCCGCCACCCGACGAGGGCGAAGATCAGACATCCGACCAGCCCTGCCATGGTGCAGCGAAAGATGCTTGCGCGCAGCGCGTCGCTGATCGCGCTGCGGGTGCTCGATGCCTCATCATCAGCGATGCCGGCGACACTGGTTCGCCATGTATTGATCGTCACCAAGCTTCCCGCGAAACGGGAGTTCGCGACGTGACTCGATCATCGCGTCGGTACCATGACGCGATGCACCGACCACTTGCCGCGCTTGTCGTTTTTGCTTCGTCGCTGACCGCGTGCGCCGCGCCGCCCGAGCGGACCATGGCGTTCGATCCGGTCGACCTCGTCGCGGGTCGCGAAGTGCCAGGGTCGCCCTCGATTTCCCTCGAGCACGAAAGCTACACGTACCAGTTCGCCACGCCGGAACATCGCGCCGCCTTCGAACGCGATCCCGCCGCGTTTGAAGTCGCCGATGGCGGCGCCTGCGGAAGCATGGGACCGCTTTCCGGACTGGGCGACGCGCGACGGTTTCTTGTGCACGAAGGGCGGATCTACCTCTTCGCATCGGACGGGTGCCGCGCGACGTTCCGCAAGGATCCGGCGCAATGCATCGAGCGCGACGATCCGGTGCCATCCGGCGATGACGCCGCGAAGAAAGCCGGTCTGGCGATCGTCGACCGGGCGATCGCGTGGGCCGGCGGCGCGGAGCGGATCGCAGCGCTGCGCACGTATCGGCAGGAAGTCGCCAAGCCGTCGAAATCCAACGATGGACAAGGCGACTGGCTTGAGCGTCAGGTCGTGAGCGTCGAGTTCCCGTCGAATGTGGCGCAGCTCGACGAGTGGTCGCGCGGCGACGTGGTGCACTCCTGGACGACGGTTGCGACGAAGGACGGCGCGATCGCGAAGTCATCGAAGCGAGCCGACGCGCTGGCGCGAGTGACCAAGGCCGCCTTCCTTCGCCAGGCGGCGCGCTTGCCGACCGTGCTGCTGCGCGCGCGTTCCGAGCCCGGCTATATCGCCGTCGCCGATGGCAGCGGCGCGATCGACGAAGGCGGCGCATCAGTCGACGTCGACTTCGTTCTCGTCGGCTACGCCGGCGCCACCTCACGACTGGCGATCGAGCGCCATACAGGACGCCTCGTACAGCAGTCGTTCCACGGCCGGGACGGAACTCCGTTCGTCGGCGAATCGGTGCGCACGTTCACGGGCTACACGGTCAGCAAAGGCGTGACCATTCCCAGTGCATGGTCGACCGAGTTCAATGGCAAGCCCACGCCCGCGCGCACCGTCGCCATCGGCAGCATCACGGTCGACGAGGCAATTCCGGCCGAGGTGTTCGACGTCACGCTGCGGTGATGCCGGTTCGGCCCGATCCCGTGATCGCGCAAGATTTCCTGTCCCGCCACGTCCCCCGACGTCGCCTTTCCCTTTGATCCACGAGTCCCGGTGACTCCCGCTTGCAAGGAAAGCTCCCATGCCCTCATCAACAATCGCCTCGTTTCTCACTTCCTTCGGTCTGTTCGCTTCGTTCGCAGCGACCCCGGCGCTCGGGAATACGTATTCGTTCCGTCTCATCGCCCAGTCTGGCGATCCGGCCCCCAGCTCGCTCGGCGGCGCGTTCGTCTCGTTCGGACACCCGCGGATCAACGCGTCAGGACAGGTCAGTTTCCAAGCGACGACAACGGGGGCGATCGCTGACAGCGGCCTGTGGCGCACGCTGTTCGACGACCCCCAGACGCTCGCTTTAATTATCGGCGAAGACTTTCCGGTACCCGGCGCGCCGGCCGGGACGAAGTTCGGCGCATTCCAATCGCCGTTTCATCATCCCCTGCTGAACGACGACAGCAACATCGGGTTCGCGGCGCCGGTCACGCTCGGTGACGGAACCGTCGGCGTCTTTCGCATGATCGACGGCGTGATCACGAAGGTCGCTCTGCCGAACGACTCGATGCCGGGACTGCCGGCGGGAACGCAGTTCAAGACCGTCGGCAATCTGATCTCGTTCAACGCGAACAATCTCGTCGCGCTCAATGTCACGCTGAAGGGTCCCGGCATCACCGCGCTCAACGATGAAGGGTTTGTCCTCACGTGGTTCGGCGGACTCAACATGCTCGCCCGCGAAGGCAACGGCGCGCCCGGCATTCCCGCAACGACGTTCGGCACGATGCTGCTCACGTATCCGTTGCTCACGGACAACGGCCAGGTCGCGTTCGACATTCCACTCAACGGCGCCTCGAATGCGAAGTGGAGTCGCTGGCGCGGCTGGCCCGGCGGACTGTCCCTTCTCGCGAAAGAGGGCGACCCGACACCGCTCGGCGGAACGTTCGCGGGCGAGCACGAGGGATTCTGGACGATGGGAACGACAGCGGACGGCGCGAGCTTCGTCGAACGCTTTGAGAACGACGCCGGACTCCAGCGCGCCGTGTGGCGGGTCGAGGACACGATCGAGTCCGCGCTCGTCGAGGGAGGCGTCGGACCGCTCGGCACGTATGAAGAGATCAGCGGCGACGTTCCCGCGACGGCCGTCGACTCCACACTCGCGACCTTCGCACGATTCGCCATCGCCAACGCAGTCGACACTGCGCTCGTTCTCTCACCGCCGCAAGGTGCCGCCGAAGTCGCACTGCGCGAAGGAGACCCGGCACCCGGGTACGTCGCCGGTGTTCAGTTCGACGATCTCGTTGACTTCGACAGCTTCACGGATGTTTCCAGCGCGAATTCGCATCGAGTCCTCGTCAGCGCCGCGACGCGCGGCCCTGGCATCACGGACGCCAACGATCGCGGTGTGTGGGTGGTCGACACGGACGGCACGGTGCGTGTCGCCGCCCGCGAAGGCTCGTGGATCTCGCTCGAAGGCGGGCCGCTCGGACAGATCGCGCTGATTCGCGTGAGCCACTCCGGCAGCACGAACTCCGGACGGCGCAGCTCCATGAACGAGCGCGGTGACGTCGCGATGACGCTGCTTTTCACCAATGGCGATGAGGCAGTCGTCGTCGCCCAACCGCCGCTGGCGTGCGCTGCCGACGTGACGGGCGACGGCGTTGTCGACGCAGCAGATCTCGCGATCGTGCTCGGCGCGTGGGGAGAGACGGGACCCGTCGGCACGGGCGGTGATGTCGATCGTGACGGCGACACTGATGCCGCGGATCTTGCAGCGGTCCTTGGAGCGTGGGGCGCGTGTGCGGATTGAACGGGTCTCAACCGGGCGCGGGTGGCGCGCTCACGCGCTGTTCCGCGCACGAGCTTTCAGCGCGCCCACTATCCGCTCAATCTGCACCCGGTGAATCGTCAAGTGCATCCCCGTCATCGCATGCCAGCCGGCTGCGTCGAGGGGACCGAACCACGGATGCGCGTATCGCAACGGCGTGCGAAGGTTCTCTGCTTCTGCGATCGTTGCGAGCAGCCGGTCGCAGGAGGTCTCGTACTTGCCAATGTTCCCCGCCAGCGCCGCATCGCAAACAGCATTCGCGCCGCCATCAGTTCGGGCAGCGGCAGCCCCGCGCCCGGCGGAGCCAGTTTGGGCTCGGAAGACGACTCCATGCCCGGAGTGTGCCACATCACTTGCGTTCTGCAAGTCTTTTTGCTTGCACATTGCAAGTCTTGTCGTATGCTGGCTGGCCGTGGTGAGAAAACCGCAACCGGTCAAACCGAAGGCCAGGCAATCGCCGAGCCGTCGGAACAGTTCCCGTGTGAAGATTGCCGGGTCGTCAAAGGACGACCGGCGATCCCCATGTCCTGTCGCATGCGCCCTCGACATCGTCGGCGATCGTTGGACTTTGCTCGTCGTGCGCGATCTCTTGCTCGGTCGCGCACGGTTCAAGGAGTTCAGCGCGTCACCGGAGCGCATTCCGACCAACATCTTGAGCGAGCGGCTCGAACGACTGCGTGGTGCCGGTGTGGTCGAGCGCATTCCCGCCGCAGACGGCACGAAACGGCTCGCATACCGCCTGACGCGCAAGGGCCTCGGGCTCGGTCCGATCGTGGCAGCGGTGCGTGACTGGGGGTTGAAGTGGGAGCCGGGAACGAAGGCGGCGATCGCGGCGGCCCCCCGGGCGTGACCGCCGTGTCATCAACTCCAGCCGCCAAGCAGGATCGCCAGATCGGCTCCGTTCACCAAGTCGTCATCGTTGAAGTCCGCAGCGCATCCGGTGCACGCCCCCCACGCGCCGAGCAGCACGGCGAGGTCCGCACCGTTCACCGTGCCGTTGCCGTCGAGATCGCCGGTGACGAGCGGCCGCACCTGGATACCGTTGATGCCCCACTGGACGCCGGTGCCGAACAGCCCTGAGTGCAGACCGATTTTGCCGTTGAACACCGAGACGGTGTGCCGCGAGTACGTCACGGTGAGCTCATGCTGCCCGGGCCACTCCCCTCCGACGAACGCCGGACCTTCGTTCGCAAAGTCCACGCGGGTCCGACTGAGGAGCCCAGGCACGTTCGGCGTCATCGCGTAGATCAGCACTTCGTAGGGACCGTTGGGCAGATTGTTGATCCAGATGCAGACATCGACCGGGTTGTTGAAACCGATCAGCATGTCGTCCATCAGTGCTTCGTCGCCGCCGCTGGTCGCGCGATCGTTCGCGAGCAATAACTGCGTCCCGCCGATGTTGTTGAGCGTGACGCCGTCGTTCTCGCCCTGCAGATTCACGAGCGGATAGAACGTTCCGACGACGGGCACGCCGAGCACGTTCCACTGGCCCGCAAGCCAGGCGGCGCCGTACGCGGCCGGCGGCGGCGAGTCGACGCTGCCGAGATCGATGTTGTACGACTGTCCGCTCGCACCCGATGTAAGGGCCGCCGCCAGGCCCAGCGCGAGACCGCCCGCCAGCGCCTTCATGTTCATTCGCTTCATAGAACGTGCTCCTTCGAAGAATCCCCTTGACCTGCCATCACGTTATGTTCTAGTACAATATGACGATGGTCCTAGTACAGAAATATATCACCGGTCGGACCGCCGTCAAGATCGCAGCCGACATTGAGGCCGCGATCCGCGCCGGTTCGCTCGCACCCGGCGAACAGCTGCCGAGCGTGCGCGCCCTTGCGGACGACATCGGCATGAGCCCAGCGACGGTCGCCTCGGCCTACCAGCTGCTTCAGTCGCGGGCGCTTGTCGCCTCGCAGGGCCGGCGCGGCACGCGGATCTGTCACCGGCCGCTCGCCACCGCGCGGCCCCGGGCGGCGCTCGCCGCCGGGGCAGTCAATGCGGCTGACGGCAATCCGGACCCGGCGCTGCTGCCGGACTCCGCCCGCATCCTCCGCACGCTTGACTACCGGCCACACCTCTACGGCGAACCGACGATGCACGAGGGGCTGATCGCCTTGATGCGCCGCGCAATGGAAGCCGACGGCATCAAGGCTGACCACTGCTGCGTGGTCAGCGGAGCGATGGACGGCTTCGACCGGCTGATCACCGAGCACCTCCTGCCTGGCGACCGGATCGCGGTGGAAGATCCAGGATTCACAGGCCACCACGATCTGGCGGCATCGCGCGGACTGTCACTCGTGCCGGTGCGCATGGATGACGAAGGCATGCTGCCGGACGCGCTGGCGCGAGCGTGCGCGCAGCGCGTGCACGCGGTGCTCATCACGCCGCGCGTGCAGAGCCCGACCGGTGCGGCACTTTCTCCAGAGCGCGCCCGCGAACTGCGCGGCGTGCTTCGCCGGTATCCCACGGTGCTGGTGATCGAGGACGATCACTGCAGCTTTCTTGCGGAGTCGACGCCATTTCAGCGCGTGCACGATCCGCGCGGGCGCTGGGCGCATCTTCGTTCGTTCTCCAAGTCGTTCAATCCGGATCTCCGCCTTGCTGTCATGACCGGCGATGAAGAGACGATGGTGCGCCTCCTCGACCGCCTGGTCGTCGTCGAACGCTGGGTCAGCATGGTGCTGCAATCGCTCGCGCACGAGCTGCTGCTCGACAGCCGCGCGCTCGCACACGTGCGCAAGGCGGCGCGCACGTATGACGAACGGCGCGAAGCGCTCGTTGCCGCGCTGCAGAAGCACGGACTGCATCCGCTCGGCCGATCGGGCTACAACGTATGGCTGCCGGTGAGCGAAGAGACTCCCACCGTGCAGGCGCTCGCACAGGCAGGATGGGCCGTCGCGCCGGGTGAACGTTTCCGACTCGGCAGTCCGCCCGGCATCCGGATCACCGCATCGAGATTCGGACCGCACGACCCGCGGCGGTTCGCGGACGCCGCATCAGCCGTGCTCACGTCGCCGCATCGGATCGCAACGGCGTGAGCGGCGCTGACGACCGCGCGAGCCGTCCGCGCCTCCGATCACTTTCGGAGAGGCTCGTCGTCCAACAGCACGCGCCGCGGCGGTGTGTCGAGATCGTCGAACTGATCGCGTGACGCGGCCCACACAAACGCGGCGAGCGCGGCACCGGCGACCAGCAAGGCAACAGGCAGCGCGATGAAGATCGCTTCCATGTGATTCAGCTCCTCTCCTGATCCGCGCGATCAGCAGCCAAGGAAAACGACGGCATCGCCAGCGCGATCGCCATCACCGTGAGACTCGACACGGGCATCAGGACAGCCGCAACGAGCGGGTTGACGAATCCGAGGAACGCCAACACTCCCCCCGCCGTGTTGTACGCGATGCTCACGGCCAGATTGAGCCTGATTGCATGCATCGTCCGCCGCGCTCCCTCGACGAGTCGCAAGAGAGGCGTGAGTCCTCCGCCCGCAAGACAAGCATCCGCGACATGCAGCGCCGACTGCGCGCCGTTGCGCATCGCGACGCCGATGTCAGCGGCGGCCATTGCGGCGAGATCGTTGACGCCGTCACCGACCATGACCACCGGCGCGGCGAATTGGCTGTCGCGCACGATCTGAACCTTTCGTTCGGGCGAGCAGCCGCCCTCAATCTCATGAGGCTGCAGACCGACGGCAGCACCGACGGCGTGCGCTACAACTGGATGATCGCCGGATGCCATCGCCAGCGACCATCCGAACGACCGGAGGCGCGCGATGGTCGCCGCCGCTTCGGCGCGCACCGGATCACCGACCGCGACGAGGGCACGCACTTCACGATCCACGGCCACGAACACGGGACTCTCGCCGCGTCGGACGATGCTGTCGGCAGCATCGCTCGTCCACGCGGGCAAAGTGATGGCAAGCTGGTGGATGAGCCGCGCCGAGCCAACTGCGACGTGCTGCCGCTCGACGACGCCTTCGATGCCATGACCGAGGTGCTCGCGCACATCGCGCGATGCAGCGTGCGATGCGGCACCGAACGCGTCGGCGATCGCTCTGGCAATCGGATGAACGCTCGAACACTCGAGCGAAGCCGCCAGCACGAGTGCCGCCGGATCGCCTTGAGAACATGTCACTGCAACACGCCCCTCCGTCAGCGTGCCCGTCTTGTCGAGCACGATCGTGCCGCGCGTGCTGACACGCTCAAGCACATCGCCGCCCTTGACGAGTACGCCCTTGCGCGCGGCCTTGCCGATGCCCACGACAACAGCGAGCGGCGTCGCGAGTCCAAGCGCGCAGGGACACGTCACGACGAGCAGCGCCACCGCACGGGCGATCGCGACGTCGGCGCCGAGGTGCCACCACCAGAGGGTCGTCGCTGCGGCGCCCGTGAGCACCGCGAGCAGAAACCATCCGGCCATTCGGTTGGCCAGCTCGACGATGGGAGGACGACGCGCGGAGGCCTCGGCGACGCGTGCGAGTAGCTGACCCGCGCGCGTCTCGGCGCCGGCCTTCTCGACCATCACAGCCACTGGTCGATCGACAGGTCGCGTGCCGGCAAACACCGGCTCATTCGCTGCGATGGAACTCAGGCGCGATTCGCCGGTCAACATCGAGCAATCGAATCGCGCGGCCGGAGAGCGAAGCTGACCGTCGCATGGCACGGTCTCGCCGGCAGCAACTTCGACGATGTCACCGATCACCAGTGATTCGATCGGTACATCGACAACGCTGCCGTCACCCTCGCGCTTGCGTGCGAGCGCAGGCACGAGCGATGTGATCAGTTCCACTTCCTGGTGTGCCCGCCGCTGCTGCCGGTACTGCACGAAGCGGCCGACCAGCAGGAGAAACACGAGCATGGTCGCCGACTCGCAATAGATCGAGCCATTGCCCGTGACGGTGCTGACTAGGCCGGCGACGACCGCGCCCAACAGTCCGGTCGCGACGGGCAGATCCATGTGCGGCGTGCGCGTGCGGATCGCCGCGATGGCGTTCGCGAAGAAGAGGCGGCCGGGACCTGCCAGCGACGCAACGGCGAGGACCACCGCGATCCACTGGAAGAAGAGGCGAAACCGCGCATCCATTGAACTGAGCAGGCCGCCATACAGCGCGAACGCGACGGCCATGGAATTGCTGGCAATGGCTGCAGCGACACCGATGCGGATGAGCCAGCTGCGATCAATCGCGCGCTCGCGCCCGCGCGCATCCGGATCGGCCAGCTGCAGCAGCTGATAGCCAAGCGCATCACAGCGCTGCGCGATGGCCGCAAGCGTGATCTGTGCCGGATCCCAGTCAATCGCGACCGCTCCGCGCCCGATATTCACGCGCACAGCAATAAGACCGTGCACGATCCGCGGCAGCGCCTCGAGCAGCCACACACACGCGCCGCAGCGCATGCCGTCGATGCGCAGCTCGACGCTGAGCCGCGACGCGTCAGCTGTCGTCGCATGACGCGCTGTGAACTCCGGGCGATCGAGATGCGCGAATCTCCGGCGGGTCACATATGCAGGCCGCGCGTCGCGGACGCGTGATTCCTTCACAGCGATCTCGTAGTACTTCTCGAGTCCGCAGGCGTAGAGCGATTCGTAGACCGCATGGCATCCACCGCAGCAGAACTGCTGCGTTGCACCATGATTGACCAGCCCATTGGGCACCGGCAGGCCGCAGTGCGTGCACGCATGTGCAATGGCAGCGCGCGCCGGTGCGGCAATCGTGCCAACGACGCGAATCATGGGTTCGCTCCACTGCAGCACGCCGGCAACTCGTCGGCAACGTGCAGGATGGCACTCGGCATCGCCGCGCTGCCGGCGAGCGGATGCATGCTCGACGCAACCGCTGCGGCTTTCGGCCCGCGCACGAACGCAATGTGCAGTCCCATGGCAATCATCACGACTGCTGCGACCACCGGAAGTGCGCTTCGCAAGGGACCTGCCGCAGCGCGCACGCCGATCGCCACGGCGGCGAGCGCGGGAACGCTGCCAAGCCAGAACGCGCTCATGATCAGAGCGCCGCCCGTAGTGGTCGCGGCGCCGGCGGCGATCGCGACGAACGCGTACAGCCATCCGCACGGCAGAAGCGGCGTGGCGAGTCCGATCGCCAACGAGCGCGTGACGGGCGGCATCGCCATCGCCCTTCGATGCAGCGCCTGGAATGCACGGATGACCAAGCCGGGCATCATCGCGTGCGGAATGCGCGCCCCGGCCAGTCGAAGGAGCATTACGGCGCCGAGCAGCACGATGGTGCATCCCGCGAGGGCGCTCGCCACGCGCTGCACACCGACGAGCGCTCCGCCGAGGTCCAGCGCACCGCCAAGCGTGCCGGCAACAGCGCCCAATGCTGCGTAGCTGACCAACCGGCCGCCGTGATACGCGGACTGCGCGCTCCAGACGCGGGCGGATCGCAGCGTGCGCCGTGATCCGCCGATCGATGTCGTCAACGCGATGTCGCGCGGGCCCGCCGTCGACTGCGTCGCTGTCGTGCAGGCCACGATGCCGCCGCACATGCCGGCGCAGTGCAGACTGCCGAGCAGACTCGCCACGAGCGTGGTCGACAGCAGCGCCACGTCGGATGCCACGAGGGATGCGCTCATCGCGAGGCGTCTGCGCTTTCGTCCGCAAACATCAGCGTGCGCCGAAACGAGTCGGTGTACGTCCCCTGCTTCCCGCGCACAGTGATTCGGAACTCCCACTGGCCGGCGACGCGCGCGGTCAGCGGCCCGCTGAAACGCCCTTCCTCAACGCGGATCATCACTGGAACACAGCGCCGGTCGGCGCGCTTCACCGGAATCGCCTCGACGCCGACCGCATCGGCATCGATCAGGTTGCCGTACTTGTCGGTGATCTTCAGCGTGAGGACCGGAGCGCCGCTCGACGACGCCGTGATCTCCGGACTGACTGTCCATCGCAGGCGATCGTTGGCGTCGTGCTGCGCGCGATGCGCATCCCATGCGACGGCCTTCGCGTAGTAGTCGGGCTCCTCGCCAAGCGGACGTCCTGCAACAGCGAGCCACACGGTGGATGTAGCGACGGTCACGGACACTGCGAGCAGTGCGATGGGAACGAACATCCAGCGGTCTCGCACAAGATTCATTCGCGCGACTCCTTGGAGTAAGGCACCGATGAAGCGAGGCTGCCGAACGGTCCGGCGATTCCGAACGACTGTTCCGCGGCGAAGGCGCCGTCATCACGGATCTGCAGCGTGATGGCACGGTGGCCGCGCACAAAGTCGGACGGGCGAGACAGAATGTGCAGTGTTGCTTCGCTGCTCGCGATGCCATCGACAGCCAGACCGACCGGTTCGCGCAGCACGACGCCGTCACCGCCGACGATGGTGTACGTTCGGGCGAAGTCCGTGCGATTGTCGACGCGCACCCGCAGCACGTTCACGATGCTTCCGTCCGATTCGACCGTGTACGGAACTCCCTGCACACGAAGCTGCACGATCATCGCGTCGGCGCGGTTCACGAGCAGATAGACGAAGCCGCTCAACAGACCCATGAGCAGCAGCGGATACACCACGAGCCGCGGGCGCCATCGGCTGCCAGTTGTCCGCTCGAGCACGTTCTGCGTGGAGTATCGAATCAATCCCGTGGGACGATGCAGCTTCGTCATCACAGCATCGCACGCGTCGATGCATTGGGCGCAGTGAATGCACTCAAGCTGCAGGCCGTCGCGAATGTCGATGCCGACTGGACACGTCTGCACGCACAGAGTGCAGTCGACGCAGTCGGCGACGCGTTCTGACGCCAACCCTCGCGCCGACGCTAGTGCACGCACAGGTGCGTCGACGACGACATCCTTGCGCTCATCGCTGCAGCCGCATCCGCCGCCGCAACGGCCGGTGCTCGGATCCTTGTCGCAGCCGTACTTCTTCTCAGGCGCGCGCTTCCGGCCGCGCGGTTCGCCGCGCATTCGGTCATAGCCGACGATGAGCGAGTCACGATCGAGCAGCACCGACTGCATACGACCGTACGGACAGACGAGTGTGCACATCTGCTCGCGGAAGAAACAGAAGTCGAACATCATCATCGCCACCGTCACACCGAAGACTGCGAATGCGGTCGGATGCTGCAGCGGCGAACCGAACGTCCACTCGACGAGACGATCGGTGCCGACGAAGTACGCAAGGAACGTGTTCGCGAGATGAGCGCTGACCACGAAGAACGCCATGTACATCGCGACGCGGCGCCACGGTGCCACCAGCGACTTGCGATTGCTGTATCCCGCACCCAGAAACAGCCGCTCGATCGGGCGATACACGAACTCCATGTAGATCGTTTGCGGGCAGGCCCAGCCGCACCAGACGCGCCCAAGAATTGCCGTAAGCAGGAAGACCACGACGAATACGATGAGGATGAGCAGCGCCAGCAGCAGTGTGTCGGTCGGACGAAACGTCACACCGAAGAAGACGAACCGCCGCGTCATCACATCAAGCAGAATGAGCGGCTTGTCGTTGAGTCGAAGCCACGGGATGGCGGCGAACACGACGATGAGCCCCCACGCGAGCAGCCGACGCATCGTCCATGTGTGGCCGGGCGAGAGCTTCGGCATCAACCATCGCCGGGTGCCGTCAGGATTGAGCGTCGACAGTACGCCGCCCTCCGGCGCCGCTGGCACTGGTGAAGCGTTGAGCAACGGCAGTGAGATCGAAATCGAAGTGTGGTGCTCGTGGGGCTCGTGGGGCATGCGCGATCACTTCTGCGTCGGAAGAACGCTCGTCGTCGGTTTCGGTGGAACGCTGGTCAACTCAAGCCACGCTGCGATCGGTGAGCCCTGCGCCGCTTTCGATTCGGCCGGGCTCGTCCCGCGCAGCGACGCGACGTAACTCGCCAGGAGAATCAGCTGCGGCTCGCTGAATCGCTTGCCCCATTCGGGCATGCCCTTGGCAACGACGCCGTCCTTGATCACGCGGAAGATGTCTTCGACCTTGTTGACGTTGAGGTAGCTGCTGTCGGTGAGGTTGGGGCCAGTGACGCCGCCGCCTTCGGGGCCGTGACACACGGCACAGTTCGAGCGGAACATCACACCGGCGCCCATCTTGAGCTTCGCATCGCTTACCAGCGAGAGAATGGTCGGCGCGAGCGGCTTGATGTCGCCGAGCGAAGCGGTCTGCGCTTCGACAAACGCGCCAACCTCTGACTCATAGTTCTGCTGCATCGTGGCGCCGACGCCGAAGTGGTAGTACACGAAGTACGGGCCTGTGAAGAGAATCGACAACAAGAAGACGCTCGTCCACCAGAACGGCATCGGGTTGTCGTACTCGAGGATGCCGTCGTAATTGTGGTTCAGCACCTTGCCTTCGCCGGGCGCGTCGTACTCACTGGCCGTTGCTGCGCTCGCGCGAGCTTGAGCGTGTGGACCTGCGTGGGGCCGATCGTGGGGTCGAGCCTGACCTACTTTCGTCTTCAACTCAGCCATTGGTGTGCTCCTTGCGCTTGGCGGTCGACGTCGCGATCGGTTCGATCTCCGAGAGTGGAAGGCGCGCGTCGCGCGCGAATCGGCCGTTACGGTTGGCAACGACGAGCCACACGAGGATGCCAACGAAGAGCGACACGAAGAAGAGCAGCGAAACAATCGAGCCCACGGTGGACTCCGCGAGCGTGAGCGTGCAGAGGAAAGAGGTCATGGCGTGCGCTCCATAGGCGTGGATGCGTCGGGTGCAGACGGTGCTTCAGCAGTCGGCACCGCCACGTTCATCGGGCGATCGAGATCCGTGCCGAGCCGCATCAGGTACGCGATCAGCGCCACGACCTTGCGATCCTGCAGACCCTCCGGTCCGTTCTCGGCCTTGATCTGCTGCGCGATGGCCATCGCCTGTGCTTGCGCATCCGGCACCGCATCACGCATCGCCGCATCGGAGTAGTCGACACCAAGGCGATGCATGGCCGTCATGGCATCGGTCACCTCGTCCCAGCTGATCGGCTGGTCGAGGAGATGCGGGTACGTCGGCATGATCGAGCCAGGGCTCGTGTCCGTCGGCAGATTCATGTGCCGGAGATGCCAGAGCGGCGACGGGATTCGCTTGCCGACGCGCGCAAGGTCGGGGCCGATGCGGCGCGAGCCCCACAGGAACGGTCGATCAAAGACGAACTCGCCGGGCTTGCTGTACTCGCCATAGCGCTCGGTTTCCGCACGCAGAGGACGGATCATCTGCGAGTGGCAGTTGACGCATCCTTCACTCAGGTAGATGTCGCGACCGGCAAGTTCGAGTGGCGTATACGGCTGCACGCTCTGGATCCGCGCGATGTCGGCGGAACGCGTGAAGAGCGGGATCACTTCAGCGAGTGACGCCGAGATCACCGCAAGCACCACCATGATCGTGAAGACCATTGGGAGTCCTTCCCAGCGCCGATGCCAGCGAAGCTGCGCGAACACATCGAGCGTGCGTGCGAACTCCACCGTGGATCCCGCGGGCAGTGATGGCCCGGGGATTGCCGGCTCGCGGAATCCGCGCGCCAGCGGCGCGGCTTCGTATACCGCGACGTCGTAGCGCGGCGGCCGCCGATGCCACGTCATCAGCACGTTGATCCCACAAAGAATCGCGCCGATCACATACAGCGATCCGCCGGCGACCCGGAACCAATAGAACGGAATGAGGACCGTGACGGTCTCGATAAAGTCACCGAACTGCAGATAGCCCTCAGCGTCGAAGGCGCGCCACATGAGCCCCTGTGTAAGTCCTGCCGCGTAGATCGGGATGATGTAGAGCAGCATCCCGAGCGTTCCGATCCAGAAATGCAGACTCACCCACTTCTGCTTGGCGATCGGCACCTGAAAGAGGCGCGGCAGCAACCAGTAGATCATCCCGAACGTCATGAACCCGTTCCATCCCAGCGCGCCGCCGTGGACGTGCGCGATCGTCCAGTCGGTGTAGTGACTCAACGCGTTGACGCTCTTCACCGACAGCAGCGGTCCTTCGAAGGTCGCCATGCCGTAGAACGTCACACCGACAACGAAGAACTTCAGAATGGGATCCGTTGCGACGCGATGCCATGCGCCGCGCAGCGTGAGCAGTCCGTTCAGCATGCCGCCCCATGACGGCATCCAGAGCATCACCGAGAAGAGCATTCCGAGCGTCGATGCCCACTCCGGCAGCGCGGTGTAGTGCAGATGATGCGGACCGGCCCAGATATAAAGAAAGACAATCGTCCAGAAGTGCACGATCGACAGCCGGTACGAAAACACCGGCCGGTCCGCGGCCTTGGGCAGGAAGTAGTACATGAGCCCGAGGAACGGCGTCGTCAGAAAGAACGCGACGGCGTTGTGCCCATACCACCACTGCATGAACGCGTCCTGCACGCCCGCGTAGACCGAGTAGCTGCGATGCCAGTTGGCCGGCATCACGAGGTTGTTGAAGATGTAGAGAACCGCGATCGCGACGATGGTCGCGATGTAGAACCAGATCGCGACGTACAGGTGCCGCTCGCGCCGGACCATCAGCGTGCCAAAGAAGTTGACGGCGAAGACCACCCAGATGAAGACGACAGCGATGTCGATCGGCCACTCGAGTTCCGCGTACTCCTTCGCCTGCGTGAAGCCGAACGGCAGCGAGAGCGCGGCCGCGACGATGATCGCCTGCCATCCCCAAAAGTGCAGGTTCGAAAGCACGTCGCTGTACATGCGCGCTTTGAGCAGGCGCTGCGACGAGTAATAGACCGCCGTGAAGATCGCATTGCCCGCGAAGGCAAAGATGACTGCGTTCGTGTGCAGCGGACGAAGACGGCCGAAGCTCGTCCATTCGAACCCGAGGTTGAACCGCGGATGCGTCAGCTGCAGCGCGATGAGAACCCCGACGAGCATGCCCACGACGCCCCACAGGATTGTCGCGAGCAGGAACTTGCGAACGACTGCGTCGTCGTAGCTGAAGCGGTCGAGTCGGGTCGCGGCCGGGGAGGGCGGAGGCGTGCCGGTGAGCGATATAGAAGCTTGCATGGCTGCGTTGGTTGAGCTGAGCGAGGGGTGGTGGTCGTTTGTCGAGATCTGGACCCGCGTATCCGTTTCCGGCGGGCTCGGCTTCGAGTGGTCGTCAAGCCTCGGAAAGGCGGCTAATCAGGAAGCGGTCCCGACCGCGGTTCGCACCGAGAAAGCCGCTGCCTCGACGGGAGATTCTCCGTCGATTCCATGTGCGGACGAATCACGGACCTTTATATCGGCAATTCGAGCCTTCGTCGACTCCTTGTCCTGGCGGTTCTCAACACAATGCCAAAACTTCGGTGCAGAAACGCCCTTTCCAAGCCGCTTCGGGGCTCGGAAGGAGGAAGTTTCCTCACCTCACGTCCCACCTATTCGCGCATCAACTCGCCAATCTGGAGTAAGATCTCCACAATTGCCGTCGATTCGCGACGGCTCGTCCCTCAAGCCAACCCACCCCCGCCATGTACGGAAAACAGACTGAACGGGCCATCGCCGCCATGAGCCGGCTCGCCGAAGTGTGGGACGGCGGCCAGACGCGTCTCTCCGCCATCGATATTGCGGAAGATCGCGGCCTGCCGCGCCCCATGGTGGCCAAGCTCCTCACCGCTCTTTCGCGCGCCGGGCTGGTGAGCGGCTCGCCCGGGCCAGGCGGCGGTTACGCGCTCGCCAAGCGTCCCGACCAGATCGCGCTGCAGGATGTGTATGTCCTGTTCGAGCGCGAGAACACCAGCTCTCTGTGCCCGTTCGGGGGCGGCGTGTGCGGTGTCGGCGAGCCGTGTGCCCTTCACGACCGGCTCGTGCAGATGGAAGGATCGGTGCGCTCCATGCTGCGCAACACGACCTTCGAGATCTTCCGCGAAGCAGCCCAGTCGAAGGGCCTCAAGCCCGCGGCCCGCGATGCGGTCCCTCCGAAGGGTCGTGAGAGCTATCGCGCCCCGACGCACAAGGGCGTGTGACAGCGCTCGAAATGCCGCGCATCGGCGACTTGGAGCTTGCGGCAGCATTCCGCGCGTGACAGGCTGGTAGCGCCGTTGCCGCGTCTGCGCGGCCATTCGAAAGGTCCTTCCGCCATGCGTCGCGCCGTCGCTCTCTCATTCGCACGCTCGATAGCTCTCTCCATCACGGCGCTGGGCGCCGCCGTCTGGACATCGGTCGCAGCGAGCGACATCGCGTCGGCCGGGGCGCGCGCCGACGCGCCGGCGACCGCATTCGATGTCACATTGAACGATCTTGACGGCGCGCCCCACCGCCTCGCCAGCCTCGCCGGTCCGGCGGCGACCGTCGTCGCGTTCACCAGCGGCACCTGCCCATTGAGTCGCAAGTTCGCACCGGAACTCGACCGCATCGAGACGGAGTTCGCCAACCGCGGCGTCGCGTTCGTGCGCGTAGCCGCCCGTGGTGAAGAGCGGGAGCCGCTTCGGGCGCTGCTCGACGGCCGACAGTGCCTGATCGATGCGCACGACGCTCTCGCCCGTGTCATACGTCCCGCGAGCACCACCGAAGTCTTCGTATTCGACGGGGCTCGCGCGCTGCAGTATCGCGGCGCGATCAACGACCAGTACGGCCTCTCGTACACGCGGCCCTATCCGCGCAGTCACTACCTTCGCTCCGTACTTGAGGCGGTCTTGCGCGGCGATGCGCCGCTGCTGCATTCGACGGTCGCGCCCGGCTGCGCACTGGCGATCCTTCCGGTGTCAATCGGCACGCCGACGACGACGTATCACGAGCACATCGCGCCGCTCATCGCGAAGCACTGTCTCGAGTGTCATCGCGAAGGCGGGCCTTCCCCCTTCCGCCTCGAAACGTACGACCAGGTTGCGGGCAAGGCCGCGATGATTCGCCAGGTAGTCGCCGACCGTCTGATGCCGCCGTGGTCGGCCGCGCCAGCGCACGCTGATCGTCCGGTGTTTGCGAACGACCGCGCGCTGCGAGATGACGACCGCGCAGCCATCATCCGTTGGGTGGACGAAGGCGCGGCCGCAGGCGACGCGGCGAAAGCGACACTGTATGACCGGCCGGAGCCCATCGAGGGCTGGCAGATCGGCACGCCCGACCTCGTCCTGCAGATCCCCACGGCGAACGTGATTCCAGCGGAGGGCGCACTGCCGTACGTGATGGTGAGCGTGCCGACGGGGCTGACCGAAGAGCGATTTGTGCAGGCGATCGAAGTGCAGCCGACCAGCATGCTCGGCGTGCATCACGTGCTCGTGTTCGCGCTCCCGGGACCTGAGGAGCGCAATGCAGGACGGCGCAGGAATCTCGAGCTGGCGCAGGCGCCCCGCGCGCCGCGCGAGGTCAAGCGCGCTGACGATCGCGCGCATCGGCATCATCTTCGCGAAAGAGCCGCCGACCAAACTCATCGAATCCGCCGGAATCGCCGACCGCACGCTGATCATTCCGCCGCATGCACGCGACGTCGCGGTGACATCGACGGAGCGCTTCGACGTGCCGGTGCGGCTCGTCGCGTTTCTTCCTCACATGCATCTGCGCGGCACGCGCTTCCGCTACGAAGCGGAGAAGCCGGACGGCACGACGATGCGCCTGCTCGACGTTCCGAGCTACGACTTCAACTGGCAGCACCGATACCTGCTGCGCGATCATCTCGCGTTGCCCGCCGGCACGCGGCTGCACGTGACGGGATGGTTCGACAACAGCGTGGCGAATCCGGCGAATCCCGATCCGAGCGCCGAGGTGCCGTGGGGTCCGCAGACGTATGAAGAAATGAGTGTGGGATACGTCGAGTACTACGTCGACCGTGAGTGAAAGTGAGGTGACATGACGATCACGTGGAGCACGATGTCGCGGCGCGCAGCGCTGTTCACGGCGCTCGTAATCGCACCGCACGAGGTTTGTGCATACCCGCTTCTGCAGGTCGGCTGCGACCCGCGTGAGCGTGGCACCATCATCGAGCCGGAACCGTGCGGAACCTCGACGAATCCCGACTGCAACGGACCGACGCAGAGCGGCAGCAACTGCTGTGTTCCCGGAGGCGGTCCGGAACCGCCCCGCCGCGGTGACCGACCGGTCGCGTGGGGCGCGGCCCTTCCGCGTCCCCGATGCCACGCGGCAAACACGCTGCTATCCTGCACGCTTCCGGTCCATGTAGCTCAATTGGATAGAGCGTCGCCCTCCGAAGGCGAAGGTTGCAGGTTCGAGCCCCGCCATGGACGTTTTCGGTGTGCCCGGTCGCCGGATCCCCGGCAGGATTTCGCATCAGCGCGCTGCGCGCGTTCTCATTCTTCTCCAACGAGACAGTTCCCCGAATTGCCGTTGACCGACGCGCGCGGCGATGTATGCTCGCGCTGCGGTTCACCAATTTCTGGGGAGATCCTCATGCAACGAATGACATGGACGAACGGCCTGCGGGCCGCAGCGGTCGGTCTCGTGACGATCATGGGGTCCGCAGTCCCGACGCACGCCGCGACTGACACCATCTTCTTCGCGGACATCTTCAATCCCGACTTTTCCACCGGATCGGTGCGGAAGATTGATCTCACGCAACGGCTCCCGGAGACGCTCGTCCCCACGGGCGGCGGACTGCGCAGCCTCGCGGTCGATGTGAGCGGCGGCAAAGGTGTATTGGTGCGATGTCGACAACTTTCAGATCGCCCGTGCGAATCTCGACGTGATCAGCACCGGCTTTCATCGCGGACTCGCCATCGACACGGTGAACAGCAAGGTCTACTGGTCCACGTCGATCACGGCTCTTCGAGGCGCCATCTGGCGCGCCGATCTCGACGGCAGCAATCCGCAACAGGTCGTCACCAGTCTTGACCCTGAGTTCAAGCCGGCCGCGATCGCGCTGGACGTCGCAGGCGGCAAGATCTACTGGACCGACTATGTGATTGACGTGCTCAGCCGCGCGAATCTTCAGGACGGGAGCGATCTCCAGACGCTCTTCATCGCGCCGTTCAACAACAATCCGCGCGGCATTGATCTGGATCTCACGAGTGGAAAGGTGTACTGGGGACAGGACATCGGCATCATCACGGACGACGGCAAGATCATGCGGATGAATCTCGACGGCGGGCAGATCGAGGACATGCTGATCGGCGTCGGCCTGGTGAACTCGCTCGACTTTGTCACGCTGCTGGGTGTGCGACGGTGCGCTGCTGACATCGACGGAAGCGGAAGCGTCGAGGCAGCCGATCTCGCTGTGCTCCTCGGCGCGTGGGGCGCGTGTCCGAACTGCGAACTGATCGCGTGTCCCGCCGATCTCAACGAAGACTGTTCCGTCAACGCGGAAGACCTGGCACTCATGCTCGGCGCGTGGGGCAAGTGCAATCCTTAGCGGGAGGGATGCCGGAAGCGCGCCCCCCAAACCCGCAGCGGCCGATTTACTCGGCCGCGCCCGCGGCGCAAGAGCGAGTGTGCGCCCGGAGGGAGCTAATACGGGCCGCAGTTGATCCGTGCGCTCGTGGTGCGATCTCTGTCGGGAGCTGCCGCTGCTGGCGTGAACGCCTCGCGCGAAGGTCAACTGTGATCCGTATAAGACCAGCCCGCCCGCACCGAAGCCCAAACCCGCAGCGGCGGATTCACTCCGCCGCGCCCGCGGCGCAAGAGCGAGTGTGCGCCCGGAGGCGCTAAGACCAGCCCGCCCGCACCGAAGCCCAAACCCGCAGCGGCGGATTCACTCCGCCGCGCCCGCGGCGCAAGAGCGAGTGTGCGCCCGGAGGCGCTACGGAGCGCTATAAATAGCAAAACAGAGCGGGCGCCTCTGCTTGGTCAGAGGAGCCCGCGATAATCGAGTCTCTCGACAAGGAGATCCGTGTCCGTGTCTCATGTCCCGCTCCTCGCGGTGAAACAGGTGGGCTCTCGTCCTCAAGCGACGCGTGAATTGTCGTGTTCCTCAGGTCGGTTTCGCCCGTCATTGGGCGCCGGCCTCGGGGGCTCATAGGGTGCACCCCGAACAGAGTCACACGTTCAGTTGCCGATGCCTGCGTCAGTCCGGATGCGTAACGGACCTGCAATGCGTCGGCCGCATGATCCGCTGGCGGGGTCACGATCTATCAGGTGCGTCAAACATTTCCCCGCGCAGCGTGGCGCAGCTGCAGTGCCCGCAGCGGACCACCGTCACTCCCGGCGCGGCGCGCCGCCATGCAGTTGTGCCAAACTCACGACGACCGCGAGCAGTTCGGAAGGCTCGACCGGCTTCGAGACGTGCACTTGAAATCCGGCGAGCAACGCACGGGTTCGGTCTTCGGATCGCGCCAGCGCGGTGAGCGCCGCAGCTGGAGTTCCCCCGCCCTCGGCGTGCGGCAGCGCGCGCACGGTTCGGATAAGCGTGTAACCGTCGTCGACGGGCATGCCGATGTCGCTCAGGATCACGTCGGGGCGCATCGTCGTGAAGATCGTGAGTGCTTCCTTCGCGCTTGACGCCCACGCCACGGTTGCATGGCACTCCGCAAGGATGCGCGACATAAGGTCGCGGCAATCCTCGTCATCATCAACGATGAGGACGCGCACGCCCGCAAGCTCGGGCAGGTCGAAGGGCAGCGGCATCGAACTCGCGTGCAGTGCCGCGAGCGGCAGTTCGATCGTAAACGTCGACCCCTTCCCCTCCCCTTCGCTTGCGGCGCGTACGGACCCGCCGTGAAGTTCAACGAGCTGCTTCACGATCGCGAGCCCGAGGCCGAGTCCGCCAAACTGCCGCGTGGTCGACGAATCCTCCTGCCGAAACCGTTCGAAGATCGCGTCGAGCAGCGCGGGGTTGATGCCTTTACCGCTGTCGCTGACGACCGTCTGCACACTCGAGTGCACGCGCTTCAGCACCACTTGCACGCGGCCTCCGCGCGGCGTGAACTTGATCGCGTTCGAGAGCAGGTTCCAGATGATCTGCTGCAGCCGGGTCGGATCACCTTGCACAAGGTTCGTGCGCGGGTCGAGCACGGAGGAGAGCCGAATCCCCTTCGCTTCCGCCGCCGGCCGCGCTGACAGCAGCGCCTGTTCAATCACCGCGAGGAGATTGACGCGCTGCACATCGAGCCGCAGCTTGCCCGAAACAATACGACTCATGTCGAGCAGATCTTCGATCATCTGCGCCTGCGAACGGGCATTGCGCTCGATGACTTCGAGCCCGGACGCGATGGCCGCCGGTTTCGCATCAGGTTTGCGTATGAGCTGCGACCAGCCGAGAATCGCATTCAGCGGCGTGCGCAGCTCGTGCGAGAGCGTGGCGACGAACTCGTCTTTGACACGGCTCAGTCGTTCGGCGTGGCTGCGTGCCTCGCGTTCGCTAGCAAGAAGTCTCTCCCTATCCGCCTCCGCTTCCTTGCGCTCATCGATGTCAGTGCATGAGCCGATGTAGCCGGTCAGCCTGCCGTCACCGCCGAAAAGCGGAACACCGCGATCGAGCAGCCATCGATAGACACCGTCGTGACGTCGCAATCGGAACTCGCGAATGATCGGCACAGTGGAATCCTGCGCCCGTTCGAAAGCCGCCTCGCACGCTGCCATATCGTCCGGGTGCATCGACGAAATCCAGCCAGCCGCGAGCTCTGCATTCAGCGTGCGGCCGGTGAACGCCAGCCATGACCGGTTGAACCATGTCGGCCTCCGATCAGCATCCGCCATCCAGATCAGCGCGGGCGCCAGATCAGCGAGCGCCAGAAACCGGCCTTGCGTTGCGCGGATCATTTCCTCACTCGCAAGCTGCGGCCCGATGTCACGGGCGATCTTCGAGACGCCGATGATGTTGCCGGCGATATCGCGAACGGGCGAGATGGAGATCGACACGTGCACTTCGCGGCCATCTTTGGCGACGCGCACCGTCTTGTACTCGTCGACGGGCAGGCCCTGCCGGATCTTCTCGATGATCGACTCTTCCTCCGCGCGACGATCCGGCGGAATGATGATCGTTAACGGTTTGCCGATGGCTTCCGCCGCGGTGTACCCGTATATTCGCTCGGCCGACTGATTCCAGGATGTAATGGTGTGGTCGAGGTTCTTGCTGATGATTGCGTCATTGGACGATGCGACGATGGCAGCGAGGATTGAACTGGCGTTCCTGCCGATGCGCGCCTGCTCGATCGCCTAGAGTCGTCGATGCGCAAGCAGCACGATGAGCGAACTCAAGACTACGAAGATGCCTGTGGCGACCCACGTCCGTGCATCCGAGTGGAGGAGCGAGCCTCTCGGTTCGATGAACAGGTACGTTCCTGCGATCCAGCCTGCGGCGACGGCGACCATACCGGCCCGGAGTCCGCGCCACCAGGCGATCAGCACAACCGCCGGAAAGATGGTCACGAACGGATAGTTGGATCCGAAGACCGGTTCAAGCAGCGCACGCAAGCCGACCGACGCTGCGATGACCAGCAGCGCAACAGCGATTTCGATAACGCTACCTGAGCGGGTGTTCGCGGGCTGCATCAACCTCGAGCTGTGCGGCACGCCGCCAATCCTAATCGAGCGGCGAGGCTCACCCTCTCCCCGGTCCGATCAATGGCCGAGATCGCGGGGCAAGGCTCCCGAATTTTTCCATTACACTTCCCGACCCGCGCACCGCTTGCGGGGGATTTGCGCATCGCGGTGGAGAGTCATAGATGCTTGGAGCCGATCTTCAACTTCCGCAGCTTCGACCCCTCGGGGCAACTGCGCGGAGAGACGCCTGGTGGGTGCAGCCCGCCGTCGTGGTGTTCATGCTGGGCGCGTTCATCGTGTATGCGACGTGGGCAGCGTTTCAGGGCCAGCACTACCACTTTGCCGGCGGCGGCGCCCAGTACCTCTCGCCGTTCTATTCGCCCGAGATCTACGGCAACTCGCCGCACTCGATGTTCGGACCGAAGCCGGACTGGCTGCTGTGGCCGAGCTTTCTGCAATTCTCACCGGCGCTGCTCATTCTGTGGGCCCCGGGGGGCTTCCGCTTCACCTGCTACTACTACCGCGGCGCGTACTACAAAGGCTTCTGGGCAGACCCGCTCAACTGCGCGGTCGGCGAGCCGTCGTTCCGCGGGAAGAACTATCGCGGCGAGGCGAAGTTCCCGCTGATTCTGCAAAACGCCCATCGCTACTTTCTCTACCTCAGCGTGATCTTCATCATCTTTCTCATCCACGATGCATGGAAAGCGTTCTGGTTCATCGGCACCGACGGCCTGGCGCACTTCGGGATCGGCGTCGGATCGCTCGTGCTGCTCGCCAACGCGCTGCTCCTGGCAGGCTACACGCTCAGCTGCCATTCCATGCGGCATATCGTCGGCGGCATGATGGATCGCCTGTCCGGCCATCCCGTGCGCCGACGCGCGTACGACTGCGTCACCTGCCTCAATGCGAAGCACATGGTCTTCGCGTGGATCAGCCTGGTGTGGGTCGGCTTCAGCGATCTCTACGTCCGCATGTGCTCGACCGGGACATGGTCGGATCTCAGGTTTTTCTAATGAGCAATACGACCAACTGCATTGAGCATGAGCACGACGTTCTGGTGATCGGTGCCGGAGGTGCGGGCCTTCGCGCGGCGATCGGAGCGTCGGCCGCCGGAGCATCCGTCGCGCTCGTGTGCAAATCGCTGCTCGGCAAGGCACACACGGTGATGGCCGAAGGCGGCATGGCTGCGGCGCTTGCGAACGTGGATGATCGGGACAGCTGGCAGGTGCACTTTGCCGACACGATGCGCGGCGGCCAGTACCTCAACAACTGGCGCATGGCGGAGCTGCATGCGAAGCATGCGCCGGAACGCGTCAAGGAACTCGAGGGCTGGGGTGCGGTCTTCGATCGAACGAAGGACGGCCGCATTCTGCAGCGGAATTTCGGTGGCCATCGCTATCCGCGACTCGCGCACGTCGGCGACCGCACCGGCCTCGAGATGATCCGCACGCTGCAGGATCACGGCATTCATCAAGGCATCGAAGTCTTTATGGAGATGACGATCGTCGACCTGCTGCTCGACGGCAATCGCATCGCCGGCGCCCTCGGCTACGACCGTGATCGCGGCCGGTTCCGCATCTGGAAAGCGAAGTCGATCGTGATGGCGACTGGCGGCATCGGCCGCGCGTACCGCATCACCAGCAACTCGTGGGAGTACACGGGCGACGGCCAGGGGATCGCATACCGCGCCGGCGCCGAACTGCTCGACATGGAGTTCGTGCAGTTCCACCCCACGGGGATGGTGTGGCCGCCGAGCGTGCGCGGCATTCTCGTCACGGAAGGTGTGCGCGGCGAGGGCGGCCGCTTGCTCAACAGCAAGGGCGAGCGCTTCATGTTCAACGACATTCCGGAGCTCTACAAGAAGCAGACCGCGAAGGACACAGAAGAAGGCTGGCGCTATGTCACGGGCGACAAGAACGCGAACCGTCCGCCCGAACTGCTCACGCGCGATCACGTCGCCCGCTGCATCAATCGTGAAGTGAAAGCCGGACGCGGTTCGCCCCACGGCGGCGTTTTCCTCGACATCGCCTGGATCAAGGAAAGGCTGCCGAACGCTGAAGCGCACATCAAGAAGAAGCTGCCGAGCATGTACCACCAGTTCATGCAGCTCGCGAACGTCGACATCACGAAGGAACCGATGGAAGTCGGACCGACGACGCATTACGCGATGGGCGGCGTTCGCGTCGACGGTGATACGCAGATGTCGAACGTCCCCGGTCTCTTTGCCACGGGCGAGGCAGCTGCCGGCTTGCACGGCGCCAATCGGCTCGGCGGCAACTCGCTGAGCGATCTCGTGGTGTTCGGCAAGATCGCGGGCGAGCAGGCCGCCGCGTTTGCCAAGTCGCACGGAGCGGCCCAGATCAATCCGCAGCAGGTCGAGGAAGGTCAGCGTCGCGCCCTTGAGCCGTTTGACCGCGGCAGCGCCGGCGAGAATCCTTACACCATTCAGCACGAGCTGCAGGCGATGATGCAGGATCTCGTGGGCATCGTGCGCATGGAGTCGGAGATGCAGCAGGCGCTCGATGGACTCACAAAGCTGTACGCCCGCGCCGCCAAGGTCGGCATGCAGGGCCACCGCGAGTACAACCCCGGCTGGCACACATGCATTGATCTCCGCAATCTGCTCACCGTGTCGGAGGCGATCACCCGCTCGGCGCTCGAGCGGAAGGAGAGCCGTGGTGCTCAGTTCCGCGACGACTACCCCGAGAAGTCAGCGGAATGCGGAACGTTCAACATCGTGACGTGGCGTGGCGCTGACGGATCGATGCAGCTTCGGCGCGAGCCGGTGAAGCCGCTGCGCGATGACCTCCAGAGCGTGATCAAGGAGATGGGCTGACGCATGGCACAAGTTACACAGGCTGCGCAGGCGACATTTCGAATCTGGCGCGGCGCGCAGGAACAGGCCGGCTTTACGGACTACACGACCGAAGCCTCCGCAGGCATGGTCGTGCTCGACGTCGTGCATCAGATTCAGGCCGAGCAGGCGCCTGATCTCGCGTGCCGATGGAACTGCAAAGCCGGCAAGTGCGGCTCATGTTCGGCGGAGGTCAACGGCAAGCCGCGACTGATGTGCATGACGCGGCTCGACGAACTCGATCTGACGCAGAAGGTCACGATCGAACCCATGCGGTCCTTCCCGCACCTTCGTGATCTCGTCACGGATGTGTCGTGGAACTACCGTGTGAAGAAGGCGATCAAGCCGTTCAAGCCGCGCAAGCCGGACGCACCGGACGGCACCTGGCGCATGCAGCAGTCGGATGTCGACCGTGTGCAGGAGTTCCGAAAGTGCATCGAGTGCTTCCTCTGCCAGGACGTCTGTCACGTGCTGCGCGAGCATCAGAAGCATGACGAGTTCGCGGGCCCGCGCCACTTTGTCTACATCGCTGCGCTGGAGATGCATCCGCTCGACACGGAGAATCGCCTCGCGCACCTGAAGGATGAAGACGGGCTCGGATACTGCAACATCACGAAGTGCTGCACCAAGGTGTGTCCTGAGCACATCACGATCACGGACAACGCGATCATTCCGTTGAAGGAACGCGTGGTCGACGAGTTCTACGACCCCCTGACACGGCTCTTCCGCATCTTCAAGCCGCGCAAGGCCGAGTGATTCCGACGCCGGACTTCGCAGGCAGCGACACCATGTTCGACATCAAGCCAATCTCGAAGCAGTCGATTCCGCGGGCACTCGATCGCGCGGAGCGCTATCGGCTGCTCAACGAGCCGCGCGAAGCGGAGAGCATCTGCAAGGATGTTCTCGCGATCGATCCCACGAATCTCGTCGCGTCGACCTGTCTGATCCTTGCGCTGACGGACCGCTTTCACATCGGCGAAGTGCAGGTCGACGAAGTTCGCCCGCTCGCTGCGTCGCTGCCCGGCGCGTTCGACCGCGCCTACTACGCAGGCGTGATCGAAGAGCGCTGGGCGAAGGCGCTGCTCTTTGCAGAGAAGCGCCGCGACGCGGCGTTCCGCGGTCTGGTTCGGGCAATCGAACTCTTTGACGTGGCGCAGAAGATCGCCACCGACGGGAACGACGACGCGCTCCTTCGACGCAATGCCTGTGTGCGGATCATTCAGCGTCACGACCTCGTCGTGCAGGACTACGACGTGAAGACCGACGTGTACGACGACGACGTGCCGCTGCGGTGATCACTGCCGCTCGACGAGAATCGCTTCAGCTTCTGCGCCGCGCCCTTTCCAGATGCGCCGGCCGCGCATCGCGAGCAGCAGGCTGTGCCACTGCACGCCGGTCATCAGCAGGATCGCCAAGGGATGCGCTGCAGCGATCCACAACGGCTGCCTGAAACGCCCGGCGAGTACCAGGCGCTCGACGACCGATGCGCCCACCGCGATCGAGGCCGCCAACGTGACGACATCCGATGGCCGGCCCGTGCCGACCGCCCACGCCAGAAACACCCACGGCCACACGTGGCCTGCGAGATGCATGACGGTAAGAACGATGAGCAGCGCGACGCTGCCGAGTCCTTCGAACGCGTTCTTCGCGAACCCTCGCCACGTGGCGCTGAACCCGTGATACATGCGGCACGAAACGAGATCGGTCCCGTCGAAGAGATCGGTGCGGAATCCGGCGGCACGGAAGGCACGCGGCATCTTGATTCCGTCGTGCATCGACGCACGAAACACCGCATGGCCGCCGGCGGCGCGGTACGCATCCGCCCGTGCCAGAAGAAACTGGCCGCAGCCCGCGCTCGCAGCCGGATCAAGCGTTCGGCGCATGCGTCCCATCGGGAGATACGACAGCAGCAATACGTGAATGAGCGGTATCAGTAGCGCTTCGCCGACGGTGCCCGCAATCTGTTGCGGAACCGTCGACAGCAGCGCCGCATTGTGTCGCTCGGCCTCGTGAATCGCGCGGCGCAGGGCGTCAGGCGCGAACCGCACGTCCGCGTCCGTGAAGAGAAGCCAGTCATGCCGCGCTGCGCCGGCGAGCCGCCAGCACGCGTGCTGCTTGCCGTTCCAGTCCTTCGGTAGCGACACGGTGGGCACAAGACGCACCCGCTCGTCCTCGGCTGCGAGCGCCGCGAGAATCCTCGGCGTCTGATCAGTCGACTGATCGTCGTAGCACAACACCTCGACCGCCAGCCCCGTCGCCGTCGCGTTCGCGAGCACCGAGCGAACGCAGGTCTCGATGTTCGACTCTTCGTTGCGGGCCGGAATGCACACGCTGACGGACGCGCGGAGATCGGGCGGTGCATGCGCCGCGCGGCGGTAGCGGCGCAGGTTCACGAGGCCGAGGATTGCTGCTTGCAAAGCGAAAGCGGCACCTGCGACCAAGCTCCATTCGATGAGCGTCATGACGCTGCCTCACCCGTTGCCGAAGCGCGCTGTGCAGTGCGAATCGCAGACCGGCGTCCGGTGAGCGCGAGCCATGCGTCGTACACAGGATGGATGCGGGCGCGCGTCGTGATGGCGTCAATGAATCCAGCCGGTTCGCGACGCATGACACGCTGCGCCAACAACTCGCGGTTCGCCTGCATGCTGCTGCCGATGGCGCCCTGCCAAGCTGATGCAGTCGGGCGCGCCGGCACGGGGATCGCAACCGCGCGCAGAAACACCTCGGGCTTCGCATCCGTCCAGAAGGCGTACTCGACGGCGACGGCGACAGCAGATCGCACGCCAAGCCGCGCGGCAACTGCGGCGGCTCCGGGTCGGACCAGGAGCGGAACGCGCGGATCGGTGAATCGACCTTCCGGCGTGATCATCAGCAGCATGTGCGGCGACGAGTCACGTACGCCGTCGAGATAGCGAAGCATGGCCGGCATCGACCGGTGGTCATTCGGATCAATACCGAACATGCCGAGCCGCCGCATGAAGCGGAACTGCTGCAGCTGGTCCGCATCCATCGGCGCATACGTATCGCGCGCCGGAAAGAACCGCCGCCACAAGAATGCTCCGACGATCGGATCCCACCACGATGCGTGGCTCATGACGATGAGCGCCGGTCCCGACTGCGCAGCCAGCGGTGCCAGTACCTCCGCCGCGCCGGCCACCATGCGAACCGCAGCGAAGCGCCGGCGCAGCATTCCCTCGGCGTGCCATGCAAACACGCGACGCACCGGCCAGTTGGGCCGCGCCGGAATCAGTGCAGCGCCAGGCACGCAACCTCCTCTCGCGGCTCCGTGTCGGAAGCGTGTCGCGCCTTGACGGCGACGCCCATGTCCTCAAGCAGCGACCATGCGGCCGTCACGCCGCTCATTAGCACCATCGGAACGCCGGGGCCGGGATTCGCGCTGCCTCCGGCGAGATAGAGATTCTTCACCACACGGCTTCGATTGCGCGGCTTGAACCCGCCGCCGAGTCGACCGTGGGATGCGAGCCCATAGATGGCACCGGCTTCCGCGCTGTACATCCGCTCAATGCTGGTCGGTGTCAGGTGCCGCTCGACGACAATGCGCTCTTCGATGTCTTCCATGCCGAAGCGCTTCAGCTTGCTGATGATCGTTTCGCGGTATCCGGCGAACATGCCGCCGCTGCGCTCCCAGTCATGATGCCGCCGGAGATACGGCGTGTGCACGAGAATGTAGAGAGCCTCGCACCCTTTCGGTGCCTGCGCAGCGTCGGTGCGGCTGGGAACGCAGAGGTACAGCGACGGATCCGACGCCGGCTCGCCGCGCCCGTAGATGTCATCAAACTCGCGGTGTGAGTCGCGGCTGAACAGGAAGTCGTGATGCAGCAGATGGTCGTACTGCCGCTTCAGTCCGAGATAGAGCACCACGCCGCTGCACGCCGGCGTGAATCGTTCAGCGATCCGCTGCTCTTCGCGTTTCGCTGCGGGACCTTGCAGGAGTGATCGATAGGTTCGCTGCACGTCGCAGTTGGAAATGACCGCGTCAGCGTCGAGACGACGGCCGTCATCGAGTTCCACGCCGGTGGCGAGACGGCCATCGTGCACGATCTGCCGCACGCCTGTACCCGTGATGATCGTGCAGTCGGCGCTTTCGCCTTCGCGCAGAATGTTCTCGAGCGCGCGGGCCACCATGCGCGTTCCACCCATCGCGTACCAGCAGCCGTGATCGACCTGGGCTGCAGCAATCAGCGTCAGAATGGCCGGTGCCAGAAACGGGCTGGAGCCGACGTACTGCAGAAAATGCTCGCAGAGCTGCAGCAGATGCGGCTCACGGACCCATCGCTGTGCAGTTCCTGCCATCGTCGAGTGCATGCGCATGGCGGCGATGTCCCGTAGCAGCGCGAGCTCCGCCGGCGGGCGCGTGCGCATCATGTCACCAATGCCGCCGATGTCCTTGTAGAAAAACACGCGCTCGCTGAGGCGGTACATGCGCCGGCTGTACTCGATGAATCGACGCCAGCTGTCGCCCACACTGCCGGCTCCGTGGGATATGGGAAATTGCCTGTCGAGCGACGCGGCCATCGCCGCAACATCGCCCAGCAGATCGACCGTCGTACCGTCTTCGTACATGCAGCGCCATTGAGGATCGAGGCGCACGAGATCGATGCAGTCGCGCGTGCGCCGTCCGCTCCGTTGAATGATTCCGCGCAGCACGTGAGGCATGGTGAGAATCGTCGGCCCCATGTCGAACGTGAAGCCACGTTCTGTGAGGACGTTCATCTTGCCGCCGAGGTGGTGGTTGCGTTCCACGAGCGTGACGCGCAGACCATTGGTGCGCAGCTCCGTCGCGGCCGCGAGTCCGGCGAGACCACCACCTATCACGACGACGTGCGGCACCATACGGGTCATTGCGTTGCTCCGTTGGTTCGATCTGCGCCGCCGCCGTCGCGCGGGCGCAGGCCCGCGAGCCTGCTGATCCATCGGACCACGGTCGGACTCGGTATGTCGGCTGGCGCGCTGCACACGCCCCGCTGCGTCACAGTGACCTCGCGCGACATCGCCAAGAGGCCCGACCGGCCGCGGCTTGATCCCCAACCGCTCGCACCGCGTCCGGTGATTGCTGTCGCGGGATGGGCTGTCGGCCGAACGCAATCGTTGATCGTGAGGAACGAGCTGCCGAACTCCGCGGCGCGTGCCCGCACTCGATCCGGCGTCGATGTGAAGACGCTGGTCGCGAGCGCCTGGCCCGAGTTGCGATGCACGCGGATCGCGTCGACGAGATCGCGCACGGGCAGCACTGCGAGCGCGGGACCGAAGTGATCGCCTTCGACGAGCGGCGCATCCTCCGGACAGTCGACGATCGCCGCAGCGCGAAGCCACCGGCCGCGCGGCGGTTCGACCACGCCGCTGAGCGGACGGCCACCGCGATGGATCGCGTCGATCACGATCTCGGCGGTGCGCGTCGCGGCCGCTTCGTCAATGAGTTGCAGTGGGTTCGCAGCTGCGGTCAGCGGCGCGAGTGCTTCGAGGAACCCGCGATACGCAGACGCTTCGACGAGCACGCGCCTCGGTGCCATACAGGTCTGACCCGCATTCATGACGACGGCGTTCCAGATGGAGCGGCTTGCGAGACGATGATCTGCGTCGCCCAGCACGATGGCCGAGTCGTGTCCCGAGAGCTCGAGCGTCGTCGGCGTGAGCGTGCTCGCTGCCGCCTGCGCAATCAACCGGCCGACGCGGGTCGAACCCGTGAACACGATGTGATCCGTGGAGACTTCGCGGACCAGCCGTTCCCCTTCCTCGGCCGACGCTTCGCATTCCACCAGCAACTCCTCGGGCAGACCCGCGTCTCGCAACGCTGCACGCGCGATCGCGAGCAGCGCGGCGTGCGCGCGCGGCGCCCGCTCGGACGGCTTGACCCACGTTTCGTTCCCCGCTGCAATCGACTGAGCGAGCTGGATGCCAAGCAGCTGCAGCGGATAGTTCCACGTCGCGATGATGATCACTCGGCCCAGTGCGTGCCGCTCTGTCCGGACTCGGTCGCCGAGCTGCCACCATGCGCCGCCGCGCACCGCTCGCGCGCCGAGGATGGACCGCAGATGGCGGCGCTGCCAGTCGAGGCTCGCTGTCAGCGGAAGGATCTCCGCGAGCGTCGTCTCCCACGCCGGTTTGCCAATCTCGGACTCGACCACCGCGCAGAGCTCGGCGTGCCGGCTGCGGACCCCCGCGGCGAATTGTCGGAGCCACACCTGACGGCGGGCAATCGACCCGCCGTTCACGCAGTCCGCAGCACTCGTGCGGAGAGAGCGAGGGGCGCGCAGGTCCGGGCTCTCACGATGGGTGAGTGATGGCGAGCTGCGGGCGTGAGTGATCGCTGTCATACGCAGCTGGCGCGCGAAGCGGGCGCTCAGGTCGCCGTCCTTCGGCGGCGGTTCTAACTCGGATTCATTCCTCGCGCCGCGAAATCTCTCCGAATCTGGTCGGAGCGCGGAACCGAAGGGGACCGCATGATCCCGCCCAGCATCAGCCTTGGCAACCCGCATCGCACGGAGCGCCGCACCTCCGCCGATCCCTCGATCGGCATTGTGGGTGCGGGTCCGGGAGGGTTGGCAACCGCCATGCTGCTCGCCCGAGCCGGATGCCACGTGACGCTCTATGAAGCGCTGCCTTCCGTCGGCGGGCGGACGCGCCGACTGGAATTCGGCGTGGAGGACCGCCGCTTTGCCTTTGACTGCGGTCCGACCTTCTTCATGATGCCGTACATTCTGGAAGAGATCTTCGCCGCCACCGGACGCCGCCTCTCGGACTACGCGGATCTGACGCGGCTCGATCCCATGTACCGGCTACTGATCGGGCGGGGCGAGGCGCAGGCTCCTCTGCAAATCGACGCGACGCAGGATCTGCAGCGCATGGTCCGGCAGTTTGCGGCGATCGAACCGGGCGACGGTCCGGCCTTTCTGCGGTTCATGAGCGACAACCGGCGCAAGCTGGAATTGATGACGCCGATTCTGCGCCGACCGATGCGCTCGCTCGCCGACTTGCTGACGGTAGACGCGCTCCGGGTCGCCCCCGCGCTGACCCCGTGGAAGTCGCTCTATGACCTGCTCAGTTCGTATTTCACAAGCGAGCAGTTACGTTTAGCGCTCTCATTTCAAAGTAAATATCTGGGCATGTCGCCGTTTGAGTGTCCAAGCTTGTTTTCGATCCTGTCATTCATTGAATACGAATATGGCGTCTGGCACCCGCGCGGCGGCTGCAACGCGCTCACCTCGGCGATGGCTGATGTGTGCCTCGAACTCGGCGCGACGATCCGCTGCAATGCCGAGGTCGATCAGCTCCTGTTCGAGGGACAGCGGTGTGTGGGCGCGGTCGTGCACGGAACAGAGCATCGGCATGATCACATGGTGCTGAATGCCGATGCCACATGGGCGATGAAGCGGCTGGTGCCGGAGCGGCTGCGCTCGGGTCGCGGGCAGGGCGGATGGAGTGATGCGCAGATCGATACGAAGCGGTACTCCTGCTCGACCTTCATGATGTACCTCGGCGTGCGCGGCGGGGTCGCTCTCCCGCATCACACAATCTATACCTCCGCGCACTACCGGCAGAACATCGAGGACATCGCCGTCGGCGGCACGCTGAGCAACGACCCATCGATCTACGTGTGCAATCCGTCGCCTGTCGATCCCACACTGGCGCCGGCCGGCGATTCGTCTCTGTATGTGCTCATGCCGACCCCAAATACCAAGAGCGGCATTGACTGGAACATCGCTCGGGCCGTCGCTCGCGATCGCGCGTACACGCAATTGGAACAGGTGTTCGGGCTCGAGGACATCCGGGACCGCGTCGTCAGCGAGCACCTCGTCACTCCCGATGACTGGAGAGCGGAACGGATCAACCATGGAGCGACATTCAATCTCGCGCACTCTCTCCCACAGATGCTGTTTCGCCGGCCTCAGCACAAACTGCAGGGATTTGAAGGCCTGTGGCTCGTGGGCGGCGGAACGCATCCCGGGTCCGGACTGCCCGTCATTTTCCTTAGCGCTGAGATCACCGCACGTCTCGTCTGTGCTGAGGCGGAACTCGCCTGTCCGCTTGATGCGGCCCCGTCGCCGGCCGATCCGACCCGTCCGTGGTCGAAAGCGTTCCGCACCGCGATGGCGACCGTAACGACGCACGCTGAGTCGACGGCGTGATCGTTAGCATGCTCGCATGGCATCGGATTGGTCCCAACCGGCGAGAACGGCGTCGCGTGCTGCGGCGAACGGGCCGGCGCCCGTCACCCCCGCGCAAGTCGCTGATCAGTTCGAAGTCGAGGTGCAAGAGGATCGGCAGCATCTCGCGCGCGACGGCGGCATCGCTCTGGTCATCGGCACCGTGACCGCCCTCGCCGTCTATGCCTTGCCGATCCTGTGGCTCGCGCGGCGCAGCGTGTTGGCTCAAGGCCCTCCGAAGATCGATCCCACGATCATGAGCGTGCTCATCGCGGCGATCGCCGTCGGCGGCGTGGTGTCGTTCATCTGGTCGTGGCGTGCAGTGCGTCCGACTCGGACACCATCTTCCCGCTCGTCCGACCCGCGATACAACCGGCCCAAGCTGTACGCGAGCAGCGCCGACGATGACGACAGTGACGCCGACCCGTCCATGTGGGCCGACGGACTGCTCTTCACGCGGGGATTCTCATTCGAGGAACTGTTCGCTGTCGGCACCCGGCAGTTCATGCTGGGCGTGCGTTCTTTCGTCGAGCGGGCGCGGCTTGACCGTCCGCACCTTCAGCGGGCCGCGGCAAATCTCTGCCGTACCGGGGCGCCGGACGGATTGCCGTCGGCTTCGATTCCGGATGACCCGGCGACCTTGCTCGCGCTGACATTTCTGTGGCAGTATCGATATCTGCGGTCGGACGGTGGTCCGCGCCGCACACGGCTGAGACCGAGCGAGAAGGGTCGGCGCGTACTCGCGATGGAGCAGCGCGTTCCATGACCCGCACGACCCTCCGTGCCAACATGACTGAGAAAGGCTGGAGGCGCCTCATCACACGATGGATCATGGTCGCGCTGTTGGCGTATTCCGGCTGGCTTGCGGTGGTGTATCTCGGCCAGCGATGGATCTTGTTTCCGCGCGGCATCGTGAACGGCCGCGTGGTATCGCCGCCGTCGCATGTCGACGTATGGCACGAGCAGCGCCCGGACGGAATCACGGCCGATGCATGGTTCGTTGCGTCGCGCGCCGCTGGCGCTGCGGACGGCCGTTCGCCGGCAATCGTTCTGTTGCACGGCAACGCGATGCTCGCGAGCGACTGGATGGACTGGGCTGACAGTCTCGCGCAGCGCGGTGTCCACGTGCTGATTCCTGAATTTCGCGGCTACGGCAGGAGCGCCGGCACGCCTTCGCGCGACGCACTCGTCGGTGATATCGCGGCGTTCCTCAATCGGCTGCGCGACGATCCGCGCGTTGACGGGCGGTCGATCATTCTCTACGGACGATCGATCGGCGGAGCGATCGCTGCCGAAGCGAGCGTGCGCACGGCGACGCCGCCGGCCGCGCTGGTTCTGCACACGACGCCTGCGCGACTGCGCGATCTCTCCTGGCGATTCGGCGCGCCGCCTTTTCTGGTGCGCGATGCGTTTGATACCGAATCCGCGGTCATCGCGTTACGAGACCGTGTGCAGATCGCGATCATCGGTCACTCACATGACGAGATAGTTCCCTTCGCCGACTCGGAGCGGCTCGCGAGCCTGGCGGGCGTCGAGATCGTGACGATTGCCGGATCGCACAACCAGTTCGACGACGCCTCCGGCGAGGAAGCGTTTGAGCAAACGATCGAACGTGTCCTGCGCGCCCCGCTGCGCGCCCCCGACGAGCGACGCCGGTAGTTCACATTTTTCTACAGGCGTATTCCCGTGGACAGGGTAACTTCTGCGGGGTGACCTCGATTCACGCCTGGAGAAGGAGATACTCATGTCCCGATTTCGCGTTCCGCATCACGGACCCCGACGGATCGCTCTTTGACTGCAACGTCGACACCGGAGCGGACGGGCTCGTCTTCGTCGTGCAGTCGATCAGTTCCAGCGTCGGCGGGCTTGGACGGGGCATCGGATACGCGGGCATTCAGCAGAGCGTCGGAGTCGAATTCGACACGTGGTGCAACGCCGTCAACAACGACCCGAGCTCGAATCACGTCGGCATTAATGTCAACGGCGTGGTCGACCACACCTTTTCCGATTGCTCTGTCGGGTCGAGACGACCCCGCACCATCCCAGCGGTCAACGCACCGGCTCGCTCCACCGACGTGAGCTGTCCTTCTGAAACACAACTTGTGCGCGAGAGCACCAAGCGCGGCGAGCACGTCGCCCCCGTCATGATCAACCCCCCGCCGCAGGCATCGCCAACTCCAGCAAAAAACAAAGACGGGGACGCCACGAGACGTCCCCGTCGTGTTGATGTCAATCAGCAGTCCTTGACTTAGCAGCCGCCCCAGGCACCGAGGAGTGCCGCGAGGTCAGCACCGTCGACGAAACCATCGCCGGTGAGATCACCGGTGATTCCGGGTGCGCCCTTCGTGCCCCAGACACCGAGCAGCACCGCGAGGTCGGCCGCGTCGACGGCACCGTCGGACGTGAAGTCCGCCGGGCACGCTGCGCCGCACAGGATGGACTCGATCTGGAAGTTGTCGATACCCGCTTCCGTGATCGAGTTGTTGTTCGGATCACTTGTTGAGAACTGCACGCGCACAGTCGCAGTTGGCTCGACGTAATCGCTCACGCGGAACGCCTGCGCCTGCCAGGTGCTGTTCGTCGATTCAATTCGGTGGACAAACGACCAGGTCGCTCCGTCGTCGTTGCTGAGTTCGATAGTCAGACCATCGGCGCCGATCGCGTTGAAGTCGTCGCAGAAGAACCATGCGGCGAAGGTGACGAAACCGTCCTGGCCTTCGAGGTCGATGACCGGTGAGGTGAGGACCGTCGGCCCGAAGTCGACATCACTGGCGTTGGCGGCACCGCCAACAACACCGTTCTGAGTGATGAAACACATCGTTCCGGTGTCGCTGGTCGCGTCGTCCTCGGGCGACGCAAGCACGCCACCTGCGAGCGTCGCGACAGGATCAGCCAGTTCCCACGCGCCGCCGGTGAGCGACGCGTGATTCGTCACCGTCCAGCCGGCCGGTCCCTCTTCAAACTCCTCGCGGAGCGTGACCTCGGTGCCGACCGCTGAAAGCGACGTGTAGGTCGTGAGCGGTGCCGTCGGTGGATCCGTGAAGGTGCCGTTGCCTGGTGAGATCTGGGCCGACACCCACCAGCTGATCGACTCGGTGCACGGCACGCCCGGAAGCGTCGCTTCCAGCGTTCCGCCATTCAGAGTCAACGGCGCCGTCTGCTCGGTACCACTCGGCAGGATGTAGTGAAGCAGGCCCGAGCCCTCGACGACTGTTCCGCCGCCGAAGGCGGTCAAGCCAACGGCGAACGTCGTGGGCAGATTCGGAGCGACGAATCCTGGAAGACCCGAGGGGTAGTTGACGACGAGACCGACCGGGGGAACTGCCATCCAGACTTTGAGTCCGGCGCAGCGGCCGATGATCAGATCCTTCCAGCCGTCGCCGTCGAGATCGAACACGGCGACGTCGTGCGTGCCGGTGAGTTCACTCGCCGGGATGCCACCGGTGCCTTGGTCCTGCAGCGTGACGTTCGGCACATTGCCGAGGTTGCGATACAGGTGCAGACGCCGCGAGCAGCCGCCGATGTCGACGTCGACGTCGGCGATGAGCACATCGTTGAAACCGTCGTTGTTGAGATCGACGATACGGCTGTTGTTGCCAAATCCGTCATCTCCACCCGACTGGAACGAGAACGTGCTGCTGAGAAAGTTCGCCATGCCGTCAGGGCCGGGGCCGGTGTTGATCAGATAGCGGTCGGAACCGTCGTCACCCAGGACGACATCGACCTTGCCGTCGTTGTTCAGATCGCCGGCTGACATGCCGTAGTGGGCGCCGCCACTGACGGTTTCATGCTTGTCGAAGATGCCGACCTGCGAGAGCTTGTTGTAGCTCGCCTTGAACGGGCCGTTCTCTGACTTGATGACGTCGTTGACGCCGTCGCCGTTCATGTCGAGGATCGCACCCGACGTGCCGAAGCCGGACGCAATCATCTGCGGCGTCATGCGGGCCAGCGTTTCGTCCGCGAAGAATCCCGAGCCGTTGTTGATGAGCAGTCGGTCGCCCTGGGAGCTGTTGTAGTTGACGAGGTAAATGTCCGCGAAGCCGTCACCGGTGACGTCCCCGGCCGCGATGCCGCAGCCGTTCGGCGCGGTCGGAAGCTGCGGGATGCGCGGCTCCTCATACCGGAAGCCGAGCCAGTTGCCGTTGTCGTCGTTCCCGCGGTTCATGTAGATGCGCGGATGCGAGATTGTCTTTGGCAGCGACTGATTCAGCGCCGGGCACGTGACGAAGTCGAGCCATCCATCATTGTCGAAGTCGGCAATCGCGACGTCGCGGTCGTTCGTGATATCGAGGAAGCCTTGGCCGCCGTCGGTCGCCGAGGTCGCGAATTCAATCGTACGGTCGACGAGCACGCCGCCTTCATTCATGAACAGCACGTTGCGCTTGCCGGTCGGCGTCGTGAACGGCTGTTTGCGGACGACGATCAGATCGATGTCGCCATCCTGATCAAAGTCGTCGTAAGCCAGATCCTTCTCTTCAGGATCCGATGCTCCGAGGCCGGGCGCGGCGACGAGTCGGGTCGAGGTCTGATTGACGTATTCCACCCATCCGCCAGCGAGGGCGAAGGAAGCGGACGTTCCTAGCGTCGCGGCGGCTGTAAACAGATGAATCCATTGCGTATTCGGTCGTCTCATGCATATCTCCTTGCGGGAAGAACGTATCCCAGACTTGCGTGGCCCAGACTGTGTGGACCACGCCACGGCCCGGCGCGTGCTCTCTGGCGCCGGGGTCCCCCCACTTGTCACCGTTCGGCGTACAGACGGCCGAGGTGAACCTTGCGCGGGCACCGTCCCGCCCGCATTCGTCAGTCTCGGCCCGCCGCCCCTCCGTGTCAATGCTGCAGTTCACAGAAGGACTTCGCGCGAACGTTCGGCGGACCGAAGCCGCCGACCGCACTTTCCCCGGAGTCGCGGTCGGTCCACCGGCTCCGTATAGTCCCAACCGCATGTGTGCCCTGTCTCTCGCCGCCGTCTGGGAACTTCAAGGTGTGCCGTCCGTGCGGTTGGTGCTGCTCGCTGGAGTGCTCGCCATCGGCGGGGGCGGTCTCGGCTGCGGAAGGGATGACCCGCCGCCAGTCGATCCCGTCTCTACTAGCCCGGCGCCGCCAGTTCCGGCCGAGCCAGACGCCGCAGCGGAACCGTCCGCGAACTCCTTCGCTCTCGTCCCGCGCCCGCCAGAACGCGGCTTCGTGAGTGCGGACAACCGCATTCCCCAGGTGAAGGCGATGCTGCGGAACAACCGGTTTGCGCAGGCAGAGGTTCTCCTCGGGAACATTGTGAAAGCGCACCCGGGCGACCCGCAGAGCGAACTCCTGCTCGGCATGGCGATCCACAAGCAGAAGCGCTACGGCGACGCGAGGCCGCATTTCGCGCGGGTCATTGCCAGTCGCCAGGCATTCCCTGAAGTCGACCATGTTTTTTATCTGTTGGGTTGGTGTGATTATTACCTCGGCGAACTGGCGGGCGCTCGCAAGGCATTCGAGGAACATCAGCGACGCGTGCCCACGGAAGCGGACTCGGTGTTCGGACTCGGCCTCGTCGCTTTTGATGACGGGCGCGTCGACGACGCGAAGGAACTCTTCGAGCGCGCGATCGCGATGCAGGCCGGCGATCCGAGTGCCGCACGCGAGATTGCGAAGGCCCACGCCCGGCTCGGCGACGTGGAGGTGCAGCGCGATGAACTCGCCGCCGCCGAGACGGCGTTTCGTCGGGCCGTCGATCTGTATCCCGATCACTACGAAGCGTGGGCCAAACTCGCGCGGGTGCTGGATCGCCTCGGCCGGGGCGACGACGCAGCTGTCGCGCGCACGCAAGAAAGGGCGGCAATGCAGCGCGTCGGCCGGGTGGATCCGGCCGTGGCTCCGCCGCTGCCGCCGGACAAAAATGACACACCTCAGCCCGGAGGCTGAGGTGTGTCGCGCGCGAGGTTCCTCTCTGAAGAGGTTCGCTTTCGTCGTTCAATCCAGGACGTCGCGTCCTTCGATGCCGTCAACCGTGAGCCAGTGGTAGCTCGTGTTGACGAGGAAGTCCGCGCTGAGTTGGCCGAACACGCCATTGGCGCGGAACGGTGTGCCGCGGTGCCAGACACCTTTCTGATTGAAGCTGGCCGGTGCCGTCGCCTTCGCCCGCACGTCGCTCTCCATCGCTTCGAGCGGCGAGACGGCCCGTTCATAGATGCCGACGTCGTCCGGTGCATAGAACGTCGGCGAGTAGAAGCGTCCGTCGACGAACGGCTGGAAGCCCTTGGCATTCGGATACGCGTACGCGCCCTCCGCTTGGTTCGCCCCGTCGAATTCGATCGGCTTGACGAGCGAGATGTTGCCGCAGTTGGACGGCGAGCATCCGATGAGCGCGCCGACTTCGACGCCGTCGCATGTCGCGCCGAATGACACGCCCTCGATGCAGTTGCCGCTCTGGAGGTACGACGCACAGCTGCCGCCGAACGCGCCGAAGTCGTCGGGCACCATCGTGAACTGCCGGTTGCTCCACGTCCCGGCGTACGCCGCGTGCGCCTGCGCGAGCGTCGCGAGATTCTGCCGCGACACCAGGCGGGCATCCGCGCAGCCGATCGCGGCCAGTGCCGGCATCGCCACCGCGATGACGAGGACCAGCAGCGCGCAGAGCAGGGACACCTCGATGATCGTGACGCCGCGCGGGCGCACTGTTCTTGAATCATGTTTCATCAGGAACCTCCTCCGCGCGGCGACCGCCGCAGGAAATCACGTCCCGTGATGCCGTCGGTGGTCAGGATGTGGAACGAGTTGCGTGTGTCGTCGAAGGCCTGGGCCCCGAAGTAGCCGTCGACGCCGAACGGCGTGTCGCGGCTCCAAAGTCCGTCGACCCCGCGCGTGCTCTTGAGCACGGCCGCGTCGTCGGCAACCGCCTGCGTCATCGTCATCTCGGCGACTGAGCCGTCGAAGAAGAGCGCGCCCGGCTTCGATGTGATGCCGTGATTGAAGTAGTACGGCGAAGCCGAGCAGCGCGTAATTCGGGCAGGAAACTTCATTGATGTACGAGATGCAGCTGCCGTTCACGACGCGGAGATCGTGCGGTGACTTCGAGAACTGTCGCCCCTCCCAGTCCGCCGCGTAGCACGCCTGCGATTCACCCAGGACGACGAGATTCTTGAGGCTCACCGTCCGCAGGCCGTTCGTCGCGGTCTGGGCGAGAGCCGGGGTAAAGGCCGCGATCAGAACGATGACGAGGACGGCCGTCACGAGCAGTTCCGGCAAGGTGAAGCCGCGTCGGCGTGTGCGCTGGTCGCCTCGGGGGGGTCGCTTCTCGTCAGGCATCGGGTATCCATTCATAAGGGGCTCCGGTCGAGAGTGCGAGTACTCCAACCTCAAGTACGGAAGTCCGCGCGCGATCCAGACGGAAATGCCGCATTCCTTTCCGCCGCCCCGACGCCCCGTCGCGGCCCGCCCCGCAACCCGAACCCGTACGCTGCGGTTTGTGTTCGGTCGCCGGAACCCCGCATGCTCACAGGAGCGCTTTCGTGTTCACCCGCCTGTCGGTCGCCGTGGCAACGCTCCTTCTCGCCGTCCCGATGCTCGCAATGGCGTCTCAGACCATGAAGGCAATTCAGCGCACGGGCTACGGCGGACCGGATGTACTCTTGCTGGCGGATGTCGCGAAGCCGTCAGCCGGCACGGGTCAGGTGCTGATCCGCGTGCACGCCGCAGGTGTCAATCCGGTGGACTGGAAGATGCGCGAAGGCGGCTTGCGGGGCATGATTTCGGAAGCACCCGCCGTCCTCGGCTTCGATGTCGCGGGGACCGTTGAAGCAGTCGGCGACGGCGTGACAACGTTCAAAGCCGGCGACGAGGTGTTTGCGTACATCGCGCTCGACCGCGGAGGCGGATACGCCGAGTTCGCGGCTGTGCCCGCGGCCCACGTCGCGAAAAAGCCCGCGTCCGTTGATTTCGTCACGGCGGCCGCAGTGCCGCTCGCGGCATTGACCGCGTGGCAGGCGCTCGTCGACAAGGCGGGCATGAAGGAGGGCCAGACGGTGCTCGTCCACGCCGGTGCCGGTGGCGTCGGACACTTCGCGATTCAGATCGCGAAAGCCCGCGGCGCGAAGGTGATCGCCACCGCATCGAAAGCGAATCACAACTTTCTGAAATCGCTCGGCGCTGACGTGGTCGTCGATTACAAGAACGAGAAGTTTGAAGACGTTGCGAAGGACGTCGACATCGTGCTCGACTCGATCGGCGGCGACACGCAGGAGCGGTCGCTCGGGGTTCTGAAGCAGGGCGGCGCGCTCATCTCAATCGTTCAGCCGCCCGATCCGGCGAAGCTGAAGGAGCGATCGCTGCGCGGCGAGGTCATGCTCGTGGCGCCGAACGGTGCGCAGCTCGCGGAGCTTGCCGCGCTCATCGACGCGGGGAAGATCAAGCCGCACGTGAGCGAAACGTTTCCGCTTGCCGAGGCCGCGAAGGCGCAGGAGCAAAGCAAGGCCGGTCACGTGCGCGGCAAGATCGTGCTGAAGGTGCGCTGACCAGTGCCGTCATCCAGCGAACTGCGCGAGCGTTCATGGTGGCGGCGCTTCGCGCCGGTCGAGCCAGGTGAAATTGAATCACTCCTGTGGTCGTGCCTGCTGGCACTCCTCGTCTTCACGGCGTACTACATCCTGCGCCCGCTGCGCGACGCGATCGGCAGCGAGCAGGATCTCACCGGCGAGCTTCCGTGGGTCGTCACCGCCACGCTTGTCGGAATGCTCCTGGGCACCATGATCTTCTCGCTCATCGCGTCGCACATCCCGCGGCGCTGGGTGCTGCCCGCGTGCTTTCAGTTCTTCGTACTGAATCTGCTCGGACTGTATGTGCTGCTGGCGACGACAAGCGGCGAAGCCGCGGTGTGGGCAGGCCGCACGTTCTACGTGTGGGTGGGGATCTTCAATCTCATCACGATCTCGACGATGTGGTCGGTGCTCGCTGACGTCTTCACGACGGAGCAAGCCAAGCGGCTGTTCGGCGTCGTCAGCGTGGGCGTGACGATTGGCGTTCTCACCGGTTCGCAGATCAACAGTTTCCTTGTCCAGCACATTCACACCGATCTGCTGCTCCTCCTGAGCGCCCTCCTGCTGCAGTGTGCCGCGGTCGTCGGCTGGCACGTCGCGCGGTTGGCCGCTCGGCGCGCCGAGATTGCGCGGACGGACGAGGCAGCGCCCATCGGACCGCAGCCGCTCGGAGGCAAAGCGTGGTCGGGCCTCGTGATCGTCAGTCGCTCGCCGTATCTGCTGATGATCGCCGCTTACATTTTTCTGTACACCACGACGTCCACGTTTCTCTACTTCGAGCAGACGCGGATCATGCAGGAAGCGTTCACCGACCGCGCGTCGCGCTCCGCCTTCAGCGCGAACGTGACGTTCACAGCAAACCTTTGCGTGCTCGGCATGCAGCTGTTTCTTACCGCGCACATCGTGCGGTTCCTGGGCATGGCGCTCACGCTGATGGTCACACCGCTCGTCACGATCGGCGCATTCGCGGCTCTCGACTGGCGCGACACCACGGTGATGCTGATGGCGGTACTGGTCACGCGGAGTTCACTGCACTACGCCGTCGACAAACCCTCGCGCGAAATGCTCTACACCGTGGTACAGCCCGAAGCGAAATACAAGGCGAAGAACTTCATCGACACCTTTATCTATCGCGGTGGCGACACGATCGGCGGGTGGATCTATGCAGCGGCGGCGCAGGTCGCCGGGGTGGTCACCTTCGCAGCGATCGGCGCGTGCGTTGTCTGGAGTGTGGTCGCGTGGGCCTTGGCGCAGCGATTCGAGCGTGTCAAGCGAAGCTGAGACCAAGCTCGGGGAACCACTGGCAGCGTGCCCGAGGACGCGATCCAAAGTGACCTCTGCTACCCTGTGCGGATGAAGGACACCTTTGCAGAACTGGGACTCGGGCCCGAACTCCTGAAGGAGCTCACAGCGCTCGGCTATGAAGAGCCGACCCCGATCCAGAAAGCCGCCATTCCGCCGCTCATCGAGGGGCGCGACCTGCTCGGTCAGGCGGCGACCGGCACCGGCAAGACCGCAGCATTCGCGCTGCCGTTCCTGCAGCGCATCGGCCACTCGAAGGCAGTCTCGCTCAAGCCAGCTGTGCTGGTGCTCGTGCCGACGCGCGAACTTGCGGTGCAGGTGTCCGAGGCGTTCCATCGGTACGGCAAGAGTCTCGGCGTGTCGGTTGTTCCGATCTACGGCGGACAGGAATTTCATCGGCAGATCGTGGCGCTCAAGCGCGGCACGCACGTGGTCATCGCGACGCCCGGTCGTGCGCTCGATCACCTGCGGCGCGGCACGCTTGACCTGAGCGGACTCATGGTTGTCGCGCTCGATGAAGCGGACGAGATGCTCGATATGGGATTCGCCGAGGATCTCGAGCTGATTCTCGAAGCGACGCCGGCCACGCGGCAGACGGCGCTCTTTTCGGCGACGCTTCCGCCGCGCATCGCGTCGATCGCCGAGCGGCATCTGAAGAATCCGGTGCGCGTCCTTATCCCGCGCGACAAGGCCACGAAGGGCTCGATGCCCAAGGTGCGGCAGACTGCGTACATCGTTCCGCGCGCCCACAAGATCGCCGCGCTCGGCCGCGTGCTCGATCTTGAGTCGCCGACGCTCGCGCTGATCTTCTGCCGCACGCGCATCGAAGTTGATGAGCTTGCAGAGCGGCTCGTCGGTCGCGGCTATCGCGTCGAAGCACTGCACGGCGGCATGTCGCAGAACGAGCGCGACCGCGTCATGAAGAAGGCCCGCAGCGCGAGCGTCGATCTGCTCGTCGCGACGGATGTCGCCGCGCGCGGACTCGATATCGAGCACATTTCGCACGTGGTCAACTTCGACGTGCCCGCGTCGCCCGAGGCGTACGTGCATCGCATCGGCCGCACGGGCCGCGCCGGCCGCGAAGGCATCGCCATCACGCTGGCCGAGCCGCGCGAGCATCGCCTGCTGCGCAACATCGAGTCAATGACCAAACAGAAGGTCGATGTATCAACTGTGCCCACGCCGCTGGATGTCAAGGCCCGGCGCCTTGATCTGACCAAAGGGGCGGTGCGCGAAGTGCTCCTCGCGGGTGAACTCGACGGCTTCCGCGTCGTCGTCGAAACGCTGTCCGCTGAGTTTGACCCGATGGATGTCGCCGCCGCCGCGATGCGCCTTGCGCATGAAGCGACCGCTGGCAGCGCTGCGCAGGAAGATGAAGTCCACATTCCCGTGATCGAGAGCTTCGCGCGTCCGCGTGAACGGCCACCCGAGTTCGCGCCGCGCGGAGCACCGCGCGGCGGCCGCCGAGCCGATGGCCCTGGCTCCAACGCGCGCGACATGGTGCGCATCTACATCGCCGCGGGGCGCCGTGCGAACATCCGCCCGGCCGATCTGGTCGGCGCCATTGCCAACGAAGCGGGCATCAACCCGCGCGGCATCGGCGACATCGAGATCGCCGACGCATTCTCACTCGTCGAACTGCCGGCCGCCGACGCTGACCGCGTCATCAATGCGCTGCGCGGCGCGACCTTGAAAGGCAAGAAGGTCACGGTCCGCCGCGATCAGGGGTATCAGAGGTCGCGGTGAGATGGCAGCGCCCCCTTCGATCGTGCACAATCCCGCTCCCCCCGCACCGGAGATCTTCATGCCGACCTCGTCTCGCATCCGAACCTACATCGCTGCCGCACTCGTCCTCGCGTTCGTCCCGCTCTTCGCGGCAGCGCCCGCTGCTGACGGCGTCATGGACAAGACGCGACTCCAAACCATGCTTGTCGATGGCGACACGAGCATGGTGGCTGCGACGTTTCGCCGGCGCCCCGGTCAGACGCTGCCGTTCATCGACGGCTATCTCGAGGGTGGACTGAAGATGATCGAGAAGGGCGGCGATGGCGCGAAGCCAGAAGCACTGAACTCGTATCGCACGGCAATCAAGTTCGCGAAGGTCGCGGACGAGGCGTTCAGCACCACCGTGTTTTCCCGATACGCCACGGCGTTTGCGAGCTGGAGTCCGAGTGAGCAGAAGTCGTTTCGGGAGGGGCAGCGGCTGTTCCGCGCCGGCATGAAAGCGGCGAAGGACGATCCGAAAGCCGGCCTCGCGATGCTGCGCGAATCGCTCGCGCTGGCCGCGCCGCTCGGCGATCTGTGGGGCGAGGCCATGGCGCATCAGGGAATCGCGGAAGTCTCGCTGAAGGTGGACGACGCAGAGCACAAGGAGGATGCGATGGCGTCCAGCTCGCGCGCAGTGAAACTGTATTCGCAACTTTTCATGGTGGACGACTGGGCGCAGGCCCTCCAGCTTCGCGTGGCTGCACTTCGGGCAATGGGGGCTGACTCCTCCGGCGTCGTGAATCTGCTGCAGGACGCGTGGAACGGTCCGCTCGCGATGCCGGGCGCTGATGCTGCTCTCGTGCGCACGGTCGGACTGGAGCTGGCCAGCGCGATGGACGAAGCCAAGATTGCGGGCGGCGCTTCCATTCGTCGCGACGTCGAGCGGCGTGCCCCCGAAGCGCCCAAGCCCACACCCCCGGCTGGCGAAGGAAAGTAATCGCCTGCTGCCTGCGCCGCTGCTCGTTGCCACTACCATGCCGCGATGCGCTCACGATCCCTGACCGCGCTCGCCGCGGCGTTGTTTCTCACCGCACCACTTCACGCTCAATCCGTCGACGCCGATCCGGCGCTCTCTTGGGATGACTTTCCCGGACAGGCGGGACGGCCGCACGCGCCGTGGATCTTTCGCTGCACGCTTGAGCAGCGTCCGCGCATGCTGATCCTCGCGCTCGCTCCCGAGTGCTGGGTTGCATACGACGCGCAAGGCTGCCGATTCGATACGGCGTGGAGCGGCGGCATGGAGTTCAATGGCAGCGTCTACACGGGCGCGCATGGACCGAATCCGTCGGTCAAGGGCGACGTCACGCTCGCCGGCCCGACCGCGGCCTTCGCCACGACCGTCAAGGGCGTGACGACGGACGTGACTCCGGCGTGGAAGGGATATCGCATCGAGGACGGGCATGCGGTGCTCATGAGTGAAGTGGCACTCGGCGGCAGCACGGTGCAGATCTCCGAACGCCCCGAAGTGGTGCGCGACAAAGACGGCGTGTGGTTTGAGCGCACGTTCGAAGTGAATGACCTGAAGCCGGCGACGCCGCTTTCTGTGCGCGTTCCCCTCGTGCGGCCGGATGGCGCCGTGCTCACTGTGCACGTGAACGGCGCGCCGCTCGTCGCAACATCCGACGAAACGGAATCGCTCGTTCCGATCGCGGCGACAGGAACCACGGTCATCCGAAGCGTGGTCGCCGACTCACCTGCAGCCCCCGCAGTGAAAGGAGGCGCGAAGTGATCGTTCTATCTTCCTTCGGCCTCCTCACGGCATTGACCTTCGCATCGGCAGCCGATATCGGCGACACACTTCCCGACGGACGGGTTCTCGAACCGGGCCTTTCGCTGCGCATCTATGAAGTCGGCCGCGAGATGACGGAGATTCCGCAGCTCATCCCTGCGCAGTCACCGAACGACAGCCGGCTCATCCACACGGTCGACCTGCAGCGCAACCAGCGCTGGAGCGGGATCGCCGATCGCTTTTACACGAACGTCGAGGGATGGCTCATTGTCCCCTCCGACGGCGAGTACGAGTTTGAACTGCGCTCGGACGACGGCAGCCGTTTCCAGCTCGGTGGCGCGACCGTCATCGACATGAACCGCATCCAGCCGCCGACATCGGCGCGCGGCCGGGTCAAGCTCACCGCGGGCCTCCATCAGCTGCTCGTCGAGCACTTCGACAATGGCGGCGGCGAGGAACTGAAGCTGTCGTGGCGCACTCCCGGCAGCGATACGCTGACCGTCGTCCCCAGCACCGCGCTGCGCACGCTCGCTGGTCAGGTGCGCGTCGTCTCGCCCGGCGTGAAGAGAGTGTGGAGCGCCGCCGACCAGCTCGCTCCAGGCGACGGCCGTCCGCTCGAGGACGTGCATCCTTCGTTTGATCACGTGTCGCTGCGACCGGCCAACTTCAAGCCGCGCGTCGGCGGCATTGCGTTTCTGCCGGACGGGCGCATGCTCGTCTGCGGCTGGGAACCCTCCGGCGGCGTGTACGTCATCGACAACGTGCTGACGGACACCGTCGGCGCGCCGACGGTGCAGCGCATTGCTGCGGGTCTTGCTGAACCGCTCGGCATCTCCGTGGTCGACGGGCGCATCTTCGTCCTTCAGAAGCAGGAGCTCACCGAGCTCGTCGATCACGACGGCGACGGCATCACCGACGAGTACCGCGCGGTCGCGTGCGGCTGGGCGGTGACGAACAACTTTCACGAGTTCGCGTTCGGACTGATTCCGGACGGCGACGCGTTCCTCGCGAACCTCGCCATCGCGATCAACCCGGGCGGCCGCAGCACTCGTCCGCAGGTCGAGGGGCGCGGCGAGACCATCCGCATTCATCGCGATGGCACGCATGAATCGGTCTCACATGGATTGCGCACACCGAACGGCATCGGCCGCGGCGCCGACGGCCACGCGTACATCACGGACAACCAGGGCGACTGGCTGCCTTCGTCGAAACTGATGCGCGTCGAGAAGGGCGCATTCTTCGGCTCGCAGTCGGTGCTGCTCGACGAGGCAAAGGAACTCGCGGTCACACCGCCCGTGGCGTGGCTGCCGCAGAATGAGATTGGCAACAGTCCGAGTCAGATCGCTGCGATCGACATGGGACCGTGGAAGGGCCAGCTCGCCGTCGGCGATGTCACGCACGGCGGACTCAATCGCGTCTTCGTCGAAGAGATCGACGGCGTCGCGCAGGGCTGTGTCTTCGCGTTCACGCAGGGTCTCGAAGCCGGCGTCAATCGCGTCGTCGTCGGACCCGATGGAAGCTTCTACATCGGCGGCATCGGCGCGAACGGCGATTGGGGGCAGACGGGCAAGGCCCGCTTCGGCCTCGAGCGTCTCACGTTCAACGACAAGCCGACGTTCGAACCGCTCGCAGTGCGCGCGGCATCGGGCGGTCTTGATCTCGAGTTCACGACCCCGCTTGGCGAAGGCGTCGGCGCGCGGGCGGAGGACTACCGCGTGCGCATGTGGCGCTACGAGCCGACCGAGGCATACGGCGGACCCAAGCTCGACGAGCGTGAGCTGTCGATCGACGGCATCGCGCTCTCCTCCGATCGGCGCCGCGCGTTTCTCGCGATCGATGATCTCGAAGCGAACAGCGTCGTGTATCTCCGCCTCTTCGGCCGCGAACAGTGGCGCGACGCCACAGGACAGCTGCCGTGGACCACCGAAGCGTGGTACACGATGAACGTGGTTCCGAAGTCGACGAATCCGCTCGCCGCGGCTGCCGCGCCGACGCTCAACACCGTGTCGGACTCCGAAGCGCGTGCCGGATGGCGCGCGATCTTCGATGGCGCCACGCTCGAGGGCTGGAAGAACTGGAAGGGCACCGGCCCGGTCAAGGGCTGGACCATCGTCGACGGCACGCTCATGCGCAGCGGTGACGGCGGCGACCTCACGACCGAAGCGGACTACGCGAACTTCGAGCTTCGCTACGAGTGGAAGGTCTCTCCCGGCGGCAACAGCGGCGTGATGTTCCGCGCCACCGAGGATCATGGATATCCATGGGAGACCGCGCCTGAGATGCAGGTGCTCGACGACACGAAGCATCCCGACGGCCGCAATCCGCTGACCAGCGCAGGTTCAAACTACGCGCTGCAGGCACCGCCCGGACCGGTCGCGCGTCCCGTCGGTGAGTGGAACACGGCGCGCATCCTCGCGAACGGAAAGCACGTGACGTACTGGCTGAACGGCGTGAAGACCGCGGAGTACGAAGTCGACAGCGAGGCGTGGACGAAGCTGGTGGCGGGCTCCAAGTTTGCCAAGATGCCTGACTACGGCAAGCGTTCTTCCGGCAAGATCGTGTTCCAGGATCACGGCGATCCGGTGTGGTTCCGCAACATCATCGTGCGGCACATCGGCGATCGGTAACGGCGAGAGTAAGAAGGAAGAAGGAAGAAGGAAGAAGGAAGAAGGCCGGAACTGGTCGTCGTTCCTTCCGACTTCATCTTTTTTCCTTCGTCCTTCATACTTCACACTTCACACTTCTCACCTCCTTCCCGGGGAGACCTTTGACCATGCTCGCGATTGCTGGATTCATCGCCTTCGCTGTTACAGCGTCCTCGCCACCCCTGCCACCAGATGCCACGCATCGCGACGTCGACGGGTCGTCGGAGCACAGGCTGCTGCTCTGCGAACCGGCGCCGTTTCGTGCAGTGATCGCCACTGGCGGCCTGAGCGACGATCCCGTCGCCAGCTTCCTGACGCTCGACACCGACCCCGAAGGCGACATGCCGCGCGCAGTCGCCATCACGCCGGACGGGCAGTTTGCGGTGGTCGTCAATCGCGACACCGATCTCATGGTCTTCGTCGATCTGGCGACAGTCCAGATCGTGGCGAGCGTGACGGTCGGCGACTATCCCGTCGATGTCGCGATCAGCGGCGACGGCCAGTACGCGTTGAGCGCGAACGTCTTCGGCAACTCCGTCTCCGTCGTCGACATCGCGACGAAGTCGTGGATCAAAGACATTCCGGTCACCGGCACCCAGCCGTTCCTGGTGCGCGCGACGGAGGATGGAAGCCGCGCGGTGGTGGGCGTGGTCAATGACGCCGTGAACTCGGCGCTCTCCGTGCTTGATCTCGGAACGCTCACCGAAGAACGCTCCATTCCCAGCACGCCGCAGGGCGTCATCGGATTCTTCTTCACGCCCGCGTTCGCGATCAGCGGCGAACTGTTCACGACGTTCGCACTCTCGCCCGACGGCACCACGATCATCCTGCCGTGGCGCGGCGGCGCCACCGTGACGCTCTACGACGTGGACAGCGGCCGCACGAAGGCGTCCCTCGCGACGGCGAACGCGCCCGCCATCGTCGATGTCGCGGCCGACGGTTCCATCGCTGCTGTCGTGCACGACGGTTCTCCCTCGCATGTCACCGTGATCGATCTGTCCACGAACGACATCACCGCGAGTCACAGCATCGGAACGTCGCTCGACCCGTTCATCGCGCGGCTCACACCGAACAAGCAGCACGTGATGGCGGCGATCAGCAACAACGTGGTCTTCATCAATCTCGCGACCGGCGCGACCGACTCCACGGTGAGCACCGGTTCCGTCGGGGACATCGAGATTTCGTCCGACGGCCTGTACGCGTTCGTCTCGAACTTCAACGCCGCGATCATCAATCTTGCGACGCGCACGCTCGTGGCGACGATTCCGTTCGGTGCATGCGTCGACGCCGCAACGAGCGCGGTCGGCAATCTCGCGGTGGCGTTGAACAACCGGTTTCGCGAGGAGATCTACGTCTACACCATCAGCGGCCCGTCGTCATCGTTCAAGGGTTTCACGCTGAGCGGGCCGGCGCCGGAAGCGGATGCACCGAAGGAGATCTCCATTTCTCCCGACGGGCTCACGGCGCTCGTTTCGAACGCGGTGAGCCGCAACGTGTCGTTTGTCGACATCGCGTCCAAGACCGTCATCGCCACGGTCAACACCGGCGATGTGCCGCGCGAGTCGGCGTTCACGCCGGACGGCGCGTACGCGCTCGTCTGCAATGGTGACTCCAACACGACGTCGATCATCGATGTCGCCACGAAGCAGGTTGTCAAGACGCTGGCGACGACGCAGCGGCCCACACGCGTGCGCGTGGCACCCAACGGCAGCGAGGCGTACGTCTGCACCATCGCCGGCACGGATTCGTTGTACGTCATCGAACTCGACGGCGCGAACAGCGCGATCACGCACACGATGCCGATCGGGCAGATGGGCGCGATCGGCGCGTACACCTACGGCGAAGTGTCCAGCATGGAACTGTCGCCTGACGGATCGCTGCTCGCGTTCGCAATCAGTTTCGATGACATCGTGCGCATCGTGGACACGGCGACGCACGAGATCATCGCTGATGTCCCCGTCGGCGACTTTCCCATCCGCGCGATCTTCTCCCCGGACAGCACCGAGATCTACGTCGCATGCTCGTTCACGAACGAAGTCTCGGTCGTCCGCAATGACGGCGGGTGGTTCCTCGCCTTCAGTGTCGCACCGATTCCTTCGCCGCTCGACATGGCGCTCGACAGTGACGGCACGCATCTGTACGTCACGCAGTGCGGATCCCCGCCCGCGGTCGCGGTGATCGATCTTGCGAAGGGTGCGAACGTGCAGACGATTCCTCTGAGCGCTGCGCCGCGCGAAGGCGAGTACATCGCCGACCGCGACGAGTTCTTCGCAACGACGAACGATGCCACCGTTGTGCGCATCGACGCGGACGGACCGTCCTCCTCAATCGTGCAGACGATTCCGATCGCAGGCTCACCGCCCGACATGCGCTACAGCGCGCAGCTCAAAACGCTCGTCCTGAGCGAGCCGTTCCTGCCCGACGGTCTCGACATCGTGAGTCTCGACCCGCAAACTGTGTTGGGCGACCTTGACGGCGACGGCGATGTCGACGCATCGGACCTTGCAATCCTGCTCGGCGCATGGGGCTCGCGCGGGGGACCTGCGGATCTCGACAAGAGCGGCAGCGTGGGCGCGCCGGATCTGGCGATTCTGCTCGGCGCGTGGGGATGACGGGGAAGTTCGAAGGCAGAAGGCAGAAGGCAGAAGAATGGAGGATGCGGTCGTCGCTTCCTTCTTCCTTCTTCCTTCTTACTTCATCCTTCTTCCTTCCCCCCACCCCCCGCGCTGGTAGAACTCTCGCGAAGTTGCCCGTACGCTGCAAGTCTTGGCGTTGCGTCGGCGGTTTTGCGGGGGTTATTGGATGGACTTCCTCGATCTACTTTTCAGCGACGGAGCGGCGTGGTTTTCAGTTCCGGCAATGATCGGGACCGGCGGCTACGCCTTGCGCCTGCTGCTGTCTGCGATCGGCGTTGGTGGCGACGGCGACAGCACTGACGCGGCCGACGCGCATGGCGGCCACGCCGATCTCGCGGGAGCGGCATTGTCCATCCAGGGATTCCTCACGTTCCTGATGGGATTTGGCTGGGGCGGACTCGGCGGCTATCGCGGCAGCGACCTGAGCGCCGGCGTCAGCGCGTTGCTTGGCATCGGCTGCGGACTTGTTCTGGTCAGCGTCATGGTCATGCTCCTTCAAGCGTCACGGCGCCTTCAGTCGAGCGGCAACATGTCCCTCACGCAGCTTGTGGGATGTGAAGGTGAGGCGTGCACGTCGATCCCCGCTGCTGGACAGGGACGAGGTCAGATCGTCACCGTGATCGGTGATCGCCAGCGCTTCGCGTACGCCGTGGCCGACGGCGTCGAAATTCCATCGCGTACGCGTGTCGCCGTTGTTCGCACGAATGGCGACAACACTGTGACAGTACGGCCGCTCTAACCATTGTTCGTCAAGTCCAAGGAGTCAGTGCGAATATGAGCCAGATCCTGTCAGATCTCCAGCTGCAGACGACTGTCGCGACAGCAGCCAAAATCGGTGTTGATTCAAAGTCGCTTATCTGGCTGGGACTTGTCTTCGCCGTCCTGCTGGTCCTCTTGACGTTCACGATCTTCATCGTGCGGCAATACAGGCGCTGCCCGTCGAACCGCATCCTCGTGGTGTTTGGACGCGTCGGCGGCGGCAAGGCTGCGCGCTGCATTCACGGCGGCGGCACGCTCATCATTCCGCTGATTCAGGACTGGGCGTACCTTTCGCTCGAGCCGATGGTGATCGACATTCCGCTCTCAGGCGCGCTGTCGCTCAACAACATCCGCGTCAACGTGCCGGCGACATTCACGGTCGGCGTGTCGACCGACCCCGTCATGATGAACAACGCCGCGGAGCGTCTGTTGAATCTGTCGACGCTGCAGATCCGCGAACAGGCGCAGGACATCATTCTCGGCCAGCTTCGGCTCGTGATCGCCACCTTGACGATCGAAGAGATCAACAAGGACCGCGAGAAGTTCATGAAGCTGATCAACGAGAACGTCGGTCAGGAAATCAACAAGATCGGTCTCGACCTGATCAACGTGAACATCCGCGACATCACGGACGAGAGCGGCTACATCGAGGCGATCGGCAAACGGGCGGCAGCGGAAGCGATCAATCGCGCAAAGGTCGAAGTCGCGCAGCAGGAACGCGACGGCGCGATGGGCGAGGCGCTCGCGACGCGGGAGCGCGAAGTCAGCGTGTCGAAGACGAAGGCCGAGTCCGAACAGGGCAAGAAGGAAGCGGAGAGTTCGCAGCGGTCCGCTGTCGCGGCGCTCGAAGCGACGGCCATCGCCGCCGAAGTCTCGGCACAGCGCGATCGGGAAGTCAGCATTGCGCAGCGGCATGCTGAAACGGTGTCGGCGAAGAAGATCGCCGAGCAGGAACAGCGCATCCGTGTCGCCGAGGCGGAAGCAGCGGCTGTCACCGGCGAGAACATGTCGCGGGCCAAGATCGCGACGGCACAGGCGCAGCTCGGTGAAATCGAAGCAGAGAGCCGTCGTCGGCGCGATGTCGCCGGCGCGAAGGCGACCGAGTCGATCCTCGTGGCCGAGCGCGATCAGGAACTCGCCCGCATGGCCAAGGAGCGCGTCGCGCCGCAGGAAATCGAGCGGCAGCGCATCGAGATCGCTGCGACGGCCGAAGCCGAGAAACGCCGCATCGAAGCGAAGGGTGAAGCCGACGCCATCCTGCTGAAGTTTCAGGCCGAAGCGGAAGGCCTGCGCAAGGTGCTCGAAGCGAAGGCCGAAGGCTACCGGGCGCTCATCGCGGCGTGCGGCGCTGACTCACAGGTCGGACCAACACTGCTCCTGATCGAGCAGCTCCCCCAGCTCGTCGCCGAACAGGTCAAGGCGCTGCAGGCGATCAAGATCGACAAGATCACGGTCTGGGACACCGGCACGACGCGCGACGGCCGCAACACGACCGCCGATTTTCTGTCGGGCTTCGTGAACAGTCTTCCGCGCCTGCACGAGCTCGCGAAGCAGGCGGGCATCGAACTGCCGAAGGCGCTCGGCCGGGTGGCGGAAGCGCGCGAGCATCCACCGGCGGGCGATGTGGAGTAGCCAGATGCCGGACAAACACAGAGAGGCACAGAGGCCACAGAGAAGGCGCGGACGGCAAAGGCTGTGGTGAGTCGCTCCTGGACTCGTGGGATGATGAATTGGAAGGCGGAAGAGAAGTGCATTGAAGCTGCGCCGCGAACTCTGAACCACTTCGAAAAAGTGATTCGCACAAACGCCTAGCCACGCACGCCTGCTCTGTGGCCCTCTGTGTCCTCTGTGTCTCTGTGTCTCTGTGTTGAATCCCCTTCCCCCCAACGTCCGCCGCGCGCTCGATGCGCTCGTCTATGAAGACGAGTCGCTCGAGCAGCAGCTGCTTGATCCTGTGGTCGTCAGCGATCACCGGCGCGTGCGCACGCTCGCACAGCGGCGCCGCGCGATTGCCGACACCGTGCAGCGATGGCGCGCGATTCGAACGGCTGAGGATGAAGCGGACGAGCTGCGGGTGGTCGTCGCACAGAACAGTCAGCAGGCGGGTGACGCCGATTTCGCAGCGCTCGCGAAGCTCGAGATCGCCGCGCTTGACGAGCGTGTGAGCGAGCTCGCTGACGTAGTGCGCCGCGAGCTGGTGACGGCGGATGACCGTGCTGTCGGCAGCGTGATGCTCGAAGTGCGCATGGGCGTCGGCGGCGACGAGGCGGCGCTGTGGGCGGGCGAGGTATTCGAGATGTACCGGCTGTACGCCGCACAACGCGGCTGGAAGTGGGAGCTTCTCGACTTGAAAACGGGCGACGCCGGCGGCCTCACGCACGCGATCGCGAACGTGCAGGGCGACGGCGTATGGAGCGCGCTCGGCTATGAAGGCGGCACGCATCAGGTGAAGCGTGTGCCAGCGACGGAAGCGGCGGGACGCATTCACACATCGACTGCAACGGTGGCCGTGATGCCTGAACCGGAAGAAGTGGACGCGACGCTTGATCCCGCGGAAGTGAAGGAGACGATCACGACCGCGCAGGGGCCGGGCGGGCAGAACGTCAATAAGGTCGCGACGGCTGTGCACTTGATTCACGTGCCGACGGGGCTCGAAGTGCGCATGCAGGAGACCCGCAGTCAGACGCAGAATCGCGAGAAGGCCTGGCGGCTGCTGCGCACGCGCGTGCACGAACGCCGCCAGCAGGAGTCGCTCGCCAAGCGCGGCGAACTGCGCCGTTCGATGATCGGTTCCGGTGACCGCGCGGAAAAGATCCGCACGTACCGCTTCAAGGAAAGTGTCGCCGTCGATCACCGCGTCGAACGCAGCGTCAATCTGCAGGCACTGCTCGGCGGCGAGCTGCAGCCGCTGATCGACGCGCTGGCGGCGAAGGACATCGATGAGCGGCTGGGGGCGCTGTGAAGGCGTACTCGGCCCGTTGGATTGGCGAGTGCGACGTCCCCCGGCACAATTACACCGGCAATGAATCAACCCGCATTCACACAAAATGAATCGCGCGCAGATAGCTGTCCAGATGCCGTTCAACGAACGCCTTGAACGCAGTCTCCGTCGCGCGGACATCCGCGCCCCACAGGCAGACGGAGCCGTCGAGAAATTGCGGGTCGAACTGGATCGCGCAGACATCTTCGATGACATACGTCTTCGGAAGCCGTGAGGCGTAGTACGCCGTCGCCGCGTTGTGACCGGGTTCGCCAATCGCGATGCACGGCTGCTGCATAAGTTCGCGGTCGTTCAGGAACCACACGTCGGAGCAGACGACCGGCATCAGCGCGGTGTCGACATCGTCGAGCGTGCTGGCCTGCCAGTCGCGGATCAATCGCACGAGACGGTTGGCCAGCGGCCGGTCCGCGATCTCCGCCCGCATGTGCGCACCGACCACAATGACGAGAAGATCTTCGATCCTGAATGTGATGTCCGGCGCGCAGACCGCGCGATCGGCGAGCAGCAGTGCGTCGTGCGATGCAGGGACCCATGGGCTCGCGCCGGAAGAATCGGAACTGGAGGCGTTCATCGGTGCGGAGGATAACTCGCAGGCGTCCGGTTTCGTTCGCGTTCCGCCCATCAAAGTCGTGAGCAAACTATTGACCAATGAATTTGCATGCATCGCTGCCAGATACGAGGTTCGCTAGCCGCCGTCGTGGATCGCGCGATCGCCATCTGCAGCATGTGCGGCCTGTACGGTCTGCGCGGACACTGGAGTCGTCAATGTCGATGAACTGGATCGCGAAGGCCGCCGGCACCGTCTGCAGCGCCGCTGTCCTCATCGGCGTCGCGTCATTGATTGAACCGGAGTGGGGCGCGGCGGCGCAGATGGACGACATCCATCGGCTTGCTACGGCCGTCGATTCGGTGCGCGCCGTCGTGGGCCTTCACCGGCACTCCGATGGAGTGCGCACGACCGACGACGGCTGGCCGCTGGCGATCAGCCCGACGTGGTTCCCCGGCGGCACACTGCCGATCCATCCGGCGACGGGCGAGCCGGTCTCTGTGGAGATCGTCGATGCCGGCCCTGACCAGATCGCTCCTTCCGACAAGGTGTTTCACCCCGGCCAGCCGGACGCGCGCACGCTCTGGTACAACCGAACGAACGGCGCAGTGTGCGCCCGCATCCCCGCCGCCGCAGCGACCCTCGAACGCTTCAATCAGACAAATCGCCTGAGCTGCACACGCCTCGAGCAGACGGAGAGGTGAGGGGGAAGGAAGAAGTATGAAGGCAGAAGGATGAAGTAAGAAGTGGCGGTTACAGGCCAGGCTGCCCGAGCGGTCGAGACCAAATCATCCTTCTTACTTCTTACTTCTACTTCGCTCCATGCTGCAACGGAAATCGCCCGCAGAACTCGCGGATCTGTTCGCGCACCGTGGTCGCGACTACTGCGTCGCCCTTGCTGACGAGTACCTGGTCCAGCCACGCCGCGACCTGCACCATCTCGCGCTCTTGGAGTCCGCGCGTGGTCACCGCCGGAGTTCCCAGTCGCAGTCCGCTCGTGACCATCGGCGGACGCGGGTCGTTGGGGATGCCGTTCTTGTTGCAAATGATGCCCGCGGCCTCAAGCCACTTCTCACCGTCGGCGCCTGTGAAGTTCGCGTCGCGGCCGCGCAGATCGACGAGCATCAGATGGTTGTCGGTGCCGCCTGAGCACAGCCGATAGCCCTTGCTGACGAGCGCATCAGCGAGCGCCTTCGCATTCGTCACCACCTGCCGTGCATGAATCTTGAACTCGGGGCGCAGCGCTTCACCAAACGCGACGGCCTTCGCCGCGATGATGTGCATCAGCGGCCCGCCCTGACTTCCGGGGAACACTTTCCGATCGACCTTTTTCGCGATCTCACTGTCATTCGTCAGAACGAGACCACCGCGCGGTCCGCGCAGCGTCTTGTGCGTCGTCGTCGTGACGACGTGGGCGTGCGGGAACGGTGATGGATGGGCGCCCGCCGCGACGAGTCCGGCGATGTGCGCGATATCCGCCATCAGGAACGCGCCGCATCGGTCGGCGATCTGGCGAAACCGCGCGAAGTCGATGGTGCGCGGATACGCGCTGTAGCCGCAGATGATCATCTTCGGCCGATGCTTCTGGGCGAGCTCGTCGATCTGGTCGTAGTCGAGCAGCTCCGTCTCGGGATCGAGGTCGTAATCAATGATTGAATAGAACGTCCCGGAGAAATTCACCTTCAGTCCGTGCGAGAGGTGACCTCCGGACTTGATTGGGAGCGACAGGATCTTGTCCCCCGGATCGCACACGGCCATGAATGCCGCGATGTTGGCGTTGGCGCCGCAATGCGGCTGCACGTTCGCGAAGTTGCAGCCAAAGAGGCGCTTGGCTCGCTCGCGCGCCAGTTCCTCGATCTGATCGTGGAACTCGCAGCCGCCGTAATAGCGCTTGCCCGGATACCCCTCTGCGTACTTGTTCGTCAGCCATGATCCGGCCGCATGCATCACCGCCGCAGAGACGTGATTCTCGCTCGCGATCAGCTCGAGCGTGTGCTCCTGCCGGTCCGCTTCCGCGACCATGATGTCCGCGGCCTCGGCGTCCTGGCGCCGGACGAGTTCGATCATCGAACGCGAGATCGGATCAAGAAACGACTGCGTCGCTGCAAGTGTGGAGGGCATAGCGAGGCATCGTAACCGTCCCCGCCACCGCCGAGAGGTCACGTCAGAACGCTGACGGAAGGCCGAAGAACACGACGGGCGCGGCCAGTGCTCCGATCGCCGCTACGGACGCCGTCACAAGCCACGCCCTGCGCATGTGCAGGTGATGGGCGATCACGGGGTACCAGCAGCAGCCCAGCCAGACAAAGAGCCCGAGCGTTCCAGTCGCCATGAGTTCCGCCTTCTGCGGCCGGTAGTACTGCGCGATGATGAGCATCCCGACGGCGGTCCACCCGATGACCAGTCCCGCGCGCACGATCAGTCGCCAGCGCACGCTCGCGCGGCGGCGCGCGAACGGCAGGAGCGCGAATGCCGCAACGGACGCCATCACCGCCGTCATGAAGTACGCGGTTGTCACATCACGTTCAACGAGTTCGCGCCATGTGATCTGGGAGTACAGGCGGGATGTGCCGTCGGGGAAGGCCAGCCATCTCGTCCTCCAGCGCGCCATGACCCCCGCAGGCGGCGGTGGCGGCGTCGGAACGCGCGCGATCGGATCAAGCAGGCCGCATGCGAGCGTGCGTATTGCCACGTACAGGTGCTCCGTCCCGGTGACCGACCGCACGAGGACCCCCTCCACTTCGGTGACATCATCACGGATGTACGGCTGCATCGTGACCACGTGGATCGCGAGCCACATCAGCACGTACGGCAGGAGCAGGCGAACGAATCGCGGAGGCACTGCCATCGGCAGCCGCTTCCACAGCCACCACGGCGCGAGCGAGAGAAAGGGCGCCGTCAGCACATGCAGCGCCAGCCGCGGCCGCGCCTCGATCCACCACCGCGGCGCCCCGGCAAATGCGTCGCGCCAGCGGAACGCGAGCCCGCACTCGGTGCACACATGGCTGAGCGGACACGAGTCCGTCCACGTCGCGGCGAGCTCACTGCGGTCCTCGCCGCAGCGCGGGCAGATGAACTGTGCTTCCATGCCGCCTGCTGCCAATGGTCGATCCTTTTGCAGCAATTGCCGAAACCGAACCGTGTGCCAGTAGCATACGGGACCGCCATGTGCACCCTGCCCCCCTTTCTCGTCCACGCCGCTGTCTGCTTCCTCGCCGGTGCCACGACGATGCAGTCGGCGCCGCCGCCAGCGCCCGCCGTCCCGCACCGGCTTGACGGCTCGTTCGATGACTGGAGCTCACTCGACCGCGTCGCAACGAAATACGATCGCGAGGGCGACGCCGCCGCCGGTGCGGCGGATGTGACAACCGTCTCGCTCGCATCCGACCCGCACTGGCTGTGGATCTACATCACGCTCGCGCAGCCGATGACGCTGCAAGGTCTCGACCAGCCCATGATGCTGCTCATCGATGTCGACGCGATGGAATCGACGGGCGCGCAGGGCGGCCCGATGGTCGGGGCCGAGTTCGCAGTGATCTTCAGCCCGTCCGAGCAAGATCGGCGCGACAGTGGTGATTCCACGGTCGCCGCAAATCCGCGGCGAATCTCCCAAGGCGCTCACGGAGAAGGCGTTGTCGTGCGCCGCCTCCAGGACGACGGAACGCTCGGTGACCGCATCAGCAGCGAGTCCGTGGGACTCGGCATGGCGCCGGCATTCGCGAGCACGAAGTTCGAAATCCGCCTCGCCCGCTCCGCGACACACTTCGCCGGATTCAGCGCCGCCGCGCGCGTCGTGAGTCTTCGTCTGACTCCGCCCGACCGGGTCGACCTGATTGAAGAGACGGAGGTGAGTCGCACCCTGCTCGTGCCGCGCAGTCCCGTCGACGTCCCCAAGGCGGACGCGTCCAGCGTCGCCCGCCCGCCAGACACGATGCGCCTCATCAGCTGGAACGCCGAGTTCGGCGCGCTGTTCAAGAACCCGGAGCCGTTCGGCGCGACGCTGAAGTCACTCGACCCGGATGTCGTGCTCTGGCAGGAACTCGGCAAGGACGCAACGGCGGCATCGCTCACTGAGTGGATGAACGCCCGTGTGCCGTCGGCCGGCGCGCCGTGGAAAGCCATCGTGTCAGGCGGCGACTTGCGCACCGGTATCGCCGCGAAGGGCGCTCTCACCAACGCGCCGTTTCTCGACGGCCTGCAGCGATCGACGCCGAAAGGCAACCGGCCGGTCCGTATCACCGGCGCGCTCCTCGATGTGAACGGATCGCCGTTTCTGCTGGCCTCGCTTCATCTGAAGTGTTGCGGGCGATATCAGTCGAGCGAGGACGACACCCGCACGGCCGAAGCGGCAGCAATCCGCGATGCACTGCGGCAGGCCCAGGAAAAGCTCGCGGCGGAAGGACGACCCGCCGCCTTCACGATTGTTGCGGGCGATTTCAATCTCGTCGGCGACCGGAGCGTGCTGACGAAAATCGGTGCAGGCGCCGACCTTGCGATCGTTGATGCGTATCAGCTCGACGGAACCACGAACGCGACGTGGCGCAGCGCAGGCAATCAGTTCGTGCCCAGCAGGCTCGACTGGATGCTGTTCTCCAATCATTCGCTCGACGTGCAGAAGTCCTTTGTCTTCAGCACCGAGGATCTGGCGACCGACGCGGTCACGCAGCTCGCGTTGCCGGCCAGCGCCTTGGGCGAGGCATCGGATCATCAGCCGATCGTCGTTGATGTTGTACTCCGTCCACGCACTTTCGAGACTGGCCGATGACGCGCGACGCCGCTCCACTCGTTCGCTACCGAACTTTCGCCTCGGACGATGGCGAGTTCTACGTGACGTTTGCCGACGATGCGCTGCGCACAACCGGGTGGACCGCTATCGCGGCGACTGCACTCGATCGCGCTGCGGTGCGGGACCGCGGCCTTGCTCCGGAGCTCGTCGAGCGCATCCGCGCCGCCATTGCAGGCCACGATGTTGCATTCACCGACATCGACGTGCCGCCCGCCCCGCCGTTCTTTCTGGCGTGTCGCCGCGCGTGCCAGCGCATCCGAGCCGGTATGACCAGGAGCTACGGCGAACTGGCGTCGATGGCGGGGAGCCCGGCCGCGGCCCGCGCGGCGGGCCAGGCCATGCGGCGGAACCCGACCCCCATCGTCGTTCCATGCCATCGCATCGTGGGCGGTCCGACGGCGGCGGCCGGTGATCACGCGAGAACCGCTCCGCGCGTGCTCGGCGGCTTCGCAGGCCAGACGGACCCCGGCTGCGTCGAGACGCTCTTGAAAGCGCGCCTCCTTCATCGCGAAGCACGCGGCGTGGACAGAACCCGCTCAAGAAGTGCGGTCGGAACGCCGATGCGAGCCGACTCTGCGGTAACCTTCCGACCCCGGTTGGCCCGATGAAACCGCGGCCCCTATGAACTGGGGCGAAGACCAAGTGCCCCTTACTCTGTTTCCAGCGAGATCTCTCTATGCATCTGACGATGGTTGGTTCCGGATACGTCGGGCTCGTTACCGGCGCGTGTTTCGCGGAGACGGGCAACCACGTTACGTGCCTCGATGTCGATCCGCGCAAGATCGAGATGCTCCGCCGCGGCGACAGTCCGATCTATGAGCCGGGTCTGAGCGAGATGCTCCGGCATAATCTCGCCGCGAAGCGCCTGTCGTTCACCACCGACAAGTTCGAGGCGTACAGCTCCGCCGAGATCGTCTTCATCTGCGTCGGCACGCCGAGCGACGAAGACGGCAGCGCCGATTTGAAGTACGTCCTCGCGGTCGCTGCGGACATCGCCGACGCGATCGAGAAGCTCGGTCCTTCCGCGCCCACCAAGACCATCGTCGTCAAGAGCACGGTGCCCGTGGGCACAAGCCACAAGGTGCGTGATCTGATCCGATCGAAGACCAAGGTTCGCTTTCACATTGCCGACAATCCTGAGTTTCTCAAGGAAGGCGATGCGATCAATGATTTCATGAAGCCGGATCGCGTCGTCTGCGGAGTCGAGCACGACGAGGCCGCCCAGCGCATGCGCGATCTCTACGAGCCATTCGTCCGCCAAGGCAACCCGATCTTTATCATGGATGTTCGCAGTGCGGAAATGGTGAAGTACGCGAGCAACGCGATGCTCGCGTGCAAGATCTCGTTCATCAACGAGATCGCGGTGCTCTGCGAGAAATACGGCTCGAACATCACGTCCGTCCGCGAAGGCATGTGCGCCGACAAGCGGATCGGCAACCAGTTCCTGTATCCGGGTCTCGGCTACGGCGGTTCCTGCTTCCCGAAGGACACGCTGGCCGTCGTGTCGATGGGCTCGGCCGTCGGCTTTGACTGCAAGCTGAACCGCGCGGTGCACGTCGTCAATCAGGATCAGCGGAAGCACTTCTGGGCCAAGGTGACGAGCGAATTCGGCAATGACCTGCGCGGCAAGACGATCGCGTTCTGGGGTGTCGCGTTCAAACCGCGCACCGACGACATCCGCGAGGCACCGTCCCTGTCGCTCATGCGCATGGCGCTTGCCGCCGGCGCCAAGGTGAAAGCGTTCGACCCCGTGGCCCTCGAAAACCTCGCGCACACGCTGCCGGAAGCTGAACGGTGCTCCGATATGTATGCAGCCCTCGATGGGGCCGACGCCTTGGTGGTGTGCACTGAGTGGAACGAGTTCCGCTCCCCCGACTTTGACGAGATCGCACGTCGCCTGCCGAGCAAGACCATCTTCGATGGTCGAAATCTTTATCGGCGACATGCGATGGATGAGCGTGGCTTTACGTATTACTCCGTAGGACGTGAAGCGGTCCGACCACGTGCACATCAGCCGGTCTCCGTCGCCTGACGGGCGGCTCCCGATTCAGACGTGCAGCGACCCAACGGACAGTGTCCACCAGGAAGAGGGTCTGCGCATGTCAACGCTGCTGCTGGCCACCGAAAGCGGTGATGTCGTTCACCGGCAGCCGATCGACCCGAAGTGGGCGTACTCGGTCGGTCGATCCACGCGTTGCGACATCGTACTGCAGCCGGGCAGCATCAGCCGGCGGCACGCATTGCTCTTCCACCACGCGGGCGTGTGGTGGGTCGCGGACACCGGTTCGAACAGCGGTCTGGCCACGGAGGACGGCATCACGCGGTGTGCTCCGCTCACACCGGAACGCTGGGTTCGCATGGGACCAGTGGTCGCATGGCTGCTCGAAGCCGGCGCGCCGGCCAAACAGAAATCCAGTTCTGAACGTCCTGCTGCCGGCGGAACGTCGGAACTCGACGCCTTGACACACCTCGCGGGCAGTTCGGCCGGCGAAGGGGGCGGCGACGGCGGAGAGGGAGTCGCTGGCGACTCCGGCACGGGATCACCGAACGAGTTCTTCGTGATCCAATCCGCAGACGGTGGACTGGTCCGGCTGCTCGACGGCACCGGTGCCGAACACGCGACGATCGGAACGGATCCGGCATGCACGATCCATCTCCCGCAGGAGGCGGCCGACACGCCGGGCGCATCCGAGTCGCCGCTTGCACCACTGCACGCGGTGCTCTATCGCGAGCCGTCGTCATGGGTTCTGATTGCGGCGCACGGAGCGGTCACGACAAACGGCAAGCGCTTTCTTCGGTCGCGCGTGTCGACGACGGTCGCGATTGAACTAGGCGGATACCGCCTGCGATCGATCCTCCCTGAGCCGCTGCGCGACGGCGCGCCCGAGCGCCCGCAGTCCACGAACGAGATTCTGGCCGGCCTTCCGCGCGGCGGCGGCGCTGCAAAGCCCGCAATTCCTGCAGCGGTCCGGCCGAATGTCTCCGCGCGCCGGGACGAGTGAGCACACGCCAGCGCGCGGGTTGCTGTTGCTTTCTTCAGCAGTGGTCACACGCTCCAAAGCTGGAAACCGGCGTTTTAGCAGTTGGTTTTTGCGCGCCGATCAGGCGAAGCGCAGCCATCGTTTCGACGGACGTTGGCCGGACCTTCGCGCGCCACCGGCCACTCCTAAGGCGACACGTCGAAGAAACACCGTAAAAACCGACAAAATCAGCTCGCAGCGCTTGTGGCCTCACTACTGCGCCGTTACATTTCGCTCGTTCTGCCGCAGTTATTGAGAGATATCAGTGGGTCCGGCGTTCTCATCCACATGTCTTGAGATCTGCAGAACCGAACCAAAGCCTTTTCTAACCCCGCTTATTCACCAGTTTTCCGCCCTTCCCCTCCGAACTGTGTTGGAGGGGACCATTCACTGACGTTACTCCGACCCTCTGCGAAAGGATTCGACGATGGCAACCAAGACCTCCGCCACTACTACCAAAGCCAAGACCGCTGCTGCTAAAGCACCGAAGACCGTGAAGATCACCCCCGCTGGCCCCAAGGGCCGCAGCAAGGGCGAAACGCTCAACGCGATCGCCGGCGCGACTGGCCTCACACGCAAGCAGGTCGCAAGCGTGTTCGAAGGACTGACCGAAATCATCAAGAACGACCTCGGCAAGAAGGGCCCCGGCCTCTTCAAGTTCAACGGTCTGCTGAAGCTCACCACGCAGAACAAGCCGGCCACGAAGGCTCGCATGGGCAAGGATCCGTTCACCGGCGAAGAGCGCATGTTCAAGGCCAAGGCGGCCTCGCGCCGCGTCAAGGCGCGGGCGCTCAAGACGCTGCATGCAATGATCTAAGACTTTCTTTCGCGATCCGTAGCGGGCTTTTTTGAGCGCTTTGAAGCGCCCTCCGGGCGCAGACTCGCTCTGATGCTCTTGGCTTGATACGACATCGGCCCCGCGCTCCGCGCGGGGCCGATGTCATTTTGAGCGTGTTCAATCCGATTCATCGTTCACTCGATCACGCGGCGCAGCGCGCCGTTGACTGCGGTGAGACGTTGGACTGCTTCGGCGCGGTCGACGTTCAAGCGCTGCATGACGATCGCCGTTTTGACGTTGCGGCCGGCCTTGTCGAGCAGCACTGCCGCGTCCCCGCGCGTGAGCGCGTTGTCGAAGAAACGCAGGATCCGGATCGCGCGGTCGATGAGCTTGTCGTTGGTCGCCGCAAGATCCACCATCACGTTGCCGTAGACCTTCCCCAGCCGTGTGAACGTGACGGTCGTGATGATGTTGAGCGCGAGCTTCGTCGCACTGCCCGCCTTGAGCCGCGTCGATCCGGTGAGAATCTCCGGTCCCGTGTCGAGGACGATCAGATGGTCACACTCATCAAGTGTGATGCCTGGCGCGCACGTCAAGAGACCGGTCAGCGCCCCGCGCTGCTTGGCGTGCCGGATCGCTCCGTGCACGTAGGGCGTCGTGCCGCCCGCAGCAATGCCGAGCAGCGTATCGCTGTGATTCAATCCGAGTTCGACAAACTCCGCCACGATGCCGCCCGGTTCATCTTCGCGCGATTCCGAACTCTTGCGCAGCGCCGCATCGCCGCCTGCAATGATGCCGACGACCTGCCGCGGATCGCTCTGAAACGTAGGCGGGCATTCGCTCGCGTCGAGTACGCCCAGCCTGCCGCTTGTCCCCGCGCCCGCGTACACCAGACGCCCCCCCGCCTGCATGCGCGGAACGAGCGCGTCGATGAACTCTGCCAGATCCGGTGCCGCCGCGCGCAGCGCCCGCTCGACATCCGCGTGGTCAGAGACCATGACGCTGACCTGGTCGGTCGTCGCGAGCGCATCAAAGGCCGCACTCGCTGGATGGAAGTGCTCCGTACGGACATGCGATCTATCCGGTGGCAGCGCTATGGCGCGGCTCCTGTCTCGTGCTCATCCTCATGCAGACCCAGATGACGCAGCAGGTACGACCACTTCACGCTGTCACTCGCAGGACTGTGAATGCCGTGCCCGGAGTTGGGAAAGAGCATCATCTCAAATGGAATGTCGTGCGTCTGAAGTTCCTGTACGAGCTGCCACGTGTTGTTGGGATGCACGTTGTCGTCGACCATCCCGTGCAGCAGGAGCAGCTTGCCCTTGAGTTCCTTCGCAAGCTTCACGCAGGAGAATCCGTCATACCCCGCTTCGTTCTCCTCGGGCGTGCGCATGTAACGCTCGGTGTAGATCGTGTCGTAGTTGCGCCAGTCCGTCGGCGGCGCGCCGGCCACGCCGACCGCGAAGACCTCCGGATACCGCAGCATTGCGATGATCGTCATATACCCGCCGTACGAGTGGCCGGTGATGGCGACGCGATCCTTGTCGACATACGGACGTTCCGCGAGCTGCCGCACGAGCGCGGCCTGATCGTCGCAATCCTCTTCACCGAGGGACAGGTAGTTCGCGTCTTCAAATACTTTTCCGCGCCCCGGCGTTCCGCGATTGTCGAGCGTCACCATGAGCACGCCGAACTCGCACTCCGGGCGGGCCGACTGCATTCGCGACGACACCATCGCAAACGCCGGCCCGCCGTACGCGGACACGACGAGCGGATACTTCTTCGACGGATCAAAGTCCGACGGCTTTGAAAGCACACCGTAGAGTTCGGTTGTGCCGTCTGCCGCCTTGACGCGCAGGAACTCCGGCTTCTGCACTCCTGCATTCGTCCATGGATCGCGCTCCGCCTCTGCAAGCGTCGCGACCTTGACCGCAGCACTCCCCTCCATGCGAAAGAGATGCGTGGACGGCGGGCGATCGACAAACTCGCACGTCGCGACGAACGCCGTGCCGTCGGGAGCAACGCGAAAGCTCGACCAGTGCAGATCGTCCGGCGTCAGACGAACATCGCCGGAACCATCCAGTTTCGCGCGATGCAGCTGCGGGTTGATCTTCGTTTCGCTCGAGCGCGCCACGTACCACACATCGCCGTTGCCTTCATCAATGCGCACAAGCGATGAGACTGGAAACTCCCCCTTCGTCAGATCGCAGATCTTGCCATTCGCCAGCGACCACAACTGGTACTGCGCGAACCCGGTCGACTCCGACTCCCACACAAAGCGTTCGCCATCACGGAGGAAGCGAAACTCCGGGCTGTTCTTCTGCCAGTTCGGCTGCGTTTCGCTGAGCACCACGCGACTCGCGCCCGTTGCCGGATCGGCGACCATCAGATCGAGCACGTTCTGCCGCCGATTCGTGCGCCGAAACAGCAGCCCACGCGAGTCCGGCGTCCACGCAACTTCATAAATGTATTGCTCGATGCTCGCGCCGACATCAACCGTGACCGTCGTGTCGCTCTTGACGTCGTACACCATCAGGCCTGCGATCGGATTCGGCTGCCCGGGCTTGGGGTATGCCTCGCTCATGATCGCGGTGTTGAGCTTGGTCCAACCACTGACGAGATGAAAGTCGTTGACGTTGCGATCGTCGAAGCGGTAGAAGGCGAGCTTCGACGAATCCGGCGACCACCACATCGCCGTCGACTGATCGAGCTCCTCGCCGTACACCCAGCTCGCGCTGCCAAACTTGAGTTTGCCGTCGCCTTCCGTGGTCAGCGCCTTCTCGTCAGCGTCTTCCGACTTGAGATAGAGATTCCCATCGCGATAGCGCGCCTCATACGTTCCATCGGGCGAGTCCGCACTCGCATGCTGTCGGCCTCGCGCCGGTCCGGGGCGTCGGCGACCCGCCGGCTGCTCGCGCTCGGATTCAATCGCCGGCTCATCGTCGAGGACGCGCGGCTCGCCTCCTGCGATCGGATACACCGTCCACGTGTCGCCAACCCGCACGATCGCCTCGCGCTGTTCGGTGTCCCAGCGCACGTCGCGAACGCGCCCGCCACGCTCCATGGTCGATGTCTTCTGCTGTACCGCGCGCACCTTGGCGGCGCCGGGGAGCTGCGCATACGGCACCCACTGCGCGTGCGCGACCGAGAGTACAAGCGACGCAAGCAGCACACCACAAAAGGACCATGGCGGTCGGACTCGGATCATGGCCGCAGCGTACCGGCGTTTTCAGGCGATGTTGCAGGCGCGGGGAGCGGCGCCCCTCACCCCACCCGCGCCGCGGTGCGGAACGCGTTCATCCGCTCCGCGATCTGGCGCTGATCAAGCGTGGCGAGACGGGTGAGCGAGAACTGCTCGATGGTGAAACTCGCCATGACCGTGCCCCAGGCGAGGCCGGTCTGAATCGTGCGAAAATCTGTGGCGTTCGACGCGGCAATGTGACCCATCATGCCGCCCGCGAACGCGTCACCGGCCCCGGTGGGATCGACAACGTGATGCTCGTCCGCGGGAAACGCCGGAACGGCGGCTGCTCCGTCGCGATGCACCAGCACCGCGCCGTGCTCGCCCTTCTTGACGACGACGAACGCCGGTCCCATCGCGAGTATGGCGCGGGCCGCCGAGATCGCATTGCGGCGCTCGGTCAGCTGCATCGCCTCCTCGTCATTCAGGACGACGCCGTCAATTTCCTTGAACAGTTCCAGCAGGTCCGGGCGTGCGATGTTGATCCACAGATCCATCGTGTCGGCGACGGCGAGCTTACGACCGGGAAACTGCTTCAGCAGGTCACGCTGCACCGCAGGATGCGTGTTGGCGAGAAAGACAAACTCGCTGTCGCAGAAGTCCGCAGGAACGCGCGGCGGCGCTTCTTCCAGCACGCCAAGCTGCGTAAAGAGCGTCTCGCGCCGATTCATGTTGTCGAAGTAGCGGCCGCCCCACGCGAATGTTCTGCTCCCGGGGCGCACTTCGAGTCCGGCAAGATCAATGCCGCGGAACGCGCTGAGCTGCGCGCGATGCTCCGCAGGCCAGTCGCCGCCCACCGCGCCGACGACACGCACGGGCGTGAGATTGCTCGCCGCCGCTGCAAAGTAAGCGCCGCTCCCGCCAAGCACGCGCTCCGCAGTGCCGGTCGGAGCGTGAACAGTATCGATGCCGATGGTGCCGGTGACGATGAGTGACATAGGTGGGCAAATGACAAGTGAGAAGGAAGCCGCTTCGCGATGCGATTCACGTACGCGCCGGCTCGTGCTTGAGAAACGACCGCGCCCAGCCGATGCCGACAGCGACGCCGGCGAGTGCGCCTGCTGCGTAGTCGATCGGCATCGGATACGCGAGACGCGAAAGCGTGAGCTGCACGTACGCGACATCGATGCGCGTGTTCTTCAGCATCAGGAACGCAATCAGATAGCCGGCGCAGCCGACGAGGAGCGGCGTCACGAAAAACAGGATCGGCGGTGACTTCGGCGCCACGAGCCGCGCTGCGAGCGCGGCGACCACGCTGCCGACAAAGACTGCGGCGAGCGCCTGACCCTTCGCTGCGGAAACGGCGATGATCAGGACGCCGACGAGGACCAGGACGCCGCACGGCTGCGCAAGCAGCACGCGAGAGCCGAACGGTCCGTGCACGCGCGGTTCGTCCGTCTCCACTGCATCAGGCAGCGGACCGCTCACGCGGAACACGAGGAGCGTCGCGGCCAGCACCAGCAGCGCCCACAGCGCCACCTCGACTGCGAGCATCAGGATCGAGCCGCGCGCGAATGCGAAGTCTTCGATCGTTCCCGATCGCATCGCCAGAACCGACACGCCACAGCCAAGCGTGAACATTCCGACAACCGCGTTGATGTAGCGGCCGATCGCGCAGGCGACCGCGATGGAGCCTGCGAAGGCGAGGGCGATCCACAAGGCAGCGTTCGTCGGCGACGCCGCCATCGCGATTGTCGGCCCGGCGATCCCCCGCATCGAGGCCGTCGCCGGAACCGCCAGTGCAAAGAGAAGGGCGCAGGCGATGATCGCCAGAATGAGAGAAGTGGTCCGCCGGGATGAACTTGACACGTCGAGGTTGTAGCGGAGAGCGAGACAGGAGGCAAACCGATGGGACGCCCGATGGAACGACACGCGGTTCACTATGATCCGCAGCATGCTCTCCGATGCGCCGTCAGCTGCTCTGCAACTGGATGGTCAACCACTTTCAATCGCCGATGTTGAGTCGGTCGCGCGGCGCGGGCGGCCGATCGCTCTCGGTGCTGCTGCCCGCGAACGCATGATGGCCGCGCGGGCGGTCGTCGACACGCGCGCGGACAGCGGCGAAGCGATCTATGGGGTCAACACGGGCTTCGGCTCGCTCTCGCGCGTGCGGATCGCACCGGATGACATTCGCGCCGTGCAGCGAAATCTCGTTCGTTCGCATGCGGCCGGCGTCGGCGAACCGCTCCCCGAAGACACCGTCCGAGCGATGATGACGCTCGCCGCGGCGAGCCTCGCGCGCGGTCACTCCGGTGTTCGCCCTGTGGTCGTCGAGACGATTCTCGAGTGTCTGAACAAGGGCGTCACTCCGGTCGTGCCAAGCCGCGGATCGGTCGGCGCGAGTGGCGATCTCGCGCCGCTTGCACACATGGCGCTGACGCTGTTGGGCGAAGGACACGCGACGCTGTGCGGACGGCTGCTCCCGTCGGGACTGTTCCTGCACGCGCGCAACATTCCGGCGCTCGCGCTCGAAGCGAAGGAAGGCCTCGCCCTCATCAACGGCACGCATCTGATGGCGGGCTCGGCAGCGCTCACGCTCGCTGATCTCACGCGGGCCCAGCAGGCGGCACTCGCTGCCGCTGCGCTGTCGATCGACGCGTGCCGCGCGACCGATGTGTTTCTTGATCCCCGACTGCATGCGGCGCGCGGTCAGCCAGGTCAGCGGTTCGTGGCAGCGAACGTGCGCGCCATGCTCACAGGAAGTCAGATCCTCGATGCGCACAGAGTCAATGATCCGCGCGTGCAGGATCCGTATTGCCTGCGGGCGCTGCCTCAGGTGCTCGGCGCCGCGTTTGACGCGATCGATTACGTACGCGCCGCGGTCGAGCGCGAACTCGGTGCTGTCACGGACAATCCGCTGGTGTTTGCGAACTCGGACGCGAGCGGTGGCGGCGACATCCTCAGCGGCGGAAACTTTCACGGCATGCCGCTCGCGATTCCTCTCGACACACTTGCTGTCGCGATGATGCACATCGCAGGGATCAGCGAGCGGCGCGTCAACTGGCTGCTCACCGCCAGTGACAGTGAGAATCCGGTCAACGCCTATCTGTCGCCGAAGCCTGGTCTGCACTCAGGGCTCATGATCGCGCAGTACACCGCGGCAGCGTGCGTCAATGAAATGATGACGCTTGCGACGCCGGCGAGCATCGGCAACATTCCCACGAGCGCCGGGATCGAAGACTACAACTCGATGGGCGCCACAGCGGCGCACAAGGCCGTGCGCTCGCTCCGTCTGCTCGAAAGCGTGCTCGCGATCGAGCTCCTCACAATGACGGAGGCAATGGAATATCAGCGTCCGCTGAAGTCCGGGCCAGATGTTGAACGGACCATTGCCACCGTGCGGACGGCCGTTCCCAAGTTGACGGACGATCGCCCGCCGTCACCCGATATCGCCGCGATCGAGAAGCTGATTCGAACTGGCCGATTCAGCACGTGACTCGACCGCACGCGTCTTTTACACTCGACAGCACTCATGCTCACCGCCACTGCACGCGTCGTCCGCGCTCCGCGCGGCAATCAGCGCACCTGTTCCACATGGGCAGCGGAAGCGGCCATGCGGATGCTGATGAACAACCTCGATCCGGAAGTCGCCGAACGCCCCGATGATCTCATTGTGTATGGCGGCCGCGGCCAGGCGGCGCGCTCATGGGAGGCATTCGACGCGATCATCGGCGCCCTGAAGGCGCTCGCCGTCGATGAGACGCTGCTCGTGCAAAGCGGCAAGCCGGTCGGTGTCGTCCGCACGCATATCGATGCGCCGCGCGTGCTCATCGCGAACTCCAATCTCGTGCCGCATTGGGCGACGCAGGCGCATTTCGATGATCTCGCCGCGAAGGGACTGATGATGTTCGGCCAGATGACGGCCGGCTCATGGATCTACATCGGCACCCAGGGGATTCTCCAGGGGACGTACGAGACGTACGCCGAGTGCGCGCGGCAGCACTTCAATGGCACACTGAAGGGCACGCTCAATGTCACGGCGGGCTGCGGCGGCATGGGCGGCGCGCAGCCGCTCGCGATCACCATGAACGAGGGAACATGTCTCATCGCCGACGTGTGCCGCGAGCGGCTCAGCAAGCGCGTGCACGATCGCTATCTCGACGAGATCCACGAAGACCTCGATAAAGCCATCGACCGCGCGCTCGCGCTTCGAGAGCAGGGCGCCGCCATCTCGGTCGGCTGGCTCGGCAATGCCGTCGACATGCTGGCGCGGCTGAAGGCGCGGGGCGTCATACCGGACACGCTCACGGATCAGACATCCGCGCATGACCCGCTCGAGGGCTACTACCCCGACGGGCTGACGCGCGAGGCCGCTGACGCGCTGCGCACCAGCGATGCGGACGAATACCAGCGGCTCGCGATGGCGAGCATGGAACGGCACGTTCGCCTCATGGTCGACTTCCTGCGCGCGGGCACGAAGGTGTTTGATTACGGCAACAACATCCGGCAGCGGGCGAAAGATCATGGATTCGCCGACGCATTCGCATTTCCCGGCTTCGTTCCCGCGTACATCCGGCCGCAGTTCTGCACGGGCCGCGGCCCGTTCCGCTGGGTCGCGCTGTCAGGGGATCCGGACGACATCCGCGTGACGGATGAAGCCGTGCTCGCTCTGTTTCCGCACGATTCGGGTCTCCATCGCTGGATCCGTATGGCCCAGCAGCGCGTCGCGTTCCAGGGACTGCCCGCGCGCATCTGCTGGCTCGGTCTCGGCGAGCGGCACAAGGCGGGACTCGCATTCAACGATCTCGTCGCGAGCGGCAAGGTCAAGGCGCCGATCGTCATCGGGCGCGATCATCTCGACTGCGGCTCGGTCGCGAGCCCCAATCGCGAAACGGAAGGCATGCTCGACGGCACCGATGCCGTCAGCGACTGGGCACTGCTCAACTTCGCGGTGAACATCGCGAGCGGCGCGAGCTGGACAAGCTTCCACCACGGCGGCGGCGTGGGCATCGGCTTCTCACAGCACGCGGGCCAGGTCATCGTCGCCGACGGCACACCAGAGGCAGCCAAGCGCCTCGAACGCGTGCTCACCAACGACCCGATGATGGGCGTGTTCCGCCACGCGGACGCGGGGTATGAAGCGGCGCAGGCGTGCGCTGAACGCTTGCACGTGAACATCCCGATGGTGGGAAGGAAGAGGTAATACGGATCACAGTAACAACTCGCGCGTGAGCCAAGACGTGTGACACAGCGACCGAAGCGTCGCCTTCTCGAGCTTCGGCATGTCCTCGATCGCTGCAACCGCGATGTCCCCGAGTCCTTCAAA
>Ga0163155_10000106_pt1 | contig 88807 bp, 71 predicted proteins | sample OliLakLV19SP4G1_FD_148611 | JGI IMG/M metagenome (GOLD analysis project Ga0163155, IMG submission 148611) | Freshwater microbial mat bacterial communities from Lake Vanda, McMurdo Dry Valleys, Antarctica - Oligotrophic Lake LV.19.SP4.G1 | ecosystem: Environmental > Aquatic > Freshwater > Lake >... | reverse complement strand
GCCTGCCCAACCACCGCGTGAGTCGCGCGGAGGTATTCGGCTTGGAACCGCCGCCATTATTTTCGTCGCAACGCTGTTGGGGTCGCTGCTTGGGGTGGCGGCGGATGTCGGCGACGCGGCTTCGACGCTGGATCAATTTCGCAGTTTGTTTTATCCCGAATTGTGCGTCGCGGGCAGCAATACGATCTTGGGCGATGGAATCACGATGGCGGCGGATTGGGAACGCGATTTTGAAGCCAATCACGATGCGCGTGTGAGCATTGATGGGATTGGTTCGGTGCGAGGCGTCGAAAAGGCAGCATCAGGTGGCTGCGTGCATGTGCTGGCAATGAGCGAACCGATGACCGACGCACAGTATAATTCATTGTTGAATGCGGGTGTCAGCATTCGCTGTGCCGCCGAAATTGGGTATGACGTGATCGCCTTTGTGACCGATATCGATAATGACCTGCCAGCCGTGTTATCGCGCGATCTGGCAGGGATTTTGACCGGACGCACGCGTAATTGGTCAGAAGTCGGTGGTGCTCAGCGCACCATCCGTTTATTGGCTCGACCAGGCAGTGGTACGACCGAATTTGTCTTGATCAACGTGGCGCGTTATTCCGATGTGAATATCGAAGACGATCAGTACTTTCCGCCAGATACCAATTATCTCGCCTGTGAGTCAAATCAGGAATGCCTCGATTTGACATTAGCGACTCCTGGCTCGTTGTATTGGGTTAGTTCGGCATGGATGCGGACTCAGCCAACCGAATACATACGTATCATGCCGATTTTGCGCGGCGACGAACGCCCGATCAATCCGCTGACGCAAGAAGTCGATCTCGATATGTATCCGAATACGTTGATACGCCCGTTGTATTTTTACGTATTGGGGGGCGAACAAGTAAGCGACGAAACTGAACGTCATGCGCAGGATTTTCTCACCTATGTACGTAGCATACGCGGACAACAAGTGCTGGAACAGTATTACTTTTACACCTTCTTTGATCGTCCGGTCGAAGTCGATGTTACGCTGCCGCCTGGTTTTGACGCCGACATCGATGGGGTGCGTCCTGTATGCAAAACTGTGTGACTACAGCCGTCAATCTATGAGTTCATACTCATGTTTGAGTCAGTCTGAAATGTTATACTGAACGTACTAATGATATATCGACGTTTTAATTGAAGGATCGTACCCTATGTCAGCTCGTGATTTGCGCGCGCTGCTGAACGATCTTGAGTCTCGCGGTGATGTGCATCATATCGTTGCCACCGTAAACGCGGACGAGATCGCGGTCATCGCGGCGCGCGCACGGCAGCGCGTGCTGCTTTTTGACAACGTTCAGGGCAGTCCGTTTTCTGTAGTATGCAATTTATGGAACGATGAGGCGCGCTTTGTTGCGGCGCTCGGCTTAAAATCGCTCGATGATTTGCGTGTGAAGTTGGGTCGTTTGCTGGATTTGAACATCCCGCGTGGTGCGGTTGGTGTATCCAGCCGCATCGGTGACTGGATCGATGTCGCGCGCAGTGTCGGCATGTTTCCGTCGGGCGGCAATCGACACACACCTGTACAAGAGATCAAAATTACCGACGCGCCCGACATCACGCGCTTACCCGCGTTTCATAGCTGCGCCGATGAAACCTATCCATCGCTGACATCCGCGCTGTTGATCACACAAGTCGGGTCTGATCAATCGCAGATGCGCTTAACACGCGTTGTGGTGATCGATGAACATACGCTCGGTGTGCCGCGTGGGGACGTGCCACCGAGCAGTGCGCCAATCGCGGCGGCAGTCGTTTTAGGCGCTGACCCAACGCTTACCTGGAGCGCAGGTGTCCCGCTGCCAATTGGGCTTGATCGGGCACTATTGGCAGCATGGCTGCGTGGCAAACCCAGCGCATTTACGCGCGGCATTACACAGCCCGTCGAAGTGCCGTCGGAGGCTGAAGTTGCGATCGAGGGTATGATCGATACATCAGTCACGATTCCCATAACGTGGGGCGAACATGATGGCTGGATGCACGACGATTTGCTCGTACCACTGCGCGTCACAGCGATGACGCACCGCGAACACGCGCTAATTCCGATGAGTATGCCAAGGCGTAGCGATGCCGAATGGGCACGCCGCGCAACCGAGCGTTTGTTCATCCCTATAATCCGTGTGATTCTGGATGACATCATGGACCTTCATCAGGTATCCGACGATGTCGTCTTAGTGCGACTGAAGGATGATACGCCTGGCGTCGCTGAACGTATTATTTATGGCTTGTGGGGCATTCTGCCGATGTGTAAAGTCGTCGTCACGGTTGATCAAAATATCGATGTCTTCGATTTGAACACGGTCTCTGCTATTGTGACGGCACGATGGGATATTGACGCAGTTTTATATGGGCGCGGGCGGATTGGTTTTGATGCGTCTACGCGGCTGAACGGCGCGCCCCGTGCTGTGCCGCAAGCCAACGAGGATGTGCTGGTGCGTTTCCAGACATTGCTCGATCAACGATTTGCAGTACCCACACGCGTGGCAGCGGTCTTTTCATCTGCAATCGAACACCATATCACTGAGCATTGGGACGAATACGGGCTTGAATTGCCCGTTTAATTGACGAGAAGAAAATCATGGCGATGTTGCAAGGCAAAGAGCGCGCGGCATATGTGCAGAATATGTTTGACCGAATCGCGCTGCGTTACAACTTGATGAATCGTCTGATGACGTTCGGTCAGGATGTTGGCTGGCGTAAGTTTGTGGTTAAGCAGGCAAAGCTCACCCCCAATTCGAAAATGCTCGATTTAGCGACGGGAACAGGTGATATTGCCTTTGAAGCGGCGCGCACTGTGCCGGGATTGGTCACGATTGGCGGGGATTTTTCGCTCGGCATGATGATCGAGGGACAAAAGCAGCCGATGGGCGACAAGATTATGTGGAGTGGTGCGGATGCGCTCAATCTCCCGTTTGGCGATGCCACGTTCGACGCGCTGACAGCAGGTTATCTGATGCGGAACGTGATCGATATTCCGCGTGCGTTTGAAGAACAGAGGCGCGTCCTCAAACACGGCGGACGTTTGGTGCTGCTCGATACCGCACCGCCGCCGCATAATCTGCTGCGTCCGTTCACCTTGTTTTATCTCAAATATGTCATCCCGACATTGGGACGGCTGATCAGTGGCAATGCGGACGCCTACGAATATCTGCCGTCATCGACGCAGAAATTTAAGACGCCTGACGAGCTGGCGGCATTGATGCGGGACGCGGGGTTCGCCAATGTGCAATATCGAACATTCATGTTTGGGACGATGGCGGTGCATTGGGGTGAAAAACCGAGTGCATAAATCGTAAATATAACGCGCCGTTTCAGGAAGAACCGACGCGTTATACGACGTGAGTAGGACGATTACCCAGTAACTTCGTCTGGGGTGCCGCGCTGATTATCACGATACCGGTAGGTGATTCGACCACGAGACATATCATATGCACTGACCTCAACACGCACGCGGTCGCCTAGCAGAATACGGATATAGTTCTTACGCATCTTGCCCGAAAGATATGCAAGAATGCGATGCTTGTTTTCCAGTTCGATGGTGAACTGGGTATTGGGCAGCGCTTCGACGACTACGCCTTCCAATTCGAGCTTTTCTTCACTTTGTTTTGCCATAAAAAGCCTTTTTACTTGGATTCAGATGAGAATAACAAGACCGCTACCTATCTGCGACAGGTAGCGGACAATGTGCAAACTGCGTCCAAATATCGCGGTGCAGCGTAGAAGAGGTGACGCGCAGGTCTAGCGCAGCACCGTTTTGCGCTGACGACGGCGGGAACGACGAATCGCTTTTTTCTTCTCGATTCGGCGCAGTTCGCTCTTCGAAATATGCCAGCGTTTGCGGCGTACTGTACTAAGCACACCACTGGTCGTGACACGTTTGCGGAAGCGACGCAGCAGTGATTCCTGCGATTCGTTCGGGCGTAACGTTACGTGAGCCATACGCGATCAACCTCCTTTCCGTTAGCGATTTTGACTCGTGTGTAAACGACAACTGCCGCCACACGCGTTAGGTTGCTTCAGGTTCAACCGTGCTTATGTCAGGCATTAATTCTACGGGATCGGCAGCCGGAATACTATCGTCAACCTGTGCTGTAATAGCATCGTCAGTATCATCGATGGCAGCCGTCTCACCATCGACCAATGCGGCGGCAGCTCTGGTTTCCTGCCAACGCGCGATTTCATCGGGCGACACTTCTTTCAGACTCAAACCAAGACGCTGCTTATCGGCTTCGATGCTGATCACACGCATGAGCAAACGCTGACCTTCATGCACGACCAATGACGCATCTTCGGGCGGTGGTTCTGCGATTTGGCTGGTGTGCAGCAGCGCTTCGATGCCCGGTTCCAGGCTGACGAACGCGCCGAACTGGGTGACACGGCTAACTACGCCTTCGACAGTCTGACCGACATGATAAATTTCTTCGACCGTCGTCCACGGGTTTTGTTGCAGACGTTTCAAGCTTAAGCCAATGCGTTTGCCTTCGGCGTCCAGACGGAGAATATACACATCGATTTCGTCGCCAACCTTCAAGACTTCTTTTGGATGGTTGACGCGATGCCATGCGAGTTCGCTGATATGGATCAAGCCGTCTGCGCCGCCGAGATCGACAAATGCGCCGAAATCGCGCAGACCGCTTACGACACCTTTGCGGACATCGCCTTCTTTCAATTCGCCCAACAGGAGTTCTTTTCGGGCTTCGCGGTTGCCGCGTTGCGCGTCGCGTTGGCTAAAAACCAAACGGCGGCGTTTACGATTGACTTCGATGATTTTGAGTGGAATTTTTTGACCTACAAGGCGCTGCATCCGCATCTTGCGTTCGTCTTCATTCAAGCCGCGCGGAAGATCAAGAACGTGGCTCGCAGGTACGAATCCACGCAGATTACCGAACAGTACAATCAGCCCGCCGCGATTGGCTTCGCTGACAATACCTTCCCAGGCAAGTTCCTGGGTCATCAATGCTTCGGCTTTCTTCCAATCTTCTGTCTGCTGCGCTTGCGAGACGGACAAAATCAGGTTGCCATCTTCGTCTTCCATCCGCAGAATCATGACTTCGATTTCAGCGCCGACTTCAAACTGAGCGGTGTCAGTGATGCCCATCCGTTCCAAGTCGCGGCGCTGCACAACCCCGTCACGCTTCATGCCATCGATGGCGACGATCAAGCCTTGTGGGTCTACAGCGACAATCGACCCCAACACGATGTCGCCGCGTTCCGGTTGTTCCTGCGCGAACCACGCATCGAGCAGCGCTGCGAAATCCCCGTCCGAAGCTCCCGGCACAAAATTATTGTCTAACATAACGCTCGTGTCCAACATAACGCTCGTGTCCAACATGGTGCAAAATCCCCTGCCCCCTAAAGCGAACGATGTGATGTTTGTAGATTGGGCAAAAAGAAAACCCGGTCAGCCCAGTCGCGGATCGATTGAGTTGCCGAGTTCGCTTTTCAGTTGCAGCGCTGTCGCATGGCGGTAACACAAAGATAATGAGCGCCATCGCCTTCAACCGCGGGCGCTGCCCCTTTCCTTAAAGATCGGGCGGCAGTATACGGGGCGGCTTCACATTTGTCAAGACATCTGAATGGTTGTGCGGGAGCAATTGGTGAAAGTTCACAAATGAAAACCCCTGCACAATGGCAGGGGCTTTGACAAAAAGAACGGACGTGCGAATTAGAGCGTGTTGACGATGTTCGAGAAAATATTACCAATCGCTGGGCCGAGCAGCGCCAGAATGACGATGACAACGACTGCGACCAGCACGAGAATCAAGGCGTATTCAACCAAGCCCTGACCTTCTTCACGAGGCATATAGATCATTGGAGCAGCTCCCTTTTGAAATGACCGTACGGTAAAAATCCTAACGTGACGCTCCCATGCCTAAAGGCAGGGGCTTCTGAACGACGCTTGCGCTTACCGTCGCCTTACGGCGTTGGCAGAGGCGCTACGTTATCGTTCACGGATGCGTCCCATCCGTTTTGCATTAAAGCACGATTATGATCGAGGTCGGATTTTTACGTCTCGTACCTTAACCTCCTTTCATCATACCCTATTTCAGCAGAAAAAACATAAGACCGACGCCTTATATCCCATGCCTGAAGGCAGGGGTTTTACGGCGCTTTCCAGATAAGCATGGTTAAAGGTGCAAGTGGTCAGGCGTAAAGTACCATGAAAATTGTAAAAACCGAATGTGGATGAGGCGACATTTTGAGTCTTGCTCACAAACAAGCGGTCAGGGCAGTTTGTTACCAGCAGCCAGATAGATTTTGTACCATTCCTGTCGTGTGAGTGTAATATCGGAAGCCTTACAAATATCCTTCAAACGCTTCGGGTTGGTTGTACCCACAATCGGCTGCATTCGAGCGGGGTGGCGTAGAATCCATGCAATCGCAATCGCTGTATTCGTCACGCCTTTGGCTGCTGCCATCTCGTCGATGGCGAGGTTGAGTTCTGGGAATTGTTCATTATCCAAGAAAACCCCTTCAAAGAACCCGTATTGGAATGGAGACCACGGCTGAATCGTGATTTCTTTCAAACGGCAGTAATCCAAAATGCTGCCGTCGCGGTTGATGGACGGATCAATTTTCATGTTCACGTTGATTCCAGCATCGATCATACCTGTGTTGGTAATGCTGAATTGAAGCTGGTTGAAGATAATTTTCTGCTTGACGAATTTAGTCAACAGCTCAATCTGCATCGGGTTTTGGTTGCTCACCCCGAAATATCTGACTTTGCCACTGTCATGCAGGATTGTGAACGCTTCAGCGACTTCTTCTGGTTCTACGAGGGCATCTGGTCGGTGTAGAACGAGTACATCCAAGTAATCGGTTCGCAGGCGTTTCAAGCTGCCATCGACAGCGCCCAAAATATGTTCTTTGGAAAAGTCAAAGGCGCCTGTGCGAATGCCGCATTTAGTTTGGAGCATCATGGTTTCGCGCAAGCTGGGGGTCATATTCAGCGCTTCGGCAAACTTTGTCTCTGATTCTCCATCCCCGTAAATATCGGCATGGTCAAAGAAGGTCACACCTTGATCGAGTGCAGTATGAATCAAGTCTAAGATTTCAGGGTTCGTCAACCCGGAGATTCGCATACAACCCAGAGAGATTTCGGACACATAGAGTTCTGTGCCAGCAATATGAATGCTTTTCATCTTAAGTGATCTCCTATTGAAGTGTTTTCAAGAAAATTATACCCTGAGACGAATACGTAGTCTCAAGAGATGTGGACAGTTATTCCTAATCTGAGCGCCGCAATTCATTTCGAAGTTCAATTTATCGTATTTGTATGCGGAATATTAAGGCTTTTGCGCGAGGTTTTGACAATCGCTTAGCCGCGCCTTAAAATTTGAGCGAACGTATTCCTCACCTAAAAAAGGATCGTTCATGAAAGAATATATCAGTGATAGATTACGCAATGTCGCTTTAGTCGGTCATCAAGGGTCTGGCAAAACCTCGTTGGTTGAAGCCATGTTATTCAACACTGGTGCGATCAACCGATTGGGGCGAGTCGAAGAAAAGAACACGGTCAGCGATTGGGATGAAGATGAACGCGAACGTGGTGTTTCGCTATCTACATCGCTGGTGCCTATCGAGTTCAACGATGTCAAAATCAACATTCTGGATGCCCCTGGCTACCCCGATTTTCAAGGCGAAGTCAAAAATGCAATCCGTGTCGCGGATTCGGTATTCGTGGTTGTTGACGCAGTAGCGGGCGTTGAAGTCGGCACGCAGTTGGCATGGGAATACGCTGAAGCGTATCAACAGCCAATCATCGTCACCATCAACAAGATGGATCGTGAAAATGCTGATTTCGAACGTACACTGACTCAGCTTAAAGAAAACTTCCCCGAATATAAATTCGTCCCGGTCATGATACCGATAGGGTCAGAAACTCAGTTTAAGGGCGTTGTCAATTTATTGACTATGAAGGCGTATTACGATGCGGGCAAGGATCGCGCCGATTTACCTGACGAAATGCAATCCGCTGCCGAAGCTGCGCGAACGGTCTTGGTCGAAGCCGCCGCCGAAGCCGACGACAAATTGATCGAAAAATATTTTGCCGAAGGTGTACTGACTGCGGACGAAATCCGCGATGGGATGCGAAAAGCGGCGCGTGACGCCTATTTGAAAACTGTGCCCGTGTTTGTCACTTCTGGCACGAAAAATATTGGCACGATCCCGTTGATGGAAGCACTCGTCGTGTATGTCGCGCCGCCGACCGACCGCCGCGTTCAGGTCATCGACGCGGCAGGCGAGAAGCAATTTTTGTACGCGCCACAAACCGATACCAATCCATTGGCAGCGTATGTATTCAAGACCAGCAACGACCGCTTTGTCGGCACATTGACATATTTCCGCATTTTTTCAGGCAGTATTCAAGGCGACGTGCGCTATTTCAATGCGACTCGCGGCATCGAGGAACGTTTCGGCGGCTTGATGACGATGCGCGGTAAAGAACAACTCCCAGCGATGACACTTCATGTCGGTGATATGGGCGTTGTCGCTAAACTGACGCACACGAAAACGGGCGATACATTCAGCAGCCGCGAAAATCCGATTCAGATCACACGCCCGACGTATCCCGATCCATTATTCTCGGTCGCGCTAATCCCCAAAACGCAAGCGGACACAAGCAAGATGAGCAGTGTCTTATCGATGCTGGCGGAAGCCGATCCGACACTGCGTTGGCGGCAGGACGGCGCGATCAAGCAGACGATTTTAGAAGGTATGGGCGAACTGCATGTCAACGTTGCGATCGCGCGCGCGGGCAAGTTTGGCGCAAACCTGGATAGTTCAATTCCCAAAGTGCCGTATCGAGAAGCGATCACAGGCAAAGGCAGCGCGACGTATCGTCATAGAAAACAGACGGGCGGATCGGGTCAATTTGGTGAAGTTTCGCTGCGCGTCGAGCCGAATCCTGCTAACGGGTTTCAGTTCAAATCGGAGGTATTCGGCGGCGCGGTGAGCAGTTCGTATTTTCCATCGATTGAAAAAGGTATTCATTCGATTTTAGAAACCGGCGTGATCGCTGGCTACCCGATCAGCGATATTCTCGCGGTCGTGTACGACGGCAAGGAACATCCGGTCGATTCAAAGGACATTGCATTTCAAATTGCCGGACGCGAAGCGTTCAAAGAGGCGTTTCAGGCGGCGAACCCGGTGCTGCTCGAACCGATTATGAATGTACGGATTATTGTGCCAGAAAGCATGATGGGTGATATTTTGGGCGATTTGAACACGCGGCGTGGGCGTGTACAGGGCATGGACAGCGACAATGCCAAAAGCATCGTCACCGCCCAAGTGCCGTTCGCAGAAATGCTGCGTTATGGCAACGAACTGCGCTCGATGACAGGTGGACGTGGTATTTACGAGATGACATTCAGCCATTACGATCCCGTGCCGCCGCAGATCGCCGCGCCGATCATCGCGGAAGGGAAGCGACATATTCATCAGCACGAGACGTAATCGCTGCATATCTACATTCATCATGCGTAAACATATTTTTGTAGGGGTATGGCGCTGCTATGCCGCCTAGGGCGATCCGCCGGGTCGCCCTTACGTTTTCACGGCGTTGTCTTTTACTACATCCATTGATATGAAACTTATCACATGGAATCTTAATAAGCGGCGCGCCATCGAACCGCAAATCGCCGCGCTTAGTATCCGCGCCCCCGACATGATCGCACTGCAAGAAGTTTCACTCAATAACTTACAGCGTTTGCGGGACGGGTTTGCTGCTGTCGGATATGCGTATGCGCTTGATAGTGTTCATGCCGAACCGCTGCCGCGCCGTCCGTTCGTCATGATAGTCAGCCGTCACCCGCTTTACGCAATGGACGTAATCGATAATCCGTATCGTCAGGGGATTGTCTCAGCACATGTGATCAGTTCAGATTACGAACTGGTCATCCACAATGTGCACGTTCCCAGCATTGGATCGCACGAGATGAGCGTGAAATTTGGCTTCATGGACGCTGTATATCGCCAGCTTGCGATGCACGAGTCGGTACCGCGCATTTTTTGTGGCGATTTCAACAGTCCACTGGCAGAACTGGCGGATGGTACGATTATCACGTTTGGGCAGACGCGCCGCGTCGATGGGAGCTATGCGGTCGTTAAGGGGTGGGAACTTTACGAAACCGCTGAACGCAATCTGATCGAAGGGCTGCACGCATATGATTTACGCTGCGCATACCGACGACTGCACGGCTGGGATATACAAGAATCGAGCTGGGTGGCGAAAAACAAAGGGCGCGAATTCGGGTTTCGTCTCGACCACATTTTGAGTTCGGAGGCGCTTGTCCCGGTGTCGTGTTTGTATCATCACGCATGGCGCATCGAGAATTTGAGCGATCATGCTGCGATGGAAGCGGCGTTCATCGTCGATCTGTAAAGGCGACCCGGTGGGTCGCCTTTATTTTTACAGAACGCATAGGGGCAGGTGTGAGACCTGTCCCCTACATTCATGCTTATATGATGCGATACGTTAATTCTGCGGTTCGGGTTCCACGAAGACTGGATCGGGATCAAATTCTTTCGGAGGCATCCCCGCGATCTCATACACGCGATCGCGTTCGACGATCTCGTTATTGAGCAAATCGGTCGCCAGCAAATCGAGTTTATCGACGTTTTTGCCGAGCAACTCAAGCGCTTTTTCATACGCCTCATGGACGAGACGGCGGACTTCGGCGTCGATTTGCGATGCCGTTTCTTCGCTGTACGAACGTCCTTGCGACATCGAATAGCCCAAAAATGGCTGACGTTCGTCATCACCGAAGTTGACCTGACCGATTTCGTCGCTCATACCCAACTGCGAGACCATCTGACGCGCCATTTGTGTGACACGGCGTAAGTCGTTCGATGCGCCGCTCGTAATCTCGTTGAACTTGACTTGTTCGGCAGCGCGCCCGCCCAGCAGGACGACCATGCGGTTCTTGAGTTCATGACGCGAATAGTTGCGGCGGTCGTCGTCAGGCAAAATCGCGGTGACGCCGAGCGCTTGACCACGCGGCACAATGGTTACCTTATAAACTGGATCGCCATCCGGTGTCAGTGCAGCGACCATCGCGTGACCTGCCTCGTGATAGGCGACGATCTTGCGCTCCTGCACATTAGAAAGCGGCGGACTTTGTGTCCCCAATACGATTCGGTCGAAGGCATCGTTGAAATCGCGCGGGGTGATCTTTTTACGGTTATTACGAGCCGCCGCCAATGCCGCTTCGTTGGCAAGGTTGGCGATGTCTGCGCCGCTAAAACCAATCGTGGCTTTTGAAAGCGTAACCAGATCGACTTCTGGCGCGAGCGGTTTACCGCGTACATGGACTTTCAGAATATTCAAACGACCATCGCGGTCTGGCAGCGCTACCGTGACCTGACGGTCAAAGCGACCAGGACGCAGAAGCGCGGGGTCAAGCACGTCGGGGCGGTTGGTGGCTGCCATGACGATCACGCTTTCGTTTTGATCGAAACCGTCCATTTCGGCGAGCATCTGGTTGAGCGTCTGTTCGCGCTCGTCGTTACCACCGCCTAAACCTGCGCCGCGCTGACGACCGACCGCGTCGATTTCATCGATGAAGACGATGCTTGGCGCAGCAGCTTTCGCTTTCGCGAACAAGTCGCGCACGCGGCTCGCACCGACACCGACGAACATTTCGACGAACTCAGAAGCGGCAATACTGAAGAAGGCGACATCCGCTTCACCGGCGACCGCACGCGCTAATAGTGTCTTGCCTGTGCCTGGAGGTCCAATCAGCAGCACGCCGCGCGGAATACGTGCGCCGAGCGCAATGTATTTATCCGGTTCTTTCAGAAAGTCCACAATTTCGACCAGTTCAGATTTCGCCGCGTCTTGCCCAGCAACATCCATGAACGTGATTTGAGGCTTTTCCTTATTGTATTCGCGGGCTTGCGTGCGCCCGAAACCGAATACACCCGTCATCTGGCGCTGCGAATTGCGCAGCGAGAACAGCAAGAAACCGAGCAGCAGTAGGAATGGCGCGAAATTGAGCAGCAAGGTCACGAGCGTGTTTGGCTGGTTAAAGCGACCGTCGAAGACCACGCCCTGTGCGCGTAAGTTATCCGCCAGGTTTAGATCGCCGGATGGAATTTGCGTTGCGGCGAACTGATTGAAAGTACCTTGTACAATTGTGGAATCGGTGAGCAGTGGTGAATTCGTCGTCGGATACTGAACATTACACGGGAAACCCAATAGGACGGTCGTGTTATCGATCAGGGCTTCGACACGCAATGCGTCATCAGCATTCAAGCCTGTGCCCTCTAAAGTCGCACACACTTGCCCTGCTGGCTGCTGGCTGTACGCTTCGACCAGTTCATAAACTGCCGAATAAGGAATCGGCTGGCGCGTTGTGGGACCGCTTAAGAGGTCGGTCAGGTTACTTGCTGACCATACCAGGAGTAAAATGACGATGACCGGAATCAACCAACGTGGCAGTTGACTCAAGGGTGAACGCGGCGGTTGGCTGCCGGGATCATCCGATTTATCGTTAGGGCGTCTCGGGTTTGGGGGGTTAGGAGGGAATGCCATGCACTTGCACTACCTTTATCGTTTCTATAGGTTCAACCTATGGTACGGGAGGCGCATTAGATTCGCATAAACGTTTGCTTCGACGCGGCATAGAATGACGAACTGTTTTATAATGTAAAACGACAAGCGAGAGAGCGCGTGATCATGAATGAACCTATCAAGAAACAAACCCCCGAAGAAATGACGCTGCCTTCACGAGCGACTTTGCCACGCCGTCCGCGTTCGACAGACGTGAATCCGGTTGATACGGGTAGCTTGACGGCGAAAAATCCACCGCTTTTGTTACAACACTTTTTCGATGGCGCGGTCGATCTCGATAAAGAATTGACAGCACGGTTTGCGAACACCCCGCCATTGTCGATTATCCGCGTTCGCCAATTCAACGGACGTATTCGTTCCAGCGTCGCATTGATGTCCACGCAAGACGGTGCGGCATCGGTGCTGGTCGAAATCGATATGGAATCGCGCGACGCGACGTTCACGTTCACATTGAGCGGGATGCTTGGGTTTCGGTTTCATCTGGCGCGCTTGAGCGATAAAGACCGTGCGAACTGGATCGATGCGATGGAATCGCAAAATAGCGAGGCGACCTTTTTATGGAATCACGCGCGCTGGGAAAACGATTATTTGATCTGCACAGCGCATAAGCATTACACCAACATTTTTGCCTTTTCGACTTATCATTTTGAATCCGCCGCGCGTTTGACCAACGAAGTCAGCCGTAAGTTCGTCAAATGGATGGCGGATTACTGGCGCTAAACAACACGCGGCAGCCAAAGGGTTATTGTTTTATGAATCGTCTGCAATACGAAACAAGTCCGTATTTGCGTCAGCACGCCGAAAATCCGGTCGATTGGTACGCATGGGGCGATGAAGCTTTTGCATCCGCCAAAGCGCAGGACAAGCCGATTTTACTCAGCATAGGATACAGCGCGTGCCACTGGTGTCATGTCATGGCGCACGAAAGTTTTGAAGATGAAACGACCGCGGGCATGATGAACATGCATTTCGTCAACATCAAGGTTGACCGCGAAGAACGCCCCGATCTCGATGATATTTATATGAACGCTGTGCAAATGATGACGCGGAGCGGCGGCTGGCCGATGACGGTATTTTTGCTGCCTGACGGACGTCCGTTTCATGGTGGCACCTATTACCCGCCCGAACCGCGCTATGGTATGTTGTCTTTTCAGCAGTTGATGACGCGCATACACGAGGTTTATACGCAGCAGCGCGCTGAAGTCGAACAAGTGGCGGCGAATTTGACCGACGCGCTCAAACGTGACTCGCTTGGTTTAGGCGGGCTGAGTGACAATTTGACGACTGAATTACTGGATAATGCCGCGACCAAACTATTGGCGAACGCGGATAAGATGAACGGCGGATTTGGTAGTCAGCCAAAGTTTCCGCAGCCGATGAATTTGGCGTTCTTATTGCGCACCTTTGCGCGCAATGGCGATCAAACCGCGCTCGATCATGCCTTGCTCACGTTGAAAAAGATGGCGCGCGGCGGCATGTACGATCAAATTGGCGGCGGCTTTCATCGATACAGCGTCGATTCAATCTGGCTGGTGCCGCATTTCGAGAAGATGTTGTATGACAATGCACAGTTGAGCCGCGTCTACTTAAGTGCATGGCAAATCACAGGTGACGAGTTCTTCAAGCGCGTTGCCATCGATATTTATGATTATGTACTGCGCGAAATGACCAGCCCTGATGGTGGGTTTTATTCGACGACCGACGCCGACAGCGAAGGACACGAAGGCAAATTCTTCGTATGGAGTAAAGACGAACTGAATGCGTTGCTCGGCGATAATGCGCATATCGCTATCGAGTATTGGGGTGTTTCAGCGCGCGGCAACTTTGAAGGTCAGAATATCCTCAATGTGCCGAACGAAGATGCAGTGGTCGCGGCACGCTTGAATATGACTGTCGATGACATGCACGCCAAACTCAACCCGATGCGTGATGTACTGTTCGCAGCGCGCAGTCAACGTGTGCCGCCTGCATTAGACGATAAAATCATCACCGCATGGAATGGAATGATGCTGGCGAGCCTGGCAGAAGCAGCACGCTTGCTCGGCCGGACGGATTATCGTGCGGCGGCGATCCGCGCTGCGGATTTCTTGCTCAACGCGCTGCATACTGCCGAAGGACGTCTGTATCGCACGATCAAAGACGGGAATGCCAAAGGTTTGGGCTATCTCGAAGATTATGCGAACGCGGCGGACGCGCTGATCGACGTGTACGCACTCACGTTCGATAACCGCTACTTCAAAGCGGCAGCCGCGCTGGTCGATCATACGTTGGCACATTTCGCCGCGCCGGATGGCGGCTATTACGATACCAGCGACGAACATGAGCCGTTGATCGTGCGTCCCCGCAGTTTAGAAGACAACGCGACACCAAGCGGTAACGCCATGTTTGCGCGCGTGCTGATACGCCTGGTTGCGTATACAGGCAAAGGTGAGTACGACGATGCGGCGCGGCGGATGCTCAACCCATTGGCGAATGCGATGCGCGAGTATCCACAGGCATTTGGCGAAGCGCTGAGCGCTGTCGATGCGGTCGTCAACGGCATTACGGAGATCGCGTTGGTAGGCGACCCATCGGATGATGCGATGCGCGCGTTGATGCATGTGATCAGCGGGCAATATCGACCAAACGCGATTATCGCGCTGGCTTCTAACGACGTAGAAGGCGAGTCGGTCATTCCATTATTGAGCTACCGTGTCAAACGTGGCGGCGCAGCGACGGCATACGTGTGTCGTCAGTTCGCGTGTCAAATGCCGGTGACAACGCCGGATGCACTCGTCGCACAGTTAGAAAAAGTGGTGTCATGAGCGACCCTGATCGAGTGATGGTCGTCGATGTCGAAGCGACCTGTTGGGAGAAGCGTCCGCCGCCGGGACAGCACAGCGAAATTATCGAGATCGGCGTGTGTGTGTTCAATCTTAAAACATCCATGCCTGGTCTCAGCGTCAGCATTCTGGTCAAGCCGGAGCGGAGCAAAATCAGTCCGTTTTGTACGCAGCTCACCACGTTGACCCAGGAAGTCGTCGATAGTGGAATAAGTTTCGCGGCAGCGTGCGCGCGGCTGGAAAGCGCGTTCGCCAGTAAACAGCATCTGTGGGTCAGTTGGGGTTCATACGACGCGCGCATGTTTCGCGATCAATGCGCTGGTTTTGGCGTCGCGTATCCGTTCAGCGACCAACATGTTAATCTGAAGCGTGTCTTTGCCAACCGCCTGAATAATAAGAAACAAATCGGTATGGCGGCGGCGCTGACGATGTGCGATCTATCATTGAATGGCATTCATCATCGCGGCGGGGACGATGCCTATAATATCGCACGTATTTTAGGGGTGTTGGTCAAGCGCTTTGGGCTGGAAGTGTTAGCCACTCCACTCGTGGAGTCGTAACATGTTCGCCCAGGATACATCGCAGCAAGAATACTTCAAGATGATGCTGATCACAGTCGTGGGGCAAGCCTTCGGCGCAGCAGGCTATACACTGGAAGATCGCCCGCCACAGTGGGCAGGCGGACAGTTTCGGTTCGTCAAGCGGCTTGATGATGCTTTGAATGGCATTATCGAATATCAGCATCTTTATTACGCCGAGCAAAAGCCATCGCGCTTTCGGGTTACGCTCACACGTACGGATCAAGCCACTCCAGGTCAGTCGAGTACACATCCTCGTTACGTACAGCGGGCTTTGAGCGCGCTCGTCGTGAGCGACTTCAAAGTCGCTATTTTGCCATCGGCGGACTATTGGTGGACTTATACCGACACACATACACTGGGTCACGCACTCGGCGAAGCGGGGTCGTTGGCAGTCGCCTACGGAATGCCTTGGTTGGCAGGTCTGCTTGCAACCCCCTAAATATTCAGTGAAACAGACTGGCTAGTTTTGTGGGTTCACTGATAGAATCAGCCGTATGAATAAAAAACGACGAATGCTTGGCTTGTGTTTACTGGCGGCGATCGGATTGATCACCGGATGTGCGTCACCAGAACCGATTTACATTATTGTCACTGGGCAACCACCAACGCCGATTGGGGATCAAGTCGATATCTCAGTTGCCGTCGGCGGCGATGCGCCGGTAATCATGCAAACCTCCCCGACCGAAACACCGACGCCGCCTGCACCTGTGCCCGCCTTGACTCAGCCCGCCGATCAAGTGCTGGCAGAAGCGCGGCGCTATCAGATCAATGGTTTTTACGAAAATGCGGTCACGGCATATACCTTGATTTTGGATCAAGGGGATGCGCTGCCCACCGACGTGCGCGCGACAGCCGCATTTGAACTCGGCGTGAGCGCGGTGCGCGAAGGTTTGTTCGAACAGGCAGCAGGCGCGATGACGTTGTTCATCACGCAGTTCGGTAGCGATTCGCGCATCGCACAAGCCTATTTCTTGCGCGGCGATGCCTATCTCGGCTTGGGGCGATGGGTCGAAGCCGTCAACGATTTCAGTACCTATAGTGGACTGCGACCGGGTTTAATCGATAGTTATGTGTATCAGCGCATCGCGGATGGGTTGTTAGCACTCGGTCAAACCGATGCGGCGATTAGCAATTATGTACGCGCGGCAGATGCGAGTCGCAGTTTGGTCTCGCAGTTAGCATTGCGCGAACGTGTCGCACAGGTCTTGATCGGCGCGGGACGGGTGAGCGAAGCCGTTGCACAGTACGACGCAATTTTGACGATTGCTGTTAACGCGCCGTATCGCGCCAGCATCGAACTGGCGGCGGCTCAAACAATCTTAGCGTCGGGCGACAACGAAAATGCCATGATTCGCTTTCGCCGAATTTTAGCTGACCACACAATGCAAGCGGCGGCATATACGGCGGCGGCGGAACTCGCGGAGCGTGGTGTCCCCGTCGATAATGGACTGCGTGGGCGCGCGGCGTTTGCTTTTGGCGATTATCCAGGCGCGATTACGGCGATCAACGCGTACACGACCGAAACGGCAGGAACCGGGATCGACCCCGAACTCTATTTGTTATTGGGGCGGGCGTATCGTGAGATCGGCAATTCAACAGCGGGACTGACCGCGTTTCAGACCATCATCGATCAATATACGACTTCGCCTGTGTTCGGTCAGGCACTGCTCGAACAGGGACGAACGCGCTTTTTGAGCGGCGATATTCCAGCGGCGATCCAATTTTACGAAAATATCGCGGGCACCTACGAATATCTCCCCGAAGCTGCCGAAGCCTTGTGGCGCGCGGGCTATTTGTACAGCACCAATGATCAACCTGCGCAGGGGCGCGCGATTTTCGAGCAGTTGGCAACGCGCTATCCCGAAAGCGACTGGGCGGCGAGCGGTTTACTGTTGGCGGCGAGCGCGGCGTTGACGAGCGGCGACGCACGCGGCGCGGAACGTTTCTATTTTGAAGTCGCGAATAAGACGACCGGTGAAGAACGTGCTAATGCGTTGTTGTCGGCGGGGCGGCTGGCGTTGGCGCGTGGGGATTCAACCACTGCGTCGGATGCGTTTCAGCAGGCAGCGACAGCCGCGCCCGACAGCTATTTTTCGGCGCGCGCCCGTGACATTATTGATGGTGTCGCGCCGTTTCAACGTCCGGCGTCGCTCAACTTAAATATCGATGAGACGATAGCGCAAGCGGAAGCCGAAACGTGGCTGCGCGCGACCTTTGCGCTCGATGCAACGGGCGATCTGGCGACAATGCCGCCAGCATTGGCGAACGATGCGCGCATTCTGCGCGGAAACGAATTATGGACGGTCGGCGCGGTCGATGAAGCGCTGGCGGAGTTCAGCGACATTGTGGACGAAAACGAAACGAATCCGCTTGCCAGTTATCAATTGGCGATTTATATGCGCGGCTTGGCGGCGTATCAAAGCTCGTTAGTGGCGGCTTCATACATCATCCGGGCGGCAAATATCGGCACGTTGGATGCACCGCCGTATATCGCGCGGATGCGCTACCCCGCGTATTATGGTGATCTTGTCGCGGCATCCAGCAGTCGGCATGGGGTCGATCCGTTATTGCTGCTGTCGTTGATTCGCCATGAGAGTTTGTTTGATACCTATGCGACGGCGGCGGCAGGCGAAAAAGGGCTGACACAGGTCATCCCAAGCACAGGCGACTATATCGCGGAACAATTGGCGTTCGCGGATTATCAACATGCCGATTTGTTTCGTCCATACGCAGGGATTGAATTCGGGGCGTTTTATCTGGGCGAAAACCTGCGCACGCTCGATGGCAATGCGACCGCGGCTTTATCGGGCTACAACGCGGGTCCCGGGCGGGCGATCACATGGCGCGATTTATCGGGTGGCGATCATGATACGTTTATTACGACGATCACGATTAATAGCACGCGTGGGTATGTGCAGCGTATTTATGGATATTACAATATTTACCGCTCACTGTATGGGTCGTAAAGGATACGTAGGGGCGACCCACTAGGACGCTCCTACTACAGCTCGGCAGGATTTTGACCGAGCATAGAACGGACTTTGGAGACGAGATCATGATGCAAGATCGGTTTTGGCAGGTAGTCGTTGGCACCTGCTTCGATGCCGCGAATGATGCTTTCGGCGTCGCCCCGTGCCGACAGAATCAAGATCGGAGTGCGGCGGAAGCCGTCGCGACCCCGAATGACCGTACACAGCTCAATACCATCCATACCAGGCATCATAACATCGAGGATGATCAAATCTGGCGCTTGATCTGCCAGAATATTCAAGGCGGCATCGGCATCGCGGGCTTTTATAACTTGAAAACCACCGCGTTCCAACATAATGCCGATCAACGTGAGCGCGCCGATTTCATCATCGACGATTAGGATTTGGCGCTTCATCAAATCGGCGCGAGATACCCTTGCCTTTAGGCATGGGGAGAGATAGCGCCCTTTTCCTTTCTGTTACACAATCAGGACAGTCGGTAAGGCACTCTGCTCAGGCAGAGCAAACGGTTTCCTCTGGCTCAACACCAGACCGACAACGGAACGGGAGTTCCACAACGCGGCTCGTGTAATAGCGAGTCGGGCGGCAGTCAATCCGCCATACGCGGTGTGTGTCTTGGGCTTCGCGCCCGCCATAACTGCAAGCCCCTAGCTTTAGCTATGGGGTCGTTGACGTCTAATTAGCAGTGTAGCACCACTCCCAAAGTCGGGCAACAATAGTTTTCTTAACTTTTGTCGGGTTTTGAGTGGAACAAGAAAGGCTTCAGCGATAATGGCGACAGCGATACAGGTCGATCATATTTCCAAATCCTATGGCAGTTTTCAAGCGGTGCGAGATTTGACCTTCGAGGTTTATTCCGGCGAGATTTTCGCTATGTTGGGACCCAACGGCGCAGGCAAAAGCACGACTATCCGTATGATCCTGGATATTTTAAAACCGGATAGCGGCATCATTCGTGTTCTGGGCGGTAAAATCGATGAATCGATCAAGAATCGCATCGGCTATTTACCAGAAGAACGCGGGCTGTATCGCAGCGTACCCGTTGTGGATGTGATGACGTATTTAGGGACGCTCAAAGGCTTGTCATCGAATGAAGCCCGTAAACGCAGCCTGGCATACCTGGACAAACTCGAACTTGGCGAGTTCGCCAAGAAAAAAGTCAGTGATTTAAGCAAAGGGATGCAGCAAAAAGTTCAATTCGCGGTGACGGTTCTGCATGACCCTGAATTAATCATCATCGATGAGCCGTTTAGCGGACTTGACCCGGTGAATACACTGATCGTCGAAGGCTTGATTAAGGAATTTCGCGCGAAAGGGGGTGCTGTGGTCATGAGTACCCATCAGATGTATCAAGTCGAATATCTGGCAGATCGCCTGGTCATGATCAATCGTGGTCAGCAAGCGTTGTACGGTCAGGTCGATGAAGTCCGCAACCGCTACGCGCTGCCCGCTGTGATCGTCGAAGGTGAAGGCAACTGGGCGGCACTGCCTGGCATCGAGCGCGTGGAAACCGAAACGGATGGGCGGGGCACGCTGTTATTTTTGAAGGCGAACACACAGGCAGATGACATTCTGGAGATGATCGCCAAGCGTGATGATTTTCATGTGCGTCGATTTGAACTCGCCGTACCGCGTTTGAACGATATTTTCATCCAGGTAGTTGAACAAGGGCGATTGGGAGCGTGAACATGAGCAAAGCATGGTTAATCGCGCGTCGTGAATTCGTCTCGAATATCACAAAAGGGTCGTTTTTGTTCGCGGCGTTCGGCGTGCCGTTGGTCGTGATCGCGTTGTTGTTTCTGGTATTTTTCGTGATTGCGCAAAGCGAAGATGACACCGAACGTATCGGCGCGGTCGGCTATGTCGACCAATCAGGGGTATTCAGCGATGCGGTAGATGTACCAGAAGATTTTGTCGCTTATGAAAGCGCGGAAACAGCGCGAGCAGCGTTAGATGAAAGCGAAATCGGCGCGTACTTCGTTGTGCCAGAGAATTATCTTGCACTCGGAAACATCGATACGGTCAGCCGCACCAGCCTGCCAGAAGCACTCCGCGATCAGTTTGATGCCTTTTTGATCTCCAATCTGGGGCGTGATTTACAACCGGAACAAATTGAACGCTTGATCGAACCGATTAATAACACCGTCTTAACGCTGGATAACGGACGGCGGCTGCAAAGCGATGCCTTGTTGGGGTTGCTTTTCACACCGTTCATTTTCGTGTTTGTGTTTTTGCTCGGCTCACAGACCACGAGCAGCTATTTGATGAGCGGTATTGTCGAAGAAAAATCGAGCCGCGTCATGGAAATTCTGGTGACAACGGTGACGCCGTTTCAACTGCTGTTCGGTAAGATTATTGGCTTAGGTGCGCTGGGCTTGGTGCAGTTATTGGCGTGGATTGGGGCGGGGGCGATTGTGCTGTCGCTCGGTCAAGGCATACCAGCGCTGCAAGGGGTAACGATTCCGCTCGATTTGATCGTGATCGGGCTGCTGTATTTTCTGCTCGGTTATTTTTTGCTGGCAAGTATTTTTGCTGGCGTGGGCGCGGTATCGAGCAGCGAACAGGAAAGTCGGCAGTTAGCAGGGATTTTCTCGTTGGGATTCAGCGTGCCGTTTTTCTTCATCACGCAATTTTTGACCGACCCCGATGGTCCATTGGTCACCTTCCTGAGTTTGTTCCCGTTCACGTCACCTGTCACGATCATGATGCGCATGGGGTTCGGCGCGATTCCGCCTGAACAACTGATTTTGAGTATCATCATTCTATTGGTGACGACGCTGATCGTCGTGTGGGCATCAGCGCGGATTTTCCGGTGGGCGCTGCTGCTGTACGGTAAACGTCCAAGTTTTGGGCAAATTATCGGGGCGCTTCGACGATCGCCCGTCATGGCGACCACGCCGAACGAAAGTGCAGGGAGATAAGCGCATGAGCGGACAAGTTTGGCGGGTTTTTACCTACGAATTGACGCGTAATCTACGGCGTCCCGGCTTTTTGTTCACGACATTCGGCGTTCCGGTACTGTTGTTCGTGGCGTTCACCTTGATCACGCGCATAAGCGGCGCGAATGGCATCGATGCGTCGAACCCGGAGACCATCGAAGAACTGACTGAACAGTTCGATTTCACCGATGTGCCGAATGCGGGTTTTGTCGATACGCTGGGCATCTTTAATCAAGCCGAACTGCCAGAGAACTGGACACGTTATCCAGATGACGCTGAGGCACGCGCGGCGCTCGAAGCGGGAACCGACGAACTGTATTACATCATCGAGCCAGATTTTGCGGATACAGGTGCGGTCACGACGGTGCTGCCAGAATTTCAGTTCAACCGCTTAATCAATGACAATCTAGGTCAGTTGGTGCGCGGCTATTTCGCGCAGGGTATCGACCCTGAAATTACGGCGCGGTTGCTCAATCCATCAAGTTATCAAGAGACGAATTTATCCCTGACGACCATCGAAGATGGGGCTGTAAACGAGGATGTATCGTTCTTGATCGTGTATGCCTTTGCGATTACGCTGTTCACGACATTGTTTATGACCAATGGCTACCTGATGCAGACATTGATCGAAGAAAAAGAGACGCGTCTGATCGAAGTCTTGGTATCGGCGGTGCGCCCGCTCGATCTGTTGACGGGGAAAATCCTCGCGCTTGGTCTGCTTGGCTTGATTCAAGTCGCTGTTTGGGTGGGCGCTATGATAGTGCTTACGACGCTGGCAGGCGGGCAGCAGTTAAGTCAAGGGGTGAGCTTAATCACGACGCTGGCACAGATACAAATCCCATTGAATTTGCTGCCGATTCTGCTGATCTATTTCGTGCTGTCCTATCTGCTGTTCGCGGGGTTGTACAGCGCTGTCAGCGCGATTTCGAACTCGATGCGCGAAGGTCCTCAGTATTTGGTCATCTTCATCCTGCCTGTGACGATACCCTTATATTTCCTGCCGATTATCGCCACTTCACCGGACGCACCGTTCGTCGTGTTAATGAGTATTTTTCCGTTCACTGCACCCCTCACCATGACATCACGTTTAGTCGTAAGCGATGTGCCCGCAACAGAGCTCATTGCCAGCATTGCGCTGCTGGCGCTCACCGTGATGGTGGCGATCTGGGTGGCATCGCGCGTGTTCCGTGCAGGCGTGCTGCTGGCGGGTAATGTGCCGAAGCTGAAAGACATTCCCATGTTGTTGCGCGGCTAAAGCGCGGAACAGACTACAAAAGTAACCTGAAAAGGCGGATCGAACATGATCCGCCTTTTTTATTTCTGGGATATACCTTCGCTGAACCTACTCATATCGATGTGATAGCGATGCGCGATGGCAGTCTGATTCAGGCGCTTGCCCGTACAGATGTGGTGGATAATATGAGCGGGTGGTTCGATATTCGCCAGGCGATTCAGGCGTACCAGCGTGCAAATGGTGAAATGCTGGTGCTGGCAGAAGAAGATGCACGGGCGAAAAATCTGTTGTATCGGTTCACACCGTAGTCACAGTCGTCGTCATTATGGAAAAGGGCGACTCATCGAGTCGCCCTTCCAGACGTTAAAACCGTTTTGTTACTCCGCCCAGCGTACAATGCCCAATTGGAAATCGTTGACCAAGCCTTCGTGGTGCGGGACAATGCGGACGGATAAACCGCGTTCGCCGCTCGAGTCATAGGTTACGTTCGCCGCAAATGTGACCGACTCGCTGCTGCTGCCGTTGACGGGCTGCATGTCGATCGCTTCGCCGCTTGCCCCCAGATCACCATGCGGAGTCAGCGGTGCATAGTACAACTGGACGCGCACATCATGAGGCGTGAGCGCGCCGAGGTTGACCGACGCCTTGACTTCTAATTGTGTGCCGACGTGGATTGACTGTTTTGACACATCGACGTTGACGATCCTGACCTGATCCCATACCTCGCCAAGATGACGCCGCCACTGCGAGAAATTCAAACCCGCCTTCATTTCGGATGTGGTCATGTGAACATAGCGCTGATACGCGGGCACATACATGTTGCTGGTGTATTCTTGTACCATACGATGGGTGTTGAAATACGGCGCGAGTTTTTTGAGTGAGTTCTTGACTTTTTGAACCCATTCGCGCGGCACATTGTCACGACCACGATCGTAATACAATGGCACAAGCTCGTTTTCGAGCAGATTATACAGCGCCGAACTTTCGACGTGATCTTGCAAATCGGCTTCGGCATCGGTGAATTCTTCGCCATTGCCAATCGCCCAACCGACCGAAGCGTCATAGCCTTCATCCCACCAGCCATCAAGGATCGAACAGTTCAAGCCGCCGTTATAAATCACTTTCATGCCGCTTGTACCGCTGGCTTCTTTGGGGCGACGTGGATTGTTGAGCCATACATCGACGCCTTGCACCATGTAGCGTGCGACGTTCATGTCATAGTCTTCGATGAAGACGAGTGCATGACGAAATTCGGGCTGACGCGACATTTTGATAATTTGGCGGATAAATTCTTTGCCTTCGGTATCGTGCGGATGCGCCTTGCCCGCGAAAATGATCTGTACCGGGCGGTCGGGGTCGTTGAGCAGTTTAGCGAGGCGCTCGGGGTCGCGGAATAACATCGTCGCGCGCTTGTACGTGGCAAAGCGGCGCGCAAAACCGAGCGTGAGCGCGTCGGGGTTGAGCATTTCTTCGGCGTTATGAACTTCGCTGGATGACGCACCGCGATTATGCAAATGGGTGACGATCTGCTTACGGGTGAAGGCAATCAACCGTTCACGCCGGCGTTCGTGTGTACGCCACAATTCGGTATCGGGGATGTTATCCACTTCCTGCCAAATTTCGGGTCGATAATCCTGCGTGCGCCAAAGTGGATTGAGATAACGGTCGAACAGCGTCGCCATTTCGGTGCTGACCCATGTCTGGGTATGAATGCCATTCGTGACCGAACCAATCGGGATTTCGTGCTGCGGAATATTCGGGTACATCCACTGCCATAGTTCGCGTGAGACAACGCCATGAAGTTTGGCGACGCCGTTGGCTTGTGAAGACAGGTTAAGCGCTAAGACCGCCATCGAGAACAGATCGTATGTCCCCATGTTTTCACGACCCAGTGTCAGAAATTGATCGCGGTTCAAGCCGAGCAGCGACCAATAATTGGTGAAATGCTCGTCGATCAAATCATAGCCGAAGCGTTCTAGCCCGGCGGGAACTGGCGTGTGGGTCGTGAAAATATTCGACGACGCAAGAATATCGCGTGCCTGATAGAAATCGACTTTATGCTTGCTCATTAACAGGCGGCAGCGTTCCAGCGCCATAAACGCCGAGTGACCTTCGTTCATATGGCAGACATCGGCGTGTAAACCAAGCGCATCAAGCGCGCGCACGCCGCCGATGCCCATCAGAATTTCTTGACGGATGCGAATGCGACGGTCGCCACCATACAGACGATCGGTTAAATTACGGTCTTCTTCTAAAGGATTATCGGGGATGTTTGAATCGAGCAGATAGAGCGGGATACGCCCAACCTGCAAGCGCCAGATTTGTGCGTGTAAGTCACGACCGGGCAGCGGGACGGTGATCTTGAGTGGCGCACCATCCTGGGTGCGCATCAGGGTGACGGGTAAGTTCGCCCAATCGTTGATGGGATAACTTTCCTGCTGATACCCATCGGCATTAAGATACTGGCGGAAATAGCCTTCTTGATACAGCAAGCCGATACCGATGAGCGGTAATCCGAGATCGCTGGCGCTTTTAAGATGATCGCCGCTTAGGATGCCCAAGCCGCCGGAATAATTTTGCACACATTCAGTGATGCCAAATTCCATTGAAAAATAGGCGTAAACGGCTTTATTCAACGTCGGGAATTGCTCGTTGTACCAGGTTTGTGTATCTGCCATATACGCGTCAAAATCTTCTAGGACACGCTTGAAGTGCGCCATAAAAGCAGGGTCTTCGGATACGCTGACCAGTCGTTCCTGACTGATCGACCCCATGACGGCAATTGGGTTATGGTCGGTGCTTTCCCACAAATCGCGGTCGAGACGGCGAAATAGGGAAATCGATTCGTGATTCCAAGACCATCTTAAATTGAAGGCGAGTTCTTTTAGCCGGGCAAGTGAGTCGGGTAAATTGGGGATGACGCTGACAACGGCGACAGGTTTGACCATGACGACGAGTACTCCTGAATGACAAGTCAATTATCAAGATAGCGTTTTCGATTCAGATGAGCAAGGGTGGCTGTTTGTACACATCTGTGCAAGGGTGCGCTATTTGTGCAAAAGCATGACATGCCTTTGTTAAAAATAGTAGGGCTGCGCACCACCGAGTTTGTGCAATCATTCACAACTTTGGCATTCTCAAAGAAATAGGTCTGTGATACAAAGAAAACAGCATTGAACATTCGAATGGAATGTTCAATGATTTACCTTATGTGCCGCATCACTTCAGGATGGATTATGACAATGCTGAAGAAGCAGTTTCTCAAAACAAAGCCAGTTTGCAAGGTGACATTCTCGCTCCCCCCAAGTGTACAGGGTGATTCTGTGCATCTGGTAGGAGACTTCAATAGTTGGGACGAGCAGGCGACTCCGATGAAGCGTCAGAAAGACGGCGGCTTTACTGTGACGCTCGATCTCGAAAAGGGCAAAGAGTTCCAGTTCCGTTACCTCGTTAATGGGTCAGAATGGCATAATGACTGGGAAGCGGATCGTTACGCGCCGAATCCGTTCAGTGGCGACAATTCGATTGTCGTGACATTGGATGCCATTGAAGCGTGAACGAGCTTGATTGTAGGGGCAGGTTTTCAGGTCTGTCCCTACGACCAATCTTTAACTAGCGTTTGCCCGAATAACCAACTTTTGTGCCGCCCGGCACGACTTTATCTTTGTACTGCTCAAAGTCTTCCAGGCGTAAATCAGTCCCAAGAATGCATTTGGGTCCGATAGTAAATCCCGCTGGAATGTGCGCGTTTTTGCCGATGCTGGTCACGCCGATATCACCCATCTCGTTGATGGCGCCGACGCGCGCATTCGCCCCAATAATGACGATTTTGTCGAGGATGCAGCGTTCAACGACGGCATTTGCTTCAATGTATGAATCGGTCAAAATAATTGACTCGCGGATGACGGCATTGGGACCGACGAATACGCCCGGCGATAAAATCGAGCGCTCGACGACCGCGCCTTCGCTGATGATTGCGCCATTGCAGATCATGCTATTGCGAATATTCGCGCCCGCCGCAATTTGCGCGGGTGCTCGTTCTTCACTCTTGGTATGCACGATCCACGTACGGTCATTAAGGTTGAGCGACGGAGGCGACGCGAGCAAATCCATGTGTGCTTCCCAATACGATTCGATTGTGCCGACATCCAGCCAATAGCCGCCGTAGATGTAGGCGAAAATATCCATCTTTTCGCGCACCATGCGCGGGATGATGTCTTTGCCAAAGTCGTGATTGGAGTTCAACATGTCGTGGTCTTCTTTGAGCAGGCGCTCCAGCACGTCGTAGTTAAATACGTACACGCCCATGCTGGCGAGATTGCTCGGTGGTTCCGCGGGTTTTTCGACAAAATCGATGATTCGTGAGTCGCTATCTACATCGAGAATTCCGTAGCGGCTGGCTTCGTCAAGTGGGACCTTGATCGTGCAGATCGTCGCGTCGGCGCGTTTATCGCGATGGGATTGGATGAGTGTGTCGTAATCCATCTGATAGATATGATCGCCGGACAAAATTAGCACATAGTCAGGACGTCCGCGCCGGACAAAGTTGATGTTTTGCTGTACAGCGTCGGCAGTGCCAGTATACCAGTCGGTATCGTAACGTCCTTTATACGGCTGCAAAACCTGCACGCCGCCTGTGAACGAACGGTCTAAATCCCACGGACGCCCGCGCTCGATATGATCATTGAGGCTGTGCGGACGATATTGGGTGAGAATTAAAACATCGAAGATGCCACTGTTGACGCAGTTGCTCAACGTAAAATCGATGATGCGGTATTTTCCGCCGAACGGGACGGCAGGTTTAGCGCGTTTGGTCGTGAGCGTGGCTAAGCGCGTGCCTTCGCCACCAGCAAGAATGACCGCTTTAGTCTTCATAACCCTTTTTGTCTCCTTAGCATAACCTGTTCATAAAGCGCACTATAATCAGCGGCGCTTTTATGCCAGCTAAAATCGATTCGCATGGCGCGCGTTTGCATACGCTGCCATGCGCTGAGATTATCGCGGTATGTGAGGATTGCCCAACGGAGCGTGTTTGTGAGCGCGCTTGACGATTCTTCCAAAAAGACAAAACCTGTACCTTCGTCTGCGCTGCCGTTGTCGTAATTGACAACCGTATCCGCCAGCCCACCGGTTTCGCGGACAAGTGGCAGCGCACCATAACGCATCGCCAACATTTGACCGACGCCGCACGGTTCATAACGGCTTGGCATCAGGAACAAGTCGCACCCCGCATAAATACGTTGGGCGACCGTGGCATTGAATCCGATGAATATATGCGCTTTGCCAGGAAATTCTTCGCCCAACTGCGCCAATGCCGCGCTGATTTCTGGGTCGCCCGCGCCGAGTGCGACGAACTGAACATCCTGCTCGGTCAAAATCTCGCGCAGCGCCGGAATTGCCAGATCGACCCCTTTTTGCCAGACCAGGCGGCTGACCAAGCCAATCAACGGCACATCATCGCGGATTTCTAAGCCGACATCTGCTTGTAGCTGACGTTTATTGGCGCCGCGGATCGTCGCGACGGTATCAGCGTCAAAGTGCGCCGTGATTTTGGTGTCGGTCGCCGGATTCCAGTGATCGGTATCGATGCCGTTGAGGATGCCGTATAAATCGAGTGTGCGTGTACGCAGCAGTTGGTCGAGACCATACCCTTGATACGGATACTGTATTTCGACGGCGTAGCGTGGGCTGACGGTGGTCAAAACATCGCTGTAGGCGAGTGCGATCGCCATCAGATTATCGGTTTTGCCGAAACGGACGAGATCAGCGTGTTCTTCGCGTCCGGGAATACCGAGTTCAAACATCCAGCCGCCGACATAATCACCTTGATACGCCATATTGTGGATGGTGTACAAGGCGCCTACGGTTTCCCATGCTGGGTTATCGCGGCGGGCGTGGCTGATCAAGAACGGCACAAGCGCGGTGTGCCAATCATGAGCATGAACGATGTCCGGCATCCAATCTTGCTGAGTGCGGAGCGCGTCACAGGCAGCGAGACACGCCTGCGAAAAGAAAACGAAACGCTGAATATCGGCTTCCCACCCCAGATAAACTTCCGCTTCTGCGCCGAAATAGGGAAGTGCGCGTAAGAAATAGACCGGGACGCCTTCGTAATCGGCGCTATAGACTTCGCAGGTGGTGATTCCTGTGCGGCGCGCCAGTTCAAATGAGAGCAGATACCGTGCGCCCCATCGATTCTTATCGAGAAAGCCGTAATCGGGCATCAGCACGCGGGCATCGATACCGCTCGCGCGCAGTGCTTTGGGCAGCGACCCGACGACATCCGCCAGACCACCAACCTTGGCGAACGGATCGACTTCCGCGCTGGTGAACAAGATATTCATCGATTTGCCTTTCAAGAGCGGGTCGCAGTAAAAGGGGACGCGGCTTCGTCGCGCCCCTTAAAGATAATCGCCTTAACGACTGCCCATGTTACGCTGTATAAAATCATATGGATAAATGAGGGCGGGCTTGCTGATTTCGGTCAGATGACGCATTTGTTCATCAGTAAGCGACCACCCGACCGCGCCGATGTTGTCATCCAGGTGACGACGGGTGCGCGCACCGATGATTGGTGCGGTGACTCCAGGCATTTGCACCAACCACCGCAGCGCGACTTGCGCGGGTGATTTACCCGTCTCCTCGCTGATGCGAAAGAGCACATCCAATATCGACCATGTGCGCTCATTGTTGTAGGCATCCCACGATTCGCTCCAGCCGCGTTTGGAAGCGTCATCGACGCGGGTATTTTCGGGCGGGGCAGTCATACCGCGCTTATATTTGCCGCTCAACCAGCCGCCGCGCAATGGACTCCATGGGATAATGCCCAAGCCTTCGTTCAAACAAACCGGCACGAGTTCAAGTTCCAATGCACGATCCAGCAGGTTATAAAGCGGCTGCAACGAGATAAACCCCTCCCAGTGGTGCGCTTTGCTCAGGTCAATCGCTTTCTGGAGCTGCCAACCCGTGTAATTGCTGACGCCGACATAGCGAACTTTGCCGCTTTTGACCAAGCCGTCGAGCGTACTCAACGTTTCTTCGAGCGGCGTGCCATTATCCCAGCAGTGAACCTGATACAAATCGAGATAGTCCGTGCCTAAACGGCGCAAGCTGGCTTCGACGCCCGATAAAATATGCTTACGGCTGACGCCAACATCATTAACGCCATCGCCCATTGTAAAGCGCACTTTGGTAGCAACGACGACCTGGTCGCGCAGCTTGGTCTTTATCCAGCGCCCGACGATCTCTTCTGAGACGCCGCGTGTGTAAACATCGGCGGTATCGATGAAATTGCCGCCCGCCTCGACGAACGTATTCATCATGTCGATGCTTTCAGACTCAGTCGCTTCACGCCCGAACGTCATTGCGCCCAAGCATAATTCGCTGACTTTCAAGCCTGTTTTGCCCAAATAGCGATAATCCATGTTCAACCTGCCACTTCATAAGCGCGATACCAGCGAAAATCAATATCCGAAAACAACTTATCGAGTTCGTAAAGTTCTTGAGCCAAGCCCACGTTCGGGGTGCGCGCTTCTAAGCTGGCAGCGAGTTTGTCGAAGCGTGCGTGATGCTGGCTGAAGCGCTGAATCGCGTATTCGCGCGCTTGTCCGGTTGTGACCAAGAACTGCCAATCGGAACTTTGCATAAGCATAAGTTCGCGCGCGGCTTGTGCCAGCACAATTTCATCATCGGCAGATGGTTCGAGATAAGCATCGGCAAGCGTTTCCATGCGGGTTTCACTCTCGTAAATCGGCTGCCACATCCAATGATTTTCGGTGTTATCCCACACGAAATGCGTGCCGCCTGTCCCCCATGAACTTTCGGGCAAGTTGAGAATTTCGGTCGGCGCATGTGCGGTGATATACGCCGATGCGGTCGTCATATCGATATCGGGGTGCTGCGCCAGATGACGGATGACTTTGCCGAGCCACTGGACGCCTTCAAACCACCAATGACCAAATAACTCAGTATCGTAATTGGCGCTGACAATGCCGTATTCATCGCCGTGTTGTTTTTTGAACGCTCGCAGTTGATCACCGACCAGATGGGCGAAATGTTCGGCGTGCTGATCAACCTTGCATGACGCCCATTCGGGCTGATACAACTCTTTTTGTTCGAGCGGCGTTTTGTTGTTGGTGATGCGCCAATATGGGATACCGCTTGTGCCAGACTTGCGATAAAACTCGCGGTAATCAAAATCGCCAGGATACCCGGTTTCAGCGCTCCAGACTTGTTGACCGACACGGACATTTCGCCCTAACGCTGCGACGCCCGAATTTTCTCGGTACGGATAATGCGTGGTATCCGCGACGTAATAGGGCGCGAAGGTTGTCGTTTCCCGTTCGGGCGTTTCATGCCCTGCCGGGATCACATAGCGCCGCTTGATATCGCCATAAGGACCTACGATATCGCCTGTAGCGACGCCGACGGGCGTGCCGCCAGTAATCGTATGTGTCTCGGTGAAAAAGACCTTGATTCCGTGTACAGCGAGAAAATGTTCCAATCCCGGACGCTTACGCCCGGTATCATCGATATAGGCGGGGCGATACGCACATTCGGGCAGCCAAAATGCGGTCGGTCTGCGCCCAAATAAGCGTTGATAGGTGCGAATGCCCATCTCGATTTGTGCATGTACGCTGCTATCGCGGCGGAGCAGTGGCAAATAGGCATGTGTGGCTGCACTGGCAGTAATCTCGATCCAGCCCTCATCCTGCAACCGCTTGAACGCGCCGATCACATCGCGCGCGAAGCGTTCGCGAAACAACCACTGCACATGCAAATAATTGTTTTTCGTCCAGTCAGCAAGAAATCGTAAATCGTCATGCTTGGTTTCTGGTGCTGAGAAATAAGCGATGTCGCGCTGTGCGGATTCAATACGGTCGTTCAAATATTGATCGAAGTGATCGAGGACAAGCGAGTCGGCAAGCTGTTCGGCAAGCACAGGCGTGAAACCAATTGTCAGCCGATACTGTACATTTTCATCGCGCAGGTTGCATAAAACGTCCAGCAGCGGTAAATAGGTTTCGAGCAGTGCTTCGTGAATCCATTCTTCGCCATGGGGCCAACGTCCGGCAAGGCGGGCATAGGGTAAATGGCTGTGCAGCATAAACGTAAAAGCGCCAGAATGGCTCATGGCTGCTCCAGTAACTTTTCACAAGTTTCTTTCAATAGATTGGGATTGTAACTTTTTGTAGGGATGGCGCGCAAACCGAGTTAGACGAACTGACCGATCCACTTGACGCACGGTCACGATAGGGATGACGATGTAGTATTGAATAAGCGTTCGTCGCCAGTCCAGAAATCGCAGCCAGGATGCTCTGCAACAGCGAGATATTGCGCGTCATAAGCGACCGTCAAGCGATAACTGTTCGCTATCTCAAATGCACGGCGCAGCGTCGATATGATGTTTAATCGCTTTCATTAACCTCGTTTTGCGCGCGCGGCAAGTAAGCGCTGAAAATCGTGCCTTGATTGACCTGGCTTCGCACCGACAAATAGCCGCCGTGTGCTTCGGTTATTTTGCGCGCGATAAATAAGCCTTGTCCCAAGCCGCGCGGGTCGATGAGTTTGCCCGTCTGTGTACGCGGCTGACCGCGATAAAAGCGGTCGAAGATGTGCGGCATATCGCGCTCGTTGATGCCGACACCCGTATCGACGATCTGTACGGCGATTTGTTCTGCATTAACCAAACGTGCTGTCATGATGATGTGTCCGCCTCGCTCGGTGTAGCGGACGGCGTTTTGCAAAATATGCCCGAACGCCCAACGCAAACGTGGGTCATCGCCCGACACCTGTAACGTGTTGGCATCACATACCATGAACGATACATCCAGGTCAGCGCGCTTGATCTCTGGTTGTAAACCTTTAATGACCGTCCACAACAATTCTTCGAGTTGAATTGAACCGCGACGAACACTGAATCCGCCGCTTGCCAATTCAGAAATATCGAGCAATTCGGTGATCATACGATCCAGAATATCGACATTGCGTGAGAGGGTTTCGAGCAAGCGTGTATTCAATTGACCGCTTTGGCTTTGCTCCAGCAGCACCTCGCTCATGCCTTTAATCACCGACATAGGCGTACGGAGTTCGTGGCTGATAGCGGTGATAAATTGATCCTTGAGTCGTTCGGACAACACCGTATCGGTGACATCGCGTAAAATCACGATCGTGCCGATCCGTGTACCGCGATCATCTGCGAGCGCGCCTAATTGTGCGCCGACAATTTTGTCGTTGACCTGCACCCGCTGTGGTTCACCAAGCGGCGTGATCTCCGTTTGGAGCGCCGTAGTTTCGCGGTACGTCCGAAACATCGCCCCGAGTTCGCTTTCCCAAAAGGACTTGATCGTGCCAAGCAGCTCGCGGGCGGCTTTGTTGACCATGATCACGCGCCCATCATTGTCTTGCACAATGACGCCCTCGTTGATATTCGCGAGCACCGCGCTGACTTGTTCGAGATCGGCTTCACGTCTGGCGATCGCTTTTTGCTGCTTACGGATGAAATCATCGCGTTGAAGCAGTGATTCATCGATTTGCTTGCGGCGTCCCAAACCTTTGTACAGGCGGCTGAACAGCTTTTCGGAAGCAGTGCCGAGCGTATCGACGCGCTCAATAACACTCGAAAGTTCATTCGGATCAGGCTGATTCATGACTGCCGCCCGTCTTTTTTGCGTTGAATATTGGTGAGCAGATTACGCAGTTCTTCAAAATCGGGCAGCGGCTTGCTGATAATCTGATCGACCCCATCCTGGATACGCATTTGTTCGCGTTCGGTTTCGCTCAGCGAATAGGCGGTCATCAGCACAATCGGCACGTCTTGCAGCGCTGGAATCGTTCGCATTCGGTTAGCGAGTTCATTGCCGCGTTTTCCAGGCATTCGTATATCCATCAAGACGAGTTCAGGGATCGAATGCGTGGGTTGGGCTTCCACTTCATCGAGCCAATCCCACACTTTTTGTCCGTTTTCATAGGAGATAGGGTTGTACCCCCATACCTGAATCATCATCGTGAGCAGATTGCGAATATCAGATTCGTCTTCGGCTAACATCCACATCAGCAGTCCTCTCCATCTTAACGCGCGTTAAAGCAGCATAACCATCCTTAAACGCGGTACAATCATAAGTATAGTGCAGTCTGGGTTCAAATTTGGCGAATGTTTGCTTAAACGCGGTTGGAATTCTATCATAAAGTCGTTATGGTTCGGTTTATATGAACATCAAACCGTAAAAATCGCCAAAGGGGACGGGGAGTAAACAGTTTGTCTACCTGGATGGTGGTCGAAGACGAGCCAGATATTTACGAAGTGCTGCTGGCAATGTTTGAAATGTGGGGCATCGAAGGCGCAGCGTTTGTCGACGGTGAAGAAGCAGTCGCATGGATTGACGACACGGACAAAGCAACGGCGGTGTTGGGCGAGATGCCTGAACTCGCATTGTTGGATATTCGACTGCCAGGCAGCATCAGCGGTCCTGCCGTTGGCGCGCGGCTGCGAAAAAGCAGCACATTACACCAGATTGCGATCGTCCTGATTACGGCGTATAAACTATCTGTCGATGAAGAAAAACAGGTCATCGAACAAGCAGGTGCCGACCGACTGCTGTATAAGCCGTTGCCGCGTTTTCATGAATTGAAGAAAATTCTTGAAGATGTGATTTCGGAACGTCGGTTGAAAGCCGCTGAGTCACTTCATTTTCCACCACCGCAGCAGGAAAAGTAAGCCATGCACAATGTCGCCCCAACGCGCGCGCTCACGCGCCGCAGTCAACAGCTATTAACGCTTGCACTTGTACTTGGCGCGGTCGGCGTATTTCTGACCGTGTTGGGCGTACTGTTGCAAGTGATCGAATTCGTCGTGCCGACCAACGCGGGGTATGGACTGTACAACGCTGCCCGAACGATGCTCTTGATTGTCGGGATTTTGCTGCTGGTCTCCGTCGTGGTCATGGTGATCCGCGCGTATACATGGAAAACCGACAATGATCTGGCGCAAATCACAGGCAGTTTTCTGGCACGCCAGCTCGACGATCGGTTTACACTGATCCGCAACATCAGCAAGCGTGAGACGGGCTATGTAGATGCGGTTTTGGTCGGACCTCCGGGCGTGCTGGTGTTTCGTATCCTGAATGAAGCGGGGATATTCGCCAATGAAGGACCGAACTGGCTGGTGCAGGATGTGCGGTCAGGCGAATGGAAACCCGCACCTATGCAACCCACCAAAGATTGTGTGGCAGATATCGAGAAAATCAATCAGTATTTGATCAGTCGCGGCGTTGAAGTGCCGTTATTTGGTGTGGTGGTATTCACCCAAGAAGCGCCCGTCACGCAGTTGAAGGCGCGCGAACCGGTCGTTCCCATTACGCCGCTGTCGATGCTGGTGGTCAATTTACAGCCGAATTACCTGGCGAAAGACCGCATTGACCCTGCGACTGCGCAGCGTGTCATTGAAACCCTGTTTCAAACGTAAGCGGCGCGATGGAGGTTTATCTCGCGCCCGTCGGTACGGGCAAGACCGATGCCGTTCAACAACGTATTCTCGATTTGAAATTGGAAAAGCCGCTTGCAAGTGTGTGGGTACTGCTCGCCACCGAACGGCAAATTACCGATTTTCGCCGCCGGTTGATGGCGCGTGAAACTGGCAACCGCGTCTCGTTCAATATTGAATATTTCAACTTTTACACGCTGTATCGGCGGATTTTGTCGGCGGCAGGCGAACCACAGCGCCGTTTAAGCGACCCCGCCCGTTATGGCGTTATGCGTTTGATCCTGGATGAATTGTGCGAACGCGGTGATTTGACCTTGTTCTCAGGCATCGCGCGCACACCCGGTTTTGTCCGCATCGCTGCCGATTTCATCTACGAACTTAAACAATCGCTCATCGATCATGAAACGTTCAGCGCTGCCGCTGCGCGTACGAACGACGCTAAATTACACGAGTTAGCGCGTATCTATGCTGACTATCAAGCGGCGTTGGTCACAAACGATCTGGTAGACCGCGAGGGTGAAGGGTGGGTCGCGTTAAGTGTAATGGCGCGTAACCCGAACGTAGCCAGCGCGGTCGATTTGTTGGTGTGCGATGGCTACGATCAGTTCAACCCTTTACAGGCACGTTTGCTGACGATGCTCGGCGCACGCGTGCAGGCGAGTATAACCACCCTTACGACGGTGCCGGGACGCGAAAGTGGTGTCGGGCGGCGTTTCAAGCGGGCGTTAGATGGGCTGATGGACTGTCATACCGAAGAAAATGTTGATTACGACATGCAATTGCGCTGGGAGCTGTACGAATCGGGGGCTGCTGCCTTGCAAGATCGACCGATACGCCAGTTGGCGGATCAATTTTTTGCGGCGACAGTCAAGCCGTTCGATACGCCTACCGATGCGGTTAAGCTGATCGAGGCACCTGATCCGCGTGCCGAAACCAGTGCGGTACTGAGAGATGTTAAACGGCGGTTGCTCGATGGCGTGCGACCCGACGATATCTTAATCGCGGTACGCGATTGGAATCTTTATGGGCGCGCGTTCGCGGCACAGGGCGCGGCGTATGGCGTGCCACTGCTGCTGCATCATGGCGAACCCTTGATCGAAAATCCGGCAATGGCGGCGCTGCTCGACCTGCTCGATCTGCATATGAACGATTTCAAACGGCGCGAATTGCTCGACGTGCTGCGCTCACCGTATTTCATGCCGCCCCATTTATCGCCACCGATGATCGATGCGCTCGATGTCGTCACGCGCGCCGCATTTGTCACGGGCGGACGCGCGGATGTCTTGGGCGCGATACAGTCTCACACCAGCCTGATTGATGAAGACGAAATCGACGATGAACGTGATGTATTGATCGACCCAGTGACGGCGGATTTACTGCGTGCTGCGCTCGATATGTTCTTTGACGCTGTCACCCCGCCCGCCCGCGCCGCGGTCAGCGAGTATGTGCGATGGCTTGAACGCTTGATCGGTGACGACGACATTGCCGACCCTGATCAAGATGGGAGTGCGCCCGATGAACCCGTATCCACAAACGGAGTCGAAGCGATTCATGATTACGCGCTGGCGATGATCGAACGTGTGCGCGTCGAGTCATCGACGCGGCTGGTTGCGCGCGATCTGGTGGCGTTCAAAGCATTCAAAAATACGCTGAAAGGCATGATCAACGCCGAAACACTCATCCGTGCGCTGCGCACAGACGCCGATGATAGGGTAGCATGGGCGGATTTTTGGGGTGCGCTTAAAACGACGTTGGCGGCACGGAGTATGCAGTATGGTGATATCGGCGCGCCGGGACGTGATGGACGCGTACTGGTGACGTTGGTTACGGACGCGCGCGGTCTGCCGCATCCTCATGTGTTCATCGTCGGTTTAAGCGAGGGGGTGTTTCCTGCGTCGGTAGCAGAAGACCCGCTGTTGTTGGATAGTGAACGGCACGATATGCAGCGCTTCGGCATAAACTTGCGCACGACTGATCAGCGTGCCGACGAGGACAGCCTGTTTTACGAACTCATTAATCTTGCGAGCGAGACACTCACGCTGTCGCGGTTCACGGTTGATAATGGCAATCAAGTGTTGCCAAGTCCGTTATGGAACGGAGTGCGGGCGGTGCTGCCGGGCGCTGCGGTAAAGCGCCAACGACTGGGCGAGATCGTGGGCGTCGCTGATGCTGCTACGATCCATGAAGTGGCGGCGGCAGCTATGAAGGCTAACGACGAGGATGCGCGAGGGCTGGCGGCGTGGCTGAACACAGCGCATCACGAGATGTGGACTCGCATCCGTTTCGGGCAGCATATTGAAGCAGGACGCATGGCGCGCGGCACACGGCACGATCAATATTCGGGTGTGCTGACAGATGCAGGGTTGATCGCTCGTGTGAGGGTACTGCTCGGTTCGGATCGGATATGGAGTGCGACTCAGTTCAATGAATATGGCACGTGTGGATTTCGTTTTTTCGCGCGGCGTATGCTCAAACTGGAGAAGCTAAAAACCCCCGAACAAGGTATGGATCGCGCCCAGTTCGGGCAGATTATCCATAAAGTGCTTGAAGACACCTACAAACAGGTGCACGCGCTTACGCCCGACGACCGCGATCATGCGCTGTTTGTCTTGGACGAAAAGCTCAATGAGTTGCTGCCAGGCGCGCCAGAACGCTTCGGTTTCCGGCGGTCGGCGTTGTGGACGCAAGAACAAGCAATGATCAAGCGGCGTCTGCAACAGTTGATCACAGCGGACTTCAACGACGATCTCAAATTTAAGCATATTTTCGACGCTCAAGCGCGGGCGATCTATCGTCTTGAAGCACCATTTGGCGATGACGGCATCACACAAATCGATCTCGGTGATGAAGTCGTAAACGTGCGTGGACGTATTGACCGCATCGACCGCATCAGCACAGTGGATGGTGATGCACTGGTTGTGATCGATTACAAAACAGGTTCGACGCCGATCAAAATTGACGAGATCGCGCGCGGTCGTAACTTCCAAATGATGCTGTATGTACGCGCGCTCGAAAACTGGGTGCGAACACAGGACGATGTGCCGCGGGTGGCAGGTGGGGTGTTTCTGCATGTCAACAGTCAGAAAACGAGCGGTGCGCTGCACATTGATCAAGCAAGCGACGTGATCGACGCCGGGTTAGCCCATCTTGCCGCCAATATCGAGGCGGGGCGGGCGGGCGATTTCGCGGTTCATGCCAATAAAGTCGAAAAAGGACAATGTGCGGCGGCGTGCGATTACGGACAATTTTGCCGGATCGCGGTGACAAGCCGTCGCAAATTACAATCATGAATCTAAGCCAGGCACAATACGACGCGATTCACATTACCGACCAGAATTTGATCGTGGTCGCTGGAGCGGGGTCGGGCAAAACATCGGTGTTAGTGCAGCGCTACCTGCACTTGCTGGATATCAACCCGGATTGGGCGCTGAACAGTATTGTCGCGATCACGTTCACGCAAAAAGCGGCGGCGGAGATGCGGGCGCGTGTGCGTGATGCAATCGCACGACGCACGGATGATCCGACATTGGATCAAGCGGCGCGGGCGTTGTGGCGCGCTAATTTGAATGTCATCGACAGCGCGCGCATCGGCACGATTCATGCGTTATGCGCCGACATTTTGCGTGCGAACGCCGCCGAAGCCACCATCGATCCCGATTTTGCCGTATTGGATGAAGTCAGCGCTAACTTACTGATCGATGACGTGCTTGAAGATTATTTACGCGCGCTGGCAGATAAACATGCGCCGGCGCTGGCGCTGTTCGAGCGTGACGACGCCAAAAATATCCGCGATGCGTTGAAAGCGACTATGAACGCAAGTGCGATTCTGCCCGATGTGAGCGTGGATTCATTCGCACTATGGAATCGTATTTGGGTGCGTGATGCGTCGGATCGTTGGACAGCGTTACTTGAACAATCATTGTTCTGGCAAGCAGTAAACTGGCAGCCAGAACAGGGTTTTCCGGACGATAGCGACGACAAGCTGATGGATGTCTGGCGCGCATGTTTCCCCTTGTTCGATATTTTGCGTGCAGGGGATAATATACCAGCGTGCGTCGAAGTACTGGGTACGCTTAACGATGTGATTAAACTGACAGGTGGTAAAGCAGGGCTGTGGGGCGGTAAAGAAACCCTTGAAACCGCAAAAGTCCAGTTACTTCTGATCCGTGAGACCGCAAAAACATTCTACGATGCTATTGGTGTGATGCCGGGTGAGATCGATCAACGGGCGGCGGTGGATGTCGGCTTATGGCATCAATTGATCGCAGGCGCGAAGGCAGCATATGCAAGCGCCAAACGCGCGCTGAGCGCGCTCGATTTTGACGATTTGGAAAGTGGTGCTCGCGATCTGCTGTCCACATATCCGCATGTACAGGCGCGTTATCGCCGCGAATTTCGGCATGTGCTGGTCGATGAATTTCAAGATACCAACGCGACGCAGTGGCAGATCGTGACGGCGCTGGCAGATCAAACACGCGGCGGATCGTTGTTTCTGGTTGGTGATCCCAAGCAGAGCATTTATGCATTTCGCGGTGCGGATGTCAGCGTGTTTGAGGCGACGCGTGCAGCTTTCAGCGCCACCCCTGTTGGGCGCGAGATCGTCATGACGACCAGCTTTCGGACACATCGGACGCTCGTGGATGGATTTAATCACCTGTTCACGGCTATTCTCACGCGCGAAGCGGCAAGCGTGGCACAGTTATATCAGGTGCGTTACGATGCGATGGACGCGGCGCGCGAACTACCGCCGGATATGCGTCCACCGATTGAACTGGTTTTATACGACAAGAGCGCTTTAATCGAAGATGATGGCGAAGGGTTTCAGGCACGGCGCTGGGAAGCGCAGACATTGGCGCGGCGCGTGCGTGAAATTGTCGAAATTGAGTGCTGGCAAATCTACGACCGCACGAAGGGCGACCATCGTCCGATACGATACGGCGATATTGCGCTGTTGTTTCAAGCGATGACTCATGCGCCGCTTTACGAAGAAGCGCTCAAAGACGCGGAACTACCCTATATCACTGTGGCTGGGCGCGGCTATTATGATCGTCAGGAAGTGTGGGATGTGCTGCATGTCTTGAATGCGCTTTATAACCCATCGGACGAATTATCGCTGGCGGGTGCGTTGCGATCTCCAATGTTCGCATTGAGCGATAACGCGCTGTTCGCACTGCGTTTATTACCTCCATCGGTTGATGACAAACCCATGTCGTTGATCGAAGCGCTCGAATATGCGGCGAAAACACCGGGACTTGTCGCGCCGGAAGAACAAACGGTCATCGTGTTCGCATGGACGTGTATCCGCGATTTGCGACGCATAGCGGGGCGAGTGACGATTGCCGACCTGCTGCGCGCTATATTGGACAGCACCGGCTATCTGGCGATTTTGACCGGATTGCCCGATGGCACGCGGCGACGCGGCAATGTCGAAAAGCTGATCGATAAAGCTGAGACGAGCGGTAAAATCGGCTTGGGTGCGTTTACACGCTATTTGACCGATTTGACCGATAACGAAACGCGCGAAGGTGAAGCCGCGCTCGATGCAGAAGCGGCGATTCAGTTGATGACCGTGCATAAAAGCAAGGGGTTGGAGTTTCCGCTTGTCGTGCTCGTTGATTGTTCGTATCGATGGCGCACCAATGACCAAGCTGCATTGATCATCGACCCAGAGTGCGGACTCACACCCAAGATGACACTCAATGACGGCGAACCCGAAAAGCCGTATGCATATCGGCGCGCCGATACGATCCGCAAAGCACGCGAGGACGCCGAAAAACGTCGCCTGTTGTATGTGGCGGCGACGCGCGCGCAAGATTACGTGCTAATTTCGGGCGCTTTTGATTTTAAGAAAGACGGTGAGTTAAGTCTCGATGGGTGGATGCGTTGGTTTAATCAGCCGTTTGGTTTGCAGTCGATGACATGGAATGATGGCGCAGAAACCGTGTATCCTTGGGGAAGCGTAAGGCTGTACCTGCCGACCGTTCATGTGAACACGCTGACGCCCACCAACGACGTATTCGAAGACTTTGAATTCAATCAGCAGGATGATGTGCTCGTACCGCCACTCTTAGGCGTGGTCAAAATCGAGCGTGACGCAGCGGCACGCTCGTTGTCGGTCACACAAATTGGCGATTTAGGCGGCGCGATTTTTGGGTCACCCGATAATCAACGCCCGGTTTATCGCGAACGCTGGTTGCGCGGGGTATTTTATCAAGCGCCGGGTCATATCGAGACGGTAAGTGATCATCATACGCGTGCGACAGCGCGTCGTATCGGGGACATGGTGCATCAAGTCTTGCGCGTGCGTCAGCCCGATGATGATCGCGGCGAAATCAAGCGCTTAATCGAAAGTTTGGCATGGGAACAAGGAATCGTTGACCCGCTAGAACGTGAGCAAGCCGTCACACGCGCCGCCGACCTGCTGGCAAAAATGCGCGATACCGATGTGCTCGCGTGGATACGCGAATCGCGTCAGTGTTACCGCGAGCTGCCGTTCACGTTCAAAACGGAGCGGCGTACAATTTTCGGCGCGATGGATGTCCTGATCGAGCGTGCCGATGGTAATTGGGCGGTGATCGATTTCAAAACGGATACATTTCGCGGCGAAGGCATCATCTCCTTAGCGACATTCGCCGAAAAAGCGCGGCGATATGCGCTGCAAGTCGGTGTGTATGCGGCGGCGGTCAACGAGCTCATTGGCGTTGTGCCAAAGACCTATATTCACTATATTCGATATCGGCAAACCGTCGAAATCAAGACCGATGAATGGCAAACGCAGTTGGCACGGCTGGAAGAATACATCGGCAGTTTGATACAGGATGATGAGCGATGATCCAACGCTTGATCGGGCAACTTCCATTTTGGGCGCGGCGTGACCACCCAATGCTGCGTCACGAATTGAACGGCGAAACCACGAAGCAAAGCTGGCAACTGCGCTATGGACGTGCGTTGGGCGTAATCCTGATTGGCGCGGTGCTGCTCTTAATCGGTATGTTGGCGGCGACAGACTTAGGCAACCGCGCGGCGGGCGAAAATATCGTCGAATCTGTAACGGCGGTCTTATATTTTCCGCTCCTGGCGATTCAAGTCGTCTTACGCATCGCCGCGTTTTCGCTGACGGCAGGCGTGGTTTCAGAGCAAATGCGCTTAGGCAACTGGGATAATCTGCGGGTGACCGAACATGGTGCGGAATTGACGTTGCGGACGCGCTGGGTGAGCATATTTTATCGGCTGCGCGGCTTGATCGGGGTCGTGTTGGGGTTGCGTGGGGTGTTAATCGCGCTGGTTTTATACGAACTGACCTTTTTTCAGGGACGACACTTAGATTTGTTCATCGTCGGCATCACGCCCGAAATTTCATTGGTCGTGGCGGTGCTGCTGCTCTCGTTTTTGATGACGGGCAGTGTACTGCTCCCGCTTACAGGCATCGGTTTCGATGCGTCCATCGGCGTATTGATTTCGACATTGGTGCGTCAGCGCACGTACAGTACGTTGGTGCAGGGGCTGATCATTTTGGCGCGCATTGTTGTGACAGGACTGTTGGTATACGCCGCTGGATCGTATTTGAACAACGAAACGTCGGCGACCGATCTCGGCGCGTGGTTATTGTTATTCGCGCTCGGCGCGGTCGGAGATTGGGGACTCGCATTCTTGTTTCTCGGTCGCTTTGGCGAAATTTGGGCGCTCGTGCCGTATGGCGTGTTTCTAGGTTTGGCACTGCTCATTTTCGCATTGATCCAAGCGGCGGCGGCGGACACGATCTTGATTTTGGCGGCGCGGTTGGGTCAAAAACGAGGGTGAATGATGGCAAAACATTCGATATAAATGCTGTTTATCAGAAAAGCGCCGTAAAAACCCCTGCCTTCAGGCATGGGGATGTAAGGCGCAGGGCAATCGCGTTCCAAAACGATGCGGCTCTAAAAATCCATAATGACCATTACGTAACTACTACGCTGATTTTGAAGCGATTGCCCTGCTATGAGACCCGCTTCGCTGAAGCGGATCCGTGTCCGACGCACGGTTGACTCGCTGATACACAGCCATTGGCTAATATGCGCATCGGTTTTGCCATCGGCATTCTTGAGCAGAATGTGAACTCGTTGGATGAACGAGAACTTACTCCGTCCTTGTGTGACGATGGCAACCAGCTTTCGACGTTCTTTTTCGGTCAGAGCCACGGCGTGTTTTTCCATGCCTCTGTTTTACTTCAACCCGTCAACCTAATCTTGTCGGCGTGTTAGCTGCTGCATTTCAGGATTTGCGGTATCAGGAATCACATGAACGAAGGGTTTACACCGTTTGATAGTATGGATTCATCTTCAACCGCTCAACTTCCCACTTAACTCGGTTGAAGCTGTCCCGCCCAGATTTGCCAGGCAAGCGCCGATTTCGCGACCAGGCTCAGGATGATGTAAGCACGTTCACCAAACAGGTAGTTCTTCCACGGTCCAATGCCGCGATATTGCAGCCACATGTTCAGCGCGAAGATGTTGAAGAAGACGAAAAGCGTGATGAGAATGGCGTAGACAAAGCCAGGAATTTCTGTATCGACCGACTGTGCCGCGCCAGCGATATACAGCGCGATCACAATCCAAGGGATGATCCCGGCAATACAGCCAAAGATGAACGCCGTCCAGTCCGTTTTGGGCGTGGTCTGGTTGTGGAGTTCCATCATCAATCCGAACAGATTCATCATCGCGTTCAAGCCAAACATCAGGATGAGTGTGGAAACGTCATAAATACCCACCAGCATCCCGATTAAGACAATCATCAGCGATGAACTGAGTGCGTATTCAATCCAGCGCGCCGGGTTCATGTTGCGCTTGAGATTCTTGACGTACCATTCGTACAGGACCGTCCCCAGCAAAAAGTGAGCGACGGCGGACATGAGCAAAAATAGCGCAACCGCTGGTCCAAATGGGATGTCACCCGCAGGCTGGAGATTTTGCTCCAGGCTGAATGTGCCATCGCCAACGATAGCGCGCAGATAGAGCGTGCTGAGGCTAATGGCGAAACTTGAGCTGAGCGCGATCATCGCGATGCCCTGAATGAGGTGGAAAACACCCATAATCAGGTTAAAGCGGCGCAAATTAACAAATACCTGTTTAGGGATATCTGGAGCCACGAGTGAGGTGCTGGAGACAACTTGTGTGGACATGGGCATCACTTTCTGTTTTAGGACGTTTCTATCTCAATTGTGACATACTCCCCACGCCTAAAGGCGGGGGCTTCTACCCTCAACACGACTGCGAAGGCGACCCTTCGTATTATCGTCGCTCCGGTAGCACAGCGATGCCCCGCTGTGTTTGACGTTAACTACGGTATTACAATCGAGGTCGGATTTTTACGTCTCGTACCGTGCACATCAACCTCCCCTATCATACGCTATTTCAGCAGAAAAAACACAAGACCGACGCCTTATATCAGGGCAATCACGTTCTAGCAATCCCTGACGGAAAATGAACTCTTCTAGCCCATTGTGACATACAAAACAATGTCAGTAATGGTCATTATGGATTTTTAGAGCCGCATGGTTTTAGAACGCGATTGCCCTGCGCCTTATATCCCCATGCCTGAAGGCAGGGGTTTTACGGCGCTTTTCTGATAAGAAGACTAACCAAGGTAAAGAAAGCGATGCTGCGCGCGTTGGAGCGATTGAAAGTCATCTTGGGTGACAGGGTTCGATTTCAAGCACGCGTCGGGTTATGCAGCGATCGCAGGTTCTTCAGGATTGCCTCTTTCGCCCGTTCTGTCCCGCGCACCTCGTCATCAAACGCTATTTTTTACCCGACACGCTGGTTCTTGAATACGCTATGCGGGATCGCAGCAATCACCGTTTAGCGTCGTTAGGCGGCATTCGTCCGCCCGCTCATTTTCAAGCTGTCGCATAATTGGCGAAGGTATTGACTCATGGCTACTATTGCTATCCGCCAACCGCTCAGGGAGCATGTATGACACAGGCATTACCGTCCATCCGTGATGATTTCTCCGAATGGTATAACGACATCGTTTATCGTGCCGATCTAGCGGCGCTGTCGCCGGTACGCGGCTGCCCAATCATCAAGCCATATGGCTACGAAATTTGGGACGGTATTCGGATTGCGCTCGATAAGCGCTTCAAAGCAAAAGATTATCAGAATGCCTACTTTCCGTTGTTCATCCCCGAAAGCTACTTGCGCCGCGAGGCGCAGCATGTCGAAGGCTTCAGCCCGGAACTCGCAGTCGTCACTATAGCGGGCGGCGAAACCTTAGCCGAGCCACTCGTGGTGCGCCCCACGTCTGAGACCATTATCGGCGAGGCGTTCAGCAACTGGATTCAGTCGTACCGCGATTTGCCACTGCTCATCAACCAGTGGGCAAACGTCGTTCGTTGGGAACTCCGCACTCGCCCATTCTTACGTACCACCGAATTTTTGTGGCAAGAAGGGCATACTGCACACGCCACCGAAGCGGATGCTGAAGCCAATACGCTGCAAATGCTCGATGTCTACGCGGATATGGCGATCAACGAAGCAGCGATCCCGGTCATTCGCGGGTTGAAAAGTAACCGCGAGCGGTTCGCGGGTGCGCTGCGAACGTACACTATCGAAGCGATGATGGGCGATAAAAAGTCACTCCAGAGCGGCACCAGTCATAATCTTGGTCAGAACTTCGCCAAAGCCTTCGATATTCAGTATCTTGACAAGACCAACGAAAAGGCGTTTTGTTGGACGACCTCATTTGGCTTGAGTACGCGTATGGTCGGCGCGATCATCATGGCGCATGGTGATGAAAAAGGCTTGCGCTTGCCGCCGCGCCTCGCGCCGATCCAGGTTGTGATCGTCCCGATTTACAAAACACCCGAAGAACACACGCTTGTACTTGAAACGGCGGATCGCCTGAAAAGGGCGCTCGTAGATGTCGATATTCGCGTCAAAATCGATGATCGTGACGAGACGCCCGGTTTCAAGTTCAACGATTGGGAGATGCGCGGCGTCCCTGTGCGCATGGAAATAGGACCGCGCGATGTCGCCAACAATGCGGTCGTCGCTGGTCGGCGTGATATTCCCGGTAAAGAGGGCAAAAAAGTGCTGTCGCAGGACAACATCGCTGTGCAAATCCGCGAACTGCTCACTGATATTCAAGCCGGGTTGCTCGCGCAAGCGACTGCGTTCCGCGATGCCAACATCCACGACGTGACCAGCTACGATCAGCTCAAGCAGGTGGTCGAGGCGGGTGGATTTGCGCGCGGTTGGTGGTCGGGTGATGATGCCGCCGAAGTTAGCGTCAAGAATGAAACGCAAGCCACCCACCGCTGCTATCCGCTCGACCAGCCCGGCGGCTCTGGGATATGTTTTTACACCGGTGAAGCGGCGACACAAGTCGCGCTGTTTGCCAAAGCGTACTGAGTTCGCTAAGGGCGACCGATCAGTTGGATCGCCCTTATTTCTGCTGCGCGGCTTTTCATTAACGCCTTGATTGTGATTCTTAACCTGTTCTTGAAACGACGTTTGAACTATTGTCGGCTGAATCGTTTAAGCTTCTCGTCACACATGCACGATAACGGGGGGTGTTCGCTTGTATCAAGTCACCGCTTGTGAACATTCATGAGCTTTGTTACAATTGGTGCAATCACATTAATGGATACCAACCAAAAATAGTAACAAATAGTGAGGTAAAGGCACGCCTTTTGCCGTGCATTTTCCATTGAGTAACCTGTAAAGCGTGATTATTTAAGTGAATATCGAATAGTCTGTCCATTGTGACAGTTTGGGTCCTGCCGTCGCGATCCTTTTTTGAGCGATGGAAATGTTTTTGGGTTGAAATATGGCTGCGTATTTGATTGTTGATGTAGATGATTTGCTTGAGCATTTCCGTAAACGGGGTGTCTCGATTGATTTGCAAGAACTAGCGGTTGGGCTGCGCGGGGGTGCGGCACTCGCAGCGGGCGTACCACGAGATCGTTTGAAAGCGGTTGCAGTCGCCAATTGGGAACAGCACCGTCTGCAAAAGCGTATCCCTCTTGACCCTCAGTATGTATTCAAGGGCGCAGGTTATGATACGTTCGATGTCGAATCGCGTACCAGCCTTGCTGACTCGCTCATTATGCATTACTTCTCTTTCGATCCTGATCCGGTCGATGAGTTGATTTTGGCGACCACCAACCGCGATTTGATGCCGTTGGTACGCCGCATCAAGACCACCCGCAGCGCACGTATCCGTATGTGGGGCAGTGACGATGTGCTGACAGGCACCGAGTTTGCCGATAACGTCATTTTTCAGCCGTTAGAGACGCTGCTCGGCATTCAGCAGACCAAGAATGTCGCTGTCTATATCGACTTTGAAAATATTGCCATCAGCCTGAACGAGCAAGGATACACTGTCAACCTTGATCAATTGATCGATTCATTCGTCACTCAGGCGCAAGCACATGGACAATTGGTCAAAATTGCCGCCTATGCACCGTGGGGACAGCGCGGGAGTCTGCCACCGCTCGTCGATAGCATGGGGCGCGAGGTTGCGGACGAAGCGCCCAGCCGTTTAGCGATGTCGAATATCGATCCGGTTTTCAATTTACCGGGCAAGAACAGCGCTGATATGCGCATCGCCAAAGACATTATGACCGACAGCAGCCACGACGATTCCGCCGATGTTTACGTCGTCGCCAGTGGCGACCGCGATTTCAACGATGTGATAAATTCGCTCCGTTCGCGTAACAAAACCGTGATTTTATGGGCGGTGCGCGGCAGCACCAGCCGCTTGTTGGAAAACAATACCAACGTCGAATATGTCGAAGATTTTACCAATCTGCAAACGCATCAGGCGTTGAGCGCGTCGGCAGTCACTATGGACGACGAAACCGACATGACCGGCTTCACGCCGTCGCAGTGGTCGAGCGTCATCGTGCAGTTTGACCGCCTTGCCAGCGAAATCGGCACCGAGGTCATGTCGCGCGCGCAGTTGACCACGCGCTTACAAGAAGTCGGTGCGGTCGTCAGTCAGGCGCGCGGTGATGACTTGATGCAGCAAGCTATCGCACTGGGAATCATTCAGACCGTCGGGCGCAGCAAAGACGTGATTGTTGACGAGTATCATCCGGTCGTAGAAAAAACCCGCTTGATTCGCGATCGGATTGTCGTGCGCGTGCAAAATACGCTCAGCGTGCGCGGCTGGGAATATGTCAATTACGGTTTCTTGCTCAAGGGACTGGCGATGGATCGAGACCTTGAACGTCCCGGTCTTAATTACAGCGACCAATGGCGCTCTGACTGGATCGATTGTCTTGTCCGCGAGCGCGTGCTGATGCGCGAACTTGTGCCGCATCGCCATAACCCGGATGATCTTGTTCCTGTCATCAAACTACGCCCTGATTACCGATTTGTGCCATCTGCGCCACAAATCGAAAACGACTTGGTGACCGAAGAAGAAATGTCGTGGTCAGGCGTTACGATGTTCGACCTTGAACACAGCGACCCCGAAACCGCCGATATGGTCAAGCGTGTCGTCGTCAGCGTCGAGCAATTTACCAGTTTTCGCGGTTTCACATGGTGTCCGCTCGGCAGCTTACATAAACGTTTACGCGCCTATGACCGTTCAACCTCGTTTCAGCGCGCCGTAGAATTTTTGCAGGAAAACGCGGCGGCAGATGTCAATGAATACCCCAACCCACAGAGCGACTTTTTTACCAAAGGGATTTCGCTCAACAACGATGCCGATATGAGCCGCAAAATCCTGAATGAGCGTGATCAGTTCATCCGGCTTCTGCTTCAACTTTACGAACGCAATATGGTCATCAGCGAGCAAACACTTAAAATTCTTGACCCGAACACGCATTGGGATTTTCCGATGTGGTTTTCAATCATGGAAACCGAAAATGTGCTCAATCCCGTTCCCGGTCGCGGTGGACAATATAGTTTGTTCCGCACGCATCACACGGTTTCACTCGTCGCGGATGCGTCACGCGCCGAACGCTTCGAATAAAGGTAGAGTTAAAAATCTTTAACGCAAAGGCGCAAAGAAGGGCAAAAGAAAGACGCAAAACTATTCATCGGTCATCTTGCGCCTTTCTCCTTGCGCCTTTGCGTTGCAGCAGTTGCTCAGCGTGTTCGCGTTAAATCTTTAGCTTTTCCTGCTCCGCTACCCTCAAAATCGCCGCGAGACTTTTCTCGATATCGTCTTGTGTTGTCGCCCATGATGACACACTGATACGCATTGCCGTGCGCCCGCGCCAGGTGGTCGCACCCGCCCAGCACGTGCCATCATCCTGGATCGCCTTGATGATGCGCTGCGTCGTCGCATCATCCCCGAAGCTCACCATGATTTGATTGATGAACACTTCATGCGGAACGTCCGAGCCTGCCGCCCGAAAGCCGGCTGCGAATCGCTGTGCGTGCGCGCAGCACTGCTCGATCATCGCTGCGAGTCCATGCCGACCGAGTGACATCAACGCCGCCCATGTCTCAATTCCGCGTGCGCGCTGCGACTGCTGGGGATTGTAATTCATCAAATCGGCGCGAGATACCCCCTGCCTTTAGGCATGGGGAGTGTCACGGTTGCGTCCATCCCCTACTCTGCTATAATTCTCAATTGGGTTTAATGACCGATGCGCTGCTATCCGGCTCATCTGGTGTCGTATCAACGGAAAGACAAGGGAAATATGCCACTTACCAAAGACGAAAAGACCTCCGTAATCGGACAATTCCGTATCAACGAAGGCGATACTGGCTCGGCACAAGTTCAAGTCGCGCTGCTTACCCAGCGCATTCTTCAATTGACCGATCACTTAAAGACGCACGCCCATGACATGCACAGCAAACGCGGGCTTATTAAGCTCGTTGGTCAGCGTCGTCGTCACCTGCGCTATCTAAGCAAGACCAACCCAGATGCTTATCGTGACATGTTGAAACGTCTCAATCTGCGTCGCTAATTTCAGCCTGTGGGAATAGCGCGGAGTCGTGTGACTCCGCGCTTTAGGTTGCGATATGCTCGGTTGGCAGGCATTGGAGAGCGGGGCGAAATGCCGAAACGCGGCTTTCGCATTGATCTCCAGTTCCTGAACATCGGGCATATCTTTTTGAGAGGAAAGAGGTTCAAAAAAATGCTCGTATCAGATACCCCAATGGGGAAGGTGCATCGTTATACGGTGCACGTAGGCAATGAAGAGTATACGATTGAGACTGGCAAGTTCGCGGAACAAGCGGGCGCGGCAGTTACGGTACAGGTAGGACAGACGCTTGTTTTTGCGACCGCGACGATGTCGAAAAGCGCGCGCGAGGGACTCGACTTTTTCCCGTTGAGCGTTGATTACGAAGAAAAACTGTACGCCGCCGGACGTATTCCTGGCAGTTTCTTCCGCCGTGAAGGACGACCGAGTGAAGGCGCGATTTTGGTTGCCCGCGTCATCGACCGCACGCTGCGTCCGTTGTTCCCCGAAGAAATGCGTAACGAAGTCCAGGTCATTCTGTCGGCATTCTCGCACGATCAGGAACATCAGGTCGATATGCCGGGTATCATCGCCGCCAGCGCCGCGCTCATGCTGAGCGATGTGCCCTGGGATGGTCCGGTGGCGGGTGTACGCATTGGGTTGATCGATGGCGAACTCGTCATCAACCCGACGCTTCAGCAGTTAGAAAACAGCATTCTTGATCTGCGCGTTTCTGGTACTGGCGACGCCATCAACATGGTCGAATGTGCTTCGACTGAAGTTTCTGAAGACATGATGGTCAAGGCGCTGCGTTTGGCGCACGAAACGATCAAGCCGATTGTTGAATTGCAAAATCAGATGCGTGCCGATCTTGGCAAGCCGAAGAGCAGTTACGTCAAGTCGAAAATCGACCCGACCTTGCAAAGCCAAATCGCCGAAAAAATCCGCGCGCGTTTGCGTGATGTGCTGGTCAATGTAGTCGACCGCGACGCGCGTACCGCCGCGATTGATACGCTCCGCGATGAAGTCATCGCTGAGTACGAAGCACACAATCAATCAACACCAGACGCCCCTGTCAAAATCGGTGATGTCAAAGGTGCGGTTGAAAATGTGTATTACGAAGAAGTACGCCGCCGCATTGTGTTCGACGGTGTACGCCCGGATGGACGCGGCTACGAAGATATTCGCCCACTGTCGGCGGAAGTCGGTGTTGTCCCGCGTGTACACGGTACTGGCTTGTTCAAGCGCGGTCAAACGCAAGTCCTGACATTCGCCACACTCGGCACGCCGCGCGATTCGCTTGAGATCGACGGTCTCAGCCCCGAAGAAAACAAGCGCTACATGCACCATTACAACTTCCCGCCCTACAGCACAGGTGAAGCCTATCCGCTGCGCGGACCGAAACGCCGCGAAATTGGTCACGGTGCGCTCGCAGAAGCCGCGCTCCGCTCCATGATCCCGCCCGAAGATGTGTTCCCGTACACGATCCGTTTGGTCAGCGAAGTGTTGAGCAGCAACGGCAGTACATCGATGGGGTCGGTATGTGCAAGCACGCTCGCGTTGATGGATGCAGGGGTGCCGATCGTTCGTCCGGTGGCTGGCATTGCGATGGGCTTGGTCAAAGAAGGCGATCAAATCGCGGTCTTGACGGACATTCAAGGATTAGAAGATCACTTCGGTGATATGGACTTCAAGGTCGCGGGTACAGTTAACGGTATCAACGCACTGCAAATGGACATCAAGGTCAGCGGTGTCAGCGATGAAGTGATGACGCGCGCACTCGCGCAAGCCCGCGATGCGCGCCTCAAGATTCTTGAGGTCATGCTGTCGGCGCTGCCCGAATCACGTGCCAAATTGAGCGATTATGCGCCGCGTATGGAATCTGTGCGTATCTCGGTCGAAAAGATCGGCGCGTTGATTGGTCCTGGTGGTAAGAACGTGCGTGGTATTCAGGAACGTACGGGTGCGAAGATTGATATTCAAGAAGACGGCACGGTGTTTATCGCTGCCAACGACGGTATTGCGCTGGCGAAGGCGATGGACGAAGTACGCGGTTTGACCGAAGATGTCGAGATCGGCAAGATTTACACGGGCAAAGTTGTCCGTATCGAAAACTACGGCGTCTTCGTCGAATTTATGCCCGGCAAAGATGGCATGGTGCATATTTCGCAGTTGGCGTCGCATCGCGTTAATGACCCCAATGAAGAAGTCGCATTGGGCGATGAAGTGATGGTCATGGTCACAGATGTGGATGGCGGCAAAGTCCGTTTGAGCCGTCAGGCAGTGCTGGAAGGCTGGACGGCGGAAGAAGCGCGCGATAAAGATCGTCGCCCACCCGGTGGCGGCGGTGATCGTCGCGGTGGCAGTGGGGGTGGAGATCGTCGCGGTGGTGGTGATCGTCGCCCGAGCAATGACGGCGGCGACCGCAATGGCGGCGGTTATCGCGGCAGCTGATTTTTCCGTAACGCATAAACGGTACGGGCATAGCACAGCTATACCCGTACCCGTGAGTTCATTTATCTAATGTATCGCGTGCGGGGATTCATGTCCGAAAAACTCGTTTCCGTGACCGCTTCGTCGCCGTTCTGGTCAGACCGTATTAAACGGCTGGCATTCATTATCGTACTGGTAATCGCTGGCATTATCCTCTTTGAAGTCGCGGACGCGATCCGTCAAATTATCATCGCGGTCGTCATCTCATTTTTGCTCAATCCCATCACAACATTTCTCGAAAAACGAGTACTGCGTTTTTTGCCCGGTGCGCGCAATTGGGCGATTTTATTCACGTTCATCCTGCTCGTGCTGCTGTTCATTGTGCTGATCCTGATCGTGATTCCAGCAATCTTCAGTCAGTTGAGCGATTTTGCCAGTACACTCCCCGAACAATTGGAGTCGCTCGAAACCCGCTCGAACGCGTTTCTCAGTCAGCCGCTTATCTTTAATGGGCAGCCTGTTCTGATAGGCGGACAACCTTTAGTTCCGTTGGAACAATTGACTGCCGCGTTCGGTGAAAACCCGACCGATGTCGTCACGGGCAATGCTGAACAATTCGATTTGCTGGGCACGGTGCGCGGCATTTTTGCATCGGTATCGGCGCCGACGTTTCGGTTTATCGGCGGCGCGTTCAGTGCGCTTTTAAGCGGTATTCTGCTGCTCACGATGATCTTTTACCTGCTCAAAGATGGCGCTAAGTTCGTTGGTTCGATCATTGATTTTGCCCCGCCTGCGTACCGCACCGACGCGCGGCGGCTTTTTTACGAACTCGGTCAGGTATGGAACGCATATTTGCGCGGGCAGCTCATTTTGTCGTCGTTCATTGGCATCGTGGTGTTTTTGACGGCGACCGTATTGGGCATCCCAAATGCGCCTGTACTGGGCTTGATCAGCTTCACGCTTGAATTTATTCCGACGATTGGTCCTTTGGTAGCGCTCGTTCCGGCGGTGCTGCTCGCGTTGCTCAGTGAGTCCACGACTATTCCTGGCTTGAGCGGACTCACGTTTGGGCTCGTGGTTATCGTCGTGTGGACGGTGATTCAAAACGTCCAAGCCATTTTGATCACCCCGCGTGTTATGGGCGATAGTTTAGATTTGCACCCGATTGTCGTCATCATTGGCGTATTGTCGGGCGCCAGCCTGGCGGGAGCGCTTGGCGTTATCCTCGCCGCGCCGACGATTGCGTCGTTGAGGCTGTTCGGTGGCTATGTTTACCAGAAGATTTTCGATCAACCGCCGTTTCCTGATGTGACGGTGTCACCGCCCGCTGCACCGAGTTTCCTGGCGCGCATGTTCGGCGCGCGTAACGCTGCGCCTATGGTACAATCCGCGCCCATCACCCAAAAACCAAATACCCCGCTCACAGAGGAATCGACCGATGACACAACCCACCGATGATTTGAAGATCATTGCTGAAACTGAGCACTATCTGGTTTGGATCGAAGAAGACGACAGCGGCGAAATTAATTATCATGTCGATCTCGAATTTGTCACACTGCATCTGCTCAAAGAAGAATGGGACGAATTTGTCGTCTTGATGAATATGGCGCTGGGTAAAACCTAGGATGGCGGTCGAGACACGCACTGCTAAATTATTGATCGGCGCGATGCTCAAACATCTGCCGCCAAGCGCCAGCACCCTTCATATTATCGATATCGACGGCGCGGCGGGTGACATCCTGACCGCCGCGCGTGCCGATCTGCATGTCACCACGGTTGAAGGAGACCCAGCAGCATGGATTATCGAGGCGGACTCGTTCGATGCAGTGGTCGCCTATAACCGTGCGGGTGACATACGCATGATGGACACAGCCTTGCGTGCGCTCCGTCCTGGCGGTCGTTTGATCGTGGTGGATGCAAACGGCGAACCCGCGGCGGATCAAGTTGGCATATTGGAAAATGCGGGTTATACGCGGATTCTGGTCGAGACGGGCATCGAATGTCCGCTCCCGATTGGCGCGCTCATACGTGGCGAAAAACCACACACGACCGACGACACACTTGCGCGCGTAAAAGTCGCTTCAGATAGCGACGCTGATTTGCTCGATTGGGACACATACAACGGGCGCTATATCTACTTGTTGGTGCAGCAAACACCGCATAAACCCGCGTGGACGATGACTCCAGACGATGTGATCGAATGGAAAGCGGCGGCGTTAGATTCAGGGCGCGGCATGGTCATGCTGGCGTTCAGCAGTTTGCCAAAAGCAGTCGCATTCATGCAGCCTGCCATCTTAAATCGCTTGATCGCAGGCGTTAACAAGGTCGCCAAGTTCAGCCGTGAAACTGCGCAGACATGGATAACTCCGTTGACGATCAATCTGACCGATAGTGCGCTGACAGGCAAAACGCTCATGTGGATCGATCTCGATCCTGCGACTGCCGAAGCGTCTGACGAATAGCCTTTCGTCATGAGTGTGTCGCTTGACGATTTGCTGTTCTTGACGAGTACGCGCGGTGCTGCACTGCTTGAACGGTTGCGCATCGCTGATTTGCGCGACGCGAACGTGCTCACGCTGATTACCGCGCTTCGAAAAGAGTACCCGGCGGAAGACGCGCGGGCAGCGGTTGAACTGGCGCGCGTGCGCGCGAAAGCCGTCGAAAAATTCGCGGCTGATGCGCACAAGATGTACTTCACTCGCAACGCACTCGAACAAGCCAGCGATCCACGCATCAGCCGCTATCGTGCCACCCCATCAGGCGGTGAACAGGTAGTCGATGTATGCTGTGGTATCGGCGCGGATACGCTGGCATTCGCGGCGGTGGGGGCGCATGTCACCGGTATCGATTTTGATCCGGTGCGGGTTCAGATCGCCGCTCTCAACGCCGAAGCGCTTGGTCTAAACGCCGCGTTTCGTGTCGAAGATGCGCGCGCGTTTGTCCCAGAATCGAACGTGCAGCGTCTCTTTTTCGACCCGGCACGGCGTGATGAGGATGGCAAACGTATACATCATGTCGATGCGTATGAACCGCCGCTTTCGCTGATTCGCAATTGGAAAGTCTTTCGTTCATCCGCTAAATTATCACCGGGTGTCAATATCGATCAGGTGCGTGCATATGGTGGTGATTTGGAGTTCATCTCGGTTGAAGGTGAATTGAAAGAAGCATCGCTCGGCATCTTCAATGGTGGCGTGGGCGGTGATTTGATGCTGCAAGCGGTGCTGATCACCGGGGATAAAGTGCTCAAGTGGGGTCATGCGGATGAACCCGTCGAGTCTTTCGTGGGTGAGCCGCGCGGCTGGCTGATCGAACCGGATGCGGCGCTGATTCGTGCTGGTTTGGTAGCGAACGCCGCACACAGGTGGCATGGCACTCAGTTGGACGAAAGCATCGCTTATATTACCGCTGATGAAAAACCAGAAAGCGAATGGGCGCGGGCATGGCACATCCTTGATTGGATGCCGTTCAACCTGAAAAAACTACGCGATCATTTGCGTGACCACCGCATCGGCACGGTCACGGTCAAAAAGCGCGGCACAGCCGTGACGCCTGACACGTTGATCCCACAATTGAAGCTGAAAGGCGATCTTTCGCGCACCCTGATCCTGACACGCTTTGCAGGGCAGCAAATCGTGTTGATTGCAGAAGATTATGAAGCATAGACGTAAAGTATCAACTGTATCGCAAATACGCATAATTTTGATCGAAAGGCTATCTTAACATGCTGCTCCCCTTCAGAAACGAACCGCTGACCGTTTTTGGTTCCCAGGAAACTGTCGTTTTTCAAGCAGCACTGGAACGCGTCAAAGCTTATTTTAGTAAAACATACCCACTTGTGATCGGTGGTGAAGCGATTTCGTTGAGCGAAACTTTTGCGACGATCAATCCATCGCGTCCGAACGAGATTTTAGCACATTTCGCATCTGCGACCGCCGCCCACGCCGACCAAGCCATCGACGCGGCAGCACGTGCCTTCCAGAGATGGCAGTATGTCCCGGTGCAAGAACGCGCGCGTTATCTGCTGCGCGCCGCCGCCGCTTTGCGCCGTCGCAAACACGAGTTCAGCGCCTTGATGGTATACGAAACCGGTAAAAGTTGGGTAGAAGCCGACGCAGATATGGCGGAAGCGATCGACTTTATGGAGTATTACGCGCGGCATGCACTTCGACTCGCCGACAGCAGCGACTTGCTCAACGCGAATGCACCGGAACAACTGGCGCTGTACTACATTCCGCTGGGCGTCGGCGCGATCATCCCGCCGTGGAATTTTCCGTTGGCGATCCCGACTGGTATGATGAGCGCGGCGTTGGTGATGGGCAATACCGTCGTGTTCAAGCCCGCAGAACAGAGTCCATTGATTGCCTATGCAATGTGCGAGTTATTCTGGGATCAAGGGTTGCCTCCTGGCGTCCTTAATTTCTTGACGGGCAATGGTGCGTTGGTGGGCGCTCGTATGGTCGAACATCCGCAAACACGCTTTATCTCGTTCACGGGGTCGCGTACGGTCGGCGTTCAAATTTATGAACGCGCCGCGAAAGTCATGCCGGGTCAACTGTGGCTTAAACGCGCGATATTAGAAATGGGCGGTAAAGATGCTGTGCTCGTCGATGAAACCGCCGATCTCGAAGCGGCATCGCTTGGGATCGTGCAGAGCGCGTTTGGTTTTCAAGGACAGAAATGTTCTGCGGGGTCGAGAGCAGTGATTGTGCGCGCTGTTTATGATCAGGTGGTTGGGCGCGCGGTCGAAATTGCATCCAGGCTCGTCATCGGCGCGCCGGATGCGGGTGCGCACATCGATATTGGTCCCGTGATCGATGCGGACGCGATGCACAAGATTATGGGCTACATCGAACTCGGTACACAAGAAGGCACACTGTTACTCGGCGGCGCGCCGCACGTCACCCCTGAAGGGGGTTATTTCATCCAGCCGACAATTTTTGGCGATGTTGATCCGCGTGCGCGCATCGCACAGGAAGAAATCTTTGGACCCGTGCTGGCGTGCATCCGTGCAGATGATTTTGATCACGCGCTGTACATTGCCAACGATACCGAGTATGGGCTGACAGGCGCGCTGTATTCGGCGCGGCGTGACCGTTTAGAACAAGCGCGGCGCGAATTTCATGTCGGTAATTTGTACTTGAACCGCAAGAGTACAGGCGCACTGGTTGGCGTGCATCCATTTGGCGGCTTCAATATGAGCGGTACGGATAGCAAAGCCGGCGGACCCGACTATCTATTGTTGTATTCGCAGGCGAAAAGCATCGCGGAACGTTTATAAACGTATCGGTTGTGACACTCCCCATGCCTAAAGGCAGGGGCTTCCAAACAACGCTTGAGCCTAACCGCACTCTACGTTAGCGTTTGCGGACGTGTCCCATCCGGCTTTTGCTAAAATATTGATGGCTGCATTGTGGTCGCGGTCGAGACTGAGACCACAAGCACAGTCAACCCAACGGGTCGAAAGGTCGAAGTCTTGAAACAACACGCCGCAGTTCGAGCAGCATTTGGACGTGTAGGCGGGGTTGACAAAGGCAATCTCACGTCCGGCGCTTACAGCCTTGTAGGTGAGGAATTGGCGGAAGGTACTCCAACCACTATCCAGAATGCTTTTACTCAGGTGGCGGTTTTTGACCATGTTTTTGATACGCAGACTCTCGACGGCGATCAAGTCGTATGCCTGCACGAGCGACGTACTCAGCTTGTGCAGCACGTCGCCCCGTTGATTGGCGACATGTTCCTGCTGGCGCTGCACGCGCAAGAGCGCCTTGCGTCGGTTTTTGCTACCTTTGTGTGCGCGCGCCAGCTTGCGCTGCAAAACCCGCAACCTGATTTGGTGGGCACGATAGAACTTGGGGTTTTCAACCTTATCGCCTTCGTGCTACACGGAAAAACTTCCTGGCTGGGGCGTTGCTAAAGGAGAAATAAGGCGTGAGTAAACGGCAAAACGGTTGCGTGTATTCGACAAAATCCGAAAAATGTTTCGCTTGATAACTTGCGAACGGTACTTTGAGGATTATGGATTTGAATATAAGCAAACGGTTGGCAGCCACTTTGCATTTACGTATAGGCATGGAGGGCAATCAAAGTTGTTCGTTGTGCCGTTCAAGCGACCCCTCAAACCGATTTATGTAAAGCGTGCACTGAACTTGATCGATCAAGTTATTCAAGAACGAGGTGATAATGACCCAGCAAATTAAAGACCTTGTTTATTATCAAGCGCTTCCGTACACCATCGAGTTGACACCGGACGAGGATGGTTTTTGGTTTGCAGAAATTCCGCTTTTGGAAGGCTGTATGACCAATGGTGACACACGAGAAGATGCATTGGCGATGATCGATGACGCTAAAACTGCGTGGTTGACGACAGCGCTTGAACTTGGTTTATCTATTCCCGAACCAGAATACGCGCATTCTTGAAAGCAGGCACAACAAATGTTGACGCGCTTCATATTGACCGTTTTAGCTATTTTTTTCCTCAGCGTCACCCCGACGCGCGCGCAATCGCCGTCATCCGATTATCGCATCGTCGGGTATTACACCTCGTGGTCACTTTATGATCGTCAGTATTTCGTCACCGATATTCCCGCCGATCAACTCACGCATATCAATTATGCATTCGCCAATATCTCGCAAGATGGCGAGTGTGCTATTGGTGATAGTTACGCCGATACCGAATTTTCGTACCCCGGCGATCCTGAATCCGCCGACTATCTCGGCAATTTCCGTCAGTTGAACGTCCTTAAACAAGCGCATCCCCATTTGCAAACGCTGATTTCGGTCGGCGGCTGGACGTGGAGCGGAAGATTTAGCGATATCGCGTTAACGCCAGAATCGCGCGCACAGTTCGCACGTTCGTGTGTCGATTTTATGACGCGCTATGGCTTCGACGGCATCGATCTCGATTGGGAATACCCGACGGGCAGCGGCAATGTCGGCAATACCGAACGACAGGAAGACCCTGAAAATTTCGTGTCACTGCTCACGGAATTTCGGACACAACTTGATGCACGAGGACATGCCGATGGACGCACTTATCTTTTGACGATTGCAGCATCGGCGGGACGTTCAGGCTATGAGCCGCTCGACTGGATGCGCATCCACCCATCGCTCGATTTCATCAATGTCATGACGTATGACATGAGCGGTCCATGGAGCGATGTCACTGGTCATCAGGCGCCGTTATACGACTCGCTGCTGGAAAATCCGCCCGAAGAAACCAGCACCGATACCGCCTTGCGCGATTATCTCGCACTCGGCGTCCCAGCGGACAAATTGGTGATGGGCGTCCCGTTTTACGGGCGCGGCTTCGCGGGTGTCGCAGATTTCGAGAATGGCTTGCACCAACCCTACAATGGACTGCCAGATGGTACTTGGGAAGCGGGCAACTTCGATTATCGCGATCTCGCGCAACATTATATCGGCAGCCTGACCCGATTCTGGGATGAGCGGGCACTTGTACCCTATTTATATGATGCGGCAAACGGCACGATGATCACGTATGATGATCCAGAATCGTTAACCCTAAAAGCCGCCTATGTGCGTGACGGTGGGTTCGGCGGCGTCATGTTTTGGGAGTTGAGTGCTGATACGGCGGATCATAGACTGCTGACAGCGTTGTATGATGCAGGGTAATCGCTTAAAAATGTAGTTGGGGGGATAATCTGGTAAAAACAGGGAGTCCCGCCATGAGCAATAACCTCGTAAGCAGTCTGGAAGAATATTTCAGCGATCTAGTGGGTCAAGCGGCATGAACAGCGCCATTGAGGTAAACGAAGGTAGGATTGTGACGAGGGCTACCTCGCCAGACATGAGGCAAAATCCATGACCCACCACCTGAAAGACCCCCTGCACAGCCTGACAGAAACCGAACGAGCGGCATTAGAAACCCTGAGCCATTCGACCAGCCCCATGAATATTTCCAGGAAAGCAGCGCCAAAATGCTGACGCTGCTGCATCCCAAAACCGGTCAGGTGCGTGTCCGAGGCGTGACCAATACCCGCAACGAAACACTGCACGGCTGGCTGAAGACTGAACTGGCGGCGATCCTGGATACGCTGCCTGAGCCAACCACGCGGCTAAATGCCGACAGCAACCGGGCTTTGTGGGAAAGTTGGCGCAGCGGACTGACGGTCAAACCGACCCTCTTGAACGAGTTGCCGTCGCTGCGCCTGCTGCTGGTGATGGATAATCTGGTCGAACATAAAAACCCGGCGTGGTTGGTAGCTGGCTAAATATGGCGGAATCTATCGCTCCCAGCGGCGGTCAGCACGACAATGCCGTCTGCATCGGCTGGGTGGTTCTGGCGCTTGCGCCAGACACCCGGTGGCGAGGCGCTTAAATAATGGCGCTGCTCATGCCACTTGACCCAACAGGTACTTTTACCACGTGGTGAGCCTTCACACCAGCGTAATTGTCCACTCGCTCACATGCACGATCACCCCGCCTTCATGCACATACAGCGCCGGAAACACGGCGATATCCCCACCCGCGAACGGAATCGGCTGACCGACGGGCGTATTTTCCACATACACGATGATGTTTTCGTTGGCAAAGTTGCGTTCCAGGCGGATGCGGAGCGGGTTGCCAATCGTGTACGCGCGCTGACCGACGACATCGACCGTGCCGCCGATGCGCTGACCGAGATTTAGAATCCCCGGCTCGACCAGATTGAGTTGGACTCCCGCAACATCGGCTGGGTTTTCGCCCTGCTGCAAGAGTACCCCGAAATAGATTTCGTCGTCTACCAACAGCGGCGGGTTGTACGTGATCAGCGAGATCGTCGCTTCGACGCGCACAATGCGAGTCGGCGCGTCGTTGCCGTAGCGCACATTCAAGAGATCGGCTGGCGGCTGAATCAAGACAATGCCGTCACCCGCTAATGCGCCCGAACCGAGTCGCCAGAATGACAGGTTATCTTCGATCTGAAACGAGAAATACTCGCTGTCCCAAAACGGATCGATTCCAGCGACGAACGTGAGCATATCCTGTTCACCGAGTACGCCATTAACAGGTGGCGTCGGGAATGGTGTGAAGGTGAGCGTTGGCGTAAACGTCGCGGTACGAGTGATCGTCGGGGTATCGGTTACGGTCGCCGTGCGTGTAGCGGTGCGGGTGCGTGTTGGTGTATTGGTGATCGTATCGGTTGGGCGCGCGGGCAGCGTGTTCAAAATCGCCAGCGTTGTCGGCGACGGTTGGACTTCGTCGGTTATATCGATGGCGCGTGTCACAGTCGCATTCGTTTCGTCGGTGATGGCGGCGACGCGAGCCGTCGGTTCGTCGGTAATGGCGGCGAGCGCCGATGGCGTTGGCGTGCCTGACCCACCGTTGAGTACGCCTGATCCCAACACAATGCCACCGATCACTAACACCAGCCCGATCAGCAGCACGACATAAATCACAGGCGAGCGGCGGCGCGGTGCGGCTTGATCATCGGCGCGGCGGCGCGGCAGTGTGGGGTCGGGGGGTTCGGCGTTAAGCGCATCGTCGGTGACGCGCGGCGTCGGGTCGCTGGTCGGCGGCGCAGGGAACTCTGACGCCTGTTCGGTCTGCGTGAACCACGCGCGATATAACGGATATGCCGGGTGACGGTCGATAAACATCGCCCCGAACAGGTCATTGAAGCGTGCGAGTTTGGCGCTGCGACGCATGGTGCGGTCGGTATACACCGTCAAAAAGGATTCGTAGGTATCACGCCACTGACGCAGATTGGCGGCATACGTCTCACCAATTAAGCGCGACGTGAATTGTACCTGCTGGTCATGCGTCGCCAGCAGCGACTCCGGCGCGAAATCGGGGCGCGATTCCACGATCTGGCTCATTTTGCGCGCATTCGTGTGGAGTTCGGCGGATTTACCGACGAGTTCCATCAAAAACGCGCGGTACGCGGTGAGCGTGATTTGCGCGCTCGATTCGATCTCGTCGATGGACTTGAGCGCGTTTTCCAGCTTGATGCCGGAGACACGAAATTCTCCGTCCGACCAATCACGCAGCGCGGCTTCGAGTTCGCGCAAGCTGTACACGCCCGCTGCCAACAACTTGGCTTGTCCGTTTTCGTCAAGTGCTTTCCGCGATTGATCGAGTGTCGCCAGCGCATGCGCCCCGTTGATCGTGTTGATCAAGTCAGCGGCGGCGAGTAAATCGCGGCGGCGCTGAATGACTTCTTCGAGTGAGCGCACGAGCGGATGTTTGACCGAACTCTCGCCTAATACACGCACGGCAGCATCACGCCAGAATGCGGCGTCATCGAGCCGGTCTTCCTGAGCATCGAGCGCGCCAAGTAAGATATAATTGACGAACAAAATCCGCACGGCGGCGGTGGAGCGACGGGCAAATAATTCGACCAAGCCCTTGTTCATGGCTTTAAGAAAGGTGTCTTTGCTCGGCATTTGCGCATTGAAGCTGTCACGCATGGCAAGTTCGTCGGCGGTGTATAACGATTCGTTCATCGTCAATGCGGCGTCGGTGCGTTCGGCACTGGACGCGCTGCTGCGATCCGTCCATTCGCGCGCCAACGATGCCAGTTCGCGCAAGCGGCGCGCGGAGAACCGTTCGGCGTCGTCGCGGGTGGCTTCAAATGCCGTGCCGCCGAGTCGTTCGCTTTCGATTAATCGACCGCGATCGAAATGTTCCCAGCCATCCGCGAGCGCACGTCCTAATCCGCCATATAAAGCGTGGCGTTCGACATAACTCGCATTGCTGATGACAGTGCGTAGTTGGTTAAGCCACCCGGATAGCGTTGGGCTGACGGTGCCGACCGCTTCAATCGCTTGGGCAAGTGCCGTGACCGCGCCGATGCGGTTGCCCTGTACGGCGGCGGCGGCATACCCGCGCCAATCGCGTCCAGCGATCTCTAATCCACTGACCATCCCCGCTAACATTTCGTCGAAGGTGCGTTCGTTGTAGGGGATGAGTTCGCCGCGCGTCGCGGTCAGCCAATTTTCGAGATCAGAGCCATCGGCGTTCGGCACATAGGTTTGATAGCGTCCCAACATTTCGTATAGACGACCGAGCAGCGCACCGATCACCTCCCAACTTGGATTGGTCGGGTCAATGACGCGGCTGGTATCGAGCGCGGCGAGCGCGTCTCGCGGCGCGGTCGCGGCTTGTTTGCCGATGACGTGCATGTTATCCGCCAACGCCATCGCCGCATTGTTGGCGCGTTCGAGTGGGTTGAGCATAGGCGCGGCTTGCTCGGCGGTAATGGTCTCTAGCAGTGTGCCGAACGCAGTCAGTTGATCGACCACCGAGCGATAGCCATCACGCAGCCGAATCAGGTTGGCGTCGGTCACGCTTGAAAGCGCGTTGAGTTCGGTATCGATCTCGCGCAGCAGCACGCGCAGTTCGGTGACAATGACCCCGCTGGCGTTCAATGCTGCCAGCGACGTGCTCAAACGATGCAGTGGCGGACGCAGCAGGATCACATCAGGCAGACGCGCCGCCAGCGCATCGGCGAGCAGGTATTGCAGTCCACGTCCGTTAACGTCTTTGATATCACGGGTGAGCAGGGCGCGCACTGCTTGGTCGGGTTCGCCAGCGAACGCAAAATTGACCGCGTCTGGTACGGCGGCGGGGATTTGTGTACGCTGGTCGCGCAAAGTCGCTGCCCAATCGCCCAACAGATCGATCAATGAGGCGGTATTGCCGCGTGCGCGCGGCTTAAGTTCTTCCAATAAGTTGGCGGCGCGTCCCCAATTGCTGCTGCTCATATAGATGCGCGCGGCGTCTAAATCGGCACTGACTTCGATGTCGCTGAGGCGATTTTCGATCTCGGTCAGCGCTTGCCGCGTCGCCGGGTAGCCGGGATCGGCTGCCAGGGCTGGTTCAAGTGTGCGCTGTAAGCCGATCAAGTCACTTTTGCTCAAATCACGGCGTAAACGCTCATTGACGCGCCCGATCAAGGCATTACGTTCGCGTTCGAGCGGGGCACGGTAATCGGTCAGGTCTTTACGGAGTTCGAGGATCGTCTTATAGCGCAAGCGCGGATTGGGATGGGCGGCACGGCTGACAAGCGCCTGTAGGCGGCTGTGGACACGTTCGGCATCATGCCCGAACGAAAGGCGAAAATTGTCACCCGCGTCACGCGGAGCATCCATGCGTGCGCCGCCTGTGAGGACGAAATACAGCAGTTCACCGACCTGATAAATATCGCTTAAGCGGCTGATGCCCTGCGCGGTGATCTCGTCGCCATCGAGAAAAACAGTATTGCCCCAGTCGATAACCTTGAGTTGATACGCGGCGCGATTCCAAAACAGATGTTTGGCGTCCACGTCGTTATAGACGATGTCTTGATTGTGAGCGGCGTTGAGCAAATCGAGCAGGTTATCGACGATGACGAGCATTTCGAGTTCGGGCAGGCGTTCGCCGCGCTTGTCGAGTTCCAATACGCTGTCCGCGATGATGTCGCCGTCCGCACGCTCCATGACAATATACTGATGAAGGACGCCGCTCACGCTGAACTGACCACCGCCGAGCAGTGCGGTCATCGAGGGATGCCCTGCCAAACGCATCAACGCTTTGCGCTCGTTGAGGATGCTGACTTCCTGCCCAGAACGGATCGGCGGTGCGTCTTGCGGCGCGGGGCGCTTGATCACGACCGGGCGTTCACCCTCCGATAGATCGACGGCGCGCAGAGTCTCACCACTGCGCCCGCGTGGGTAGATATAATCGTAACGGTAACGGTTATCGAAAATGCTGTCTGCCATCTTGTAATAATGCCCTTTTTGTACCCATTCATTGTATCGCGTGGGGGCGGGGCGGCAAGTTTGTAAGGTTAAAATGGAACTGTGATGCGACCCGACCTTTGCTGATCATACTGGTCTTATGCGGGGTGACGGGCGTGTTCGCGCAAGTCGAACAGCCGGAATATGCGCTCGTGCCGTATTTGTATTATTTCAGTGATGTGTTGAGTTAGCGAACGGACTAATTGGTTGGAAGCGCCCCGACCTATGCGCGCGCTGCCGCCGGGCTGCAAATCGTGACCATTTGGCGCACCGACGATTTGCTCAGGCTTGAGCCTTGAGTCCGCCGCTCGTTCCAGCGACAATAAGAGGTAAGAACGGGCGTGCAGGGGCGTCTATACCTAGCCCCAACAAGGATCATCCATGCGAGTATTGTTACAGCGTGTGACGCGCGGCAGTGTCACGGTCGATGGCGCGATCATCGGGTCGGTCGATCTTGGCTTTGTCGCGCTCGTCGGGGTGACGTATCAGGATACGCCCGCCGATGCTGAACTGCTGGCGAAAAAGACAGTGCATTTGCGCGTATTCGACGATAGCGACGGCAAGATGAATCTATCCGCGCTGGATGTGGGTGGCGGCGTGCTGGTGATCAGCCAGTTCACGCTGTACGCCGATGCGCGTCGTGGACGCCGACCGAGCTTCACTGACGCCGCGCCAGCGCGCATCGCAGAACCATTGGTCGATCTGTATGCGAGTCAACTACGCGCAGAAGGCATTACGCGCGTTGAAACCGGCGTGTTCGGCGCGATGATGCAGGTCGAAATTCATAACGATGGACCCGTGACGATCTTGTTGGATACGATGGATTTGACATAGCTCAATGTGGGCGACCCACCGGGTCGTCCCTACGTGGCAACGTCGAATGTAGGGGCGGGGTCGAAACCCACCCGCATGAAGGATACAGAGAATGATTGAACAAACGCTGAACCAACTGAACCATGATGATGCGACGGTGCGCTATGAAGCCGCACAAAAACTAGGGTCGCTGAACGACACGCGGGCGGTCGCGCCGTTGATCGATGTGCTGCCGGATAAGAACTCAAAAGTCCAGTACGCGGCGTTCTCCAGCTTGATCAAGCTGGGATCGCGCGACGCGGTGACGCCGCTGGTCGATTTGTTGATCAATAAGCTCGATAGTCAGGTGTGGGCGCTGCTCAAGCTGAATATCGGTTTGCGTTTACGCAAGGGCTTGATCGAGTTGGTGGAGCCGGGCGATTTGTCGCTGTCAGATCGGCTGCAAGGGGTGTTAGACGAGAACGATACGCTCGATGAACATCAGCGCGCATTCTTCATCCGCTTGATCGGCAAGACGGCGGATGAGCGGCGCATCGAGAAGTTAATCCGTTACCTGGCACGCGAAACCGCGGCGGTCAAGGTGGCAGCGGCGGAAGCGCTGGGCATGATCGGTGACGCGCGTGCCGTGCCACCGTTGACGCTGTACGCGGGGATCAACGAGGATACGCTGAGCGATGCGGCACTGCGCGAGGTGGCTATCGAAGCGTTAGGGCGCATCGGTGATCCGGGCGTGGTCGATCTATTGATCGCGTCGCTCAGCGACGAGAACGAATGGATCCGCCGTGCCGCCGCCGAAGCGTTGGGCTGCATTGGCGATGCGAAGGCGATGCACGCGCTGGTTGCCGCGCTGCAAGACGAGGACGCAATGGTGCAGGATGCGGCGTTCGACGCGATCAAGAAGTTGAACGGCGTGGAGCGCATGAGCTAGGAGCGGGTGATGGGGTAGGCGGATATGCCTACCCTGTTTTATGGGCGCGTAGGTTTGGGATGAGAAAGGTGTAGACCCAGACCCACAGCGCGCCTTCATAACCGCCATCTGCCCAGACCAATTGTAAGCGGCGCTGCCACGTGACGCTCCCATGCCTAAAGGCAGGGGCTTCTGAACGACGCTTGCGCTTACCGTCGCCTTACGGCGTTGGCAGAGGCGCTACGTTATCGTTCACGGATGCGTCCCATCCGTTTTGCATTAAAGCACGATTATGATCGAGGTCGGATTTTTACGTCTCGTACCTTAACCTCCTTTCATCATACCCTATTTCAGCAGAAAAAACATAAGACCGACGCCTTATATCCCATGCCTGAAGGCAGGGGTTTTACGGCGCTTTCCAGATAAAGCCACTGTTCCTGCGTCATGTCACTAGCATAGCGCTTTGATTTATGCGACACTGTTTTCGTTCCCGTTCGGTTCATTAGGTCATTTGACGATGCCTATTATAACCAACGGGAATTTTCAGATACGCTCTAAGGTGAGTTAATGATCCAAAAATACACAATCCGTTCATCGGGCGTACCCCGTACCGCGAACCGCTCGTCAATGACCCATTGATCGCCCCACATGATTGCAGCAATTGCTTCGTTGACGATGATCAAGGGGATACGGTGACGAAATTGTGCGGGGACTTTGCGGTCGATCATCCATGTTTTCACTTGCTTACGATGTCCGTTCATCCCTAGTGGTGATAAATAATCACGCTCGCGGCGTGTTCGCACCGAAACCTGTGCATCCACCGGGACATTTAAATATGCCGCTGCATCGCTATGAGGAATTTCATGCGGGTTGAAGGATACGAGTAATGATATTTGTTCATTGATGGGCGTTCTGCTGGGAATCAAAATAGTCCGTTCGCCAGCAAACCCCATCAACCGTTGATCGTCGGTTTCCTGCGGTGCATCACGGCGTTCAATATATAAAGTTTGATAGCCAAGTCGTGCCTGTATGCCATTTGGAAACTGATAAATATTGCCAGTCTGTCCACGTACAACGAGGGAAATCGCTCCTTCAATATGAGCAAAATCAATTTCGGGTACTGACGCGGTGGGTTGAAAATAAGGAATCAAGTAGAGCAAATAACGACGTTGTAATGCGCGCGGCGCTTGCCTGAATCGCAATAAATCGATATTGAGGCGAATGAGAGGTGGCTTAACATTTATATCACCCGTGTTGAAATACGCTTCCACAGCGCGGGCGAGATACGTTTCATCCTCCGCCACAATATTCGCTAATTGTGCCAACGAATTCGTAATCTGCGGGTTATACTCGCGGAGTTGCGGCATCAGTTGTTGACGAATGCGATTGCGAGTGAAATTGACATCTTTGTTGGTGTCGTCATGACGCGGCTGCAACCCAAATTCGGTTACATATTCATCAATTTCACTGCGTGGAATGGATAAGAGTGGACGAATAATCGTCGGCGCTCGATAAAATCCCCCCAGCACAGTTGCATGACCCATGCCGCTTAAGCCTTGCAAACCTGTCCCACGAATCAAATGCATCAATACGGTTTCTGCTTGATCATCGGCATTATGCGCCACCGCAATCAATCCCGTGCCTTGTTCATGCGCGACGTGCGCCAAAAAATCGTATCGTGCGCGCCGCGCTGCCGCTTCAATACCGATCTTCCATTTCGCCGCCAACGCATTCACATTGACCGTGCCGCGCGAGCAATCTAATCCCCATGCGTGCGCCGCATCCTCTACAAATTGTGCGTCATCTGCGCCCGCCTGACCACGCAGCCCGTGATCGAGCGTGGCGACATGCAGCCGACATTGCAAATCATCTTTGATACGATTTAGCATGCGCAGCAGCGCTAACGAGTCCGCGCCGCCCGAAACGGCGACTACAAGTAGGGAATCCGGTGGGATCAACCCAAGAGAGCGGATGATATGCAGCACCCGTGTGTGCAGTTCTATGCCCATGTTGTAAGCCCCTATCGCGTGGTACAATGACGGGCTGAATCCTTTGAGGAGCGCATAGTGCTAAGTCCTCTCGACTATTTTTTTGGGCTATTCTCGCTTGACATCGGTATTGATCTCGGCACGGCGAATACCCTCGTTAGTGTACGTGGCAAAGGCATCGTTATCAACGAGCCGTCCTTTGTCGCCATCGAAAAAAAAACACGCCGCCCGATTGAGGTGGGTGCGCGTGCGAAAGAAATGTGGGGTAAGAATCCTAAAGAAATCATAATCGTACGCCCAGTGCGTGATGGCGTGATCAGCGAATTTGAAATCACCGAGAAAATGCTTCAGCATTTGATCGCTAAAGCACACGAACAAAGTTGGGTGCCGATTCCGCGTCCGCGCGTCGTGGTCGGCATTCCAAGCGGTGTGACGGAAGTGGAAAAACGCGCGGTATACGACGCCGCGTTGAGCGCGGGCGCGCGTGAGGTCTATTTGATCGAAGAACCGGTCGCGGCAGCGATTGGCGCGGGTTTGCCTGTGCAAGAAACGCGCGGCAGCATGATCATCGATATTGGCGGCGGTACGACCGAAGTGGCGATTTTTTCGCTCGGCGGCATCGTGATCAGCCGTTCTATCCGCGTTGCGGGCGACGAAATGGACGAAGACATCATTCAGTATATGCGCACCAAACACAATTTGTTGATCGGTGAACAACGCGCCGAAGAAGTCAAGATCAAAGGCAGTTCAGCCTATCCGCTGCCTCAAGAAAAGATCATCGATGTGAGCGGGCGCAATCTCGTCACTGGGCTGCCGTCGGTCGTACAAGTCAGCACCATCGAACTGCGCGAAGCGATTGCGGGGTCGGTCAACATCATCATCGATACCGTAAAAGATGCGCTCGACGACACCCCGCCAGAACTCATCGGCGATTTGATGGAGACAGGGATTTGCTTGGCAGGCGGCGGGGGTCAATTGCGCGGCTTGGCAGAACGCTTAACGGAAGAAGTCAACATCCGATCATGGGTCGCGGACGACGCACTCACCTGTGTGGCACGCGGCGCAGGTCGCGTCTTGGAAGATTACACCAATCTTCGTCGCTTGTTGGTCGGTCTAGAGCGCGGCAGTACGCGCCACTAACGCGCGCCGATGAGTTCTGGAACGGGTTTTCGGCGTGGGTGGCGTGGCAATCGCGGTGTCTATTTCGCGGTCATGCTTTTGCTGGCGATTGGCTTGATCGTCGCCAGCCGTACCGGTGTGCTCGCCCCACTTGAAAATGTCCTGGCGACTCCCCTCAACGCGGCGGCGGGTGCTTTTCAACAAGTTGCACTGCGTTTGAGCCTTGGGCTGGGTGACCTCGCGGACTTTCAATCGCTGCAACAGCGCAATGCCGAACTTGAAGAAGCGTTGGCACGATTGCAAGCAGAAGTCGTCGATCTGCGCGAGATCAATAACGACTATGGGCGATTGGCACAACTACTCGATTACACCACGAATGCACAAAATCAAGAGTTTGTCACTGCCGATGTCATCGCGGTTGATCAAACCAGCGCGTTACGCAGTATTGCCATTAATCGCGGCACACGCGATGGGATAGCTATCGGAGTGCCCGTCGTGACGCCGCAAGGTTTGGTCGGACGCATTATCGAAGTCGGCGCGAACGCGAGCCGCGTACTTCTGATCACTGACTTGTCGAGTTATGTCAGCGCACGTCTGCAAACCACACGCGCCGAAGGCACAGTCAACGGGCAGGTCTCTGGCAATTTACTCATGACGTTTATTCCGTTAGGTGAAGACGTACGCGAAGGCGATATTGTGCTGACAAGCGGGTTGGGTGGCAATTTCCCGCCTGACCTCGTCATCGGTCAAGTGACAAGTACGCGCCAGGCAGAGTTGTTTCAAGAAGCACAGGTTCGGTCTTTGATCAACTTCGACACGCTCGAAATTGTGCTGGTCATGACTAACTTCCAACCCATCGATCTATCCGTGTTTGAGCAGGAAGACGGAAACTAGGTCACGATGGGACATTTTCTGGCATTTCCAATTTTGGGCTTAGCGGCGATCCTTCAAGTAACCTTTATGCCACAAATTCGTCTGTTTGGCGGTCAGCCCGATCTTATTATGCTGCTCGTAATGGCATGGATTATTACCAGTCCGCTTGAAGAAGCGGTCACATGGGCATTTGTCGGCGGCATCGCAGTCGATTTGCTATCCGCCGCGCCGCGCGGGAGTTCGGTGTTGGGTCTGCTCATCCTTGTATTCATTATCGAGCAATTAAAAGGTCAGTTGGTCGATCTAAATATCATCGTCGTGTTTGGTTTGGTGCTGCTCGGCACGTTGATCCAGCAAATCACCCTGCTCACCATCCTTGCACTTAACGGGTTCACAATTCGCCCCATCGAGCAATTTTTCTACATCGTCGTGCCGTCGCTGATTTACAATCTGATTTTCAGCCTCCCCGCTATTGGCATCGTTCGGCGTTTCAAACGCGTGTTCTCACCTCGTCGGCGGCTGTCGCGGCGCACCATTAACGAATAACGAGTTTTTTAGAGGCATCTGTGAAAAAGCTAATCCCCTTTCAAGGTTGGCGTTTGATCCTATTTCGCGGTGTGGTATTCGCCACATTTTTGCTGTTCGCAGTGCGAATGTACCAATTCCAGCTTATTGATACCGCCGTATATCAGGCGCGTGTCAACGAAAACCGGTTGAGCGAACTCCCCGTCTCTGCACCGCGCGGCATCCTCATCGACCGCAATGGCGCGCCGCTTGCGATTAATTCACCCGCGTACAATGTCACGGTGATTCCGGCAGCACTGCCTGCGGACGAAGACGAAACGCTGCGTATTTATAATCGCCTCTCCGCGCTGACGGGTGTACCGCCAACTGCTGCCAATGCCGCCGCTGATAACGCCGATGAACGCAGCATCGAAGAAATTGTCGATGTCGGTGAAGGCATTGCGCCGTATCGTGCCGTGACGATTGCAGAAGACATCGATCATCGTGTTATGCTGCAAATATTGGAAGAACAGGTTGAACTACCCGGCGTTGATGTCGTTCCGGCATCGGTGCGCGAATACCCCACCGGACAATTGACGGCACAAATTATCGGTTATATGGGGCGTATCCCTCAAGAACAAGAACTGGAACTGATCGAACAGGGCTACAATCCGGCGTATGACCGCGTGGGTTATGCGGGCATGGAATCCTATCTCGAAAATTTCCTGCGCGGCGTGCGCGGACGGCAAGTCGTTGAAGTTGACGTTGCCGGACGCCCAATCAACGAGATCGTCTCGGTCGCGCCGCAAGCAGGCTTGAATGTACGCTTGACCATTGATGCCGAACTGCAACGCATTGCAGAGGAAGCGCTGATCAACCGTATCAACTTGATCAATGCCGAAGCAGGGCGCATCGTCAGTCAAACGGGCAGCGTGATCGCGATGAATCCGCAAACGGGCGAAATTCTGGCGATGGTCAGCTACCCCAGCTATGATAACGCGCGCTTCGCCCGCACGATTGACGTGCCGTATTATCTCGATGTCGAAGCCGACCCGCTGCGTCCGCTTTTGAATCACGCCACGCAAACCGTTTATCCGCCCGGCTCGGTTTGGAAAATAGTGACGGCACTTGGTGTCTTACAAGAAGATGTCATCGACCCCGACAGCACCTTGAACGACACAGGCGATTTGCTGCTGCCCAATCGTTATGCACCGAATGATCCTGCCGCATCACAGCGTTTTGTGTGCTGGCTGCGCGAAGGACACGGTCCGTTACGTATGATAGGTGCGTTGGCACAAAGCTGTGACGTGTATTTTTATCAGGTCGGCGGTGGCAACCCAGAAGTGAGCGAACAGGTTTTGCGCCCCGGCGGCTTGGGCATAAACGACTTGTTTCGCTATGCGACCGCGCTCGGTATCGGCTCGAAAACAGGCGTCGAACTGCCTTACGAGAATGCCAGTCGTATGCCCGAACCGGACTGGAAGCGCGTGTTATACGGCGAAAACTGGTCAACGGGTGACACGTACAACGCGGCGTTTGGTCAGGGTTATGTCAATGTGACTCCAATACAGTTGATCACAGCGACCGCCGCTGTCATCAACGGTGGCACAATGTACCAACCGACACTTATCCGCGAGTTCAGCGACAGCGACGGACAAGTTGTGCGCCCATTCCAGGCGACGCCTATGCGAACACTGAACCCCGATGCGATTCCAGCGGGCGATCCATTGCTGCTCATGCCGCTTGAAGACATGATCATGCGTGGTTCGACCAGTCTGCTGTGTGCATGTGAAGAAGACAGCGAATTTTTCAACCCCACGCGCTGCAATCCAGCGACATATCGCGCCGAAGTAGATATTAATCCCGATCCATTTTTGGAGACATACCGCGATTACCGCGTGCATACGCCGATCAACTATACGTTCGATGACAGCTTTTGCGACGATGTGCGCTTCGACTCCGACTATCGCCCGGTGTTCGTCTCAGCGGACACGTTCACGACCGTACAGCAAGGGATGCGCGCCGCGGTCACGGTTGGTACCGCACAAAGCGCGAACTTACCATTCGTAGAAGTCGCAGGTAAAACGGGCACCGCCGAATACTGCGACGAAGTGGCGCGACCGCTTGGGTTGTGCAGACCGGGTAACTGGCCCGCTCATGCGTGGTTTCAAGGGTATGCACCCTACGATGGCACACCAGAAATTCTGATTCAGGCGTTCGTATACAATGGCGGTGAAGGCTCATTGGTGTCGCTGCCCGTCGTCATCGAAACCATGGAAGCGTATTATCGTTTGCGAAACGAACGCGAGGACGCCGGGACACAGCCGCCGACGGTCGAACCGCTCCCGTCTGCTAACCAATCGGATACGACCAATGCCAATGGGTAAGGCCATAGGTATCAACGGCGAGCGTGATAGTGGCGCGCCATGAAAAACCCGCTATAGTTTGTTTCAAAATCTTAAAGATTGAAGGATAATGGGGTGCGCGATCATCTCGTCGCCATCAAAGGCAATAAAGACGGTCTGCTGGTGCAGGTCAGCCTAACCGAAGAATGGCGGGCGATCACAAACGATCTCGCCACGCGGATTGACCAACAAAGCAGCTTTTACACGGGCGCACGCGTCACGCTGGATGTTGGATCGCGCCCGGTGCGCAAGGACGAACTCGGCACCGTCAAGGCACTGCTTGAAAGGCGTGGCTTGACGCTGTGGTCGGTCGCAAGCGAAAGCGCCACCAGCATTGACAGCGCATTAGCGCTCGATTTACGGACGAGCTTAATCACTTCAGCGCAAAGCGCGCAAAATCGCAGCGTTGACATGCCGATCAGCTCGGAAGAGGACGGCACGAGTGGTATCATGATCAAACGCACGCTGCGTTCTGGTCGTTCGGTACGCAGTCAAGGACATGTAGTGGTGTTCGGTGATGTGAATGCCGGTGCAGAAATCATTGCAGGCGGAGATGTGGTGGTGTGGGGTCGCTTGCGCGGCAATGTCCACGCAGGCGCGAATGGCAACCCCGACGCGGTGGTATGCGCGCTTGATATGACACCGACACAGCTTCGCATCGCGGGTTTTATTGCCATCGCGCCGACGGATAAACGCCGCAAAGCCAAACCGGAAGTGGCGCTGGTACGCGAAAATCGCATCATCGTCGAAGCCTGGGAATAACCAACACAAGGACATTACATGGGCGCAAAAGTCATCACGATTACCAGCGGCAAGGGCGGAGTCGGCAAGACCACGACCACAGCGAATCTTGGCGCGGCGCTAGCAAAAAACGGTCAAAAAGTCGTCTTGATCGATGCCGACATTGGGTTGCGTAATCTCGATATCGTGATGGGGTTGGAAAAATACATCGTTTATGATCTCGTCGATGTGGTCGAAGGGCGCTGTAAACTGCGTCAAGCGCTGATCAAGCATCGTCAGTTTCCAGAACTGTATTTGATCCCCGCCGCGCAAACACGCGACAAAACTGCCGTCAGCCCCGCCGACATGATCCAGTTAACCGATCAATTACGCGGCGAGTTCGATTTCATTCTGGTCGATTCACCGGCTGGTATAGAACGCGGTTTTCGTAACGCCATTGCACCTGCCGACGATGTGCTCATCGTGACCAATCCCGAAGTGAGCGCGGTCCGCGATGCTGACCGTATCATCGGATTGCTTGAAGCGAGCAATAAGAATCCCGGTCAGCTAATCATCAACCGCCTGAAGCCGGACGCGGTGCGCCGCAAAGAAATGCTCTCTCCCGACGACATCACCGATATTCTGGGCATCAAGATCATCGGCATCGTTCCAGAAGATGAGAACGTCGTCCCATCGTCCAATACAGGCGTCCCAGTCACACTCATTGAACACTCGCGCGCGGGACAAGCATTCCGCAATATCGCGCGCCGCTTGATGGGCGAAAAAGTACCTTTTATGTCGATGGAAGATACTTCCGGCGGACTTATGGCAAAGATCGCACGTCTTTTTGGCAATCGGTAAACATCTTGGGGAGCGATCATGACAGGATTGTTCGGGCGTTTGTTTGGCAAACCAGGCGCAGACGACCAGCGCGGCAGCAGTAACGCAGCGCGAGAACGTTTGCAATTCATCCTAGTCCATGATCGGATTCATCTCTCTCCTGACCGTATGGAAGAGATGAAACGTGAAATTTTGGCAGTGATCTCGAAATACGTCGATGTCGATGGCAACAACGTCGATATTGCGCTGCAAAAACGCGACCGGAACAGCTTGTTAATCGCAGAAGTGCCGTTCATCAAGCCGATATTGCCAATGGATGATGACGGCGATGATTATCAGCGCCCAATCGATTCGACTCGCGTGTTGGATGATGCGTAGACGGCTAAGCTCCAACCCAACGCACATCACCCTCTGGTATAATCTGCATCATGTGTGTCGATAAAGTTTAGGTTTTTACTTCGTCAACGACCCCATAGCTAAAGCTAGGGGCTTGCAGTTATGGCGGGCGCGAAGCCCAAGACACACACCGCGTATGGCGGATTGACTGCCGCCCGACTCGCTATTACACGAGCCGCGTTGTGGAACTCCCGTTCCGTTGTCGGTCTGGTGTTGAGCCAGAGGAAACCGTTTGCTCTGCCTGAGCAGAGTGCCTTACCGACTGTCATGATTGTATAACAGAAAGGAAAAGGGCGCTATCCCTCCCCATGCCTAAAGGCAGTGGTATCTCGCGCCGATTTGATGAGTTCTCCCGGCAGTATGTGGCGTCAATTCGATTGGGTTCTGCTTGGCGCGTCTATCGTGTTAACCGCGTTCGGCATTCTGATGATTCGCAGTGCTACGCTTGATGCTATCGATCCTGACTTGATCAACCGCGTTCCCAACCAAATCCGCTACGCGATCATCGGCTTTGCGCTGTTATTTATGCTGGCAGCGCTCGATTACCGCATTTTGGGCGGGCTAGCAGGCTGGCTGTACGGATTGATGATGATTTTGCTCTTTCTCGTCTTGTTTTTTGGTGTCGAAGGTGACGGCGGTTCGCAAAGCTGGCTCAACGTCGGGATTCCGATTCAGCCATCAGAAATCGCCAAACTGCTGATCATTATCACGCTTAGCGCCTATCTTGCCCGCAGTTATCAAAAAATGGATAACTTCGGCACGGTGATCAAGTCGCTGATCCATATCGCGCCACCCGCCGCTTTGATCTTCATTCAGCCAGATTTGGGCATGACGATTGTGCTGCTGTTTATGTGGTTCATGATGATTTGGGCGGCAGGTTTACGCCTGCGTCATATTGCCGCCTTTATACTGATTACAGGTATCACGATTCCCATTACGATTCCATTTGCGTGGTCGCAGATGGAAGACTATCAAAAACAACGTATCACGTCTTTTATCAGCCCGGAAAGTGACCCGGACGCCTTTTATAATATTCGTCAGGCAGAAATCAGTATTGGATCAGGCGGTTTGCTGGGTAAAGGCTATGCCAACGGACCACAAAATGTCGGGCGTTTTCTACGTGTACGCCATACTGACTTTATCTTCAGCGTCATCGCAGAAGAATTTGGGTTCGTCGGCGGCATGATTACGATGGTTATTCTCGGCGTCGTCATCGCACGGGTGTTACGCGGTGCACGCTTTGCGCTCGATCCACTTGGCAGCTTGATTTGTTACGGAATCGCGGCGTTCATTTTCTTTCAAACCGCGGTCTCAATTGGCATGAATCTACGGCTGATGCCCGTCACTGGCTTAACACTTCCGTTTATCAGTTCGGGTGGCACGTCGCTGCTTTCAACGTTGATGGGTATCGGCTTGGCGCAAAGCGTGATTATGCGTCGTCGGCGCCTTCTGACCTAAAATCACCCAAGGATTTTTTGATACATGACAGCTATCAATCACGAACTGGCACAGTTGTTGTTCCCGCATGTCGAACGCACGCCGCACGATTGGCTGACGCAGTATCCACCGCGCAGTTTGCCCGATAGTGCGTTTGTCACCCGTTACGCACCAAGCCCAACCGGGTTTGTACATATTGGCAGCATTTATGCGTCGCTTGTCGCCAGCCGCGTTGCACATCAAGGCGGCGGTGTATTTTTCTTACGGATTGAAGACACTGATAAGAAACGTGAACAAGACGGCAGCATCGAGGCGATTGTCCGCAACATGATCAATTTTGGCTTGTCGCCGGATGAAGGCATCATCCAGATTGAACCGGAAGAACGTGAAGTCGGCGCCTATGCACCGTATACCCAAAGTGAGCGCGTCGCCATGTACGAGAGCTTCGCTAAATTTCTTGTCGAACGCGGACTCGCTTACCCCGCTTTCGACAGTGAAACCGAATTGGACAGCTTACGAAAGCAGCAAGAAGCCCAACGTGTGCGTCCGGGTTATTATGGTGTGTGGGCGCGCTGGCGTGATGCGAAGATCGAACGCATCCAAGAGAAGCTGGCGCAGGGCGAGCGCCCTGTCATCCGCGTGCGCGCGCCATTTCCCAACGAAGCGCGCGTTAAATTACACGACATGATTAAAGGCGACCTTGATTTGCCCGCCAACGATAACGATGCGGTGATTCTTAAATCGAACCGCCTTCCAACGTATCATTTCGCTCATGTCGTCGATGACACACTGATGCGCGTCAATTTGGTCACACGCGGCGACGAATGGCTGCCGTCGCTCCCGCTCCACGTACAGTTATTTGAGGCAATCGAACAGCCTAAGCCGAAATTTGCCCATATTGCGCCAATTGCAAAAATGGAAGGCACAACCAAGCGTAAATTGAGCAAGCGTAAAGACCCCGAAGCTGATATGACGTATTATTACGTAGCAGGGTATCCTGAACAAGCAGTCACAGAATATTTGCTCAATCTTGCTAATTCACGCTTTGAAGATTGGAGACGCGAACATCCGACCACGCCCAATAGTGAGTTTGATTTCAAACTTGATGACATGGGCAAGTCGAGTCCGCTGTTTGATATTGTCAAACTGAACGACATCAGTAAAAACGTCGTCGCGAGTTACACCGCCGAACAAGTGTATGTGACCAGTTTAGTCTGGGCGAAGCAAAACAACCCGTCGCTTGCCGCTCTGTTGGAACATGACCGAGATTACAGTGTGCGTGTGTTCAATGTCGAACGCATGAGCGCCGCACCCCGCAAGGACATCGTGAATTGGTCGGATATTGAGCGGGCGTGCGGGTTCTTCTTCGATGAATTATTCTCTGCCAGCATCGCCGCCAACGGCTACCCGTTTCCCAACCTCGGTGCAGCATTGATGGAACAGATCATCGAAGCGGCGCGCCATTTTGACCCGGCGACATTGAAAGAAACGTGGGTTATCGACATGCGCGCACTGGCGGAGCAATTTGGCTTCGCGCGCGATAATAAAGCGTACAAGAAAGAGCCTACAGCGTTCAAAGGTCAATTTGGCGACATGATGATGGTCATACGCGTCGCATTGACCGGAAAAACCAATACGCCAGACTTGTACGAAATCTTGCAGACATTCGGCGTTGAGCGCGCTAATCGGCGACTTGACCAAGCCATCGCGGCAGTTCGTAGTGGTGAAAACGCGCGCTGACGCGTTCAATTTGCCCTTGATTCGTCTAGTCGGTGCATGATATGATGCGCGAACTATTGAGGGATAGTTCAACGGTAGAACAGTGGACTCTGAATCCATCAATCTTGGTTCGAATCCAGGTCCCTCAGCAAAATTGGAACTAAGTCGAACATTGATCCGCACGACTGGCGGGGGAAACTTCCCCGCCAGTTTTGTTTTCCGGCTGTTGCCGTAACTTCGATACCTCGCTGCGTCCATTCATTGTGCGTAATTCAGTCGGCGGGGTTGGGCGCTAGACCTCATGCGCCGGTGGGGGCTATTGTGCGCTACTACGTGGCGCCCGTCATCTCAGTCACATAATCTGTAGGGGTGCGCCCCAAACGATTGCGCTTCTATTCTGGGCGTGTTTCTAACAACACGCTCAAAACCGTTTCTTCGCGCCCATCACGGATCACCGTCACGCTGACGGTTTGCCCCGGTTGTGTATTTTCCGCCAGATATGCGATCAAATCATCCATGTTACCGACCGATGTCCCATCGATCGCCGTGATGATATCGACGCGGGTCGGGACTTCGAGTCCGTTGACAAGCCGCGCATTGCTTGGCGTACGCAGTCCGGCGTCATCGGCGGGCGTACCGGGTTCGACACGCGCCACCACCACGCCTTGCGCGTAATTCGGCAGGTCGAGCGCTTCGATGATATCGAGCGAAATGCTGGTGCCAGAAATACCCAGATAGCTGTAATCGACCTCGCCCGTCTCGATCAAACTCTGCGCGACGCGCCCAACCAGATTGGCGGGAATAGCGAACCCAACACCAGAATTGCTCCGGCTTTCGCTGATGATCTGCGCGTTGACACCGACGACTTCACCCATCAGATTGAGCAGCGGCCCCCCCGAATTACCAGGGTTGATCGCGGCGTCTGTTTGAATCACTGAGCCAATGCTGAAATTCGTCAACCCTTGAATCGTACGATCCAACGCGCTGACAATACCAGTCGTCATCGTCCACGGCTGACCGAACGGACTTCCAATCGCAACGACGCCTTGCCCGATGAACAATGCGCCCGAATCTGCCAGCGCCAACGGCTGCAAGCTGTCGGCAGATTCATCGACCTGAACGACGGCGATATCGCTGTCGAAATCGATGCCGACGATCTCACCGCGCACGATGCGACCATCGAAAAAGTTGACTTCGATCGTGATTGCGTCTTCGACGACATGCGCGTTGGTCACGATGTGACCATTATTGTCATACACGAATCCAGTGCCCGTCCCGGATGCGAACCCTTCGCCCGGTTGTGTGCTGCTTCCGATGCTGGTGACGACGTTGATCGAGACCACGGATGGCGTCACGCGCGAATAAATACCCGCGTAGAGCTGCTCGTCATCGGTCGCGCTTTCGGGAACAACCTGCGTGGATTGTGATTGGACGGGCCACAGAACTGTTTGCTGTGCGTTACTCGATGTAACCGCTGTGCCAAGCACGAACGCTGTAACGGCGATAATAAGGACGGCGACAACGCTCACCATCCGCTTGAAGAAAGCATCCATTGCACAAGTCCTCTACGTAAATTTCTCAGCCTACATTGATTGACTACGTTGCAGTGTATAATCACCGTGTGAGTAAGTGCTGAAACGATCGTTAGCCAACTGTCATTTGTTTGTAAACTGGCAGTTTACAATTACAGAAAGCAAGACAAAACGCATGTACGAAAAATTGGCGGCAATCGAATCCCGCTTCGATGAACTGGAACGCCTGTTGGGTGATCCTGCCGTTTTAAGCGACTACAGCAGAATCACGGAATACAGCAAAGAACGCTCGTCGCTTCAATATATTGTCGAGGCATATCGCGTCTATAAAAAGAAACTCAGCGATCTTGAAAGCGCCGAATCGATCATCACCGACGAAAAAGACCCCGATCTGCGCGAGATGGCACAGGAAGAAGTCGAATCGCTCCGGTCGGATATTGAAACGCTCAATGCCGAGATGCGCTTGCTGCTGCTGCCCACCGATGCACGCGACGACAAAAACGTCATCATCGAAATTCGCGCAGGGGCAGGCGGCGACGAATCGGCGTTGTTCGCGGCGGATATTTTGCGCATGTACAGCTATTACGCCAGCGCACGCGGCTGGAAAACGGATGTGTTCGAGCAGCACGAAAGTGAAGCGGGCGGTTTCAAAGAAATCAAGTTTGAAATCAACGGCAAAGGCGCGTTTAGCCGCTTCAAGTTTGAAAGCGGTGTTCATCGCGTGCAGCGCGTCCCCGAAACCGAAAGTCAGGGGCGCGTGCATACCAGCACCGTCACCGTCGCCGTGCTTGCCGAAATGGAAGACGTAGACGTGAAGCTCGACATGAGCGATGTGCGCGTGGACGTGTATCGTTCGGGTGGTGCAGGGGGTCAGTCGGTCAATACCACCGACTCGGCGGTACGGTTTACGCATATCCCCACCGGCATCGTCATCGCCGTGCAGGACGAGCGCAGTCAGTTGCAGAACAAGGAACGCGCCAAGCAAATTCTGGTCGCACGCCTGTACGAAATGGAAATCGAACGTCAGCGCAGCGCGCAAGAAAGCGAACGGCGCAGTCAAGTCGGGTCGGGCGACCGCTCAGAGAAAATTCGCACTTATAATTACCCGCAAAATCGCGTCACCGATCACCGCGTCAATATCACCAGTTATAACCTGCCTACGGTGATGCAGGGTGACCTCGATCAATTCATCGACGAACTGATCGCGCAGGATCAGGCAGAAAAACTTGCGGCGGGCGGTGACGAACAACTCGCTTAATGAACATTGCCCAGGCACTCAAAGATGCTCAAAAACGAATCGCCGATGTTTCAGGGTCGGCGCGCTTGGATGCACAACTGCTGCTCGCAGATGTGCTGCATGCCGACCGCTCCATACTGATCGCGCACGATGATCAGGTGCTGACTGACGAACAGAGCGCGCAATTCGCCGCGTTCGTGACGCGTGCCCTCGCGGGTGAGCCGATTCCATATATTTTAGGGCGGCGCGCCTTTTATGACCGCGAACTTTACGTTACACCTGCGGTGCTGATTCCCCGCCCCGAAACCGAGCTGCTGCTCGAACGCGCGCTGGCATGGACAATAGATCGTCCCGCCGTCACCGCTGCCGATATTGGCACGGGGAGCGGCGCGCTCGCGGTCACGTTCGCTGCACTTCGCCCTGATGCACGGGTATACGCCACCGACGTGAGCGAATCGGCGCTCGGCGTAGCACGGCGCAATGCCGCCACGTTCGATTTATCCTCGCGCCTGACGTTTTATCAGGGTGATCTCGCGCAGCCGTTGATCGACCGGGCGATCCAGCTCGATATCCTGATGGCGAATTTGCCCTATATTCCGTCGGATGTGGTCGATACACTCTCTATCCATGTGCGCGAATACGAACCGCGTGTCGCGCTCGATGGCGGCGCGGATGGCGTCACTCTGATCCGCCGCCTGATCGATCAAGTGCCCTCGGTATGCAAGCCGAACGCACTGATTTTGCTGGAAATTGGCATGGATCAGGAAATAGCAGTCGCGCAGATCGCGGCATCGCTGATCGGTGCGCGCGTCACCAGTTATCAGGATTACGCCGGACTCGATCGCATCGTTGAAATCGCCCTGTAAATTCTCAAGAAAACTCACTGCTCCCAAGTCCATATCCCCCATTCGCCCCAAACGCTACGCGACAAAGTCGATATACTTACAGAAGTAACGCATGTCGCCCTTTTTGACTTTGCATCAATTTACACTGGAGATATTCATATGGCGCAGCAACCCATTCGTCCTGACGCTACACCGCCTAATAATACGCAGCGCAACGCGATCATCATTGTCGCGGTGCTGGCAGTGATCGTCATCGGCGCGATTTTATTAAGCAATCGCGGGAACGATACCGAGACGGCAATTGCCACCGCCACCGCGCAAAGCGGCGGTCAACCGATTACCCCCGTCGTCGAAAATGACGATCGCGCTTCGTTTGCCGATGAAGGCATTGCACTTGGTGATTTCGTCGCAGGGCGCAGCCTTGACCGCGACAGCTGCATTCTCGAAACTGATAACAGTTTCGCCAGCGACGAATTGATCTATGTTGGCTTTTTGCAGAGCGACTTCCCGACCGGAACTGTGATTTTCGTGCGTTTGTACCGCGATAACGTCGCATTGGAAGACACCGACGAAATCACAGCGTCAGAAGATTTTTCGGGCTGCATCTGGTTCGAGTTTTCGGCAAGCACGCGCGCCGAAGTTCTGGAAGATGGCAGTTACGAAGCTGAAATTTTCGTCAATACGCGCCCAGCCGATTCGGTCGCCTTCGAGATCAACTAACCACTAACCACGAAAGGCAGCAATCATGCAACCTGATTTAGGCACCCTGTGTATCATCGGCATCATCGTCGTGCTCGTTTTGGTCGTGGCTTCGCGCATGTTCGGCGGTAATCGTGGCGTCGGTCCTCAGGGCGGGTATCGCCCGCAATTTGACGACCCGGACGTACAGTCGCGCGGCGGTTTCGGTCGTAATCAAAACGATAACGACAACGACAACGATAATTTACCCAGTACGTTCGGCGGCAGCCCAAGCGGCAGTTCAGGCAGCCAACCCAAGGGTGGTTTTAGCTCTGGCGGCGGACAAGGCAAGGGCGGCTCCAGTGGCGGATCGCGTTCCGTCGGCGGTTTCGGCGGCAAAGGCGGCATTGGCGGCGGTTCACGCTCATCGAGTGGTTCATCGGGTGGCAGAGCCGACAGCCCAAATGTGCAGTCGCGCGGCGGCTTCGGACGCAACAAGAAATAACGTCGCTAACGTATAAAAATCTCATCTCACACCCCCCCCTCAGCCAGCGTGCAGAGGGGGAGAACCGCTCGACGATTCGCCGCGTTTGCGTGCGTTTTACCCATCCCCTGGCGAATACTGCCGCTTTGGGCAGGCGTGCCTAATACGAGGGCGCACAAGATGGTTAACTTAATGCCTATCGGTGTCCGTCCCGCCCCTAATGTTGCATAAATTGCAATCCTTTGATACACTTGTTCTACCATGACACCAAAACCACTCGTTATTTCACAAGATGTTTTCCGCCGCTTTATGTTGGGCAAACAGGGCTTATATCCCGGTCGGCGCTGGCGTGGGAAAGAGGGTGCGGCAGATGCGCTGCACGCCATCGAAGCTGTGCAGATCGATCCGCTCAATATCACGGCGCGTAATCATGATCTGATTCTGCAAAGTCGCGTGCTCGATTATCAACCTGCACATCTGGATGCGCTGGCACATCAGGATCGCCGCGCTTTCGATTATGGGACGCTGTTGTTTTATTACCCCATCGAAGATTTACCCTACTTCCGCGCTGTCATGCGCTGGTGGGCGCAAAAAGAATCCGGTCATTGGGAATACGAAAACATGAAGACGGAACTCGTCGCGTTCGTGCGCGCCGAACTCCGCGCGCGCGGCGCGTTGAGCAACCGTCATTTTGAAGGCAGCGGTCAACGCCTCGATCATTACCGCGCCCGCAAAGATACCGGGCTGGCACTCCGATATATGTGGCTGACAGGTGAACTGATCACGCACAGCCGCACGCGTTTCGAACGTAATTTTCATTTTATGAACGATTACTTACCCGCCGATTTAATGTGGGAAGCGACGCCCGAACAAGCGCTCGAACGCTTTACGATCAAGGGGTTGAGTTTTTACAACATCGCCACAAAACCATTATGGAGCAGAGCCATTTACGCCCTGTACGAGCGGCGTCATCCGGCATTGGATCAAACCATCAAGGCATTGATCGACGCGGGCATCGTGGCGACCGTGCAGATCGAGGGCAAAAAAGAGACGCGTTATATGCTGGCGCGTGATCTGGCTGATCTCGATACGGTCGCGCGCGGTCACACGCCGTCGGCATGGACGCCGCTCGATGTGACGACCGATGACGAAGTAACGTTTCTGGCGTCGCTCGATGTTGTCAGCGCGCGCGGGCGTGCCAGAGACGTATTCGATTTCGATTTTATTTGGGAAGTCTACAAGCCAGAACACCAGCGCCGCTGGGGGTATTATGTGCTGCCGATTTTGTATGGCGACAAACTCGTCGCCCGTTTCGACCCCAAAATGGATCGCAAGGCGAATCGCTTGCACATCAACGGTTTTTGGCTCGAAGACAATTTCACCCCTGATGACGCCTTCGCACACGCGCTCGGTCGCGGCTTGGCGCGTTTCGTCCAGTTCAACGGGGCGAGCAGCGTCGATCTCTCGTTGATCCAACCCGAATGGCTGCAAGAAAAGCTCAAGACCTTTTTTTAACGCACCGACGCAAAAACAAAATAAAACGAAAGGCGCAGCGGCATACCGCTAATTTTCCGCTGCGCCTTTGTGTTAAAAATTTCGCTTATCTTTTTCTTACGCGCATGTGTTAAAAACAGCGGCATGTCGATGATGACTTACAAGGATAAGCCGCTATGTCTGCCGAACAATTTACATTCAAGGCTGAAATTCAGCAGTTACTCAATATTCTCGTCCACTCGTTGTATACCGAGCGCGATATTTTCTTGCGTGAACTGATCTCGAATGCGTCCGACGCGCTCAACCGCATACAGTTCGAACAGTTGACCAACAACAATGTGCTCGATTCTGACACCGAACTGTATATTGAGATCAAAACCGACGAAACCGCCCGCACATTGACGATCAGCGACACCGGCATCGGTATGACGCGCGATGACCTGATCAACAATCTCGGCGTCATCGCGCAGAGCGGTGCCAAGGCTTTTGTCGAATCGATGAAGGCGCGCCAGGACGCGCATGGGTCGAGCGCCGCCACCGACGTGATCGGTCAGTTCGGCGTCGGCTTTTATTCGGTATTCATGATCGCGGATCGCGTCCGTGTTGTCTCGCGCTCGTTCAACCCCGATGCACCCACCTATGCCTGGGAAAGCGACGGCACGGATAATTACACGCTCGAAACAGCCGAGCGCGAAACGCGCGGCACAGACATCATTATCACCCTCAAAGAGGACGCCGACGAGTTTTTGCAGACCTGGAAACTGCGCGAAATTGTGCAGCGCCATTCGAATTATATTGCCTTCCCAATTTACATCGGCGACGACGAAGACGCGGTTAACAAACAAACCGCGATCTGGCGGCAGGAAGCAAAAGAAGTCACCGACGAGGAATATCAGGATTTTTACAAGATGCTGACGTTCGACTTCGACGCGCCGCTCCACCGCATTCTCATGCGCGCCGATTCGCCGCTTCAGTTCTACGCGCTCTTGTATATCCCGTCCAAATCGCCGCGCGATATGCTCATGCCGCGCGAACCCGGCTTGCAGTTGTACGCGCGTAAGGTCTTGATCCAGGAACGCACGACCGATCTGCTGCCCGATTATCTGCAATTTGTATCCGGCGTCGTCGATAGCGAAGATTTACCGCTCAATGTCAGCCGCGAGAACGTGCAGACCAACCGTGTTATGGCGACGCTGAAAAAGACGCTGACCAGCAAAGTCCTGAACGAACTCAAGCGCCTCGCCAAGAACAAACCCGACGATTATCACACGTTGTTCGAGCATTTTGGACGGTTCATCAAGCAGGGCGTGGTCGTCAGCCCATCCGAAAAGACCGACATCGAACCGCTGCTGTATTTTCCAAGCACGCGCGGTGTATCCGCCGACGAATGGGTCTCATTCGCGGACTACATCGACAACATGGCAGAAAATCAGCATGATATTTATTACGTCATCGGTGATGATTACACCAGTGCATCGCGCAGCCCACATCTCGATGCGTTCCGCGAGCGCGGCATCGATGTGCTGTACTTCGTCGATCCGGCAGATAATGTCATGCTCATGGGGCTGACCGACGTTCAGGGTCACAATTTGCGCAACGTCGATGAAGCGAACATTGACGTGAGCGACATGGGCACGCGCGCCGATGACAAACCGCAGTCCGACGCCATGCCAGAAGACTCGTTCACGACACTGCGCGAAATGTTTATCAGTGTACTGGGCGATCGCGTCAAGGATGTGCGGTCGAGCAAGAATTTGGTTGGCAGCCCTGCCCGTTTGGTCAGCGACGACCAGAACCCGACGCGCAACATGTATCGCATCAACCGCTTGCTCGAAAAAGAGTACGAACTACCGGTCAAGATTCTCGAACTCAACCCGCGTCACCCCCTGTTGTATCGCGTCAGCGAGCGGCTGGCGACGAACAGCGGTGACGAGATGGTCATGGCGATCATCGAACAGGTATTTGAAAACGCGCTTCTGCAGGATGGTATTCATCCCGACCCGACGGGCATGGCAGAACGCCTCGTCAAAATTATGCAAGCGGCGATGGAGTAAGCCTTCACACCTTCGAACTGCGGGCGGTGACACATGCTGCCCGCAGCATCCATTTTTTATTTTTTTTTTACATTTTTGTGTACTCTCCCACAAAAAAAAGGTGTTACACTATCAATAACCATCAACGAAACAGGGGGCAAAAATGTTAAAGTTAAGACGTTTGGTCATCAGCGCGGAATCCAGTCAGAATTTTAAGGATGAATTGGCGCGCCGTAGTCTCATAGGCACCAAAGAACTCGATCGAGAAATATTTCACGTCACCGCCCTGCCAAGCATCAGTTTAGTCTTTTTACGTACAGAAGATTATCAAAATCAGCGTTTCGTCGAATTGGCATCCGTCACCACCGAAGATACTGGGGATGTCTTTTTATCTCAAATCACTATTTGCACCGATAACTTTGAAGTCATCACCGCGCGCTTAGGCGATCCCTGCCCAGACCCAAACGCAGCAAAACCGTGTCCGCATAAAGTCGCACAAATTCAACCCGGCATCACCCATCGTTTTTTCGGGTACAACGTGCAGGATGTCGTTATCCGCTATGAACCGGATCAGTTCCGGGTTGCCGAGCCACAACTCCATCGCTTTGCACGCAAATTGTCAGTCAGTACTCCTGGAGAACTTGTTTTTCGGATCATTCAAAACCCACAGCTTCCCACTACCAACCCGATTATGCTGGAAAATATGTGGTTCAGTACCAACTTGGAACAAGAATTTCGAGATGTAGCGGAAGCCAATTTCGATATAGCGAAAACGCTCGCCGTCTATCCGCCGGGTATGAACGACGTCGGCAGACCGACGATTTCTTTGCAGCTCGATCAGGTCGTTTAATGGACGCTTCATCTACACAAGCGGTAAAACGACACCTTTTCGGTTCGCCTTAATAGCTGTACGGGCGGGTCTTGACCCGCCACCGCCGTTACCCACAATCAAAGCTGTTTTCTACACTTGTGCTGTCTACACTGCATAACGAATTACATACCCCGTCGTTCATCGCACACGGGAACGGAGTCGAAACTGCCGCTGCCGTCGTCGGAATTACAGTCGGTACCTGTAGAATAAATG
>Ga0163155_10000102_pt1 | contig 89600 bp, 69 predicted proteins | sample OliLakLV19SP4G1_FD_148611 | JGI IMG/M metagenome (GOLD analysis project Ga0163155, IMG submission 148611) | Freshwater microbial mat bacterial communities from Lake Vanda, McMurdo Dry Valleys, Antarctica - Oligotrophic Lake LV.19.SP4.G1 | ecosystem: Environmental > Aquatic > Freshwater > Lake >... | reverse complement strand
CTATTGTGAGATCGACTTCAGACAAGATCAACTTTTAGACGGATCACCGATGCCCGGAATTTCTAGTAGTCAGGTGAAGAAGGTGGTTAATCAACACTTTCATGAGCATCCGTGGGTAGCACATTACTTAAAGACTGGTGATCTTGGAGTTTCTAAGTTGTCAGATTTTGTCAGTAAACAACAACTTCATCGCCTGAAGACATATCAAACATTTCTCCGCCCTATCGGTATGGAGGAACCAATGGGAGTCATTTTACCTCATGCAAATTCAGTCAATGCTGATGCGGTTGTCCTATTTCGGAGTGAGCGAAGCTTTACGGAACGCGATCGCGCCATTCTCAACTTGTTGCAGCCTCATCTAATGCAAGCTCGGCAAACGGCTCACCTTTTTTCTCAGATGCAGCAAGAGAACCACCAGCTACACGATTCCTTGAATGTCGCTGGTGGTGTTGTCCTCTCAAAGGATGGGCACATCCAGTTAATGACTCGCAAAGCAGAGCAGTGGTTACGGCAGTATTTCCCATTCAGGCAGATGGGACAATCATTACCAGAGCATTTGCAGCGATGGGTCAGGTATCAACAGTCCTTGCTTTCACAGAATGGATCGGTCTCAAAGCCTCGACTGCCCTTAAAGGTGGAACAGGAGGGTAAACAACTGGTTACGAGGTTTGTTCATGACCCTGCCCAAGAGCAATATGTACTACTCCTAGAGGAACAACAACAACAGCCTAAACTATCAGTTGAGTCTTTTGAGCTATTGGGTTTAAGCAAACGAGAAGCTGAGGTGTTTTACTGGATCGCTAAGGGCAAAGAGAATCTAGAGATCGCTGATATTCTGTGCGTTGGCGTTACAACGGTGAGGAAACACCTAGAGCATATCTATCAGAAATTAGATGTTAAAACTCGTACATCAGCGGTTGTGGAGGCTTTGAAGCGGCTAGGGATGCTGCACTGTGAGTAGGGGTAACAATCTACGCTCCATCATCTAGCTCTCAACAAACGGTACACATTAGCGTTGTGCTGAAAGATAAAATCGACCAGTCCTTTAACTCTTCCGTAGCGTGTGGCTACCATAGTTACCCTTCAAACCGACATCGTGGCACCAAGTCTTCACCCGTGTACTCATCGTCTCTACTGTTAGACAGCCGCGTTGCCCTGTAAAGAGATAGTCTTCCGATTTCAAGTCCCCCACCTGCAACCAAGCTTGTATGGACGCGATCGCCGTTGGATTCAAGGTCACCGGGCGATACTTATGCGTCTTCCGCTGCTTCAAGTCGAGCACATCCCCCGCCTTCAAATTCTTCACCTGTCCTACCTTGAGTGACAGCAACTCATTGGCGCGATAGGCCGTGTTAATGCCCAGTGTGAACAGACACAAATCACGGGGCTGATCGCCCAGAATTTTCTTGATGCGAGCGATCGCCTTCTTATCCCGAATTGGTTCCACCTTAATGGTCGATCCAGCAGCGGGATGATTGGGATTTTGCCCCTTGGGAAACGGCATGGCGATCGCCTTTTTAAGTGATTAACTTCTCAGCATATTACCTCAAATACTTAATGAGCGGAAAGCCACCCGTCCAGACAGTCTTCTAACTCCAACCCATCCAAACTCGCTCCCAGTAACACTTCCAGCCCCTTCCCACCCATTAACTATTGAATAGAAGTTAATGGGTGGGGGAGGGAGAACCGGCACTCACGCTTGCCAGCTTGCGGCACTACCACAATGAAAAAGCGACCCTTTTTTGAAACCCCTAGGCGATCGCAAGCACAGCCCTCACCCTAAGCTGTCCTTAATCAAGCGAAGGGGCGTCTGTGGGTTAGCATCGTGGCATGCGATCAATGCAATTACTCTTTGAAACTCCAGAGGCAGCCCGCGAGGTTGCTTTCATGCTGCAGTGCGAATACGACGGCTTCACTATGATGACGCTGCCGTCGGTTCATGACACGCTGGCGCTGAGAACCGCGATCGAACTGACCGACGCTGATTTCTGCTTTGCTGGCGATCACTGCCCACTGGTACTGGCGTTAGAGACTAACGCACTAACCCGAGTGAGTGCAAGCCAACAGGCTGAGCGGATTAGCCGGAAAGCAGAGTTGTGGGAAGATGTTGCGCCTTTCTGATGCCAAGTCGCAACATTGCCGAAAAGAATGGTTTGACCCTTGCTTGTAGCATGGCTTAAACCCTTACTGGGAAAGGAATAGGGAGAAAAACTTTTCCCAACTCAAGCATTTTCGGCAAAGATGCAAGCGCTAACGGCACAATGCAGCGGCGGCAGATGCCCTCGAACTCAGCACTAGTGGCTTTCGACCTCCGCTGCCATGATGTGTTAGCTGGCTGACGCGCAACAACCTAATCAACCTCAACCTCAGCACCATCACCAATCGCCCCCTCTACAGCAAACCGCTCTGAACCTCGAAATACACAAGCGATCGCCCTCAACACTCAACCTCTGACACTCCACCCAAAGCTGCTGGAACTTTTGTCACTCATGCGATCGCTCCCACTGACTCAACCTTCACTAACTCAACCTCTGCCACAAACAGATAACTGCTCGGTAATCGGAACCTCGAATCAAGGAAGGCAGCTAACGCCATGCCGATCAGCGGCTGCCGAAGGCCGTCCGCTGCGTCGGCTGGTTAGATGGGTCTCCAGCGTTGTCGAAACGCCAGGCGACTCTCCTTCCCCAAGGATGGTCCACCTCCTGCTCCGAATGTCCGCTTGAAGTGTAGCTGATGACCACTCTTCGCCAGAACGCGATGGCTCTCGCATGGGTGGGCCACGTCACGACCTCCCACTTGCCTCGGTGCATGTTGAATCCCTCGATGGCGGCACGCGCGGCAACACCTTTCCCACGGTAAGCGTGCAGCACAAAGAACTCGTGCACGATGAAGTCCGCCTCTATCCCGTCCGGGAGACGCGACCGCGCCGCGACCAGGTTGAACCCGGCCGGGTATCCGTCCACAAGAATGAGGTAAGGAAAAAGCGATTCCGGTTCCGTCCACCAAGGGTCTTGCCCGTCAGCCTGTCTCGCCAACGTCGTGACGCTGTCATCGACGCCGAAGAGACCGTGACGATTGGGCAAAAGGGTTCTTTCAAACTCCGATACGTCATGCTGGTAGAGAGGCCACAGGTTCTTGATGATGTAAGCGTCTTCATCATCAGACAGTTTGACTTCAATGTTCACTGCTGAGCCCTCAGTGGAGGGGAACTTATCCATCTAACGCTCGCTTGAGCGGCTGCAAGTAACTTTCAACTCAGCACCAAGATCTTTCGTCAGTCCGCTCCGAGCGAATTGTTATGCCGCAACGCAGATGCCTTTCAATACCTTGAACTAATCTAATGACCTAGCATTAGCTACTTCAACATGCCTAAATTGCATTCAGTACTTGAAAACAACTCGTTTCAGTAGCTGAAAATAGGTTATCGAACCTAGCAGTGATACTACCAAATAAATTACTGCATACACAACCTTTGCATAGCAAAGTATTATGAACGGCATGAGATTGATGAAAAGGAAGAAGGCTACCATAAGAGCGATAGAAGAAGTCTTGTAAACCGTCGAAATAAACTTTTTCTCACTCTTGCCTAAGTTGAAATTGAAAAGCTCCGAATCCTCTGATTCTCCTAATATTTTTTTAATTTCTATTTCATACGCTTGAAGGTTGCGAACAAAATACCATGCATAAGCGTGCTTAAGCAAACCCAAATATGAAATTATTCCAGCAATCCCTAATATGCTTAAGAAGCCTAGAAACAAAATGGCACTGGGGTCAAGCTTAGAATTTATAGGCACAAGTATCTCAGAAATGGGCTTCCATAGAACTATAGTTGCGCCTGCTGCGCCAAAGAGCTTAAAGTCATCAAGGATATCTTTTATAAGTTCATCAGCCCTTTCGTTGAGTCTCACATACTCTTTGTAAAGATATTCTAGTTTCTGGTTAGTATCTGTATCCATTTTTAGCAGTCTATGGCAGGTTTAAAACCATCCTCTCATAGACACACTCGAAGCGTTAATTTTAGATTTGGATAAAGAATCTTCAAGTCTTGTTTCTATAGCTAATCCTGCGGCATAACAATTAATAGACGGAATTTTTCCGTCTAAGAGGCTGTTTGAAAAGGGTCGGTTTGAAGGTCAAAAGCTACCTGTACGGATAATCTCGAATCTTGGAACCCTGATTCTCTCGTAGCCGTTTCTCGGTAGTTAAGGTAGTTCAAGCTACCCCTAATGACTTTTAAAACAGCCTCTAAGATCCCAAAACGGGCGGATAGGCAGAACGATTCAGCCTAAGATCCCAAATCACTACTTATGCAGATTATTTCCGCATAATACACCGTTTAAGCTGATTCGCGAGCATCTTTCCGCATCTTTTCAGATCCCTCATACGGGCAAGCAAATGTACTATTAACTACACAGTACATCTACTTACCTCTATGCAGCCACCTCCCAAGAAATTGCTGGATCAGGTGCGGGACGCGATTCGTCTCAAGCACTACGCCTACCGCACGGAAGAAACTTACGTGCAATGGATTCGCCGCTACATCCTGTTCCACCATCAGCGCCATCCCGAAGCGATGGGCAAAGCTGCAAGCGAAGCCTTTCTCACCCATCTAGCCGTCGAGGGACAGGTCGCCGCTTCAACCCAAAATCAAGCTCTCAGTGCCTTGCTGTTTCTTTAGCGGGAAGTGCTTCATCTAAACATCGCAGGCATTGATGCCGTGCGAGCGAAACGACCTCAGTCTGTGCCGACTGTGTTAACCAAACAGGAGGCGATCACTGTGATCCAGCAGTGTGACGGTGTTTATCAACTGGTCGTGAAGCGACTCTACGGAAGTGGTCTGCGCTTAATCGAAGGGCTGCGTTTGCGAGTGAAGGATGTTGACTTTGCTCAACAGCAAAGCGTGGTCAGAGATGGCAAAGGTAGCAAAAGCCGTGTAACCATGCTGCCATCAAGTGTCGCAGCAGCATAACGAGATCACATAGTGGGTGTCCAACGACAACACCAACGGGACTTGAGCCGAGGGTTTGGAGCCGTGAATCTGCCCTTGGCGCTGGAGCGTCAAGATCCCAATGCCAACCGGGAATGGCTTTGGCAGTATGTGTTTCCATCCAGTTCAATCACCAAAGATCCACGCAGTGGACTCATGTGTCGGCATCATTTACATGAAAGTGGCGTCCAAAAAGCGGTTAAACAAGCCGCCAGGGCTGTCAAGCTGACCAAGCGGATTGGCTGTCACACCTTCCGGCACAGCTTTGCCACTCACTTGCTAGAGAGTGGGTATGACATCCGCACGATTCAGGAGCTACTGGGGCACAAGGATGTGAGGACGACAATGATTTACACTCACGTCTTGAACCGGGGCGGGCGAGGTGTCCGAAGTCCACTAGATGAATGACGAGAGTTGAGCATTAGCAAGTGATACCCAACGTGAATTGCGATTAGTCTTCATCTCTGCTTGGCGATCGCTCGGCGTTTCTGCGCCCCCCGCAAAGAGTCAAGGATCGAAGCGAGACACCCGATCGTTGAAATGGCGATCGCGTGGGTTAACTGCCCGCTGAGCAGAAGTGCCACGTGGCATCAGGGTTTCAGCCGCTCAAACCGGTTAAAAAGGCCTCTGTACTACCGCTATCTCAGTCATTTGTGTCCAGATCTAGTCCAGACCCACTAGTACACCCCAAAAAGCGGGTTCTCTTTGACCACTCACTGCCCCCTCTTTTCACTAGCCGATCGCGGTCAGCACTCAGTCACTCATCGTGACCCACGATCCAGGATGATAAGAGTGCAGATTCTTGGCAATAAAGCAGCAGCATGGCGAAACAGAAGCAGAGCGAACCCCTAACAGGAGCAGCGTTACTACAGAAAGTGAAAACGTTAGCGACTCTGAGCAAATCCTAGAAAGCGAAAGCCTGCGGTTATTACACGGTCACGAAGGGTGGTGGGGAGCGTGTCAACCTGCTGCAGTTCCTGAAGGCGCTCCTTGAAGCGGAAGGCATTGCACTGGACGAACCAGCCGCTGAGCGTGGTCGCGATGGGCGCAGTGCGCGTTACCAGATCGCGGTGCAAGGCAATGGCAACTTAGCGATTGGTGCCGCGTATACCCAGCAACTGGCGCTCCAGCCGGGTGATACGTTTGAGTTGGTGCTGGGACACAAACACATCCAGCTCAAACGACTGGACCAAGCCAATTGAAGCACAACAGCCGGTTAGCGGCACCGCTGTTCCCGTGGGGCTGGCAGTCTCTGTGCTTGGGGATCGTTCCCGCCGCCAGGCCAGTACCTGACACGCCCCTGCACGTGACCCCAACCCTGAAAAGAATCCCATATCCCATACGCAGTCTGGCTTTTTTATCCCGGTATGGCATATAGGCCCGATCGCCCACACAGACGGTCATCCACATGATCGCAGTGCCCCCAGTAGCGTCAATTATCGACGTTTTGATCGCTGTATTGCCTGCTGATCATACTGTTGCGCGATCGCCAAGAGCAGCGTGTCCCGCGCCTGAGCAAGCTTTGCCAGGTCACTCGGCTTGGTCGCCCCCGCATTGGAGCCATTGCCATTGAGAACTGCGATCCCCCTCATAAGCCACAATGGCGTAACCGTATTTTGACAGCTTTCTTATGTACAAAAACCTGTTCTTATGTAAGCTTTAGACTCTTTCTAAGCGCGCCAACCGATGTGTACATAAGAAAACAAATCACTTACATAAGAAAACGATCGCAAAGCTTCAGGCGATGCCTCTGCTTCCCAGTTCAGTTCATTTGCCGCAGCCGCTTCCCCACATACTGACTCTTCAGTTTGCCATCATCCCGCCAATACGCGTACCAGTAGGGTCCGTGCAACTCGCCATGTTCACCAGCACACTTGCAGCCGACTTTGCCGCAACGTACGCGCTCCAATTGATAGAGGCGCTCTCCTAGTCGCCGCGTCTCTACTACCTCTCGGCTGGTTCCTTTAACCACGTCTGGGGTGCTGGCTGGTTGTTCTAACGCTTGCACGATCGCGCCTAACTCCACATAGAGTAGCTTTGCCTGCTCCAGGCTGAGTTGATGGAGTGCTGCACGGAGTTGAGCGAAGTCAGGGCGCTGAGGCATAATTTCTTAGGTACAGAAGTACTTTCTTAGGTACAGAAGTAAGCACGAAGGTGATAAGGCGAACTGAGTCGAGGGTTTTTGCGAGCCGTCGGAGCAAAGGTGAAAGCGGTACCGAAGAAAAAACGCAGTACCTAAGAAACTTGGGGAGCTTCTGAATCCGGTCAGAAGCGTGGCAGCGTCACATACAGTGGTGTGTCGGTTTATGACTTGTCAGCGTGTCATTATCGCCTCGCGTCGTGCTCGACTGACGCAAACCCCATACAAGGATGTTCAATCAACCGATCGTGGTCGTTTGGCAATTGGGGTCTGGCTCAACTGCTTTAACCAGTGCCGTAGCTCTGCCTCATTAAGCGCCTCTAAACTACCCTTGCCAAAGCGTTGCTGGAGATCATGGTTCACTTGTTGTGCCGACCAGCTCAAGCGTTGTCTTTGTGAGTCGATTGCCGCCAAAATGGCTGAGCGATCGACAAACTGCACGTCTGGTTGGCGATCGCTCAGCCGCTCAAGCTGCGACGGCTTGATATCAAGGACACCTGGATTGACTTGTGCCCATGCCAACGCTTCTGCCATGAGAATCGGATCGCCTGAAGCCAGAAATTGCTGCATGCGGACTCTTTGACGTTGTTGAGCGGCCTCAGCCTTAAGCTTTTGGCGCTGGGACTGCGCGATGTAAGCGGCTTCCTGCAAGGCTCCCTGCTTCCCCTTGTCGTGCAATGAAGCTTGTGAAGCAGCTTGTGCTTCTAGAAGCGGCTTTTCAGAAGCACGACAAGGGGTCGGTTTTTCAGGGTCATTACTGTCAGGCAAAGCGGTAAGCATGGCACAAAGATCGCTCAAAGCCTGATCAGCCGGGTCATTACCCCCACTAGCAGATAATAAGCTTGGAGGGCTGAGGCAGTTAGAGGCGCACTCAACGCCATCTAACTGCCTGTTCGTTTGAAGACTGGGGGGGTCTGGGGGGTTTTCCACAGAAGGGGTAAAGGTCTCTCCCAACAAAGCCTGGTTTGAGTCCAGATCAAAATAGTGGGGATGCCAGAGATCGCGATGCCGATAAAGTGAAGCTCCACCAATGCCAAACTGCAATAGCATTTGGAAGCGAGCAGTGGGTCTGACTGGCAGACTCGCTTGCTCTAGTAAGGCTGCGATTGCCTGGCGGATACGGTCTCTAGCCGCTGCCGCTTGTCGCTGGTTCCACGAAGGTGCTTGCTCAATCGCGGTGGTTAAGGTTGGATCTTGAACAGCTGGCTTGGGTTGTTTGAGCTGATCGCCGAAGTGAAAGTAATGGCTGCCTTCAATGCAACGTGCCCATTCCTCAGCACGATGGGCAATTTCATGTTGATGCTGGCACCACTCGCTGTAACCAGGCAATGCTTGTGCCGTTTCGACAATCTCCTTCACCAAGGCGTCTCCCTCTAAGGGTTCACCGCCCGAAAGCACGTGGTGAAAGATGTACGCTCGCATCGTGATGCGTCCCAGGAGCCGGTTGGTTTGACCGCTGTCAGTCCAACCCAATTCAATTTCAGCGTTCAAGTCGTTTACAAACTTCTCGGCTTTACCTGAGATGCCGAAATGCTTGCGCTTTGCCTGCTTGAGCAGTTGTTTGAGCGCTTTGCTGTCAAGCTCATTCCGTTGTTGGGACAGCTGCCATTGACTGACGAATGTGTGCGTATCACCCCAGATGGGCTGGAAGGATTCATTGAGCAGGTAGGAACCAGTTTGGAGCGGGAGCCTATGGGCATTAAAGAGGCTAACCGTGCCATCTGCTGCATAGGGCTTTGGATTGGGAAAAACTTCCAGCTGCCCAGGTTGGAGCTTAAAGCCTGCGTTTTCCAGTAAGCATGCAAGTGCGATCGCTAGCTGCCAGGAGCTTTGAGCTTGCTGAAAGGGAAAATAGAGGTGTAAACCATTGCTGTAGCTGGAAGTGCAGGCTAGATACCGCACTAGCCCCAACGGCTCCAAGGCGGCAGCGATGCGGGCGATGGCGAACGGATCGCGCGTAGGGTGATAGGCACTACTGACATCAATGTCCAGCAGGCAGTAGTTGGTTTCGGCACCAAAACGCACACCGTAGAGGTAAGCACCCTGTTGTATCAGGCGATCTGACAAAGGGTGGCGGCTTTCAGTTTTCCACTCAACTGCAGCACTTGGACCTGGATGCTCTGCCCAAATGTAATCAAACCGATGGGGAAAGAGGGACAGGAAATGATCATCCTGTTCCCGAACGTATTCAAAGCTGTTGGTTAATTGGGCAATAGTCATAGCGGCTCCATTTGCTTGGAACCGGTTCAGCTAGACTCTATCTAGACTCATTTGACCTCGATCTCCTGCTTGTCTGTCATTTCACCACAGCAAAAGCTACCAGCTCCGCAAACCGACAGAAATCTGCCAGAAGCTGCAAGCTTTCTGGTCAAGACTACTGCTGCATGAGCAATGAGGACTGCTATGATGCAGATACAGAAACCGTGCTGAAGAATGGCTAGTTTTTCAGCTGGGATTCAGGAAACCGGGATAGTTGAGACTTTCGCGAGGCTCTGTCCCGGTTTCTTACTGACTGTAAAGTGACCACTTTTGGCACATTTGACTAGACTTAGCTAAACAGTGGCTTATGTATAGCCATTGCTTCATGACGTGAAAACCTCCAAGTAGTGGAACTAAGCTCTTTTCTATCAGCTCTAGAACAGACGCACTAGAGGTAGCTGCAATCTATTAAACACCTAAACTTTACCCACGAAACATGCCGCAAGCCTGCCTAGAAGCGCTATACGCCGGAGTGATAGAACCGCTATACGCCGGAGTGATAGAACGAGCTATACGCCGGAGTGATAGAACCAGAAGTTGATATCCTCTGGAGTGATAGACCAAACTATACGCCGGAGTGATAGAACGGTTGCGCTAGCCTGTTCAGGTAGTCGGTTTTAATCTACAGCCTATAAAATTTGTACGTGAAAGTGATAGACCAAACTATACGCCGGAGTGATAGAACTTTTTTGATGCATACGCGGGAGTGATAGAGGTACTCAGACGCGGGAGTGATAGAGCAGGAGCGTAAAAACATACGCCGGCATGATAGAGCAGAAGCCTTTCTGCTGCTCGTGGCTGAGGCATTAGAGCGCGGGTTTTCTGTAACAGCAACTGAATCTGAGCTGAATGAGATCGAAACTCATGATGTCTAGTAGAATTCCTCCATGCTTATCCTTCCATCCCTATGACTTTGAGTGAAAAAGACCTGACCTTTCCAGTCGATGGACAGTTGCTCATGGTTCTGCCCAGAGCTGGAGCCTCTATCCATAATCCTGATATCCGTCTACCGATTCTGCGCTCTGATGGTGACGGCTACTATTTGGAGATGCGGGTTGAGGCCGATACAAATGACACTGGCGAGGTTGCCGTTACCCGACGGGTTCCGCTTGAGGATTTGACCACTGATGAGTGGGAAGAGTTGAAGCAGCAATACGACAGCCTTGATTTAGAAACCCTAGCGGCTCAAGGTATCGGTAAGGGGCTTGAAAAAATACAGGACCGTCGGATTCAGCGCCTCTTCATGGCACTTCTGACCTTTCTTAACCCTCGGCAGGTGGGTATTGTCCTCTATCTTTACAAGCTGGCAGCCGAACAGAACAATGGTCCACTAGTGACGTTTCGCTCCAATGATTTACTAGAAAATCTGGGCTATTCACGTGCTAAAGGCGGTAGTTTTCATGCCAAAGTGCGATCGCAATTAAACCGTGATCTAGTAGCACTGCATCGAGTTGAACTAGTTTTAGCGAAGTCGTTAAGGGAAGGCAACAAAATTGGAGCAGAGGTAATCATCAAGAGCATCCTACGCATTAGAAGCTATAAGATCGAAAACCTCTCACGCGACTTTGATCTAGTCAAGGCGGCTGACTACACATATGAATTAGCTGATTCCTACACGGTCTCTTTGGAGTTTTTTGAAGGACCTAGCCGTACCGGCGATTATGTACTGTTTGCTGGCGATGTGGATGTGACTCAAAAACTGGGCAGCAATACCAAAAATGACTATCGGACCAAGCTGCTGCTTTACCTAGCTAGCCGACTCAAGTGGGATTCTCCCCAAGATGGGCAGTATTTAGCCATTTCCAAGCAGTATTTGTTCAAAAATCTTGACTTACTGGGGAGTAATTCCTCGCGAAACAATCAAATTTTCTGGCGTACAGTTGAGGTATTGCAGCAAGAAGGTTATGTTCTCGGTGCTCAAGAATTGCCTGGTAAAAGAAAGGCACCAAGCATTCAATTTCAGATCAATCCTGAAAAGCTGCGATCTAATTTAGTCTGACGTGAATCAATGGCACTCCTTCAGGTCGCAAAAACTGTCGACCGCTAAAGGCTGCATTGAGATGGTGATCGCGATCGCGCTTGTGGTCGCAGCGGCGATGAGTCCAAGGACAGTTTGGCTAGCCGTGCGCCGTGCTGTCTGCACAAAGTCTGAGGCGGTGCTGGCTTGAGTCTAGAGCCGCACACAGGTGTTAGCGCTCTGCAGCCGCAGTCGCGATCGCTGCGTTGATTTCTTCAGGGTGCTGAGCATAGTAGGTCTGGACTGCTTTCAAGTCGTCTCGGGTTAGCTGTGGATAATCGCTGAGCAAATTAGCGTCGGAACAACCTTGCGCGCGCAAGGCAACTAATTGCCACACAGGAATTTGCGTTCGACCGAGACAAGCGGCTCCATTGCAGATGCCAGGCGTCTTCCTAATTTTTGTCGTTGCCATGTCTTCGCCTCAAGGTCTTGTGCTGTTTGTCCGTGCCAAGCCACTTCTGGCAGCTCAGGGACGCTCACGTCTTCACCTTCTACCTTAGCGCTGCGCATCGCCTCGGTGCGCTCTGCTGCTTTGTTACCCTGTGGCTGTTGTACTCCCGAGGACGTACACGCTCAGCCTGTGTGAGCATGAGGGACCGTGGTGGACCAGGCACTGACCGCGATCGCCAAGTCAAAGCAGTGCCGTGAAGGGTCGCATAGAACCCGGTTTTTTGGGGTGTACTAGTGGCATTGGACTAGATTTGGCCTTTTAGGACTCAGAAAGCGGTAGTACAAAGGCAAATTTACCCGGTTTCAGCGGCTGCAACCCCGATGCTGTCGTGGGTCTTCTGCGCCGTGGGCAACGGACCATCGAGATCGCTGCTATTCAAGATGAGGTAGTGTTCTTGCCCTTTTAGCTACTTCTCTCGAGAGAAGGATGCACACAAAAAGCTGGAAGGCACCTAACATATAATGAGAAAGCCAATGTACTAAGGTTTATGCTACATTAGCTGGCAATATCTACCGATACAAAATGGTTTGATCAGAATACGTGATAACAGGGTGCTGCGACGTTTCAACATAGTACGCGCTACTCTCCAGAATCACCATGCTCACTAGTGCCACCATCTTGATCAGTATCATCGCAACCATCGTGCTCGGAACAGGTTCAAACTGGTTTTACGACATCCTTAGAGCTAGAAATTTTCTACCTGCAAATCCATCCTGGAAGAGAGTCACAGTACTCTTCATTGCCTCCGTTCCACTTATTGGTCTTGTCGCTCTGCCAGAGCTTATCAAGCGTGATGAGACAGTATCTGAGCAGATAGAGAGCCAATCAGCCGGAAGTCAAGTAAATAATGGTGTTCAGATAGAGACTGTAGGACGTGACAGCTTTATTGTTCAACGTGGCAATGTCACCGTCAATCATTTAGCGAAGCTAGAGGAAGAATCAATTGCACCGACCAATGGTAGCAGTAGTTCGTCCTCCTCAAATGTGCCTGGATTAATATCTTCATCAGATACATCGGCTCCGTCGCCTTCAACAACGTCAAAGTTACCGAGGTCCATTCCTGTAAATTCTCGGTTCAAGCCAAAACCAGTGACACAAGTACCTATTTTTAGACAGGGAGTAGGAGATTACAACAAAGATATTGAGCAGATCGCTGGTCAGGGGAATAAGCCCACCGAAGCAGTGGATATCTCAGTTAGAGCGGAGCAACCAGTCAACTCCAGCACCTCACCTATGGTGATCGAGCAAAGTGTGGGAAATGGTAACAGAGGCGTTAAGCAAGTCGCAGGAGTTAACAATCAATTCTAGTAATTAGGCTTAGCCTTACAGGGAAAAGGCTACTCACTAGCCTTTTCCCTGCTATTCCGCATAACTCATGGTGGCACCAACCCTTCATAGGGTCAGAATGATCAATTAGCAAGAAGAAGGGCTCTTCCGGATCTGTGGTTGAAATCGTATGAAAGGCTACAAAATGCCGCCCGATCGACGGCTGAAACCCAGTGATAGTTTGATATAAGGTTGTCTTATCAGCGCAAAGCCGGGAGAGCCGAAGAAGGAAAAGCTATGAACGTTGCTAAAGTGACAGCATGCGCCATGGGTATAGTACTTTTCAGCAGCTTATCAACAGTTGCTTATGCGAACCAGACCAATAACCAGAAAATTGGAAATAATAATGCTTGCATTGTCCAAACTGCTGGGAACGGCAACTCTATTCAGATTGAAACCCTGATCTGCTATTTTGCTGCCGGAATTTCGACAATTTCCGCACCGCCTCTTAATCCACGCGATCCTACTTCTGTAGTACTTAACGGAGGCTGGTGGGCAGAATATTACAAAGATGAGTTTGGCGAGTATGTGCAAGGTAAGGAATTGCTAAATCAAAACAGAAATGGCGGTCGACTCGGCGTAGGCTGGGGCAATCGAAGACCAGAAATGTTTCCGCAGGGCAGAGGCGTTCGCTTCTCCATGAAACTGTATGGACGGCGCTTTTTTGAGCCCGGACAACATTGCTTTACAGCACATACAGACCGACGAAATTATACTCGGGTTACCATCGATCAAACACCTATCCTCAGTCATTGGTATCCAGTTCCAGGGGGAGACGGTCGAGGATGCTTTGAGACCGCAGGGGGGCTGCACGTGATCAAAGTTGAGTATATGAATCGAGGCGGTGGAGCTCAAATAGGCTTATCCTGGAACTAAACATTGTTCTTGATCGAACTTACTAAATACCCCTTCGCCAAACTAATTAGCTTGTCGTTGTCAAACATTTGTCCTGCAATTTCATGGGTTTTAGCTTAATTTTAGCGACGGATGCTGTTGGCGAATGTGCTACAGGCAGGATTACAAAAAGGTGACAAACGCTAAAATGTCTGATTTTTCATTCTCACCAATCTTTGTAGTCTCTTTGTAGGAGTGGTTGTCATACATTCGCCAACAGCATCCAATACTACTCAAACCCCAAAACCTCTAAAGAAGACCCCTTAGTAGTTTGGTTACTGGGGGGTCTTTCTACTGAAAGAGTTTTTTTAGAAATGAGATAAATTCAGAGACCTTGTGCCTATCGTATCTGACTCAACCTTTGTCTGGCTTCCGATCTATTCGGGTTGTATTTAAGTGCATGGCGATACATCGTAACAGCTATATCTCTGTAACCCTCGCTAATAAACTTATCCCCTAGTCTTATGTAACCTATATATGGCTCAGCAATCGCAGCCGAGAGTAATTGCTCGAGAACTTGCGTCCCGATGCCCGTGGAAGGTATAAAAATCTCTACTTTCTTAACACGTCTTATATTAATTAGGGCTGTATGCAAGTCCCCCCTTTCTAGCGCAGCACCGGCTTCTTTTGCGTAGCGGTAGTACTCGGGTGGCTGTATTACGGCATCAGGTGCTTGCACCGGCGGTTGTCTTTGTAGCTGTTGTTGCCGTAATTCATCTTCATGGTGATTGCAGGTAATCCCATATAACCTTTCACACTCAGCATCGGTTCGAGCAAGGATTGGATTTACGTGCAAAAACACCATCAATCCACCGAGAGGAAGCAACATAATCTTCTGGAGTCGCATAATTGTATCCTTATATACTTCTGGTTTGATAGATGCGACAAACCCCTATCTTGAAAACCTTGACCGGATTAGATTGTTCATCTACATATACAAAAAAGCTCAGTAATTTTCCGGATTCAATGATAAATATTTTACGGCTTGGTCTAGTATATTTTTTGCTAAGTACAAGAAACAAATTGTAGTATTAGGGGTTCGAGTATCATCCGAACAGAAAGTACCGTTAAGCTGCTCAATTGACGTGTACCAGTTGAACCCTCTGGAACTTAGAAGCCTCAAACCCCTGGTATGCCGTTCCTAATCGCTGTGCCAAATAACCTAGAGTTCAACTGGTACGTCTCAGTGAGACTGAAAACTGCTTTTTAGAATGCTTGCTGGTAAAGCATTTCAGCCTTAACGGTACTTTCTGTTCCGTTGCTCCTCAACCCCCTGTAGTCAGCGGTGCCGAAGTTGAGTGAGAATCACCTGCCGAACTTGCGTGAGAATCAGGTGCCGAACTTAGTGCAAATGGGGTGCCGAAGTTAAGTGAGAATTACCTGCCGAACTTTGTGAAAATTTGCACCGGTTATTCTTACATCCTTAAAATGTAGTTTGTCAGAAAAGGCGTTAACATCCTCTGCAGCAAAGCCGGTCCCACCTTTGGTGTGGAATTTATTGATTTGAGTTTGTTCAAGTTGACGTGCGACTTCAGCCGCTGCAAAGCCCTCAAGCTCTACCTTGCTATGCTCCGATTTTTTCTCGGTTCCTGACATAATAGTTCTTAATTTTCAATTAACTGGGTAACTTCAGCATTCACATATATATTGTTCCCAAACTAGAGATCGCTTTTATTTGACAATGAAAGTTCTGGTCGCTAAGGCTGAAAAAGCTATAGAGAAAAGCTTTTAGAAGCCGTTGTGATGAGACACGAAATAGGCTAAAGGATCTCATTATTAACCTTGGGGCGATCATCCATTCTGGTTACTCAGCGAATCCTCTGAGTTCAAATCAGCATTTTGGACGAGCAACTGCTGTAGTTCGTCTTCCCTCAAGAACGCTTTGGCTTCTACTACCTTTTTCTGTAGCTGTTCGATGGCTAGCGAGTTTGAATCGTCGGTAAAAGCGAAGACTTGGACTGGTCCACGTCGTCCGACACGGACGAATTGCCCAATGCGTGCTTCAGTCGTTATTGGGTTCAACGGGAGATCATAGAAGATGACCGCCGCTACTTCTGGAATTGTTGTTGACATTGCCAGCGTGGCAATCAGAATGCCACCGTTCCGCATGAAGTTTGCGACGGTTCTTTCTCGCTCCGCGTATGACAAATTACCAGTTATTGCTGTCACACAGGGATGATACTCGCTTAGTGCACTCTCTAAATAAGTTGCGGTATCAACGTAGCTTGTGAACATGCAGACTCGACGTTCGCTACTAGGCACAACACCTATGTCGTCCAGTAGCGAGAGTAAAGACTCAAATTTGGAATCGGTGGCGATATTGTCCAGCATCTCCAATAATTCGACTGTTTGATCGATAAACCTCGGCTGAGCTAGTGATGGGCGATCAGCGGATCGTTCAGCGTCATCTTCATCAACCCCATGAATATTTTCGTTGATTCCATGGGCAATCTCATTTTGTCGGCGTCGCATTCTGTTTAGCCGCTGCTCTAGTGCAAAGAGGCTTGAGGAAGCAGATTGCAGCAGCAACGTCGTAATCTCAACCTGTGATCGCGAATCGCTTGCTTGCGTAGCTTGCAAAGCATGCTGTAGCCGTGACAGCAACTTCACTTCGTCATCTCGTCGATGATAAGGTATCCACTGGATGTGAACCTCAGGTAGCAAAGCCATTCCGTTCTTGTCGCGTAATGTCTCGCGAGACCAGACAGTTGTTTCCGCATCGCAGAAAAGTGGATCTGTAGAAACATCGCTGTTGGTGGTCACTATCGGTATATGGACCCGCAAAAACAGAGCCCGCATCTTTGGCGATTGGTCGAGTAATCGAGTGACGACCTGGCGGCGTTGTGTGCTTGGCGTCAATAGTTGAGCCTCATCGACGACCAACAAGTCCCAAGTTGTTTTCAACAGGCTTTCTGCCACATCTTCCTGTCTGGCAAAGTCCATCGACATCAAGATAATGCCAGAAGTGGGCCAAGGAGACTCCCCACGTTCTTGGTTGTCTTCCAATTCCCGTAGTCGACGTCGATCAATAACCATTGAGGATGCATTAGGATACTTGCTCCGAATCATATGCAACCACTGGTGAACCAGTGCTGGCGGAGCGAGGACAAGCACACGTCTTGCCTGATCATGTGTAACTACATAGCCAGTGATTGCGCTCGCAGTAAATCCTTTCCCCAATCCGGGCCAGCTCTGCAGCAAGTGCTTTTGAGCAGAGTCTGGAGCCAGAAACTTAGCTGCAAACTCAGCTTGATGTGGAAAGTAACCGAGATTCTGAAAGACTGTCTGCAGATTTCCCTTGCTCATTGTTGCCGTTCCTTCAGTCTTGCCTCAGCTGCACGTACCTTTTGGAGCATCCAATCACGGTTAGCGGCAAGCGTCTCGTATTCCTCCACCATGATCTCTCGCCGAAAATGAAAAATGACGTTGCGGACATCGCGAAGCTGTTCGAGCTTGGCCCTTGTGCGCACACGATTGCCGCCAAAGACTAGTTCAAAGTGAGACCACACTCGACCGTCTCCAACGATCTGGATGTAATCGTTAAATGTCATCTCATGCAGTTGAGTTGGCATCTTGTCCTGATCGTATTTGTCTTTAAGGCATATGCGGGCGCAAGCTTCAAGTGTTTCACCATCAAACGCCATCTGCATTAGAGCACGCAGTGCCAACTCAACCTCGCCGATCATGACAAAAGGACTAGCAACATTGTAAAGATATCGCAGTATGTCCATTGCGGTGACAATGCCTAGCAGTCGATCTGGCGAGCCGACGAGCACGGAATCGCAGCGGTCGATCACATCAAACCATGCCTTAAATTCATCCGTAACTCGGGCAAAATGTGGCTTTGGATCCATGCATTCTTCGACAGTCAGCTTAAGTAGCTCAAACTTTCTACTTTTTACTACGGCTTCCTGGCTGTACTTGATCACGTATCGCGAGAAGGTTTGGTAGGAAAACAAACCGAGTACTTCCCGACCCACGACTACTGGTACTTGCGAGAAGCCATATTTCTCAAGTAGCGCTAGTGCATCAGTCACAACTGTTTCCGGTTCAACTGTAACAAGTGTCTGCTCATCCGGAATCACACTATTAACCCGATGAAATAGCTTTGTAACGGAGGTCAAGTCGTTACTGATAGCTATTAGTGGTTCTCCAGAGATGTCCATACGCCGCCCCTCTAGTTCTCTTTTGTGAGTGAAAGGACAGGAAAAGCCCATCGTCTACATCTACCTCTGTCCTGAATCGCTCTAAGGTAATACCGGACGACATACTCCAAATACTCCCCTTTAGATGGGTAATGTACACCGTCTAGCCAGAACGAGGGACTCCTATCCATCTTGTGCAATGCGTGTGTTTGCTGGGAGACAGCTTCTTGAATCTCTTTTGGAGTGAGCTGACGTTTATGCATTAAGTTCCCCACAGTTTGAGCAGACTGATACCAATTTACCCATAGCCGCAAAAGTTGCCTAATGACATTTTCTAGTGCTTAAAGCCTCGTTACCTAGTCTTACTCTCCATACTTCGGAATTAGGAGTTCTTGGCGAGTAGCAACAGTATAAGAGTTCTGCCAAAATCGGTCATCTTCGGCAACTTTGCACCAGTGTCACAAAACTCATCCATGCCAAGCTGTTGTGAGAGTTTGATTTTGAGATGAGTTTCGAGACATCAGAAATAATTGACAGGTGTAACTGGCACAACATGGGTTTTATCACAATCAGAGGTAGTCGATAACGTCTCAAGCATTGAATTTAGTGTGCAAGGGCTCTGTTTAATTCCTCCCAAGTAGGGTGTTACCCCGCAGCTGTGATCGATAATGCTGAGGCCGGTTGGGACTTAGCCAGCCGTTGTGACGCTCAAGACTATAGCGAGGCCTTACAGGAGGACAAATGCTAAGACATATCGCTGGTTTGGCTGAGATCGTTGAAGATGTCAATGAGGCGCTCCTCTTCTACAGGGATGTGTTGGGCTTAACCGTGGAGAAGCATGACAGTGACGATTACACCATGCTCTCCGTACCCGGTGTTTTGCACTTTGGGCTTTAGAATCGTGGCCATGCGGCAGAGAGTGTCTTTGGCAAGCGTGAACATGCTGAGCGCATCCCGCTTGGCATGTTCACGCTGGAATTCGAGGCTGACGATGTGAAGAGCAGCGCTCTTCACATCGAAGGCGCTGGTCAAACAATCACACAAGTCCCGCGTGAAGAGCCTTGGGGACAGAAAACCTTTCGCATGTTGCCTCCCGGTGACAGCCTCTTGGGCTTTGCTGAGACCCCTTGGGCACGCAGACTTACCCAGCAGCTGGAGACCACCGATCGTGATAAGTGACCTATTCCCTGAGTTACAACAAAGAAAGTATCAATGTGCTTATTTGGTTTCTTATGTACATGAGATCATGTACATAAGAAACCTCTTACCTACATAGCCGGGTTTGGCTAAAACAAGAGTTATTGTCTTTGAACAGGGTTAGTCCTCACCCCATCAGGTTCAAATCTATACATAAGAAAGCAATTTGTACATAAGAAAATGAATGTGCATAAACATCAGTGGTTTACGGTGCCACGGTCGTGTCTATCGGAGTAGCCAACTTTCGCAACCCAACAATCTCTGAATGGTCACCTAAACGCCTCCAGTTCAGTGGATTAGCGCTCCAAAGATAATTGAGCAGTCTTGACATGAGACGTCCCTTTGGCCGCTGCTTGAGGCTCTGCTTTTATTGCCTCGTAAATTTGCAACCGGGTAAACGCTGGCTTAAACTGCTCCAATTGCTCTGTGTTCAGTGCGCATGTGATTTGACCAGCAGGCGTTATTTGCAGCAAGACCTGTTTATTCGTGCGATCGGTGACAGCAAGCGTACCGTTTGGGTCACGGTCAAACTTAAAGTTGCCTTGGTCAGGGGTGAAGGTATCACGCCCTTTGAGCATTTGTTGTGTCACCCAGGCTGCACGGGTACCAGCCGGAGACGCTTCGCCCAGAGTCGACAGCATCGCTTTCGGGTCTGGGTGACGGAACACTGACGACAGGTCGTTTGTTTGCAACCGTTCGCCAGTCGCTAACAGGTCTTGCTTCAGTGCTTGCGGCAATTTGTCTTCCACCAGGTGTAAGTCACGACCAACCTGCTCAAAGACCAGCAACGGTTGACCCTCTGGAGTCGTCACCTGGTAAGTGGTGCCCATTGCTTCCGTTTGACGGAACACAGAGAAACCTTCTGCCTGGTAGACCACGCCGTCGCCTTTGCCGTAGGACAAACGGGACACTGAGTCGTGTAGGGCGTCTCGTTCTAAGTGGGACTCCAGGGTGTCGGCTAAGGAAGGCTCAGCGCCCTGTGTCGTCTCCTCAACGGAGTCGGGCTCAAGCTCAGGCTCAGCCTCTCGTTCGGGTGCGTCCTGCTTCAGCAACGCCGCTGCTTCCGCTAACTTAAACAGCATTTCCATGAGTGTTTGCATGGAAGACTGAGCATTACGACTCGCTTCCGACGCTTCTCCAGCATTAACAAACGGCATTGTAAAAAACTCCTAAAAAGCGGACACAAAAGCGCACCAAGAACTCTGCTGTCTGGGCAAAGTAGACCCTACCCAGACAAACGCCGCTCGCTAAGCCGCTGCAGGTACGTAGGAAAAAATGTCCAACAATTTGTCCATAACTACGTTCCCAGCAGCGTCGCGCTGAAAGACCAGTTGGGAAAGCAGTCTGGTACGTGCTTCTTCAGCCTCGGAGTAAATCAGGTACTCGAAGAAGACCGTTAAATCAGACGCCAACATTTTGGGCGTGGAACGGAACTCAGGGTTGGGCGCTTCGACACCTTCGTCCACATGAATCGTGTAAGCAGGTGTTTGTCCAAAGCAGATCTTCACGCTGTCAGGACGGACTTCTAACGGTAGCGACTGCAGGTCCTGCAGACAGAGGGACATAGCACGGTAGCCAGACGGCGCTGTAGCAGACTGTTCAGAAGCAAGAGCAGCATGCGTTGCGGGGATTGTAGCAGTCATGAGAGACCTCGTTAAAAGAATAGAAAACAGTGTGTATTGAAGGTCGGTAGCGGGACAAAGAACACCAAGCGTCTCACTGTCCTGCTACCCACTTGAGCAAGGCAACAGACTAACGACCGTCGCCAGCTTTTGCCTTTGGAGTCGCTACTTTCGGGGCGTACTTTTGAGTCTGCATTTGCACAACCGCTGCATACGCTTTGGTGTAGTCCTGACCGTCGGACAACGTGCCGGGCACCACTTGACCCGTAACGGCATTACGAGACGCAATGAGCGTGTCGTCTGCTTTGTTAATCACCGAAATATTGCCGTCCTTCGACTTGTTGAAGATCACCTTCGCTTTGTCGTTATCGTGACCCATACGGTCAACGCCTTCTTTTTGCAAGTTGTAGGCAGCCACAGTGACAGCCATTTCAAACTGAGAGGGCAGTTGTTGTGCCGCTTCTGTGGGCTTCAGTGTGGGCGCAGGTACCTGGCGAGTGGTCGCTTTCGTAACGGCTTGTTTAACCGCGTCAACCGCCGCTTTAGAATGTGAACGTTCCGCTTTAATCGCTTCGGGAACTTTGTCAGCGTACTCAGGGTACTTCGCTTCAATCCTTGCCCAGACACCTTCCTGAGAACCAGTTGCCACTTCCATACTGGGGCGGCACTTTTCTGGCTCAATTGTGTCAAGCAGTGTTGTTACCTGTTTGGCGTCTAAGCCAAGACGCTCAGCCGCAGTCACAATTAAGTCAGCGGACGGTTGGTGCGGTAGACCGTTCTCTTTGCAGAAATTCTCTGCTCCGTAAGCCGACCGTGCCACCATAGCAAAGCCTTCTTCCGGTGTGCGATCGACCAATTGAGGCTTCTGTCCCTCAACTTCCAGACGACGTTGGGGGACTTTACCAGTCTCCACAATCCCCAGTGGGCGCTTACTCATGAGGTCACGCAGGTCGACTTCAGTGGCAGCAGGAGCAGCCATAGCCTCCATAGTGTCAGGGGCAGCAGGAGCGGGCTCTTCCACGACAGGAGCAGGGGCAGCTTCGGGTGCTGCGGCTTCTACGACTGGGGCTTCTACGACTTGAGACTTAGACTTACGGGTTGCCATAACGCTTCCTTGTGTTTGTATTGTGTGAGTTGAATCGGATTCGTAACCTGCCACAGGTGGCTTTGCCGCCTCTACCCGTGAACGCCTTTCGTCAATACTTAAAACTGGTGTGCGCCCATGCTGCTGGGACTGACTCTCAGCTACAACCTGGGCTTCCACCACCGGAGACTGAGCACTCAACCGACGCGCGATCATGTCACGGGAAAGGTGACGGTTCAGGTCTTGCTCGGTTAAGCGAGGGTAACGCACCTCACCTGCAAGACCCCGCTCAGCCTGGTCTTCGCGTCGTATGTCCTCTTCTGTTGCCATAAGGTCGTTGAGTGACTTCACCATGTCCGGCGTAATCGCGTCACCCTGACTGAGGATCGCGCGAGCCTGAGCTTGACCGTCCTTTGTGAGTCCCTGAGCCAAGTCAGCCTGAAAGTACAACTCGTCTACCAACAACGGGTTCGCTCCTTCCCGCTGTGCCGTCTGCAAGGTCTCTACTTGTAACAATGTGAGGTCTTTGAGTGTGATTCGTCCGGCACCGTCCAGCTCAAACAGGGGTTCGTCTTCGTCCAGAACTGTGTAGGTCGCCGTTGTGCCGTCCCGGTCTGTGGTCTCGACCCGGTTCACAATCAGGGTGGAGTTGGGGACATGGTAGAAGAACGCTTCTTCTGTCTCACTGTGATAGATCACCTGGTCAAAGGACTCACCCCGTTGCGCGAGTGCCACAACGGTCGCCACAGTGGACGCCTGTTCCCCATAGCGGTTAAGGTAGCTTTCCTGAACGGTGGCATAGCCCTTGATTTGGACTTCCGGCTCTACCAATTCAGCCTCTGCCACAGAAGAAAGAGCGATCGCCTGTTGCAGTAACTCCAGTTGAGCCGTCGACAGATCAGACAGCCCTACCTCATAGTCTTGTGGCTGTCCTGACTCCGAGAAACTGTCATAGACTGCTTCATAGATCGGCTCGTTGCCCTGCAGCACCGTGACCACTTCTTCTGTGTTCAGCCCGCCCAGTTCACCCAGACGGTAATACTGCACAGTCAGGTCACCCACTGCACACTCACGGGACTCACGGGGATAAACTGAGCCACTTTCAAACACGTAGTCGTCCTGGTTGAGGACGGTGCCTTGAGTCAAAGCGTAAGCACGTAACTCCAAAGCCTGTAACTCAGCCATGTCAAACTCCTAACGAGATCGCGCGGTGTAATTGCTCTAAATGCTCAGCCGTCAATTGGTCGACCTCTTTCTACACGCCTTCGTAGACCGTGACAGAGCCGTTACACTCCAGCGCAATGTCAGTCTCACCAGCACCATGCAAGCGGAACCGATCAACACCACCGTCTCTCACGGCTAAGGTAATGCTGCCGTCATAGGGGAACAGAGCGACTGCTGACAAAGACGAGTGCGGCAGCGCATAAATATGCGTCTCCTCGCACTCTGTGTTTGCTGGAGAACATACCCCCTTCTCTGACAGTCGGAGGATCAGGGATGCCAACACAGACAAGGTATACAAAGGGTTTTTGGCTAAAACAGTGACCATAAGAGGAGCCTTTTCGCTAGGAGTTGTAGAACTGGAGGGAAGCAAAGCCAAAGACTGACCACAAACAGGAGAAGAAGAAATTGCGAAGGTTCGCAAAAACTTTGAAGGGGTAACAGAATAGAGCGGGACGGTTTGGGACAGGCTGGGACGTTTCGGGCTAAGTTGGGTTATTTTGGGACGCTTTCGGCAATTTCGGGCTAAATTGGGACGTTCCGGGCTAAATTGGGACACTTTGGGCTACCTTGAAACGGTAGAGGACAGTCAAGGACAGAGAGAAATAATTGCCAAGGTTCGCAAAAACATTTAGCTGACCAGACGAACTAACCAAAGAGTCCAGCCAGCACGTCCACAGGGGGTGGAGCGGCGGCTTCTTCGCCTTCAACGGGAATCGGGAACCGAGCGTCAAACTCGGCGACACGGGCGTTCACGTCTTCTTGAGTCGGCATACGGAAGGAGCCAGCGGCACGCTTGACCAGGCGAGACTGTACACCACTCCACTTGCTTTCGATGAGTCCAGCTAAGGCAATTTCGGGCTTAGGAATCGTCATTTTGATCCGTCGTGGCAAATAACTCATGTCGTTGTTGGCGTACGCCGGGTTTGTCATGACACAGGTACCAGGAGGCAGGCAAATGAACTCTTCGGGTGACACCAGTTTGCGGGTACCCACTTCCACCGAGTGACTGGTCGACGGTTTACCACCACCGAGGCTTTTGCTCTTGTTCTTACGGGCGATCTCTTCGTCGCCAAAGAACTTGCTGAAGTACTCCGCTGACTCCACTTCACCGGGGTTGAAAATGAACTTGGTGGCACAACCACCCATAATCGCCAGGCTCATTTCGTCACCGTAAATCTTCTTGAGCTGCGACTTGTTCTGGAACCCAATAATCCCGTTGAAACCGTCTGAGCGGGACTCGTTCTCCCAGTTCACCAACTGCGGTAAGTAAATGGTAGGTAACTCGTCCAACACACAAAAGAGCGGGTCTTTCCGTCCCTCTGGACGAAACAGGTTGCGGTTAATGAGCATATGCAGCGCTGTTGCCACAATCGGACCCATGACGTCACGGAGCTCACGGTTGAGACCAAACACCACCATTGTTTTACCGTCCAGGTCAAGCGGTAGCGTCGTTTTGCCAATGCAGGCAGCCAGGATCTTGGGCATGACCAACTTGCCGAAGTTCAGGGCAGCGGTACCAACAATGGAACTCACCGTCTTCTCTGAGTCCATGACGCTGAAGATCTGACCAAACGCCTGTCTGATCCAGGGATCAATGCCTGAAGACTCCGGGTAGAGCCGTGCCAGTAATTGCGGTGCTGACATAATGACCGACGACATGAGCACGTCTGCGTGCTCCATTTGCTTCGTCAGCATCATGACCGCTTGCGTGAATTGGTCACCCGCCGAGTCGAAGAACGCGTCACCGCCACCAGTGGCACCAATCTTGAAGTTCTTGTTCATGGTGTTCGCCAACTGCCGTGCGTCTGCTGAGTCGCGGTTAGGGTCACCACAGAGGAAGTCCATGAGGTTCAACACGTCACTCTCAGGGAAACCGGGTGCAAAGACGTGAATCTTGTAACCCAATTGTTCGGCATACCAGGCAATCACGCTGGTTTGAGTGGGGTACTTGAAGTCGTACAGCACCATGGGGTAGCCCTGTTCGATCACGCTGCGGATCATGGGGTCGATCGCGGAGAAGGTCTTACCGGAACCAGGGGCACCGACAACCATGACGGAACGCTGAGTGTCAGGAATCCAGATCGTCTTACTGTCGCCTTTTAGCGCCACTGGTGTGGTTTTGGGAATCGAGCCCAGTTCTGGAGCGGGTGGAAACGGTGTCGGCTTGCCGCTCTTGGTCTGACGCCGTTTGAGCACTCCTTCTGGGTAAACCAACGTTTTGGGCCGCACAATCCACACACACGCTGACTTGCGTGAGCGTCCGTTGAGTTGGCTCACTGCCAGTTTGCGGGCTGCACTAATTTCGCGGCTAGACGCCCACTTCGCGCGTGCCTTTGCATTGGCTTTCGTGCTACCTGACTGAGTGCCCTGACTGAAGAAAGCCAGCACACCCAACCCAGCGGCGCACGCGAGGAGTATGAGTCCAGACCGGGACATGAGGAACCCAGGCAGACCTGGCAGCGTTGACGGTGCTGGGTTTGCCGCCAGGATTGAAGTGTGTGTAGACCCCACAGCCCCAGAGTTTGAAGCGAATGCAGAAGACATAACGAGACCAGAAACGACGTTGAGTGTAGTGGGGCAACACCAACACGAAAAGCGGAGGAAAAGACGGGGCGAAAGACGGGACGAAAGGCTGAAACCTAGACTGGGATTGGATCACAAACGTTACTCACTGAGTGATCCCGTTTTGGACGAGCAAAAGAACACTTCACGTGAAGTTTATTTAAAGGACACGATCGCTTGATCAACCAGGATAAATAGACAGCACTCAGAGCAGACAAACACAGTAAGGACTCTCTCAGTCCCGGTGTCTGAGCCATACCCTGAAGCCTTAACAGGGCCTGCTGAAAACAGGTGTCTGGTAAGGACGGCAGAGACTCAGCAGACGACAAGACTGGTGGGTCTAACGGTATGGGCGGTATGGGCGGTACAGGAGTCACGACAAAACACTCAAGCAACAACAGGGACGCAACTAACAAAAAGCACGCAACACGGTGGAAATCACCACAGGGAACCACAAACCAAAGAGGGAAAGACGAACAATCAACACCAGTGACAACGCAGACGTCTGAACACAGTTTTGGTTAGACATACGGCACCTCCAAGGGGGCACAGGGCAGTCAGGCAAAGCCTCAGTCACGACCAAAGGCAGTCTCTGTCATGGGCAGCAGCCACGCACGGGCACCGGCTTTCAGTGCGATCGTGTAGCGGTAGCCGCCTTCGTCCCAAATGGCTTGAGCAAAGCCCATGTTGGCACCCATTACCCATGGCACAAAGTAGACAGGCTGACCGTTAGAGAGCTTGACCCAACCAATGGGGTCAGGTGAAACACGGACGTAGCGGTTGAGTACCCCAGGCTCACGGAACCAGGCATACGTTGACTCAATGTCCTGGTACTCAGACGTGAGCGGCTCTGCGTCAGCGTAGGCAATAATGCAGGACAGCGCACCGCTCAGGCAGTTTTCGCTGTTGGTAATCTGCACTCTGTAGCCCTGTTGCTCTGTGTCAGGGTTGGTCATCATGCCACCCACCGCAAAGAACTTGTTGGGACCCACCAGTGTGTTGCGGTAGACCAGAGTGGTCGGCAAGTGTAGCGGGACACCCAGCGGCTGCAAGGCAGGAATGACGCGCTGGTAGTCAATGGGTGCTGAAGCGATCTGGTTGGACTGGGCAAACGCAGGGGCGATCGCCAACAGACAGCTCAGGGCAAGTGACAAACAGACGGTCAGGAGAGCTTTAAACTTGGACATGAGGTTCTCCTTTAGCTGACATACAGAGACCAGAGTGAGCAGCATTGCCACAGCGGGAGCAGTCGGCACTACCAGTTTTGTGAGCACTCATATCAAGCGCTAATAAGGCTGGAGTCGCCACTGAGAGAGAAAAGAAAGTACGGCGTTTCATAGGGACCTGAAGAAATGAAGGGGACCAAAGTAAAGACTTAGAAAGTTAGGGGCGCACCTTCACGCCCGCTGGCAGTGGCACCCCAAGTTCACGCAAAGACCACGCAGTGTCAGCAGAAATAGAAGGGTCGCTCGGCAGGTCGCTACCGTGATTGGGGTCGTCCTTACCTGTGATTAACCCTAAAAACTTGTCTACTCCAATACTGTCGAGGAGCTGTTTCATTTTGCCGAGTGCCAACTTCCTTCGAGGAGCGTTGGGAATTTTCTGGTTCACCTCAGCTTCTGTTGTTGTCGGCGTGGTTAAGGCTTGACAGCCTTCGCCACTAGAGCGCACCACAAGTCGCCAGGGGTTTAAGGACTCAAATTGAGTCGTTTCGTCAACCACGGCTGGTGTTTCGGTGCTCTCTGGAGTAGCAGGAGCCGGGATCGGCGAGACGGTGATTTCGTGGTAGGTACCCGTGGTGTCAGTCGCAGAATTGACGTACTCATAAGTAGAGTTGGGCGGTAAGCAAGTAGAAATTAATTGCTGCACGTTGGGCGGAATTGGTGTTACCGGAACCTGTTGACTAAAAGAAGGTGTGAAACCGCCAACTAGCAAGACAGCAACACACGAAAGAGCAGACAAACTCAAGTAGCGGCGTAGTGACATAGAAACCTTCATAAGTAAATTGAGACAAGACAGACACTGAACGTTAGAACTTCACCCCAGAGGCGCGAGGATTAGCTGCTGCGCCGCCCTTATTGAACACATAGTGCAAGTGAGGACCCGTTGAGCACCCTACCGAACCGACCGTCCCAATTACCTGACCTTTTTGAACCGTCGCGCCTCTCGCAACGGCATGAGAAGCCATGTGTAAGTATTCAGTCGAGTTACCGTCAGGGTGTCTAATTGACAACGAGTGAGGACCGCCACAGCTAAGGCCAACAGCCGAAACAGTGCCCTCCTTTGCTGCTTTGACAGGCGTGCCAGTACCAATCGCCATGTCAATGCCACCGTGGAACTCTGGGCTACCGTGCACAGGACAGCTACGGTAGCCGTAGTCAGAAGTAATGCTGTAACCTTTGCCTTGCAGTGGATTAATGTAGCCCGACGTGCTTTGAATTGAACCACCACCACAATTACTCGCTTCGGTCTTTGCGTCAGCCAGGTTAGAGGTCGAAATAGCGTCCCGGTAGACCTTAGCAGCCTGAGCAATGGATTCTGCTTGAGCACCGTCGTTGACAATCCGACGACACTTCACCCAGTCAACCCGACCACCACCAGCGCACGAGTTCAGGTTGGTACCGTCCCCAAACAACTTACCCGTCTTCATACCGTGAGCCAGAATCTTGGCGGCAATGTCAGGGCGTTTTGCCAGTTCAGGGTTCGCCACCAGATCAACATTCATACCCTTTGACTTCAGGTAAGCTGTCGCCGCCTGGTAGTTTGCTTTGTGCGTCAACTGCACGTAACCACGTCCCCAGTACTGAGAGCCACCCGAGGACTCAAGGCGAGTCGCACCTTCTTCAAAGTTGACGAAGCTCGTTTCACGGTGCACCGTTGCCAGGACATACGCCACCTGGTTGGGGTCAGTAATACCCTCCTCTTTAAGTGCCGACAAAATGAGCGGAATGTGTTTGGCACCATTTGCGCTACTGGTCGAGAAGGCACCGTCAGAACCGCCCAACACCTTTGCTACCTTGTCTACAGCGCCAGTCGCTTTGTTGACTGACTCACCACTGAGCTTCGTACCACCACAGTCGTCAAAACCGTCTGTAGCTGACAGTGGGTCTTCACTACCAGGAAAGCCAATCCCGCTACCGTCGTCTTTCGGGTTGCCCGCGCCAAGGTAAATGAACTGCTTCTCGTTGTAGGTCAGAAAGGGAATGGGACCAATGAAGTACGGTGTACAGCCGAGGTCAGGTATGCCGTGCTTACAAAGACGCAAGTACATGGACGTGCCTACTTTGCCGCCCGGTTGGTCAACCTTCGTGACTACCTGCTTGAACATGGAGCAGTAGGGGTGACGTCCGGTTGGTTCTTTGCCGCCATTGACGCGACCGAGAACCCCTTCACCACCCTGTACCGTTTGCTTTTTGCTCATCCACGACTTGCCGTTAGCAAAACCTGTACTGGCAACATCCATCTGAGAGCCTTGTACGGGAGAGAGTTCGGCGTGTTCGCAGTTCTGAGTACAGGCAACGCGAAACCCTTCTTTATAGCTACCAGACAGCGAACGATCGCGGTTTTGCTCTTCGCTGTCAAGCGGTACGTCCACACGTGCCACAAACGCGTCAGCCCCTTCTTTCAGCGGACTGGGGAACTGGCTAAACGGCAGTTTGTCGAGACCGGGAATCCCTTTCAGCAGCACCTGTTCCCAGTTAGCGAACTGACCAATGGGCGTGTTCTCCAGACCGGGGATCTGAGACATAGTGAACTTTGACAAGTCAAGGTTCTTCAGCCCCAGGTTGGCTAACTGTGGAAACTGCTCAGTCAACTGACCGACCGTGAGCGCTTGAGGGTTAATGCCGTTGATTGTCTGACCCAACCCACCGGGTAGCTGATTTGTTACCTGACCCAGTTGTTGCCCTACCTGCTGACCGACAGCCTGCGTTACTGCCTGAGTGATCGCGCCCGTAGGGTTCGACAGCGCACCGACTACCTGACCGGCCTGGTTCACAAACTGACCTGCCTGGTTGAGTGAACCCATAGCGTTACCAGCCGCGTCCACCACTTGACCAGAGCTGCTGACCTGACCGACCAGGTTGCCCGCAGTGTCCAGGAATTGACCATTGGTCAGGCTACCAACTAACCCACCCGCAGAGTCAATGATCTGTTGAGAGCCGCCACCTATAACCTGTCCTGCCAAGCCTTGTAGACTGCTGAGGTTAAGACCGGGCAACTGACCAGACAGACCCGCAGTGACTAACTCTGAAAGCGGCTTCACGTCGCCTACGAGCTTCTGGGAAAGCCCAGGCACAATGTCATTCAAGGACTTAATGTTTTGGAGTCCGGCTGGGAGGAACTTGTCTAAGCCCACACCGCCAGAAAGCTGACCTGTAATACCGTCAATACCCTTCTGTGTCAGTGCCTCGAAGCCTAAGCAGCCCTGAATCGCACCCAACGGCAACGCGTCTGCAAGCTTCTGTCCAGCCTGCCAGGTGATCTTGTCGAAGCCTAAAGAGCCGGCGGCTTCAGACGGTATAGAGACAGAACCACCTTCTGTAAAGGGGTTCAGCGAGTCGAAACTGATCTTTGACCAGTCGGGCAACGTCACACCGTCTTTCAGTATGGACGGGAACGTTGAGGGTGCATTGGTCGTGCCTGTTGGCTGAGTCGTCTGTGCGGTCGCTTGCTCAGAACCAGCCAGCATGAACCACAGCAGGGCGACCAGAACAGACACCTGGAGACTACGCGGTGAGCGGTGCAGCAGGTAGGACGTGCCACACAGCAACGCAAGGCAGACAAGTAATTCAGTGCAAAGAGCGAATGACTCCGGCGTAAACGAGTCCATGAGAAACTACTAAGAAGGGAGTGAGAGTAAAAAGGCTGTAGCTTGCTGCCGCTATGCGGTAGGCTGAAGGCTGAAAGTAAAGAGAAGGAAGTGGCGATCGCCCCTAAGAACGACCGCCACGGGGCTACCAACGCTATTTCGCTAAAGCATTCAGAGGCTTGGGCTGAACGGGAAACTGGCTGAAGGGTACGTTCTTCAGACCCACAATCTGAGACACAGTGGCAGACTTCCAGTTAGGAATATCCCCGACCAGAATGTCGCTATATCCAGGCAACTGGTTCAGAGGCATCAAGCCCATCTGCAAGCCGCCCAAGGCAGGGTTTGCTTTGATGACCTCTGCGAAGCTCATACCAGATAGTTGCTCAGACGTGACTTTGCCACCAGCTTTAGAGGCAAGCCACTCTGCCATGCCCTTGACATCACCAATCTTCTTGGCGCGCAGGTATAGTGTCTTGCTCAAACCCTGGATGGAGGTATCAGTCACCAGGTTGAGTGTGCTGAGGGGCTTCGCTGCCATACCCACTTGACCCAACGAAGCGAGCTTAGAAAGACCCAGGCAGTGCAGGTTAAAGGTGCCATCGGTATCGCTCATATGCAGGATGTCTGCCACAGGTTGACCCGCTTTCCATGTACGGGATACCTTACCCAGTTTCAGCGCACCCGCTTCTGTAGGAGCAGGCAAGGAGCCAAAGCTCGCAGCACTCCAATTGGGCTGTGCGTCTTTGAGTTGCGGCAGCAGTTGCACTAATTGCAGCGGCGTTTCGCCTGTAGTCGAGCAGGCTTGTGGAATCAGACCAAAGGTTGAACCTGCCAGTAGACCAGGCACAGCTAAGCTACCTGCACCCGCAGCGGCTGCAACGGCACCACCACCGAGCACACCAGAGCCGAGAGCAATGGAACCAAGTCCAGCAGCCCCTGCTGCAAAGCCAGTCACGCCGCTACTGCCGCTCTTCTTCTTGGTAGCCGTCGCTGTGGGCGTAGGAGCTTTCGCCACATTCAAGCCATCGTTGTAGCCCGCAGGGACAGTGAAGGCTGTACCGTTACCACTGCCAACCGTGTAGCCAGAGCCAGCAGGGATGGAGGCTGTAATAGTGTCGCCTGTCGTCGCTGTCGGCAGTAGTTTCACCGGGACTTGAGCCGTAGTCTGACCAGCACCAAACGTGACAGAGGTTGGCAAGTTGGCATAGTCAATGCCTGGAACGCCAGTGCCGCCAAAGTCAACGGGCACCGTGAGCGGTTGAGTTGTATCACCACCAGCACGAGTCACCACAAAGGCAGGCACCGTGGCATCAAAGCCAAGCCCGATCGTTGGCACATTGGGAGTGGTTGCCAGAGTGCCGATCGTATAGGTGACATTGCTATTCGTGCCCTGACTGTAGCCACTACCAGGAGTCACGTCGATCGCCACCGTTTTACCGATGGTTGCGCCAGAGGGCACAGTGATGGGCACTGTAGCTGAAGTCGCACCAGCCGGAATCGTGACGGTGCCAGAGAGCGGCGTGTAGTCTGTACCCGCTGTACCGGTACCACCCACTGTGTAGTTAATCGCAAGTGGTGCAGTCGTCGTACCCGATCGCGTGACCGTAAACCCGTCTGTGCTGGTGCCAGGTAAGAGAATGGTGTCCTGACCAGTGGGCACCGAGACCGTCACGGCAGGGTTGCCAGCACTAGGCGCATAAGCGGGAATGGTGTAAGTTGCAGGGGTTGCGCTGCTAGGCGCGTAGCCTGAACCTGATTGCAATGAGATCTGCACGTCCTTTTGAGGCGTTGCAGCCGAGCCGCTCTGAGGGAAGGCGCGTAGAGGCACCGTCACAGACGTAGCGCCTGCTGGAATGGTCACACTGGCAGGAAGCTGACCATAGTCAACGCCAGGTGTCGCACTCCCAGCCGTACCCAGACCCACAGTGAGGGGTTGAGTCGTGCTGCCAGAGCGCGTAACAGTAAACCCGTCAGACGTACCACCCGGCGTTAAAGTACCACCACTACCTGTCCCGAAGTCCACCATAGAAGGGGCATAAGCCGGAATAGTCAGCGTTGTGGTTGGTGTTGCTGAAGCCGGTGCATAACCGCTACCGGGATTGATCGCCACCTGAATGTCTTTGGCTGGGGTTGCAGTCGAACCCGTAGCAGCAGGGACTGTGACAGGCACCGTGACACTTGCCTGACCCGCTGGAATGGTGACGCTACCGGGCAACTGGTTATAGTCAGTCCCATTTTGAGCGGTGCCACCCAGAGTGTAGGTGACAGGTAACGGCTGACTCAAGTCACCGTTACGAGTGACAGTAAAGCCGCCCGTTGTCCCCTGGGGCACTGTGCTACCACCTGAACCAGGAGCGGAGCTGACAGACGAAGGCGTGTAAGCAGCCGTCTGGTAGGTCGCCGAAGGGCTGCTTGGGTCAACTGAATAACCCGTGCCCGACTGTGGAGTCAGTACAATCGACTCCGAAGGTTCAGCCGTCGAGCCGTTCTTCGTCGGTGTTGTAATGTTCTGAGTCGCAAACGTAGCACCCGCTGGAATGGTAATCGAGCCAGGGAGTTGGTTATAGTCAGTACCCGGTGTTGCTGTACCACCCACAGTGTAGGGAATGGTCAGTGGTTGCGTCGTGTCGCCTGTGCGAGTCACAGTAAAGGGCACAGTGCTGCCCGCTGGAATAGCGCCGCCGTTAGCGGGAGACGACACGCTGACAGCAGACGGGGTGTACGCTGGAATGCTGTAGTTAATCGGTTGAGCGCCCGTTGCGTCGTAGCCAGTACCAGCCGCAGGGGTGAGGCTGAGCGTAGTCTCTGGAGCCGCTGTCGTACCAGTCTTCTGGATTGCCGAGAGTGGCACACTGGCTGTCGTTTGACCCTCTGGAATGGTCACAGCACCGGAGACAGGCTGGTAGTCGGTGCCTTGCACGGCGCTGCCGCCTGTGGTGTAGTTCACTGTCAGAGGCTTGGTCGTATCGCCACCCGCACGAGTCACAGTAAAGGGCTGCGATTGACCAGGGGTGAGAGTGCCGCCACCAGAGCCTTGTGTGAAAAACACAGTAGACGGGTTGTAAGCCGGGATGATAAACGTGTTGGCTTGACCCGCAGCACCATTAGCAGGCACGATGTAGCTGTTATCAGCCGGAGCCGTCAGTGAGATCAGCACTTCTTTCTGCGGTACGACCGTAGAACCAGAAGGTGACGAGGCGATGATCGGCACGGTGAGCGTACTTTGACCCGCTGGCATAGTGGCGTTGCCGCTCAAATAACCGTAGTCTGTCCCGTTCGCAGCGGTACCTGCAATGTTGTAGCCAATCGAGAGTGGTTTCGACAAATCACCATTGACACGCGAGAGGACGAAACCACCAGCGGTACTACCAGGTGTGATCGTGGACTGCCCATTAATGGCACTGACGGACACAGTGGAGTTGTTAAGTGCGTTAATGCGAGCGTACCAGAGCGGCTGACCCAGGAAGCTGTAACCAGCCGGAGCCGTAAACGCCCACTGGAGTGTTTTTTGGGGATGATTGTTGGGCTGAAAGTAAACTGGGTTTGTGCTGCCCAGCACGACGAAAGGCACGCCCGCTGCGAACGCTGGGAACGTGATCGAGTTAGAGGTAGACACAATCCCGTTGGCTGACACGGCAGAGTAGTCTGTCCCAAAAACAGCCGTCCCTTGTTCCGTAAAAGGGAAGGTCTGTGCACTCTGAGGGTTGGTCAGCCCCAACGCTACCGACAGGTTGAAACGCACAAACCCTGGACGGTTAGGGTCTGCCGGTACACTACTCGTAAATTTGGCGTTAAAGCTATGACGTATATAAACATAGTTGCTGTTGGTTGCTGCACCCACAAAGCCAGCAGGGTAGGTGAAAGGCACTTTGGGCTGTGTGCACAGGTCATACGTCAGCGTCGGCGTGGGTTGTATAGCGTCAGACCCATACCAGGACTCTTTGGCTTCAGGACGCAAATCACCAGTCTGCACCAGAAGGTTGCCCACAATAAAGTAAGCATTGGGATCGGCAATACAGAACTTGAATTTGTAGTAGCGCGGTGTCGTCGTGGAGTAAAACAACGGGTCACTGGTGGGCAAACTACAAAGCTCAGTGCCGTTGAAAGAGTTTAAGCCACCAGTAGACGCTTGACCCGTGAGGTAAGTCCCGCCTGCCTGGTCACAAACAATCGCCAGGAACGTCCCATTGGTTAGCTGTGCCAGCGGCAGCTGCTGCACAAAAGTGCTGTCAAAAGTAGTCGGCAACGCAGCACTTTGAGCCAAAGCTACTGCCACAGTGAACGGGGAGAAGAGTACCGACACGGCACTGATTGCCGCTAGCTGCAGGCGCGAACGCCGTTTTTGTTGTTTCTGTTTAGCAAAACCCTGACCAGAACGTTGAATTGACTTAAGCATGACGAAACTCCGTAAGTAGAAGAGAGTAGAGAGTAAAAGGGGCGTAGCGTGGGGGGCTGAAACGGACTCCATGAGCAAACTGAGGGTAGTCACCTTAAGGCGCACTGCCAAAACCTCGCAGTCGATCGACCAAGGCTGTCGGGACACCTGTCTGCTTGAGTGCCTCAGCAAAGGGCTTGCCGCCTTGCATGAGCACGATCGTCGCGACAACCTGTTGATAGGCACTGGACTGCTTGTCGAGTACTTGCTTCGACTCAGCGATCGCCAGTCCTTGGCTCAACTGGCGGAGTACCGTCTGCTGGTACTCCTGTGAGACTGAGACCAATTGCGCTGCCGCTGGCGGCGGACTGGGCATGATTTCGACCAAACTGTAAGGCGGTTGTCCACCTGCGAGCACTAACTGAAACTGGTAGACCTTGCGGGTACTGCCAGCCGTCGTAATCACCGTTAACTGCGTGCTGTTACCGTCCGCAAAAATGCCCTTGGGGAAGTCGATCGCTTGCGGTAACTGGCGGAGACGGATGATCGACGCGCCACCACAAGACGCAGAGGCACCAGACTGGCTACCACCAAGTCCTCCACCGGCCAGGCAACCATCGAAATCGATTACCACACGACTAGGGTTGTCAAGCCACACCTTTTGGATCGACTCATTGAGTTTGAGAAAGGACAGGTTGAGTCCCTCAGTACCCAGCACCAGTCGCAACATGCCCGTCTGGGTGGTGCCTTCAGCGGTCTCAGCAGAGACGCGTAAGACAGCCGCTTTTTCCGCCAGAGACGGACGTGCGGTGAGAGGCACAGTGAGTAACGGCGTACCAGACAGCAGCGCCAGGAAGCAAAAGGAAGACAGCCACCGCTGTCTGGGTCGAAGCGACATAATGAGTACCTACAGGGCAAACGAGGTGTTAACAAAAACCTTGACTTCCGTACCAGCCCCAAGCTGCCAGGACACAGGCGCACTAGCTGCTGCCTGGTTAGCCGCTTGCGCTTTCTGCTGCAAAGCCTGGGAAAGGTTCTGACCGAACCCTTGGGCAAAACCAGCAGCAGCATTTGGCTGACTGGAAGAGCTGGTCGCTGAGACTGAGCCGTTGGAGACGGACGAGGAGGAGGTCGGTTGGTTCAGCACCTGACTCGCCTGACCGATGCCAGCGAAGAAAGCCGGTAGCACTGACTGGAACAACCCGTTAGCAGAGCCACTACGCTTCTTAAACGCTACGAGTCCACCGTCCGCACCCCGCACCACCAGAGTGTCTTTCGGGACGGTGTACTCTTTGTTGTCCACCAGCACAGAGACCACCACAAATTCCGCTAAACCAGTCTGGGGGCTGAACGAACGTGCCACCATGACGAGCGTGGCACCGGCTGGCAAGGCGACAGCACCATTCGCGTCGTTGAGACCAGCCTTCAGCTGCGCCAGGTACTTAATCGCCGAGGGGCTGTCAGGACTCGCAGGCGTTGTATTGTCGCCTGTCATGACGACACCGGTTGTGGTCTGAGCTGTAGCCGTCGTCCCGACCAGCACTGGACTCAACGCACGGTCACGGAGACCGGGTGTGCTCGTACTAGCCCGCAGTTGCGACAGCGGTTGTGCCCCCGCATTCCCAGACGGAGCCGCAGGGACAGAAGGGACAAATGGTGCTGGGGTCTGGACTGGCACGGGTCCAGTGGGCTGCGCGTAGCTAGCGCCGCTACTACCAGGAGGTACCGTGCCGTAACTGCCCATCGTTGCTGCCATGCGCCATTTCTCCACTGGGTCAACGGGCACCGCAGTCGGCAAGGACACGGGTGACGTGACGACCGACATCGCGGGAGCGGCAGGCATGGCGATCGGACTGGACAACGGCATGGGTATTGGTGTCACAGTCGGAGTCGGTTTGGCAGTCGCTGTCGGTAGTGGTTGTGGTTTGGCAGCACCGTTCAGCAGTTCTTGCTGCCGACTGAGCGCCGACTGCGTCTTAAACTTCGCGACTTCGTCCGACTGTGTGTCCACTGGTGCCGCACTGGGAGACGGACTGGGAGACGTGGTCAAGACGGGGGCGTTGTTGCTATGACCACCCATCACACTGCTCAGAAACACACCCAGAGCAGTGACAACGAGTAACGTCCCGCCGCCAACCACAGCAAGCTTGGTAAAAGGGTTGCCAATGAAACCATGCTTGGTCTGAACGGCACGCGGGTCTACCACGTCGTCTGCGTCTAAGTCGTCAGGCTCTGCTGCACTAGAAGCTTGAGCACCCAGCGGCGTCCTCACCGGAGTTGTCTCACTGTCCTCGTCGTCTGGTACCGTCGCCGTCGGTAAGGGCTGTACTTCAGCACTGACGTCATACCCCGCAAGACGTGCCAGATCCATAGACGGCGCAAACGCTTCGTCGTCGTCCACAGCAGTTGGAGCAGCGGTCGCAAAGTCTAAGGCTTCGTCGTCATCGGGGTCGGCAACGTCAAACGCTAAAGCGTCGTCAGCCTCAAGGGCTGTCGTGTCAGGGCTAAGCCCGTTGAGTGTCAAGGTGCTCATAAGTCGCAAGTGAGGAGTTGGTAGCAAAGCAGTCAGTCGTCAGCAGTCAGCAGTCAGCACTAAAGGTTGGGGCGCACAAAGTCCCGCATGGCGTAAATTTCGAGACCCGCCGACCGCACTTGGGCAATCTGGCGTTCGGTCTCAGAAGACACTGGCAGTATGTCCGGTGCTGTAATGGCACGGACAAACACTTCACGGTTGTACGGAATGCCCGATCCAATTTGATCCGCTGCTGTAAACCGCACCAAATTAGCGACTACCGTCACTTTCCACTGACCGTCAGCCACCTTCTGTGGGGTACTCACGTCCTGCACCACCAGCACCAACCGTTCCGCCTGGTTGAACACACCTTGAGGGGTCAGTTCAGCCAACTTTTGCAAGTAAGCCGCACGGAAGTCCTCAGACAAGCCAAAACTGGCAAAACTCGCCAAAGTCGTAATCTTGGCTTGACCAGACGGTAGTTTGACCGTGACACCAGGGTCAGGTGCCAGCGGTGTTTTCGCGTCCACAGGCGGTAACGTACCGACCGCTGACGTGAGCATGACCAACTCGTCTTGCACAAACTTCTGGATCACCGCAGGCGCACGTTCACCGGCGTCCATGGGAGCCGTCGCGATTGTCTTACCGCCCTCCAATTGGACGAGAGACGGTGGGGCTTTGCGGGACAAACCCACGTAAGCACCGAAAAGTAGTAGGCAGGCGAAAAGCGTCAAACCCTGGAGTCCCAAAGACACCAGGACAAAGAAACCGAGGGTGCCACGCGCGTCTTTAGGACCAGACCGGGCAAGGGAAAGCGAACGCATAGGAGGACTCCAAAAGGACGTAGAAAGGAATCAAAGAGCAAACAACCACAAAGGTGAGGAGGCATTGCCCCCTAGTCAACAGCCGCTTGACCCACCTGACGTGCGGCTGCACCAGCGGCGCCGCCACCAAGACCAGCAAAGCCACCAGACGGGAATTTAGCCGCCGCAAAACCAGCCGCTGCACCTGTGCCCGCCAAAATGCCGTTGAACACAGCCATGCCGCCACCCGCTGCCATGGCCATGGCGAGTATGGGTGAGAACAGACCAAAGAAAATGGCAGAGGCGAGGGTTTCGGTACCCGAAGTCTGGTAAATGGCGATCGCCGTCAGTCCGGCAATCATGTTGTAGGAAAGCTTGAGGAGACTCAGAGACCAGAACGCCGTGAGCCACGCAAAAATAGGCTTGGCACCGAATGGTAACAGTGACGCACCGACTGCCAGCGGTCCCATCAGGGCAGTCAGTAGCATGGAGACTTCAATGAGCTGCTGAAAGCAGAACTGACAGGCTGCCATGAACAAAATGATGACGCCAACAGCTGCACTCGAAGCCAGCTTCGAACCGTTCTTAAACACAGAAACGACGGGTATGGCATTCACCGCAGCGCTCCCAACGGTGGAAATGGCTTTACCCGGCGTCCCAAAATTCTCGTTGAGAGACTGCTCAAGCTGCTTGTACTTCAGCGTCAGCCCGTATGTTTTCTGGTACTCAGACAGAATCCCTTGCAGCGCTGCATTCTGATCATCCAGGCACTGAGTGAGTTTCTTGTTGTCTGTAATGGTGTTGCACTGACTTCTAGCCGTGATTAACTTGGCATCGATGATCGCATAGTCACCCAATTCGTTCAGCGTTTTCTCTAAATCTTGCTGTTTGGCTACGACCTGGAGTACCTGATTATTGAAGTCGTTCAAAGTGTCTCGCAGACCACGGCTGAAGCCTGCTAATAAGTTGCCGCTATTCGCAGTCAGCAGGATCACCAATAAGGGCCACACCAGATCCTGAAGTGCCCACATCCCACTGTTTTCGTCAGACAGCCACTTGCGAGCAAAATCAAGCAACCAGAAGATCAGCGCACCGGCTGCCAGGGCAATCCCAATGTTATTAACCGCGCCGTAAAGTCCACCCGAGAGCGCTACGTCCCAGGTCTGGTCCCAGGCTAGAGACACAGTGCGACTGGCTGCTTCCCCACCGCCCAAAAGCACGCGGCTGGCAGCGTCACTAACGCCAGAATTCGGCTGCGTCGTTTGAGCAATCGAGAACAAAGAAGGGTAAAACATAAACAAGTCCTTAACGAAGAAAGTGAAACGCGCCAGCACTGGCTTCTGCGGTCTGAGCAGCCAAAGCGTTTTCTCGAATGATCCGCAGCTGTTCGGCACCATGCATTTGACTGTTCATGTCAGCCAACTGCGACACCGTCGCTGCCACACCCAGGTTGACCTGGCTCAACTTGGCAGACGCGTCACCCTGAAACGCCACAGAAGTGGCACCTAAACTAATGAGGTTCGACAATTGACCCGACTGACTGGCAAGCTGACCCGACTGACCCGCTAACTGAGACGACAAGGTGCCAGCAGTCAAGTTCAAGTCCTTGATGGCGTCTTGCGTCGAAACCCGTTTCTGTGCTGCTTGCGCTTGGGTGCCAGCCGTCGTGGCCAATTGAGCGGACTGAGTGGCAGCTTGGGTGGACTGAGCCGCCAGGTTATTGGCAGCAGACACCGTCTGTTGTGCCGCTTTGACCTGTGTTTCAATGCTCTGCAAGTCTGCCTTAACCGCTTTTTGAGCCTCAGTACTGAAATTCGCTTGACTCCAGAGGTCAGCCAGGAGTGGCGCTGTGGCGTTAGTCTTCAGGATCGATGGCAAAATACCACTAATGTTGTGCAGCACCGCTTCTTGGTTCGGCTGACCGTTCTGGTTTTTTCCCTTCAGACCTTCTAGCAACTTGCCAGGGTCAGGCAAATTTAAGTCACCCAGTGCGTTCTTCAAGGCACCAGAAACGTCACCACCAAGGGTGGCAATGTAGTCCCCAACCGCACTCTCCACCTGCCCCTTCAAGGCCTCGAACTGCTTCAGGTAATTACCCACAAAGCCCTGAATTTGCTGCACCTGGTCTTGAATGCCGCCTAAACCACCGGCAGAAGTAGAGGTCGTAGCGGTGGGGCTAGACGCGCCTGGGTTAATGCCAGTCTGACTGAGACCCGGTGACACCGACAGAAGAATGCCAAGTGCTGCACCAGAAACCAACAAGGAAGCACCCTTCAAGCCCACGCCACGCTGACGCCGCTGCGATGGAACCCATACCACGGGTACGAGAGCAGCGTCCACTGACGCTAACGTTGCCGCTGAAACCGCACGCTGACAATTTAAAACCACGGAACCCTCCTAAGAACAGACGGACTGAATGGACACGGAAAACACAGACACGCACACAACGAGACAACAAACGTAAGCAGGTAGCGCTCACGGCACTCCTGAGCCGACTGACACTAACGCAAGCGCTGACGGCTCAGGGTAGGCTGACGGTGCTGACGCAGCAGCACTGTCTAACGGCTCGGGCGGCGTTGCAGGCAGTACGGCGGTCTGTACCACGACAGCAGCAGACACAGCCGTAGCGTCAGGTTGAGCCAGAGTCAGGGACGGCTCAACTAGCACGTCCAGCACACCTGACGCTGCCATGACAGCCACAGAGGGGGTCGCCACAGCAGGCGGTAAGGAACCAACGGCAGGACGGGGTAACTTCATGGGACGACCGTCTCGCAGACTGCCCACCAGCTCCATTGAGAACCTGGCGATCGCTGTGAATTGGTCGGGGTAAGCGGCTGAGAAGGCGTCTCGTGCCCGTTGCTCGTTGGGGTTGTTCGCCACAATGCCCAACTGGAAGTACGGCGAGTAATAGCGACAGAAGGTAAACGTCGAGTTGTTGTCGAGTAGCCACTGCGAGTAAATGCCTTCGCGCTTGGGAAAGAATGAAGCAGTCGCATTGCGGGCAATGATGGTCTCGTCGTAGCTCAGGTATTTGACGAAACTGGCGACTGCATTCGGTTGAATCCGTCCCACTAAGCGGGTCGAAAGGTTTTGCAGAATTTTGGAGGCAGACGGTGACTTGGCGATCGTGTCCACGTCTTGCGCGGAGAGAATGACGCGAACACCCGCTTTCGCACCGTTGGCACACAAACGCGCGACTAACTCAGAGATCTGATCGAACTCAAACAGAATCGGTGACTCGTCAATGAAGAAGATCGAAGCGGGTGCTGCCAGGGCCCGCCGCAGTGCCGCTGAGTATGCTGAGAGCGCGAGAATCGCCGCATCGTCGTCTTCGGTCAGGTTCCGTAACGCGAACACCAGGAGAGGGGCGTCGGTACGGAAGGAAGACGGTTCCGAAATGGCACGACCCACACGGGAGTTTAACCAGAACTCTAGCTGCAGCTTGACGAAGCCCAACGCCCGCGTAATGTCTGGATCGTCAGCGGCACCAGACCCAATGTTAGCCAGGGTACAAGTGGACAGAAAGTCGCGCATGGTTGGCATTTGCTGCCAGGCAGGGGTACCGACACCCGCGTTAAACGCTGCCTGGTAACGCTGTTCAATCACCGGGTTGTTAAAGAACTTACCGAGCAGCAGGTTAATTTGTGCCCGAATCGTGCGCTTGAGGACCAGCATTTCGGGAGTTGTACTGTCGCCACCCAGAATCATGGTCATGAGTGCCGATTCCAGGAAGGCAATGTAGTCCTGCATGCGTCCCTGTGCCTGTGCTGTCGGCAACGCCCGTAGGTCTGGGATTTCAAACAGGTTGTTGCGTTCGGTACCAATGTCGAAGTACGCGCCTGTATGGGGTCCCAGAAAGGCGGTGTAGTCTTTGAAGGTGCTGGCTCCGTCCGTGGGAAAGTCCAGCACCACAATCGGAATGTTACGGCTGAGTGCTTGCGTCAACCAACCTGAAATCATGACTGACTTCCCCGAACGGGTGGTACCAAACACAGCCAGGTGACGGTGCTGGTGAAACAAGTCAATGTAAATCGGCACGCCGCCTTCTTCTGACAGCAGCTCGAAACCGTCACTGTCGGCTGACTGAGGACGCACTAAGGACATGAAGCCCGGTGCTTCACCCGTCAGGTAAGTCAAACGCCGGTTGAAGGGGCGCACTAACATCTGGTCCCAACAAAGGGGTAAGGTCTGCTGCCACAGGAGCCACGCGTACTCTCGTTCCCGGTCGATCCAGGCAGGGCGACGAATGCAGGATTGGAGGTAACGGCAGGCTTCGTCCAGGAGGTCAAGTGACGGACGGTGGACTAACAGCACCACAGCCGTATGGAGTGGCACCGAGCCTTCATAGAGTTGCTCCTGGGCTGCGACGGCTTTGCGCACTTTCGAGAGTGCGGCCACGTCGACCGAGTTCTTGGACGTCGCAAAGTTAGAAGAGACGATCGATTGCTTAGTCAACCGTTGCATATTGGTCTTCACCAGCGCTTCGTTCGCCCGTTGCAACTGACAGAAGACCTCGGTGTCCGTCACGTTGTCCCGCGCCAGTAAGTCCCACAAGTAGCGTAGCTGGTCGTCTTTACTCGCCCAACCGGCAGGCTTGTCGACAAAGGTCAACGCACCGACAAACTGCCCCTTGACGTGCGCCCAAGCGCGATCAGCGACCGGCATGGTCTCCTGAGACTCTAAAAGGAGTGTTGTGGGGTGAATGTCAGACCGGATGACTTCGCTCAGACCCGACTCACTCATAGTTACCACTTGCGGTAAAGGGGGTGCGTCGGTCTGGTTGAAGCGCTTCCAGACGTTTGCCCACAGGTCGTCTTCCGTCATGGGACGGACGTCTAAGCCCAGTTTGTTGCCCAGCAGCTGTTCCCAAATCTGAAACCCGTCCGTAAACGCTTTCGTGAACAGGTCTTCAAAGCGCACGGTCTCCAGGTCTTCCAGTTGACCGGTGAACTTGTGCCACCAGGTCAGACCGCGCTTCGTCAACCGTTCAATCGGGTCAGTCGCACCGTGCGTACCAGGGTCAATCGTGTACGTCACGTAGAGCTTCAGGAATTTCGGCTTGCGCATGCCCAACTGCGTCAGTTCCTGTAACCGTGCCTTTTCGCTGTAAAGCAAAAACCGCAGTTGGTCAGACGGTGCCCCACTGGCAATTTCGGTGAGCCGCCGTTGCCGATCGCTGTCGGAGGAAAAGGAACCAAAGTGAATGGTCAGCGTTTCACCCGGTGGCAGGTCTTTCAGACCCGACTCTAAATTGTCGAACGCCGTTTCAATTTGCTGTGCTTTCAGCGTGGAGTGAATCCCTTTACACTCAAAACCAAAGACAAACTGGAGCTTGTCTAACGCCTGACCTTTACCCAGCACCAGGGCCCCAACTGAGCGACCCCGCAAGTCGAAGTGCAGCGGAAATTGGAGATCTAACGCGTCCTCTATCGCCGTCAAGTCAACGGGTTTACCGCCTGTGTGCGTCGGTACTTTCTGTTTGCCAAGGCGTTTTTGTGCTTTCATTGGTGACTCTTAAGAACCATAAAGAGTGAAACAACCGCGACTCAAACTGAGCGCGATTACTTCGGCGTACGGGCAGCGCCTGCTTGCAAGCGTTTAGCTTGGGCTTGCTTCTGCCTCTGGAGCCGCAATTGGCGCCGCTCCACTACCAGTTGCTCCTGTTCCGCTATGACAGACAGCAAAGGGCGGTAACGCTGACGCCCTCGTGTCCAACTGGGAGACGGAATGAACTTGCCCAGGAAGCGGTAAGACCGCGAACCCGTCAGTAACCACCAGGTGCCACAACCCCACACGGTCAGCAAGCCTGTCCAGAGCCAGGGCAAATGCAACAGCTGGTTAAACAGCAAGTAAAACGTGAACGTAGTCGCTAACCAGGGGAACAACTGGTCGGACGGTATGGGACCGAAACGCGGTTGCAGTCCCAGTGCCTGATTAACAGAACGGTGACGGGGTTGAGACATAAGGCTGACCCAAAGAAAAACAACGCAACTATTTAGTGGTTGTGGCGCTAGAACCACCCGTGATCATGTTGCCGAGCACATCGCCCAACGTGACCGTCACGAGAATGATCAACGGTGTCTTCGCTAAGGTCTGCCAGTCTTCACCGTCACGCGCGTTCTGCACAACTTTGACGAGTGAAATGCCCAGGTAAATCACAAACAGTGCCCGCAACACGTTAAAGGTGAGCGCAATCATGTCCGCAACGTTTGTACCGGAGCTGCCCTTACCCAGGTTGGTGGACAACCACTTCTCAGTACCCGCAAAGAACTGAGCCGAAGCCGGTTCGACATGACCAAATAAACCCACCAACCCAACCGTGCCTGCCAAAACCAGCAGCATGGCACCGACTGGACTCCAACGACGTTGCTGGCAGAAGCGTTCGACCGACTGTGACACCTTCAACAGTTGGTGAGGGTAAACGTGACCCCAGCCGATCAGGACACAGAGTGTATTAAACAGAGAGCCGTCGAGACTAAATTTGAGCGCTAGCAGTAAAGCAGCGTTGGTAACCAAAAAACGAGTACGGGGTGCTTGGAGTGCGTCAAGCCACAAACAGCCACCTTTACCAGCAGAACGTTGAGACGACATAAAGAATCCTCAGAATCAAAAGAGTGTGCCGCAAGCCAGAGTCGGAGCCTATGACAGACCCCTCACCCAGACCATAAGAGCAACCTGATCGTTGTGTAACGAGGAGTAGCACCCAAAAAAAGGGGTACCCTCAGCCGTTTTGCTGGTTATTACGGAGCATTAACTGCTACTTTTCAGCCGTTTAGTTTCGGGCAGAAACTCTGACTACCGCTTTTGTGACCAAGGAGTTTCCGGCACGAACTCGGACAGCCGCAAAACGTTTCCAACAAGAACGACCTCAAGAGCGATCGCTGGTGTCTACTGATCGGTTGTGAAGCAACTTTGAAGTAACGACAGAACGACCAGCAGACAGGACTTGTAGCGTTTGGTCGGTGCGTTGCAGGAGTGTCGTTGTCAACAGTTGACAACCAGGTCTCGTTGGCCGTGACCAGAGCCAACACACGCTAAAACGCACTTAGGAGTGGCTGCCAGAAACCCCAAAACACGCCCAGGAGTTTCTGGTAGGAATGCCAATGGTCTCTACGGCTGTTGGCACAAAAGGGCTGTAATGCTGACTGGGTAAAACTGCTGAGTTTCGGGCAAAAATGACGGGACAGGGCGTTCACGCAGTGTGGGCAAAGCCTGCATCGCCAGTCGGGAAAAGTTTGCAGTGCCAATGTCACGACTCAGGTTGCAGGAGGCTGAGGTTCGGCACTTGGATCAGGTGTGGACTGAGACGACGGTTCAGCAGTTGCGGCGGACGGTGCTGCTGGGGGGGCGGGCGGAGGAGTGGACGGGGTGGGTGTTGCTGGTGTTGGGGGTTGCGGTTGTGAACGAAGCTCGTAAGGAAGTATTGTGTGCTCGTCTGTAGTGGCTACGCCGAGTTGTGCTTGCGTTAGACCAACTACGTTACCCAAGTTTAGTCCTTCCAGGCATGCTCCCTTCAGGTGCGCCTCCCACAGTTCTGCACACTCCACGTGTGCTCTCCGCAAATCGACTTCACCGAAGTGTGCTCTCTCCAGGTATGCCGCCTCCAGGTGCGTTTCATACAAGTATGCTGCTTCAAAGTGGGCTTCACACAGTCTTGCTCCTTCCAGGTGGGCTTCATACAGGTTAATGCCAGTGAAGTTAGCTTTGTTTACCTCCAGTCTCCGCAAATCGGTGTAAGACAAGTCCAGGCGTTGTGTTTCCCACTCGCCCACTCCATAACGGTGCTTCCGTCTGCTAATCACCGTCATCACCGCTTGAATGTCCGTTCGTAGGGGTTGCTCCGCTATAAACTTGTCTGCCCGATCCCGTCGTTCGACCTCAAGCAGCCCCACGTGAACACCAGTCTTCTGATTCAACTCTCTCTTTGGTGCTAGAGTGAACAGCCCTACTGGCGGTTTCTCTACCTGACCAAGCTTTTCCCCTGAATCAGGTTTCTTGGGTGGCCACGGCGACTCCTCTCTCACAAAGGCACACAGCACTTCCATCACTTGTGGGTAGTCTCTGTCTGAGTCATTGGCAATGCGTTCCAATGCGTAGATCCCACCTAAACGCGTGTGCATACTGACATTACTCAGCATTTCCACCGCTTTGCTGAAGCGTTCTGTGACTTGCTTGTCCTCCGCTACCTTCAGGTTTCGGTAAGTGAAGTAAATGCTCACCAAAATCGCTGTGCCACCTAAGCCTTGAATCAGAGCAGCACGAATCGCGTTCTCGCTGTCGATCCGCCCTTTCTCCAACGTGGCAAGTTCTTTAGGGTCTGGCTGCGGCAGCGACGACCGGTAGTCCTCCACGCCTTTTTGCAGTGAAGCCGTTTGCAGTTGGGGTAAGTAGACCACGGCCCAACCCAGTCCTAAAACACCCGCCACAATGAGACCGAAAACCACAGGCGGAGGGAGCTTGAGCCAGTCAGGACGCTTCATAAAGTGTAGTGAATAGAGCGGTTCAGTGGCAAAGACAACCTACGACGGAGCGGTGCCGTAGCGGTCAGCCCAATTAGCCCTGAAGCTACAGCAGGTAAACCCTACCACCATACTCTCTGAACAGAGCTTTGAGGCAAACACCCGTTCCTCAAGCTTCGTCACAGACTGCTTAAGAGTTGTACTAATTGAAGTGGTACAATGAGCGCGAACGGGTCAATTTTAACGGCTGGGTGACACAAATCGCTCGACTGATCAAGGACTTCGATGTCAGTGCTATGGATCAAATAGACCACGAGAGCAAGATCAAAACTTCCGCATGACGGGGCACTTGGAAGAATTAAGCCCCCTGCCAACCAGGGCGATCGCGCCTATGAGATTGTCTCTCGGCTGAAGAGCCACCAGAGTCACCCTGAAAACGCGAAACTTCTACAGCGAGGGCTTTTAAGGGCTTTTAAGGGCTTTTAGCGTAAAGAATTTGTCCTGACGAGTTGACAAGGTGTTCGTAACTGGAGCAGAAACCTGACACGAACTCAGTTTTTTCCAAAGTGCAACGAGGTTTGCCGTCAAAAACGTTAGTCAGCTAAGGGTCTCATCCTTCAAAGGGCGCTAAACCCCAAAAGACTGACGCAAAGTCAGAAGTGACGGTAGCGACTGCCACTGTGTACCTCACAACGTTTTGGTTTGAACTTTTCATCGTGGCGGTGGTCGCTGTCAACGATTGTCTACCTTTACCAAAAACCAACATACCCATGTTTTATCACCCGAAGCTGAGCGGTAACCGTCTTTACCGTCGAGTCCGTTCGTCTGCCCAACGTTCACGTCCTTACGGCTTTCTGCTTATGGCACTTCTCAAAGTGCTGTCCAGTCTACAGTTGACTGTGGTGGTTACTCCTGACGCGGTGAGTGTCCACGTACGCCCACTGCCCACACCTGTCGTGAAAACACAACCGCCGACGCAACTACCACAGTAGGTAGGCTAACAGCTCTAACCCTCAAGCCCTGGTGACACAACTGGGGTTTGAAGGTCTCTGGACCAGAGAGCCATGAACCACAAGGGGGTGCAAGGACTGTGCTTGCCTCCCCTCTCCCCTCTCGGAAGAAACCACAAGTGGGTGTAGTCAGAACAACGCCAAGAAAGACAGAGCTAAACAGAGGCTGTGCCGTACTGTGCTGAACAGTCAGCTCAGGCGATACAGACTTCGCTGTGAGCCAGTGCGTCGTCTCAGGCGCTTCAGTCTTACCAGTCGGTGCACGTTTGCCTGAGACGACGCACCCGCCGCGACGCTGAAGGACGCTCAGCCCAACCAGCCCAACCAGTCCGTTCGACTTGACCAACTCGACGCCTTGACCCTTAAGCCACAAGCAAAGACGCTAGACCTGGTCTCAAGCGTGACTGCGAGACAGGGCGATCGCGCTGTGACTGCAACCATAAGCTGTCCAACCTGTTTGACAGGACAAGTGCCCCAAAGCTTCAATGCTGGTGTTACCGACTCGGCTCACCTTGAAAGCAATGGCAACCACAAGTGGTCTCAAAGTCAGTTTTGCAACCATAAACCGTCCAAAGGTTGGCGACCAGAAACCATAAGTTGCCCGGTCAGTTTAGGCTGACGATCGCTGAGCGTCACGACCAGGGTGAGCGGTCAAAACGACGAGTGTAGCCACAGAGCTACTGTGACCGTAAGTTGATCTGGGAGCGCGATCGACACCCGACTACTCTGACCAACAGAGCCGTATGAGATCAGTGAGTCCCTTGCTGACCATGACCGAGCTGACCCCGTGACTCGACTTGAAAGCCTCCCGATCGTGACCGTGTGAGGCTACTAAGGCACCGTCTAACAGAGCCGCGTGAGACCAGCAAGTACCCGACTACCGTGACCGTGTGAGACCGCTGAGTCCCAAAAAGAACAAGCAGTGAGTCTGCGTACCAAAACCGCCCACTTGAGACGACACTTGAGACAATGGTAGAGCTTAAGCTCTGAACGAAGCAAAACAGTGAGGAGGGTGCTTTGAAGGACTGACCAGAACAAGAAAATTGCGAAGCTTCGCAAAAACTTTTGGGGCAACCAGCACCCCAACAACACAAAATCCTGTCGTTTTGAGGACAACAGGGTCAATATGTTTGCAGCTGCAAAAGAGTTTAGGGCTGCGTTGAGTCGGTGTAAAACTCTGAGGCTGACTGGACGCCAAACTCCGAAAAAACCTTCCGGCGAACAAAGCAACGGCGTCCGGTGGTCAGAAACATGCGCCACTATATATGGTCAAGCGAAAGGGGCGTTCACGCAGTGTAGGCGAAACCTGTATGGCCGTAAGTAGTTACGCTACCCAGAGAGAAAAGCAGTACAAAAGGGCAGTCTGGAAAAGACAGTCAGTCTGCCTACTGGCGTAGCAGGTAGGCAAAAGGTAAAGAGGAACTATGCAAACACAAAGTACAGAAACAAAAGTGGCAACCACAACGAGCTTTCTGGTTTACCACTTGATCAACGGGATCTTCCTGGGCGAAGCCTTTGGTCTCGCCTTCTGGAGTAACCTCGACACGCTGGACTCGGCTGAAGCCTGCGGGTTTGAGAGTGAAGTGTCAGCACTCAACACCATTGTCAGACTGCAAGAGTGGTGCGTGGAGAGCTATGACCCGACCGGCGCACTGTTCCAAGTGGTACCTGTCAGGACGGCTGCACCTGGACTAGCGACCAGAGCTGAGTGTGAGGCAGCGGGACTCCCCGCCTGGGACATTGAGACTGAACCTAAGCGCTACCGCTACCGACTGCAAGGCAAACAGAGCACCGTCATACATACCAGCGAAGTCGAACTGACCTATGAGCAGCTTCAGGCGATCGCCGCTCAGTCGTGACGGACAGCCACAGACCACAAACTAGCAGCAGACTTCGGTCTGTGAGCTTTTGGGTACCAGTCGCTGAGTCGTAGGCAGCAAGACGTTAACGACACTGAGTCACGTTTAGGCTAAATTTGCGGTGAAAGTATAGTGAGAGCCGTCTGTGAGACTGAGACACCGTACCAGGAAGCCCCAACAGCCACAGCCGTTACCCTTTACCGAGACACAGATTAGAGAGCGGGCTTACCAACTATGGCAGGCTGACCCGGAAGGGAGTGCGGAAGCGCATTGGGAGGGTGCTATTGAGTCGTTGAGGCGAGAGCGATCGCTGTTAGGACGTGTGGGGAAATCGTGGCAAACAGCGTTCAGCCCTGAGCACCGAGGCTTCACGTTGGACGCGATTAAGACCTGGATCTCAGCGTTGGGTCTACTGGCTACGGTGACGGCTGGTGTCGGTTTGTACCTGAATTACCAACAGGGACAGGAAAAGCTCGTGACCGATCGCTTTGCGAAGTCTGTGGAGCAGTTGGGGAGTAAGGAACCTGACGTAAGGATTGGGGCTATTTACTCACTAGAGCGCATTGCGAAGGACTCGCCCAAAGACCACTGGACGATTATGGAGGTGTTAATGGCATTTGTCAGAAATAAGTCACCGTTGACGAAGGATTGGAAACAGAACTCGAAGCAGAAGCTGACAGACGTGCCCACTGACGTGCAATCAGCACTGACAGTGATTGGGAGGCGAGAGGTGAAGCACGATCCAGACCGTAAATGGTTGAGCTTCGCCAAAGCTGACCTCAGCAACGCCTACTTTGGCTTTGCCCAGCTTTTCCTGACTGATTTCGACAAGGGCAATCTTGAAGGTGCTGATTTTAGAGAAGCTAACCTTGAAAATGCTTTCTTCGACGATGCTAGGGTTAGCGGTGCCGATTTCAGGGATGCTAACCTCAACCACGCTTACTTTAGGCGGACACACGGACTGACAATTACACAAGTCAAAGAAGCTAACAACTGGCAAACTGCCCATTACAGTCCTGCCTTCCGTAAGCAATTAGGACTCCCACCCGAAGCACCCAAACCGTAAGTAAGTAAGCAAACCCCACAACACGCAAACGCTACCGCAGAGGACGGCAAAACATCCACCAGGGTGGAAGACCACAACCACAGCCCTCCCTCTTCTCCCCCAGCAAGGCTGACGCTCAGGGTGTTCTCGTACGCTGACACCCGATCGCTCAAACGCTATGGCAGAAATTTATGTAGCAATCCGCAACGAACAAGAAGCTGCCATGTCCTCAGTCAACGGGTCAGCAGTGGTGGTTTTAGTCGTAAGAGCAGGGCAGACCGTCTACCAAAAACCTGTAACCCTACGCGCGGGCATGGCACAGTTCAGTGGTTTACCCGGTGGAGACTATACGGTCATGGCTCGACACCCTGACCTTACACCCACAGAAGCCCGCTATGACCACGTGCTTATTGACAAAACCATACTCGGCGTGAAGTTTGTTTATAATGAGCCCCAACGCCAACTCACCGTAATCGAAGTGGAGGTTAACCAGTTACCATGACGCACCCCGCACCGCCGTTAGAGACGACTCAGCCGCTGTTACCGCTGACAGAAACCCTGACCGATTGGCGCTATGCCGTGTACTTTGAGGGCTTGGCGCTCTGGAAGGAAAAAGATCCACAGTGCAGAGCCACCATTGCCAGGCAACTGGCAGAGTGGAGCACGATCCTGGCTGACCTGGAAGCCAAGGAAGCAGCAGCGGCGAACCAGCAGGACACAGAGTCAACCACCGAAACGCCTTAGCTTTGTCTCCTGGAGAGTCTGGGACGCTGACGCGGCGGGTGCTGGCACTTTGGAGCTTCAACCATGATCCAACTCTACCCACTCGATCCCGCAACCGTGCGCCAACTCCGCGACTGGTTGCAACCGCTGGACGCCTTGCTCGCAGCCGACGTGAGCAATTACGCCAGAGGCCGACAACGTTTCTGGCTTCAGCACCAGTGGGACTTGCAAGCAAAACGCTTCCAACCGGGCTGCCAGGCACCAGCACTCTGGGCACTGTGCCAGCAGCTTTGCCAACCAATCGACTTTCAACCAGAAATCGGGCTTGTGACGAAAGGCGAACAAGGTATACGATCGCACCGAGACGACTCCTACGCCGACTTTAAAGCCGTCAGCCTGCAACTTGGGGCAGCAAACTGGACGTATGACTGCCAGTACCCAGAATACAAATGGGTGCCAGCAGCAGCGCTGAACCCCAGTCAGCCAGTCACTTACCGCGTCGAGGACTGTTTGGTAATGTTCAACTGCAAGAACCCGCATGCCGCTCAGCCTCTGTCACCGGACCGCTACAGCCTGAACCTGTGGCAGATCAGCAAGAAGCTCAGAGCCGACTTTGACGCTTACTGTCAGCAGCAGCAGGCTTGAAGTGAACGAACAGCAGGAACACCACAGGAGGGGCACACAGCCGCTTTTGTGGTGTTCCTTTGGCGACCGAACGGGAAACGGGAAACGGCACCGCACGAAAAAAAATGCGAAGCTTCGCAAAAACTTTGAGACGAAAAACGACACACTTTGGGACGGAACGGGATACTTCGGGACACTTTGGGGCGAAACGGGACACTTTCGGTCAGTTTGGGACATACTGGGACGCTTGCGGGACAGTTTGGGACGCGCTGGGACAGCTTGGGACAGAAACAGACAGAATTAGAAAAAATTGCGAAGCTTCGCAAAAAGTTTTTAGGCTGACACAGACCTGCGAACCCCAGACAGGGAGTATACGCCGGAGTCACAGGCACACTGAGGGGCCGCCCATATTGTGCGCTCTAGCTGCAAACTTGAAAGCGAACCGTCTTCCGTCTCATAAGACCGTTAAAACCGTCTCGTAAGACCGTTCACCAGGTGCAGCAAGCGTTTGCGCCCCAAACCCAAAGCAGGTACTTGAGCGTTTGAGCCACAAACCTCGATCAGGCTCAAGGAGTTTGGGGCGCGAACTTAGTGAACGCTGAAACGGTGACGGCAAGGCACTTTGAGTTTGCGCCAGGAACGCGGCTAACGGGCACCCATTGCCAGTACGGTCAACGAAGCGCCCTGGTAATAGTGACCGAGAATTTGACGGTAATCGTAACCTTGTTGCGCTAAAGAAGCAGCACCCCATTGACTCATGCCAAGCCCACCATGCGCCTCGTCTGTGAGCGCTTGAGTCGCGGCGTACTCGGCTAGCAGGACTGTACCAGCGGGCGTGAGCATGACCTGACCACTGGTCTGAGCCACAGCCGCTGCCGTGGTGTTGTACTCCGTCGCAATGCCCCGGTACGCCTGGTAGCGCGTACTGGAGTCCAGGTCATAGAGAGCGTTTGCCGGGTTGACGTGGAACTTCAAGGCGTACGAGCGTGCGGCGACCGCTTGCGCTTTGAGGGCTTCTATACCCCACGACGGGTAGGCTTCGGCACCCACCACACTGGTCAAGTATTGTTCCAGGTTGACCCAATTCACGACCGTTAAGCCACCGGGGAGCGAGACAACCAGCACCGTCCCCCGGTACCATTGCCCACCCACAGCCACTAAGCCGTTACCACTGGGTTGCAGGAAGAAAGCAGACGGCAATTGTGACGTACCCAACTGAATCCCCTGAGCATTGGGCGTTGTCACGAAGTTCTGACCTTGAGGCACGACCCCGATCGCGCGCTGTTGTGTGTCTAAAATCCAGGCAGTCGTAGAACTGGCTAATTGGACAGCCACAGCTTTTTGGGCTAAGGCGACACGTAGCGTTACGGCTGTTGCTGGAGCGACTGGCGGTAAAGCTGTGTCCTGACCAGACGTCACCATGGACCAGGCAGTACGATCGCCGACTTGCAGAGCAGCGGTCAATAACGGTTGGCTGTCTACACTTTCCCATTGACGGTCGATCAGTTCCCGTAGCTCAAAGTGCAGGTGCGGACCAGTAGCAGAGCCTGAACTGCCCACAAAACCGAGCGGTTGACCCGGTTGCACGACCTGACCCACCTGGACAGTGACACCGGCAAGGTGAGCATACAAAGTTTGGACAGTGCGATCGCCTAACTGTGACTGCACTAAAACGCGTAAACCGTAGCCGCCGTCATAGTCAGCAGCAACCACTTGACCCGCAAGCGCGGCTAACACAGGAGTACCGTAGGCAGCACCTAAGTCAACGCCAGCATGAAAGCGGCGACCACCTGTGATCGGGTGCACACGCCAACCAAAACCAGACGTCACAGGTACCACAGACGGTAGGGGGTAATGTAGCGACGACCCTTCTGGATCGAGTGTGGGCGGTAAGTTTAAAGCTTGAGGGAAAGAAGGCGACGGTTGGTAGTTCGAGGACGTACTGACCGTCAGGTAATTGCTGGGGTAGCCATTAGTGGCGGAAACGTTAGTGGCGGAAACTGGCGGAGCCGGTACGCCCTGGTAGCCAATCGTTTCAGCCGGAGGGACAAACGACTGCTGTGGTGCACTGACCCGCTCACTGAGCGTCGGTAAGGTGCGTCGCACTGGAGAAAGTACTGTCGAAACAGCGGTTGTGGGAGCGGTAGGCTGTAACACCGCTGGCTCTATAGGTGGAGTCACTTCCAGTACGTAGCCCGACCCGTGACGTAGCAGCTTTGCGTCTGGTGGCGCTTTAGTCGTCACCGTTGTTGCGTCTGCCATAGGAGCCGCAAAAGGCTCAACAGTCGGTGGTAACGGTGTTTCAGTCTGCTGTGAATTCACAGGTGCCGCTTCCACTGGTGACACAGCACTCGCAGCCGGTGACGTCAGTGGCTCTGAAACAGGCGCTACAGGTGTCGTTGGCACTGAGTCAGCACGTTGCAGCGAAGTGCTAGTAGCAGCCACGGGAGGGGTAGACTGACCTAACTGTAGGGGTGGCAAGGCAGTCAAAGGAACGGCTAAAACCGTTGTCACCTTCTGGTCAAAGACTTGAGTTTGCCCGGTACGCACGAGAGTCTGATCCGGTCTCGGCAAAGCCTGAGCGGACATGATTCCAACTCCCACGCAAGTCGCGAACGTTCCGAGTCCAGCGACCATACCCTTTATAACAACGTGCATAGCAGCTCAATAGAAGGTAGGGCTGAAGTGCCCAACACAGGTTGCCCGGTCTGACTCCCGCTTTAGACTCACCAGAACTACCGAATTTCACAGTCAAAAAGTCGCATGCAGGTGTGATTACGGATCATTAATAGTTTCTGGCAGGAACTCGAAACCTACCTTGAGGCAGAGGACAAAGCACTCAAACACTTACCTAAAAGGGGCAGAGTTTTTGCAAGGAATTGAAAAGTGGCACAAACCTGGGAACACTGAAAACAAGTAAGTGGTGCATCGTCTAAAAACTCTTAGACCACAAAGGCGCACGCAGCCAATCCCAAACCTCTAGGATTTTCAGACTGAACATTATGGCCAGACCGTCCCGGTGGAGACTTGCTCCAGTTGATCGCATTCGTGTCCCAACAGTTCTAGCCTCTCAGTTGGAAGACTTAGCCGTTGCGATCGACAAAAACAAACCTGAAATTGCCCAAGAAATTCTGGACGCTGTCGTGCAAAAGTATTGCGAGTGTCCAGCAACAGCACCACAGGAAAGCACCTTTACGATTCCGGCACCTATCGTACCGGAACGACAACCAGATCCGTATGCGCTGCGCTTAGAGGACGACGAGCCGATTCCTGACACCGTCTTGTCAGCCGCTTTTCAACCAGAAACACCTGTCTCTGACACCGAAACTGAGCGTCAGTTGCTTGAACACGCTTTGGCTCAAAACAGTAACGCGTCTTTACCAGACACAGCACTCACAGAACCAGAAACCCTCACCGCTACAGCAGCGATCGCTGACAACAGCACGGCAACAACTGACGGTGTGACTGGTGACGTCACGACCCTTAAGGCTTTGCTGACTGAGTTAGAAACGGTTGAACCTCCTGTAGCAATTGCAGTTGCAGACGAGAGTATTGAACCAAAAACACCCGCCGTTAACCTGGACGTCATTGCCGACACCTTGCAACTGGTGGCAGCGTTCAGCCATGCTGTCTCCTTGGACTCGGTTGGCACGCTACCGGAAAATACTTTAGCCACAGCAAGAGTGGTGACAGCAACAGCAGCAGTAGGAGCAGACGTCACAGTCGCGGACGCTTTACCAACGCCTGAAGCCGCAGTTGAGGCACCTGAAACCACAATCAGTGAAGCCGTTGAAACCGTCACAGAGACGCCTGAGGCTGGACCAGTCGCTTCACAAATTGACAGTGCAACGACAGCTGAAACAGTCCTCCAAGTTGAGCCAATCACAGTAGCAAGTGCCGTAACGCGTAACGACAATGAGACGGTAGCCACAGCACCAACCGCAACTCAATTAGCGGACGCTGAAGGTTTCAGCCAGGAATCCGCAAGCCCTACTTTAGACGTGACTGACGTGCCAGTAGCACCCGTGACCTTAACAACAAATGTAGAGAGTGTAGAGCCGCTAGCAGCTGACTCAATGAGTTCTGGGCGCAAATTGAGCACACCCACAGAAGTGTTTCCGCCAGTATTTGAACCAGGGCAAAATGTAGAGTTAGCAATTGTAGACCAAGACACAACGGTTGAGAGTGCTGGTCACGCCTTTGTAGAGTCTGAGCCGAGTTTCCGCCACTCATTGGTAGAGCCCCAAAATAAGCGCCCAGAAATCACAAACGGAGCCGTTAGTACTCCAGGAACCGACTTAGAGTTACCAGCTACGTCAGACTCGACAGTCAATGTTCAGGCACCTTTGAGTTTCCGCCAGGAGTCCAAAGAAGCCAGTATTGAGTTAGGGGCGGAAACCAGAACGGCTGACAAAATTGTTACTGAGCACTCTACGAACGGGTCAGTAGAGCAAGTCTTAAAAATGCCTGCAAGCTTTGAGCAGTCAGCAGACTTAATTAGTGGCGCTAATACTTTGGGAGTTTTGGGCGCTAATCAAACGACAGTGACAGAGTCGTTACCTGAAAGACTGTTTGCCGAACCCATTGTAGAGACTACTAATTTGGCAGTAGAGAAAGTGGCTGTAACGCCAAAGACTCCGTTACCAGAGCCACAACCACCCGTCGATAAGGTGCAAGAGCTAGCGACCTTTGCTGAACTGTTGTTTAACACGTGGCAACGGTTGACCCTGGCAAAGCGTGGCGAGTTGGTGTTGTGCTGGGGGCTGCAAGTGAGCTTTGACTACCTTTTCCGTGAAGGTTTTACGCACATGACCGCGTACCGCTTTTTCGTGCTGTTAGAGGCGCTGTTGCAGTCAGAAACTGACTACGCGTATGGGTGTTTGCAAGTGTTGCACAAAGGCCCTATGGAACCTGTGACGCTCAATGGGCAGCTTTTCAATCGACTGACATTTTATGCACCAGGGACACCGAAACACGAACAGAACCAGGCTGCTTTAAAGCAAGCACAAAGAGTAGTCGCGCTACAGCCAACCGAAGGTAGTGAGCAAGAATTAGAGCGGATTCGCAAAGAGCGTAACGATCACTTAGAAGCTGTGACCCAAACCAAAGTGAACCAGAACAGACGGCAAAATCAAACACAGAAATTAGGTGGTATGTTCGGTGCGCTCACACAATTGAAACAGCGATTACTCAGTTAAACGCTGACCCTTTAAAGACTGAAAAGAAGGCCACAAAAAAGGGAGGCTGCTCACAGAGACCTCCCTTTACGTTCGTTTGAGCTGAGTTAAAACCGTCAGTCCAACAGGCTTAACTGGCCTTGCGTTTCTGCTTCAACTGCACGATCGCTGCTTCGGCTTGAGTCAGGGAAGGGGCAAACGTCTTGGTGTAGAAGTCCACCAGAAAGGTCTGCCAGTTCAATTTACCCGACGCAATTTGGTCTAACTGCGACTCCATTTCAGCGGTGAATTTGGGTCGCACCAGGTTAGGAATGACGGTGTCCAGGAACGCCATGAGTTCCATACCCATAGGGGTCACAACCAGTTTCCCTTTCTCGACCTCAACGTACTTACGGTCTTTGAGTGTCTTAATGGTGCTAGCGTAAGTGGAAGGTCGACCAATGCCCTTCTTCTCCATTTCCTGGATCAGGCGTGGCTCGGAGAAGCGTCCCGGTGGTGAGGTGCGTTTTTTGTCCGCCTGGAGTTTCGCGCCAGTCATGACCTGACCTTCAATGAGTGCAGGCAGCACTGAATCACTGCTCAGGTTGTTCCAGTATTGGGTGTAACCAGGGAAGGTCAAAATTTGTCCCCGCGCTTCCCAGTGCGTGGTGCCAGCCTGTAAAAGCACTTTCGTTTTGTCGACCTGTGCCGGAGCCGTTTGCGTTGCGAGCGTCCGCCGCCAAATGAGGTCATAGAGTTTGAGTGCTTCCGCTTTGCCGTTACCTTTGAGCTTCTGGAACGGTGCGTCAGCTAGACCCTGTGACTTTTCAGGTGTCATAGCCGGGTCAGTTGGACGGACCGCTTCATGGGCTTCCTGAGCACCGTCTTTGCTCTTATGCTTCGCTGTTTTCTCAGGGACGTTCTTGGGGTCAGTCTTTTGCAGGAACGCCAGGGCAGCTGCACAGAACGATTCCGCCAGGTTCACGGAGTCCGTGCGCATGTAGGTGATCAGACCTTGCTCGTAAAGTACCTGAGCTAGTTCCATTGTCCGTTCTGGAGCCAGTTTCAGTAAGGCACCGGCTGCCTGCTGCAAGGACGACGTGGTGTACGGAGCAGGCGCGTTTAGTGTCGCCTTTTGACACTCCAGCTTGATCACCTTATGGGGGTGGGACTGGGCTTCCTGCACAATTTGGGCGGCAACCTTCTGATCCGTAATCCGGTCAGACTCAACTTCCTTGGTCTCTTGCTCTTCGGAAACTGTACCCGCAGCAGCGTCGTCAGTCGTAGACTTGGACGCACGGTACAGCGCTTTGAAGCCTTCCGGGTAAGCTGCTGAGAGCGTAAAGTAGTCCTCGGGTTTGAAGGCCCGAATCCGTAGTTCGAGGGAGACGAGTAACCACAGTGCGGAGGACTGCACACGGCCCATTGACTTGGCACCGATCTCCAACGGCCACACAATGCGCTTGGTGCCAGAGTAGCCCACCATTTTATCCAGGTGTGCCCGTCCCAGAGCCGCACCGACTAAGTCGAAGTCTAGTTTACGTGGGTTCGCCAACGCCTTTTGGATCGCGTCCTTCGTAATTTCGTGGTAGACCACACGGTCAGGGTTCTTGAGCTTCAATTCCTCCATGAGGTGCCAGGCAATCGACTCGCCTTCCCGGTCACCGTCCGTAGCCAGAATCACCTTACGGCCTTTCATTTCTTTCCGAATCGCGGTCAGGTTCTTCTTCTTGTCAGTGGAGACTTCCCACTGCGACACAATTTTAGTACCGTCAATGTCAAACCCACGATCGTCTTCACACGCGTTCGCCAACTCGCGAATGTGCCCCAGACTGGCTTTCACGACGGCGTCAATACCGAGGTCTTTACAGAACTTCGTAATCTTCTCGCGCTTACCGGGCGACTCAATAATGAGCAGCAGCTTGTCCATAAATTGTTAAAGGTTGAGTCGTGCCAATGTTGCGCTTACCAACGTGGCGGCATTGACCGCTGTACAGCCTTAGAGTGCCCAAACAGAGAGGCGCGATCAAGTGTTTGGTGAAGAATGGAGGCGCTTTTCAGAAAGATCCTTACGGCTAAGCAAAACAGCCACTAAAAATGCAACAGAGCTTTTTTCCAGCGGCTTTCATGCCGTTTGGCGATGAGCAGTCACTAAGTGACAAAGACGCTTTGCTGTTTTGTGCCATTAACGGCTCCCCTTTTAGCACCTCTATCGGCAGGAACTGCAAATGCGTTCACTACCTCCTGACCATTACTGTAGGAAGCAAGCAAAGGGTTGGCGTTGGATAAAGAATGGCATGCCACCAAAACTAAATTGGTTTTGAGCCATCACGCAGGGTTCGGCAGCGCGTTCACCTTTGAAGTTGCACGCTTTCCTAGGGCAAAACTACCCAGCGCCCTTAATTGGTGCTGCATTCATTCTGTCAAGGAGGAATTGATGCGATTACACAACGCATTCGGACTCGTAACGATGTTCTTACTGGCTGGCGAAATGTCGATCGCGTATCCCGATCGTGTTCAAGCAGGACACCAAATTGGGTTCAAACCTTCTGTACATCGTATTCACAGCTATCAGCCACCCAGAACTGGGGTGCCGGGTCGAAGAGAAGGAGCCGGCACTCGCTAGCCAAGCGTGGCTTAGAACGGTTGATAGCGCAACGAGAAAGAAAACCCTTGATCCTGCAAAGAGTCACCCTGGTTGACAACATCAACTAATGGAATACCATAATCAAGGCGCAGTGATAAAGCCGTGCTAATTTGCCAGCGCACACCTAAACCAATACTTGCGATCGTTTGTGGATCGGGATTCGCCCTCTGATTATTCCACCCACTGCCGACGGCGAAAAAAGGAGTGATCTGCAGGATCTGAGGGTTGTAGGTGAGTGGAAACCGGAGCTCAAGCGAACCGAGAATGCCATTATCGCTCACCAGTTGATTTTCGCGGTAGCCTCTCACTGTGTTGATGCCACCGAGGCTGAACTGCTCCAGAGGCAACAACGAGTCGGGCGTCAGTTGAGCTGCAAGTTGAGCCACCAGTAGGAGCCTTGGTGACAACTGCTGCACCCATTGAAACTGTCCTAACCAGGCAAAGAAGCGGGCATCGGTGCCGGTATCGTTGATGGTTGCATCAAACGCATTGATGCCAAGGCTGAACTGCGATCGCGCCGCAAGCACTTGCCTTGCACCACGCTGGACCCAATCTTGCGAAAACCGCAGCACGGTTACTTTTGATTCACCTTCATTAGGCCCTTCTGAAAACGAAAAGGGAATGTCATCTAAGAGAAAGGTTTGACTGCGTCGCAGGTCAAGCGATAAGCCCAACGCAAATTCACTTTGAGGCGATCGCACCAGCGGTTGACGGAAGCCAATGGAGAACGTTTTTGACTCGCTACGGATGCCTAGGTCCTCAAAAGGCGCTTCGATAATTTGGCTATTGTTATTGTTGAAGCGTAGGTTGAAGGTCCCATTACGAGGATTAAAGGGGATGGTGTAGCTTAGATCATAGAGATTCAGTCCATCAGTTTTGCCGTAGGTAACGCTGAAACGATCGCCAAAACCCAACAGGTTGTCATGTTCCACAAAGATGCTGCCCTGGATGGAACCAATGCTCGGTGATTGGCTGTTGTCGATCGCAATGCCAGCGTGGAAAGCTGGTGCTTCTTGCAGATTGATTTGCAGGATATTACGACCGGGCGCGTTGCCTGCGGTCAGTTGAGCGTTTACTTGGGCAATGACTGGATCAAGTTGAAGGAGTTGCAAGGCTTCTTCCAAGCGCCGCTGATTGAGTGGCGTTTGCGTGGCTCGTTCTAACCGCTGACGCACATAGGCATCCCTTAAATGCCTTAAGCCGCTAATCTCAATCCGCTCTAGCTCACCCTCTACTACCTGAATGCGAACAATGCCCTGCTTGAATGACTGATTATTGGGTAGAAACGCACCGGAGGTCACGTAGCCGTTTTCGACATAAAGTTGGGTAATCTTAGAACGAATCTCTAGCAGGGTTTCAAAGGTCGCTTTGCAGTTTGGCTCTTTACCTTGCTCATAGCCTGCGATGATGCCTTTAATCTCAATCTGAAGCACGGTACTGCCCAGAACCTCAACCTTTTTAATACAAAAGGTGGCGCTGGAAGATGGCGGTACCTCTAGTGGCAAGGGATTACCAGGAGGGATGTCTAAACTGGGGGGAGGGGCTGACGTTGGTGGACGGGTCGTCGGTAGCGGCTGAGGTGTTTCTGCTGGTTTCGGTTGCACTTGGTCGATCGGGTTGTTGCTGGGTGCGGGAATGGTGGTACCCGGAGGCGGTGTGGATTGTGCCGAGACACTAAGAGCGATGCCAGCGCAAAAGGTCACGCTAGAGCTTGCAATGGCAGACCATTTGAGTATGAAAGACAACGCTGAAGAGGCTCCTATCGTCCATGATTTCGCGTATGCTGTAGCCGGGACAATTATACTCTCAACAGACTAAAGGTCAGCAAAAGACTTGCTGACCTGAGAGCGGAATGGGAAGTGGCTTGTTGATTCAGCGCTTTTGCCAATACTAAAAAGAAATTTCAAACAGTCTGACTTGTGCAGGGGACATATCAAGTTTGAATGAACGTACTCGAGTAGAATTAACGCTCTCACTGATGCGGCCGAGTTGGTCAAGATCAACTTCAATACCATAAACACATCCTGCTAGTTCGCCCGTGTAGCACGGTCGTCTCGTATCGGAGGCAGGGATTTCGACGATTCCAAGATCCTTTGCACTTCCCAAAGTTCCCCGCTTTATCAACATTTCCTGTAAGGATGGAATAGGGGTGAAACGAACCGAATCGTCGCTTGCATAGGCTTTATTTGCGGTACAAAAAACAGTTACTACTGCTGTGACGATCGCCGCCTCTGCAACTAAGAAGGCAAATTTCGTCAGACGACGCAAGAAGACGTGGGATTGGGAGGGTTGTTTGTGGCTCATGGCTTTTGACCTTTTGTAGTGTGATCTGAATGCAGAAAATTTGGACTTAAACCCACAGAAACTTCCAGTTTGCTTAGCTTGCTTTTATTGACTTAAATCGACTGAAGCTGCTAGCTGAATTGATTTGCCTGGATTCGTTAACTGTGTGCTTGATGACCACAATAAGGAAAACAATTAAGGCATACACCTACCTTTCAAGACAGCCCGATCGCACTGCCTTGACAACCCAAAGGCACCGATGCGCCTTAACAGTTGCAGAAAATGACATAGTCATTGTGATAGGCAGATAGCAAAAAAGGATGCATCATTGCATCCTTTTGTTTTCAAAAGATTGTTGCTAGCGATCGCGAACTAAGGGCATTCTCGGCTCACCACCAACTCACCATTTGCCAGGTTGTAAACGCCTTGTGGCTCGACGATCGGATCGCCAAGCTTCCAGGGACGATCGGGAGAGTTTTGAGTGGTGGGTGCTAAGGTTTGAGTGAAGGTATTCCCGTCTGGTGCCTGTGCGCTTGTCTCTGGCACCGATCGCACCTCCCCAGTGGGAAACGGCGAAACTGGAGCGTCACCGGGACGTTGGGGTAACCCACCAGAGCCTGTAATCTTGAAACTACCACTTTGCTGCTCTCTGCGAACAATGCAGCTATTGGCAACCAGTTGAGTGGTGTCGGTGAAAGTTTGAGGAAATTCAGTCAAACTGTTTTGCAGAAAGCTGACATCGGGCAGGGTGATAATACCTGATACTGTGCCACTCGCGTTAATATCAACGCGATTATTACCATCTAACGTAACAGGGTCAGTGCCAGGCGGCGCAGGGCGATAGTTTTGCCCAAAGAAGGCACGGGTGTTGAGCGTAATATTGCCGCCTTGACCATCACGGGCAAAAGCCAGGATATCACTGTCATTCAGAGCAATGATGGAATCAGCCGACAAGGTAATATTACCGCCATTACTTGCACCACTGAAGACGCTGCTGGCAATATCGCTATTGCCCCGTAAAATAATCGTTCCAGCCGTAATGTCAATGCTGCCGCCAGCAGACCGCTCAGAACGAGACAAAATACTGCCACTGTTTGCCCTCAACGTCTCGCGGACATGAATCACAATATTGCCTGCATTGCCTGATCCACGGCTGAAGGCAACCAGTCTTGCATCATCAGCCAGGAATAAATTCCCAGTATTGATTGTTAGGGTGTTGCCACTGCCTGTCGCTTGTGGTGTTACACCACTGGAAATAGCGCTACTAAGTCCATCTCCATCTTTACCACTGAGGGAAATGCTGTCTCTGGCTGTGATCCAAATCGAGCCTGCATTGCCTGCCCCATTTGTGAAGGCACTGATAAATGCACCATCTTGCAATTGAAGAGATTGGGTGGTAATGGTCAACGCACCAGCATTCCCAGATGCTCCCAGGCTAAAACTGGAGATGGCACTGCCTACGCCACTACTATCGGTACCACTCAGCGAGATGCGATCTCTAGCAGTAATCTGCACCTCCCCAGCATTGCCGCTTCCTTGCGTGGTCGCATCCAAACTTGTTCCATCGCGTAGAAACAGAGATCCGGTGATGATTTCGAGATTACCGCCATTGCCCTTAGATGCAGTAGATGCAGAAGCACCACTGACAAGATTAATGGATTGACCGTTGCCAAACTGCCCATTCTGTCGCTCTCCGGCAAAGGTTGTGTCCTCCTGGACAACAAGTCGGATATTGCCTGCATTGCCTGAACCAAGCGTATCAGTACTGAGTAAAGCACCATTTGTCACTGAGAGCGAGCGCGCCGTGATTTCAATATTACCCCCGTCGCCTGAAGAGCCAATGCCGACCAAACTGTTTGCTTCAGAGCGGTTGAAGGAGAAAATGCCCTCTGTGTAAGATGAGGGATTACTGCTCGTACCATCAAAGCGAACTGTATCTCTGGCTTGAATCCGAATATTGCCCGCATTGCCAGCACCATAGCTTCCAGCGGTTAATGCCGCACCGTTGGTAACGGAAAGTGAACCGGTCGAAATCTCAATGTTGCCGCCATTGCCACTGCCAAAAACACTAATATTTGCACCCGACTGAAAAGATTGAGGTCTGCTATTAAATTGAGAAGCAATAGTGCCATCGAACTGGACTGTATCTCTGGCAGTAATCCGAATTGACCCACTATCGCCTGTTCCTGAGATCGTATAAGCACTCAGTTCTGCACCATCGCGCACAAATAGAGAACCAGTGGTGATGTCAATGTTGCCACCTTGACCACCTGTACTCGTTGAAACATTTGCACCGCTAACGATGGTTCTGAATTCACCATCAGCGAATGTCCCATTTTGTCGCCCACCAGCAAAAGTCACATCCTCCTGAGCAACAATCCGGATATTGCCTGCATTCCCTGTGCCGAGAGTTCCCGCACTCAAATTAGCACCATTGGTCACAGACAGGGATCGTGTCGTAATTTCAATCGTCCCGCCGTTTCCTCTCGCTCCTCTCAAAACAGAACTGCTTGCCACGGAAGGGGAAAATATCGCATCTCCATTTTCCGCGAAAGAAAGCGTCTTCGCTGTTCCGTCAAACTGAACAGTGTCTGCCTGAATACGAAGATTCCCGGCGTTACCCTCAGCCCGTGTGAAAGTACCCAAGCGACTACCATTGGTAACCTGCACTGAGCCAGCAACAATGATGATCTCTCCACTGTCACCCGAACCACTGGTTACTGCATCCAAGAAGGCGCTATTGGTGACGAGTAACGATCTAGCAGTAATGTCAATTTTTCCACCCCTGCCGCGCCCTGTGGTGAAGCTACCTGCTGTACTGTCATCAAAACGGACTGTACCTGTAGCGCGAATCTGGATGTTGCCTGCATCGCTATTACTGAGTGAAGCGGAAAACAGGTTTGAACCACTCGCAACGGAGAGCGATCGCACAGTTAGCTCAATGTTGCCAGCAGTACCCGTGGCATCTCGAGGAGTACCAGTACCAATACTAGAAACGTCACTAAGCTCCAGGTTAGTAGCCTTAATCCTGACATTGCCGCTCTTGCCCGTGGCGTTATTAAGAATGAAATTATTGATCAAACTATTGCCATTGAGAGACACTGTATCTGTGGCATCGATCGTGATATCCCCTGCTTGAGTAGTTGGGTTCCCTTGTCCTACAAGAATGCCTGCATTCAGATTGCTTCTTCCGGCGAGACTGACATTACGGGCATAGATCGCAATATCGCCACCTCCAACACCGTTCACAATAAAACCAGCTTGATTATTCAGGGAGACATCCGCACGAGCAGTATCAGTGGGGAACTGAAGCTGCAACGTATTCCCATTCATATCCAACGCCACTTCGCCCGGTGCTGCCAGCCCACCAACTTCAATCCGACCACCTGATGCACCCACAAAAAACCGATCGATAGAAACATCTCCACCCAGTAACAATAAGCTGCGACCATTGGGTACTTCCAAAACATCTGCTCCAGAAGCGCCTCGGCTCTCAATCCGTGCAGTAGGGTTGATGCGATTGAACAGAAAGGCAGATGGATCGGTCGTTAATAGAGGTGAAGGTGTGTTATTGACATCACTGCTGAAAACACCCCGATCGCCAAATTGAATCGCATTTGCAGTCGTTGCTACAAACGAACCACCCACATTTAACCGGGCACCTTGCCCAAAAATGATGCCGTTGGGATTCATCAAAAAGAGATTGGCATTAGTGGTCAGAAAGGTGCCGTCTGCTAACTGCTGAAGGGTACCCAAAGTGCCTAAAATTTGCGACGGATTAGTGCCAGTGACTCGCGCCAGAATATTCAGGACATTGGCATCTGGGACAATAAAGTATGCGCCTCGATTTTGACCGATATTGAATTCTTGAAAGCTGTGGAACAAGTTCGCGCTATTTGCGGGGCGTGCCCCATTTTTGATCAGATCGATTTGGGCGTTGAACGATTCAACCGTAGTGCCAAGGGATGGATCGGCAACAAGTTGAGCCTTGGCAGTATGAGGCAGTAGCCCGATCGCACCAGCACTGCCCAGCAGACTCGTTAGCCCTAACCATAAAGAAAGACGAAGGCAACGGTTCATCGTCATTGGTTTTGCTTCCTTTCCAGAACGATTGCTCACACTCAACCCCAACAGAAATTAGCTACCAGGATACGCGAAAATCTTAAAGAAAAGAAATTGGCAGACAAGAATTCACGATCGATGGCGATGCATTGCACCTTTCTACAGTCATGATTGCAGGCACGAGTCATACGACTGGCAGAGAGAGTGACTGTTTGAGCGGCTCGTTTCCAATATTGTGTAAACAAGCAAGAAAAGAAACACCTGAAGGGTGATGGAACAAAAGCAGAAATGTTCTTTAAGCCTTTCTTAAGCACTGGTGTGATGACCGATTGATGGCTCCAGGACAACGTTAACGCGGTTCACGTTGGAGTGTTTTTACTTGCTTTTGTCCCATTGCCAACCATTTAACTGTAAGGAACTAACATCATGGCACGTCCCCTTTCTCACAGATTTGCTCGGTTTGCAGCGTCTAGTTTGTTGGCAGTCCAAGCCGCAGTTGCTATGACCGTTGCCACCGAAATTGCGATGACTACACCCGGTATCACAACTGCTCGTCAGGCAACAGCCAGCACTCCAAGCGGTGATGCCAGAACGATTTTTGAAAAAGCTAGCCCTGCGGTCGTTTTGATTGAGACTAGAGATGGTTCTGGTAGTGGTTCTATCATTTCGTCTGACGGCTTAATCTTGACGAATGCTCATGTTGTTGAAGGCTCTCAAACTGTCCGAGTTACGCTCAAAGATGGTCGCAAGCTTAACGGACAGGTCGTTTCACTTGGGAAATCGGGTTGTTTGGATCTGGCTTTAGTGAAGCTTCAGGCTTCAGGTAAATTCCCCACCATTCAGTTTGCGCCTGCAAAGTCTCTTCAGGTGGGTGAAGCCGTGTTTGCGATCGGCAATCCCCTTGAAACGACGTTTACCTTTACTCCAGGAATCGTCAGTAATGTGGGAGGAAAGTGGATTTTGACCAATGCCGTACTCAATCCTGGCAACTCTGGAGGTCCTCTACTTGATGCTCAAGGACGACTGCTGGGGGTGAATACAGCTAAATATCAAGGTGATGGTCTATATCTAGCAGTTGCACCCGCAGAGACGCAGGCATTTGTGCAAGCGTTTCAACAGGGGCTTTCTCCAGCGATCGGGCAATACTTGATTCCAGTGAGCCAAGCAGCAGGCAAGCCTTTAGCACAAACGCTCATCCTGAACAGCGCTCAACCAGGTCGGTTACAGCGAGGCGGCAGCTTATTCTGTGAGGATGGCAGCCCTGCCAATCTTTATACGTTTGAAGGCGAGGCTGATCAAGCGATCATGATTGAGATGGTGAGCGCAGAAATGGGATCATACCTAATACTGCTGGGTCCAAACGGTGAATTGATTGCGCGTGACCTGGGTAAGGAGCGCAATCAAAGTGCTCAGGTGCTGGCGAAGCTACCTCAACGCGGTCTCTATACATTGATTGCTAACCCAGCGAAGCCCGACCAGCTTGGAAGTTATCGTTTAGAGACTTCAAGTCCGCTATTGATGGAGGAATCTGGCATTACTCTCACTGATTCAGTCGATGATAAAGGTTCTCACTACCGTAGCTATACGTTCTCCGCTAAAGCAGGGCAAGCGATTGAAATTGCGCTACATCAGTTTGAGTTTGATCCCTATCTGACGTTGTTTGACCCCAGCGGCAACGTCGTGAATGAAGGCAAAACCAAACGTCAGGGAAGGCTGGAGGCGAAATTGTCCAAAGATGGCGTTTATACGCTAAGAGTGAGTACATCAAAGCCCCGCGATCGCGGTCGTTTTGTCATCTCAGTTCATGCTCAATCAACCAAGACTCAGGGCGATCGCGTTTCACAAAATCGGTAGGTTTTAGTGGTTTCATTCACTCCTCACTCTCAAACCTGGGAGTGAGGCTTTTGTTTAAGGGTTGGAGCATTCTCGGCTCATCGCCAACTCACCGTTTGCCAGTTTGTAAACGCCCTGCGGCTCCACGATCGGATCGCCAATTTTCCAGGGACGATCGGGAGAGTTTTGAGTGATGGGTTGTGAGTTTTGGGTTAAGGTGTTCTCATCTGCTCCCTGGACCCTCTCCTCCGTCCTCTCTCCCCTCTCTTCTGACACCGATCGCACATCCCCAGTCGGAAACGGCGAAACCGGAGCATCACCGGGACGTTGAGGTAACCCACCAGAACCTGTAATCTTGAAACTACCATTTGGCTGCCCTCTGCGAACAATGCAGCTATTGGCAAGCAATTGAGCCGTGTCAGTTAAACTCGTCGGTAATTGAGTCAAGCTGTTTTGCAAGAAGGTAATGTCTGGAACGCCACTGACAGTACCACTGACAGTACCACTCGCATTGACATCAACAAGACCATTTCCGTCTAGTGCTCTTAGGGTCGCAAGGTCAGTTGTTGGCGGAGTTGTACGGTAAAGTGGGGCACTAAGAAACGCGCGAGTGTTAAAACTAATGTTGCCTCCTTTGCCACTAGGAGCAAAAGCTAGAATGTCGCTATCTTCAAGGGCAACAATGGCCCTGGCAGTTAAGGCAATATTGCCGCCGTTCCCTCCTACACTGAAAGTTGTAATATCGCTGTTTTCCCGCAGAAAGATGTTTCTAGCAGTAATACTAATGCTGCCGCCCCCAAATTGAGCAGCGTTAGCAGCAATTTGACTATCATTTGCGCGATAATCTCCTTTCGCTTGAATGGTAATATCGCCTGCGTTACCCCTGCCCTCACCTTTAGTAGAAATTTGCGCTTGGCGAGTCAAACTCAAATCGATTGCATTGAGAAAAATATTGCCACCATTGCCCACAGCACCAAGCTCAACATTACTAAATACTCCAGTATCAGCTTTACCAACACCATCCAAATTAACAGCCCCGGTTGCATTAATTGTTATATTGCCTGCATTACCGATTCCAAGCGTTCTAGTCTGAATCCGACCATTATTAGCAATATCAAGTGTATTGACCTGTATATCAATATCACCGCCGTTGCCTACTGTAGGGTTAAAGTTCCCATTGCCATCAAATTCGCCCTCGACAACAATTGCTGATATGGATGCTCCGTCTCGAACACTGAGGCGACCCGCATTAATCGTTAATTTCCCAGCATTTCCCAGTCCATTTGCCTCTGTTGTTAGAGCACTAGCTCTTCCTAACGAACCATTACGACGCATTCTTCTTCCGGTTAGCTCAATGTAATCAGAAGCATTGACGGTCAAATTTCCTCCATCTCCTCCTAAACTACCGCTACCTGAAGCTCCAGAAGAAATCGCTCCACCGTTTTTAATTGTTAGTCGCTTTGTCGTTACAGTTAAATCACCTGCATAGCTAGGACTAGAAGTTTCAGTAAATATACCACTTCGATTAATCATTCCTTTGTCAGCATCTATCTCGATTGAGTCATCAACCTTCACAATCACGTTACCGCCCCGTCCAAAGTTTCCTGGTACATTCTCTCTACCTGACCCGCCTGAGACTTGCCCGCCACTACGAAGAACTAGATTGTCAGCTTGAATAAAAATATTACCTCCTCGTCCTGGTCCAAAGGTGCTTGAAACGATAGAGCCATCTTCATCCAAGACTATCAACCCTGTAGAAATATCAATATCACCACTGTCCCCTTGTGTGCCAGATCTGGCAGAGCTAAAAATAGCACTTGGAAATTGACCGCTGGGATCTCTGCCTGAAATAGTTAGGCTATAGTTAGCGTGAATCTTCACATTACCTGCTCGTCCACGCCCACCCAGCAAGTTATTGTTTGGGTCAGCATCTCGAAGCAAGGATTGAATTTGGCTACCATCCTGCAAAACTATTGAATTTGCAGTAATGTCAATGCTGCCTGCATTGCCGACTCCGCCAGCTTCTACATTACTCAAAATGAATGAACTATTCTCTAATAAAATTGACCCTCTGGCTTGCACAACCACTTTTCCAGCATTGCCTTGTCCCGATGTACTAGAGTCTATTGCAGCACCGTTGACAATATTCAAAGTCCCAGTTTCAACCCGGATATCACCACCACTACGGGGATCTGTGAAATTAAAATTCTGCACCTGTGTCACTTTGCTGCTTACTCCACCCCGAACGCCATTTGCAGAAACCCCCTCAAAACTCACTCGATTTCCCGCCTGAATTAGAATGCTGCCTGCATCACCCTGACCTTGAGTGCTTGTTGAAACAAGAGAACCATTTTGTGTGGAAAAACTGTCGCGGGCGATGATGCTAATATTTCCAGATCTACCCGTAGCCACAAGACTGTTAGTGAAGAGATTTGCTCCATCGGACAACGAAATAGATCTTGCCTCAAGTTTGATATCACCACCGTTGCCAGCACCCAATGTAACGCTGGTTAGTATTCCACCACCACTACCACTTGCATTTCTGCCTGAAAAAGAAATGGTGTCCTTCGCTTGAATGGTGACATTGCCTGCATCTCCCTGACCCAAGCTAACGCTGCTTGCCTGAGAACCGTTGATGACATTGACTGTTTTTCCAATAATGTTGATATTGCCACCATTACCAGTACTCAAGACAGCACTACCGATTACACTGGCATCGGCAACCGTTACTACACCCGTGGCATTGATATTAATATCTCCAGCTTTACTTCCAACATCTCCTAGATTCAGAGCTATGCCTGTAGTAACACTACTTCCGCTGAGAATGTTAACATCCTGAGCATTGATCGCAATACCCTTTCCACTACTACCAAGTGTACTCACTTTGGAAGCATTGGTCAGTGAGACATCTGCAAATGCAACTCCGGTAGGAAACCCTAACTGTAGGTTTTGGTCGTTGATCGCTAGGTCTACACTGCCAACTCCTCTTAGTCCTCCTAACTCTACGCGCCCACCAGGAGCGTTCAATTGCCCACCTTCAAGGTTGACATTGCCGCCGAGCAGCAGCAAACTTTGACCATTTGGTACTTGCAAACCTGTGCTCGTATTTCCAAACACAGTATTTGTTGCCTGCGATCGCACTACAATTTCTGGCAGATTTTGACTGGCGATCGCATTAAACAAATACGCTGATGGACTGACGGTTAACAAATTACTCAATGCAGGTTGTGATGCACTAAATAATCCTGCATCGCCTAACTGCACTGCATTAGCTGTTGTTGCAAAAAATGATCCGCCGATATCTAAACTGGCATTTTCTCCAAACACAATGCCATTTGGATTCATCAAAAATAGATTGACTCCGGGTACTCGTACCGATCCATCGATCGGTCGAAACGTCCCCAAGGTGCCCAAAATCTCCGATCGACTTCCACCTGTCACCCGCGTGAGTACATTCCGCACCACATCGTTCTGAATGGCAAAATATGCCCCACGCCCCCCACTCACGTTGAACTGGCTAAAACTGTGAAAGAGATTTTGCCCTCGCTGAGCCCCACCTGCAATCGCTTCAACTGGAAACCCATTGTAGTTTGGCACCACCAGCGACGATTCTGCCCCTAACGTTGCATCGGGCACGATGTTGCTTGGAGCCGTTTGAGCGAAAGTGGTTGACGGCAACACGATCGCCCCACTCATTCCCAACCCAGCCACAACACCAAGCCAGCACTGAGTCACGCGGGAAGACTGCTTTTTCATAGTGGGAGGGGGTAGAAATTAGGTTTGAGCAGTTTTTCTTTGTACGCTCAAATTTCCAATACTTTATCACGGGCGCGATTAAGTGCCAAGCAAAATTGCTGGAAACTCTCACACCGCATGGTTTTGCGTCTACCAGCGAGGGACGATCGCCTGGAGCTTGCAGGTTTCGGCAAGGTCATTGTCAGAGTGGAGTCAAGAGGTTGGCAGGGACGGTATATGTGTCCAGAGAAAATTCCTCGTATCGTGTGAACAAGCAAACAAACGCAGAGGGCTGACGCGCATCATCTGGTGCCATTCACACCAGTAGCGATCGCGCTTTCACCTCTCGCTCTGTTCAGATTTTCCCCAGCTTGATTTCTGACGCTCAACGTTCTTTGCCGTGAGCGATCGAACGTCGTGCCATGTTGCAGCCTTACCCGCTGAAGCGTGGGAGCTTTGTTTGCCCAATGGCACTACCCAGTGGCAAAGCCTTTTTAGCAGGCGATCAATGTCCGCAAGCAGTGCATCACCTACGGCACATAGCCATTTAACCTCATCGTTCTCTACCAACTAGGAACCCCATATGTTCTCTAAGCCCCAACAAGCAAACGATCTCAGTCTCTCCAGTCCCAACGGAGCGGCAGGTTTACAAGCCACTGTCTTAGCCGCAGCAACTGCATCGGCACTGACTGATCCACTGCAAAGCACCAACAGTTGGACGCAAGCAAGTACAAGCGATGTTGCTACTGCCAGCACCTCTGGTAATACCCCCGCGTCATTCTCAGATATTAGTACGCTGCAAGGCAGAAGCGGTTTCAGCGGTTTTGTAGGCAACACCAACCCACAAGCAACTTACCGTTTTCAACTAAGTGCTACCAGTAGCCTTAGTCTCACATTGGATGGTTTAAGTGCGGATGCCGATTTGTATCTGGTTCGCGATTTCAACAACAACGGTGTGGTTGACTCTGGCGAAGCCATTGCTAGTTCTGCTGCACTCGGCACTGCAACGGAAACGATTAATCGAGCAGGACTCGCTGCCGGAAACTATCTAGCCGTCGTCACTCAATACAGTGGCAACACCAACTACGCCTTAACGCTCACTGCTGATGCGGCAGGTAATACGCTTGCAGATGCGCGTAATCTGGGTGTCCTCAGTGGTAGTGGTGCCGTTAGAGATTTCGTCGGTACCAGTGACCCTAACGATTCCTACACCTTTCAGTTGAATACCAGCAGCAACCTCAGCCTGCGTCTCACCGGGCTAAGTGCCGATGCCGACATCTACTTAATTCAAGATGCCAACCACAATAACATCGTCGATCGCGGCGAATTGCTGAGCTACTCCGTCGCAGCGGGTACTAACCCAGAAGCGATCGATCTGACCGGGTTGGCAGCCGGTAATTACGCCATTCAAGTGGTGCAATATCAAGGCAATACCAACTACCAGCTTGGCATTGCTGCGACACCGAGCGGTGCTGGCAGTACGCTGTCTACAGCCGCAAATTTTGGTGTGCTCACGGGGCAACGCAGCACCACTGATTTTGTCACCAACAGCAATCCACAAGCGTTTTATCAATTTCAACTGAATGCCACCAGCAACCTGAATTTAACACTCAATGGTCTTAGTGCCGATGCTGACTTGTACCTGATCCGGGATGCCAACAATAATGGTCTGGTCGATGCCAGTGATGTGATCGCTCGGTCGATCGCCCCTGGCATGACGCCCGATTCCATCAACGTCACTGGCTTGGCGGCTGGTAACTATTTTGTGGAAGTGGCTCGCTACAGCGGCAATACCACTTACAACCTGACCTTGACGGCTGATGCGGCGGGCAATACTTTGAGCACCGCTCGCCACATCGGCAGTTTGTATGACACCCAGAGCTTTAGCGATTTTGTGGGTAGCGCCGATCCGAATGACTTTTACCGATTCTCGGTGGGCAATACCAGCAACTTTAGCCTTAATTTAAGCGGGTTAAGTGCCGATGCCGATGTTTACCTCATTCGTGACGCAAATGGCAATGGCGCGATCGACCCAGGTGAGATTCTAGCGGCATCTAATGCGGTTGGCACCAATCAAGAAGCCATTACAGTGAACAACTTGGTAGCCGGAAACTATGCCGTTGTGGTGAGCCAGTTTAGTGGCAACACCAACTACAACTTGCAGGTCACAGCGACACCTGTAGGCGGCTTTCAGATGATCCAGGGCTCGCTGTATGCCGATACATTTTCCTATAACGGCAGTGCCAGATACACTGTTGTCTCAGGCAATGGCAACGTCAATTTTGGCAGTGGTGGACGGGATCTACTTGACCTGTCCAGTGTCTTATCAAGCAGCGTGAGCTTGAATCTGGCAACCAGCAGTGGCAATGGTGTCTTGTTCAATCCAGGCAGTGGTACACAGGTTTTTGATGCCATCACCTTGAGCAATGGCAATCAAATTCTGTTTGAAGGGATCGATACAGTGCGGTTTGCCGATGGCAACCTCAACCTGGCAGTGACTCCTAACGATCCACTTTTCTCACAACAGTGGAACTTAACCATGACAGGTGTACAGAACGCATGGCGCTTTACCACAGGCTCCAGCAATGTCTTGATTGGCATTGAAGATAGTGGCTTGGGAATCACCAATTTTGGTACTATTCATCCCGATTTACGCACACCCATCGTCGTTGACGGCAATCTTGCCGATGAGTTTAATTCGTCAGCCTCGCATGGCACCTCAGTTCAAGGCATTGTTTCTGCTATTAGCAACAATGGTATTGGGCTAAGCGGCATTAACTGGAATTCTCCAGTAGCCCAGGTGGATGTAATTCCAGGGCTTGATGTCGGCGATCGCAACCTGGCTCAGGCAACTCAGACACTCATTACACAGGCTGCAGCCAATGGACAGCGTTTAGTGATCAATCTCAGTTTAAGCGGGGGGAGTGTTGACCCGGCGTTTGAGCAACTCATTGCCAGTCATCAAAATGATGTTCTGTTTGTTATTGCTGCTGGCAACGAGTCCGCTAGCAGTTTGGCTTACCCAGCCTATTTAGCAAATTTCTATAGCAACGTCATCGCGGTTGGAGCGTCGTTTGGCACTAGTGATGGCAATGGTAACCCCACCCTACCGGGGACACGCGCTCCGTACTCTAACTACGGCTATGGGTTGACGCTCACAGCACCTACAAACGTGGTGACAACCAGAGCAACGCCTTTACTCAATGGCGCGACCTTTGGCTATACCGATCAGTTTAGTGGCACCTCTGCCGCAGCACCCAACGTCACGGGTATTGCCTCGTTAGTCTGGAGTGCCAACCCTAACCTGACCGCCACTCAAGTACAGCAGGTGCTGTCTGAGACAGCGTATGACCTGGGCGCACCGGGCTATGACCTGGTGTACGGTAATGGGCTAGTGAATGCCGATACTGCTGTACGACGAGCGATCGCGCTGGCAGCAGGAGCTGCGTAACTCACGCTTCGCTTGAAGCCTCGTTAAACCGAACGCCCCTTCCCAAACACCCTCCAACTGGAACAGGTTTTGGGAAGGGGATTCTTCACACCTGCGACTTAAATTTCCAACCGTTTTCCCTGAGATCAATCATGCTTAACCAAGTTTTGACCATGAACAAGATGATTCCGTTTACCCTACTAAAGTTGGGTCGCACACCGTTAGAAACACGCTATGTACGGGAAGCAACGGTTTTTGTGTTTCGTGATGAGCCAACCTGGATCACTTTTTGGCGCAATAGTTCGCTGCCTCGCTTGAGTTTACGCACGCCTATGCTGCCACGAGTTGATTTTACGACGCAGATGGTGATGGGTATCACCGCTGGCTTTCGTCTAACCGGAGGCTACCATTTGCAAATCGATGCAATTGAGGTTGCCAAAGATGTCGAGAGGGAACGCTGGGTAATTCACTACACAGAGCGGATGCCGGATCGCTGCGTGTTAACGCAACAACCCACTACGCCCAGCGTTTTCATTCTGACGGCACAATCCAAGGCAGCGATCGCGCTGCAAGGCAAGACGCTCACTTACACCTACGCTGAATGAATCTAATGACGTTAAGGGCACTCTCGACTCATGACCAATTCACCGCCTGCAAGTTTGTAGACGCCCTGCGGCTCGACGATCGGATCGCCAAGCTTCCAAGGACGAACTTCAGCAGATGGCATTGTGGTTTCCGTCTGTCCGTTCTGTGTTGAGAGCGATCGTACCTCTCCAGTTGGAAACGGCGAAACTGAAGCATCACCGGGACGCTGAGGTAACCCACCGGAGCCTGTAATGGTGAAGCTGCCGTTTTGCTGACCTCTACGAATAATGCAACTGTTGGCAAGCAGTTGAGTGGTATCGGTTAAACTCGTCGGCAATTGAGTCAAGCTGTTTTGCAAGAAGCTAATGTCTGGGACACCATTAACAGTGCCACTGACAGTACCACTGGCATTGACATCGACTCGACCATTAGTGAGAAGAGCATTGAGAACAGTGCGATCGGTGATGGAAGGTGACGGGCGATAGAGCGGATCGCTCAGAAAAGCGCGAGTATTAAAGGTAATATTGCCGCCTCTGCCTGCGGGTGCAAACGCAAGGATGTCACTATTTTCCAGTGCAACAATAGTTTGAGCATTCAGGGCGATGTTGCCACCGTCGCCGCTATTGCTAATAGTGCGGATGCTACTATTGCTCCGTATACGAATGTTTCTGACATTGACAGTAATGTTACCCCCAGTGCCAACTCCTCGGCTTTGAGCGGATAATCGCCCACTATTGCTTAAAATCAGATTTCTAGCTTCAATAAATAGACTCCCCCCATTGCCTCTAGCATTCTGGCTGGACGTTGAAAATAAACCACTGGGATTACCATTTGCTGCTGCTCCAGAGATATCAATATCATTGGAGTGAACAAATACATTTCCCGCATTTCCAACTCCAAAAGTGGAAGAGCCAACTTGACCTCCGTCCCTGATGCTCAGTCGCTTAGCTTCGATCGTTAAACTTCCGCCCCGCCCGGACGCTCCTGAATTAACATCGGCGGTTAGAAAGGCATTCCGTCCCACAACTTCTACTAAATCGGTTGCCTTTACTAATAATCTCCCAGCATTTCCCTATCCGGAGGTATCCACGGTTACTTCTGTCCCGCTCCTAATACTCAATCGTCCAGTTTCAATTGTTAAATCACCTCCATTCCCTTTAGGTACACCCGAAGAACGAGAGTCTTTTGCAACGTCAGCATTTATAGATGTGGAGAAAAAGCGATCAACACCAGGTGTATTAAATACGTCAATTTCAGAAGCTTTGATAAATAGGTTCCCTGCGTCCCCATCGCCAAAAGTTGAAACTTGGACTTTGCTGCCATCACTAACACTTAATCGTCTAGTTTCAACAATTAAGCTACCTCCACGACCAGTAGCACCTGGATTGACTTGAGAAAGCAAGCCGCCAGGTCCTCCAATTTCTCCACTATCACCACTGAGTTCTATAAAGTCAGACGCGCGTACTCTTAGGTTTCCTGCATTCCCGGTACCATAAGTAGAAGCCGAAACTTCTCCCCCATTTCTAATACTCAATCGTCCAGTTTCGATCATTAAGTCGCCTCCATTTCCTCTCGGTACACCTGGAAATCGAGAGTCTCTTCCAACATCAGCATTTATAGATGTGGAGAAAAAGCGATCAACACCAAATGCATTAAAAACGTCTATTTCAGAAGCTTTAATAAACAGGTTTCCTGCATCTCCATCCCCAAAAGTTGAAACTTGAATTTTGCTGCCATCGCTAACACTCAACCGTTTGGTTTCGACAGTTAAGTTACCTCCGTGTCCAGCGGCACCCGGATTGACTTGAGCAAGTATTCCCCCAGGTCCTCCATTCTCTCCACCATCGCCACTGAGTTCTATGAAGTCAGTGGCGTGTACTCTTAAATTCCCTGCATTGCCCGTACCGTCAACAGAAGCCGAGATTGACGCGCCTCCTGAAACTCTCAATCGCTCAGTTTCAATCGTTAAATCGCCACCATTCCCACTTGCCACATTTCCTGCATTAATCCCTTGTGCGTTATCAGCATCTATAGATGTAGAGTACACATTTGGTACAGCAGTCTCGAAAACATCTATATCATTAGAATGAATAAACAAACTTCCAGCATTTCCATTGCCAAAGCTTGCAACCTGAATTTTACTACCATCGCTAATACTCAGATGACTAGTTTCAAGAAATAAACTGCCTCCTTGTCCTATCCCTGTATTTTCTATTTGAACCAATAATCCACCAGGTCCACGTTCTTCTCCACTTAAAATAACAGAATCAAAGGCATAAACAACTAGATTACCTGCCTTGCCTAAACCAAATACAGAAGAACCTATTTGTGAATCACGAACAACTAATCTTTGAGTTTGAATATCTATGTTGCCACTAGTGCCAATATTGTTCTCGAAAACATGATTTGAAATTCTGCTTTGATCTGTTAAAGTCACATCATCTGTGGCATTAATATCAATGTCTCCAGCAACACTATTTATTGAACCATATCCTCCATTTATCCCAGCAATTAAGCGGCTATTCTCTAAAGTTAAGTTGCGGGCATTAACTGCTATACTGCCACCCCCGCCAGTAGTAACATCAACACTAGAGTTATTTTTGAGAGATACATCAGCACGCAGAACATTGCTCGAAAAACTTAAATAAAAGATGCTGACATCAGTTATTAAATCAACTTTTCCAGGTGCTGCTAAACCTCCCAATTCAACTCGCCCTCCCTCAACATAGTTAACGTACAAGAAGCTATTATTTAAGTTCACGTCACCACCGATCAGCAGTAAACTTTTGCCTTCCTGAATTCCTAAATTAGGTGAATTGCTTTGAATAGGTGCAATATTAGTTTGATTGAACACCATTGCCGAAGGGTCGATCGTCAATAGCTGTGAAGGAGGTTCGGCGATCGGGGCACTGAAAAAGCCCCGATCGCCGAACTGAATGGCATTGGCAGTTGTGACAACAAACGAACCTCCCACATCCAGTCGAGCATTCTGCCCAAAGATGATGCCGCTGGGGTTCATCAGAAACAGATTTGCCGTGCCAGTCGATCGCACAATGCCGTCAATCTGTGATGGTGTGCCACCCGTCACCCGCGAGAAGACATTGGCAATGTTGGGATTATTCAGAAAGCTTGCAACACCACCAGTGGGTACATCAAACCGACTGAAGCTGTGAAATAAATTTCCCCCAACAGTGGTGCCATTGGTAATTTCAAACGTGATGCCGTTGGGCGTAACGATTGTCCCGATCGACGGATCGGCAACAACCTGAGCGAAGGTCGTGGTAGAAAAGGGTACGATCGCCCCTACACTGCCTACCAATCCCATTAAACCGAACTGTAAGCATCGATCGAGCCAGCGTTTTGGAATCATAGGGCACGTCTCCTGGGGGCGATCGCTGTGGTCTACCAAATCAGGTGCATAAAGCATCCAATTAGAGAATATTGTGAAGGAAAACTGCCAAATAAGTTGTAAGCGGTAGTATTTTCTTCAGAGACTCATATTTCATCTGCTATCTCACTAGATGCGCTCATGCCTTACAGAAGAAACCTCATTCGACGCTTCTCAGGTCTACTCTTCCTCGCCAGTCTCACCCTTTGCCTGTGGCTAGGGCAATTCTTACACAATGGTCACCTTAGCTGGAGCGCAAGCGCCACAGCTCAGACAACAAACGCTGCTCAACTGGTACAGCAGGGCGTCGATCGCTATCAAGCTGGCAACTATCTAGAATCAATCAAAGCCTGGAAGGCTGCCTTAGAGGAGTATCAGAAGCGCAACGATCGCCCCAGCACTGCTCTTGTGCTCGAAAACCTGGCGCGAGCGTATGAACAGCTTGGACAAACCGATCAGTCGATCGCCCATTGGGAGCAGTTAAGCAAACTTTATCGCCAGGCTAACAACTTGCCTCAAGAGGGGCGAGTACTGATTGAACTGGCGCAGACTTATAGCCGCATTGGTCAGCCTCGAAAAGCGATCGCCCTGCTATGTAATCCTGACGACCAGGGAAATTGTGCCAAAGACAGCACCCTGCACTTGTTGCGCACATCGCATTATGCCACTTTGGAAGTCGCCGCATTAGGGAGTCTAGGCGATGCGTATCGGTTAATTGGTGAGTACGACCAGGCAATTACCAAAGCCTTAGAGCCGGGACTCCAGCTTGCCAAAGAGCTGAAGCATGTCGCTTATCAACGCTCTATCCTCAATAGCCTGGGTAATGCCTATCTTAGCCGCGCCCAGGTCAACTATCGGCGAGCAACGGCTGCCCTCCAGCGCGGCAATCAGAAAGCCAGTAAGGCCGCTCAAGAAAAGGGCTTGCAAGCTGATCAAGATGCTCTGGTACAGTTTGAGGCAAGCAAAGCACTCGCGCAAACGCAAGGCGATCAATCCGGCGATCAACCCTCTGAACTGCGATCGCTCCTGGGTGCCATTCCTGCTCACTATCGGACAGGTGAAACGCTGTCAGCCACCAATGCACTTGCAAAGGCAACTCAGTTACTTACCGTACTTCCCAACAATCGAGAGCGGGTGTATATGACGATCGACCTGGCGCAATTGCTGCAACCTGAGAGCGCAACAGGCACATTGCCTAAAAATCGCTGCTCTCAAACGCCTTCGCCACCGCAAGCAGAAGCTTTACTGCGACAGGCGATCGACTCAGCACGACAACTACAAGACGATCGGGCGGCATCCTTTGCCTTGGGGGCCTTGGGGCATCTCTATGAGTGTCGGAGCGACTATGCTAAAGCTTTAGATTGGACAGCACAGGCACGCTGGGCTGCTGATCAAGCCCTCCATGCCAAAGATAGTTTGTACCTATGGGAATGGCAGACCGGACGTATCCTCAACGCTCAACAGCAGACAAAGGAGGCAATCAAGGCGTATGAGCGCTCACTCGCAACGCTGGAAACCATTCGGGGCGATATCCTGATTGCAGAACGAGACATTCAGTTCGATTTTCGCGATGGCGTAGAGCCAATTTACCGGGAGTTGGTGGCACTCAAACTGAGCCAGGAGCAGCCTGTCTCTACCTGGAGCAAAACAAAAGACGTGTCAGCCTCCAAGCAAGACTTCCAGTCAATTCTGGGGACAATCGACGCGCTCAAGCTGGCAGAACTACAAGATTATTTTGGCTCAGAGTGCATCATTGTGGCGGCTAGTCAGGCAGGAGGAAACTCTAAGGTTGAAACCGGAACAGCCGTGTTCAACACCTTTATTTTGGAGCAGCAAATGGCTGTCATTCTCAGCCTGCCCAATGGTCAAAAGAAGTTTGCGTGGGTGGATATGCCGCGCTCGGCGCTTTTGGAGCAAATCAATGCGTTTCGCCAAAGCCTGCAAAGCTATCGTAATCGCGAAGCCTATGATACCGAGCCAGCTCAACAGGTCTATGACTGGCTGATTCGTCCCTTTGCCAAAGACCTGGAACAGGAGAAGATTAAAACCTTAGTCTTTGTTCAAGATGGCATTCTTCGCAGTATCCCGATGGCGGCATTGCATAATGGCGAGAAATTTCTGATCCAGCAGTACGCAATTGCCATTACCCCAAGTCTGCCACTCACCGATCGCACCCCTCTCAAGCGCAACGAACTGCGGGTGTTAGCGTTGGGCTTAACCGAGGGAAAGACGGTCGAGGGCGAGAAATTTCAGCCACTGGACTATGTTGGTAAAGAAACAAGCGCAGTGACGGCAGCACTACCGGGCAGCAAGCTGCTACTGAATGGAGCTTTTACCAGCGATCAGCTGCAAAAAGAGCTGGGGCAAACGGCTTATCCCATCGTTCATATCGCGACACACGGTAAGTTTGGCACCGATCCCAAAGACACGTTCATCATTACAGGCAATGGTGAGAAACTGACGTTGACTGACCTGGAAAAGCTTATTCGCCGCAAGTCTCGCAATCAGGAGCCGTTGGAGCTGCTGGCGCTTACTGCCTGTGAAACTGCTGTGGGTGACGATCGTTCGGCTCTTGGTTTGGCAGGGGTCGCGCTTCAGGCAGGCGCAAAAAGTGCTCTGGCATCACTCTGGTCTATCAATGATACTGCCACTGCCACCGTTGCCACTGACTTCTATGCTCACTTACGAAATTCAACACGCACCAAAGCCGAGGCCCTCCAAGCGGCTCAAGTGGCACTGCTCGAACAGCCACAGTACGCACATCCTGCTTACTGGTCACCCTTTATTCTGATTGGCAATTGGCAGTAAGCAATCAGGGCTTGCGTCGCTCAAAGGTTACGATGCTTTGCAGCTGTTCACCTTGCCTACGAGCTTCTGCAACTGGACTCGGCGTTTCTAGTTGGCTTAAGCTCTCCATTAAGTCCAGCCAGATTGGCTTCGTGCTAGAGACTGCCAATGACTCAGCTAAAGCGTCATACCAGAAACCTGCTTGAGCATAGAGACCAGCACGTTTGAGGTGATCAGGTGTTTGAGCCAGAGCCGCTTTTAACTCTGGGGGCATTGCTCCAACCTCAATCGTCGCAGTGGCAAGCTTGTCCTTAGAAGGCTCGCTCGGATCACAGAGCAGTGCGACTTGCCAGAGATAAGGTTGTCGGACGGCTAAGCCCGGAACGCTCTCGGGCAACGTAAATCTCTGGAGACGATCTTTGGTACGTTCTAGCGGCTTTCTGTACACCAGCTTGTAGCGACCCTTTTCACCTGATTCATAGAGTGAAAATTCTACACTATCCGTTTCTTGATCGGGCATGTACCAGACAAAGGTAGGACGAGTCGCCACGGTTTGCCCGTTATGGCTGCTGGGTGCAAGGATCGTCAGGCTCGTTTCTGTGGCTTCTCCACAACTGCCTCGTGTCCCAGTTGACCCGACCGGATCTGACGGTCTTGACGTCCGTGGTGGAACATAGCGTATGCTGCCTGACCCAAGCGGCCCCGATGGTTTTGATGGTTGCGTTGGGACGTATTGTGCCAACGCACTTGAGGTGAAGACGAGCGAAAGACCCAAGGCCCCTGCAATCAGTAGTCTTCTGCTTAGAGAGTTGGTTTGCCGCCATCGAAGTTGAGTCATGGGAATCACCTGCGAGTCGTTCGGTTGCTTACACCATACTGAGGTGTGAGTATACAGTCCAGGGCGATGAGTGCCAAATAAAGTAGAGAAGTCAGAACGATATCTGGCTGAATCCGGAGATTTTCTCTGCTCAAAACAGTCTATCTGTTATGACTTCGCGGCGGATGCTAACCGCCACTAGCTTCGTCTGCTCATTACAATCGCGTAGTTGCATCGTGATTCCACACGCTTGAAACAAAATCAACTCGTAACGATGCTTTGGTATAAGCCTACTAAATCGACTGCTTGAGCTAAAGCAAGTGAGCGATAGCGAGAAGTAGCCTGCGCAGTTTCTGGAAGATATAAACTTAGACCACAGAATGCCTCTGGAGCAGTGCTGCTCTGGTGACGACACTCATCGGCCCAGTTACTTGTGTGACTGCCGCTCTAACCAAAACTGCCACCACCATAAACGGTGCACTGACCAGACTAGCTCAGAGATCATGCCCTTCGGGGTATTGGGTTTTCTGCGAAACGCCCCCCCCAGTTGTTTAGCTAACTTCTGCGCTTGCTGGGTGCCTAGACCGATTGCAACTCCTGTATCGGGTAGAGTTGCGACTGAACTCTTCCCATTGTCGGTCACTCGAATGACTTGCAGCCCCTGTTCTTGAGCACAGGTGACCTTCAGGCAAGTTGCCTCAATCGCGTGCTTCCCAACATTGCACAGTGCTTCTTCTAAAAAGCGGCACAGCCCCCGTTTTTGCTCCAAACTTAGATGGTGTTCATCCAGAGGCGCAAAGTTAATGACCTTCAGCGTCAGTGTCTTGAAGCCTGTCAGCTCTCGCTCCAACACGCTACTGTAAAGTTCATACAGCACCTCGTGTAGGGGCGCTTGCAGGTTTAATTCGCGATCGTGGCTCAGTACAAAGCTGCTTTCCTGTACCAGTGTTTCTCGCTGCACGGAGTCATAAATGGCACGGAGTTCCTGGTTCAGTTGGTTCAGCTTTGCCAGCAGTTGAGGGCGTGACAGACTCGGTCCATCCACCTGTCTCATGAGTTGCGCTAATGTTTGCAGCGGACCATTGTGAATGGCATTAAACGTATGGTCGATAATCAACTGTCGATCGCTCACACGCGCTTGCCAGTCCTGCCGGTAGCGATAAAACAGGGATGCTGTTAATCCTGCCCCGTTTAGCACCAGCACCAACAGTGCAGGCACAACAGGCAGCCACCAACCCCAGAGCAACGCTCCGTAACTGGCACCAACAAGAACAGTCGACGCAATCCCCAATCCCAGTAACAGCACAGCAGGCGAACGGATAAAGCGCCCTAAGCTGATGCCCAAAAGTCCCCATGCCACAATCCAGAGATAGTCCCAGCCATCCGCCCAACTTTGGAGCAAGGGGCGTTGATCCAGCACCGCACTGACAATCTGGCTGACGGCATGTGCTTGCATCTCCACACCATAGATCAGCGCCGGATTATCGCTCGCGATCGCCGCTGAAGTGATCGTATCCTTGACGCTGGGAGCAGTGATACCAACTAACACAATTTTGTCCTGCAGCCAGGTAGGATCAACGTTGCCCGTTTGCATATCTTGTAAGGAAACAATGCGAAAGGGCTGGCGACCACTGCGTACATTCAGCAGTATTTGATTCCCACCCGCATCCGCGTTGACGTAACCACCGGTATGGGGCTGAAAGCGCGTCAATTCTGTCGTGCCGAACCGCATGGCTTCAGGATCACGGGTGCCATTTCCGAGGGAAAGCCTGTGAGTGGAGAGATATCGTTCCGCCAAACGAATCGACAGCGAAAGGCGGTAGCGATCGTGCTCGTCAGAGGTACCCAATAAACTGCGTCGCAAGGCACCATCATCGTCAAACAGAGCATCGGCAAAGCCAACTTGCTCTGGTGGTAGAGCAGGCGGTGGCTTCACCGTTAGACCACTGCGATCGGGTAATACCTTCTCTACCCCAATCACATTTTTGAGTTCACGCAATGTCTGGACTAAGTCTGAGTGTCCTGGCTGTACTGGCAGATCGCGAAAAAGATCTAAGCCAATGACAGCCGGATGATAGGTTTGCAGCTTCCTTAAGAGTGCGGCAAGTTCGCGATCAGGAATGGGGTAAGTGCCAATGCGGCGAATATCAGTTTCGTTGATGCCTACAACGACAAGGCGTTGGTCGATCGGTTCAGCCGGACGATACCGCAGCATCCGATCCAGCACTGCCCACTCTAAGCCTTGCAGAGTTCCCGTTAAGCGGGCTGCCGTCACGAGTCCAACGACGATCGCGCTGGGCAAAGCACCCACTCGCCAGACAGCTAATTCCTGCTGTATCGCCTTCCAGTAACGACGATACCCGCTTTTCTTGCCATTGCTGCTCTGAGCCGTTGGCTTCTTCAGCATTTGCGTCCCTCACTAATCAAGTAGCCCTGCTTCGCGTGCCCGCACGCCTGTCTGGACTCGCATGTTGATGCCTTCATCCGGATACACATCCAGCACATCCTGGATTTTTGTCCAGTAATGTCGCACGGTGCGTTCACCCACATTCATGCGTTCAGCGATCGCTTTATCCTGCAAGCTTTCCTGAAAAGCTAGTTGCAGTACTTGCAGCCATTCCGGTTTCACTTCCAGTCCGTTGCGCATCTCTTTTGGCGTAAAGATCAGGCCTTGTAGCGCCCAATCAACCTTCGTCAGCATTTCTTTCATGGGCAGGCTCTTATCGGCTACGGTAAAACCCCCTTCGTGACTGCTAATGGCAAGCTTGAGCTGCACGAGTGAACGTACATGGGCACTTTGCACCACAATATTTAAGGTGGAATAGCGCTCCATCAGCGTCTTCAAGAGTTGAATGCCTGTTCCTGGTCGAGCTGCTTCTCCGATCGACTCAGGCATCGAGAGGTCAACCACAACCAAATCAGGCTGACCATACTCTAGTTGCTTGAGTGCCATCTGTGAGTTCTGGGCTGTCAAGATATCTGCTTCGGGATACTGCTGCTTGAGGGCCTGAATGGTGCCATCCAGCACAAGTTCATGGTCATCCACAACGAGGATCTTGAGCTTAGTCAGTTGAGTTGAGGGCTGAGACATAATGCAATCCTTACTGGGTATGGTTTAAGTGGGGGAACTCTACCAACACAAACGCCAGATGAGGGTCTGGCCTTTGCGTTGATGGCACCATTGACCTGGCATGAGAAAACAAAAAGCGCGAGTGAGTTGAGCGATTTCCATAGTACGAGTACCAGCGCTGAGTCGAGAAACATCGGGGCAACTCACTTGTAGACTGAGTTCGCTGCGTTGAGCTCGTGTGGTTAAACAGATTGTGATCGACAGTTCGCTTGACAGATACTCCAACAACGTCAGTTGTAGCAACTCGGCGAGCGTCATCAATAAGATTCGTCCTTTCTCAGGCGACTCGTGTTTCCACTCGGCAGGAAGTTCTAGCTTTAACTGATACTGAGGGTGATGCACTTTCCAGTCCTCCATCGCCGACCGAATGGCTAGTGGCAGACTGTCATCTAGATAGGGAGGAGCAAGGTGGTCACTCAAATCGTTGAGGTCAGCATGAAATTTCTCGATTGCGGTTATTAAGGTTTGATGCGTCTGTTCTTGATAGCCCAACGGTTGCACCAGGGACAGCTCCAGTTGTCGCCGTATGGACAAAGACTCTTGCAGTAATCCATTTCGAATCGCGTCCGCCTCCTGACAAAGTTGCAAAGTTTGTCTACGATGCCACCATTGCAGCGCCTCTTGCGCTCTTAAATAGGACGCAAGTAACCAAACTAAAATCAGAAGACAGACAACTATAATCACACTCCCCTCGACCGCAAAGCCTTGTCTTCATCGCCACCTGCTTCCATAAAGTAGAAGCGATGTGATTAATTATTACGATATGAGAAAATGCTCAAGAACACATGAAGCTTCGTGATTGTTAAATGGCACAAAGATGCCATCATCTTTCTGAAAGCCTTGGGCTACTTGAACCCAAATATGCTTAGCCTTTATGCTCTCATATCGCGAGAGTAACGAATGAGCCAGGATCGTTATGTGTTTGGGACCATCAGTGGCTCTGAACGGGAATCGGGTCTTTTATTGCCGAATTGATGAGATTTTTGTTGGTTGTGCTAGAGATTTAACTACCTACATGGACGACCTGAAGCGACTCACCACTATAAAACAACGTCGCTTCGTCTACAACAGCAGTGGTTAGCTGAGACGAAGACTCGTGTCGTTGGAGTTGGTAGTCGCTATCGCCCAACAACAGTGCCAACCAGATTTCCACCAATGGCATGGGCAGAGATTTTTGCAGTGATAGTAAGGGCAGCGCTTTTATTTGACATTGTTGCTTTTGAGTGAGCGAACGCATAGCTTCAGACACCTGACTTGACCACAACAGTATGTTCTCCCCATGCGAGAGTGCCTTAATGGATGCCATGGCCTCAGACTCAGACAGCGACTCAGTCGGTGTTTCAGGCAGCACTGTGTCAACACCAATGTCACTCCCACCAGGCAGCACGTCACCCAGGACTCCCTCGAGAGTGTCTCCCTCTCCCTCTCCCCCTCCCGCTTCGTCAAACGCTGAGTCGGGACTGGTGGGCGACTTGCGTTGGAAGGGGTAGAACACGGGCTCAGGCGTGGTGTCCAGCAGGTCACTCAGCTCGAAGCGTTGCGACTGCACGAACAAGTCAGGGTCACTGCTGAAGTCGAGAATCGGGTCACTGGGACGGTGCCACGACTCCCAAGAATCTAAGAGCAGAGTCGCTCGCGTGTTCACCACACCGGCTAGTTGGTCAAACACCAGCCCCGCTATTGCTAGTTGTTCGGAGAGCGGCAAGGGGGCGATCGCCTGACTCATGACCCCAAACAATGGTGAGAGTGCCAATGATTCAGGGTGACGGATCACCTGATCGAGTGCTTGCCACAGGTCAGAAAGGGGCAACGGTTCACTGCTGTCTGGTGGGTCAGGTAGAACGTTGTTCACTGTTGCCACCATAAAAGCACCTCTCAATCAGTCAACCTGCTTGCCGCGCCACAAATGCACTGCGTCAGGGGGGAACTCAGTGCAAAGCTGAGCCCACTCGTCTAACAAATAGTCCTCAGTCACTACAGGCGGGTATTCGTCTTTCAGTACGGCAAAGACATGCACACCCGTTGTATAGGCGATATGACGAATTTCAGGCTCATAGCCTAACGCTTGTAGTCGGGCGAGTGCTGCCATTGAGTGACCAACCACCGAAAGGTCAACGCCAAGAAGGACTTGGCCAGCCACAGCGCCAGGTTTCACACAATGAAGGACAGTCATTTACTCTTTCTCCTTATAGTGACAGCGGTACACCTGGACACGCTTTTCAACACGGCTGGGTTCTTGCACATATTCTACTTCAACGCCGTATTGTGCCGCTCGGCGTTGACATTCTTGACGGGCACTCTGAGGACTGTCAGCCAGGATCGGCTCGTCCCACCGTTCCGGCTCTTGTTCTGGGTCACGCACCATAAGGCACACTGTTTTAGTACAAGAGTATTATATTGTCCTTCGTCGCTCACCACTCAAAGGCCACTACGACTCAGGGTGTAAGGGACAGGGACGTAAGGGACACTGGTCAGGCATGAGCTCCACTTCGTCCCGAAAGTGAGGCACTTTAGCACCCGCAATCGCTGTGAACTCCTCGAGGACATGCAGCAAGGTGGCCTTAATTTGCACCGCACCCCCACCCGTCACATGGAAACAGGCACGGGCACGCCGGTGGTCACCGATCCATAACTCAGTGCCAATCGCATGGACAGGCGCGTCTTTCGCACGTCGGTACCAGTAGACGTACGCATGGGGAGTAGCGGCGTCAAACGTTGGCACCGTCACGGTTTGAGTCCGTTTCGAGCGGGAACGCTGAGGTGGAGTCTGGGACTTGGCAGGAGCTTGCACGTCACCCTGGAGCTGACTAGTCGAAGCCTCTAAAGACTGGACCACAGCCGTACTCAGCCCTTTTTGCTGTTGCCGTCGTTGTTTCCGTACCTGGTTCACAATCGGCGCTTGACGGTGGTAATAGCGACGGTTATCACAGGTCTTCGTCTTCCAGCACAACACCCCTGTCCCTTCAGGACCGTGTAACGCGATCGCGTCGTCCCGTGAGAGCTTGGCACATTGAACACAAAGGGGGTTAGCAGACTGTGGCATAGGGCTGACAGGGCTTTAAAGCTGTGCTCAGTATAGTCTAATCCGACAACGTTTTAGTGTCCCGTCAGCCCGTTTACAGCGTCAAAGCCCTGGTAGTGGTGGGTTTACCGTTTGACTTTAGTTTGTGGCGGAACGTTGTCGGATTGAGTCTCATATAAGATATTAAGTACATATCTTATATAGACTGCGTTTTGAGTTTTGCCAGCATAAGTTGGCGACCGACTCAGAACGGGTTTACCGTTTGGCTGGGATTGAGTAGGGGGCAGCGTCAATACTACAGAAAGAGAATAACCACAGAGGGTGTGTAGGGTGTAGGGTCGGTCAGCAAGCGGTGTCTCACTGACCTGACAGGCGTCACCATTGTTTGGCAAAACCAGGCATGTTTTGAGTTTTGAGGTTGACGCTGAGCCGCTTTACCGTTGGCGATCGAGTCAAGGAGCGACAGTGGTCATGCTGAAGCAGCAGCGTCACCACATAAGGTGAGCCGCTACACTCCTTTCCCTTCCCTCCGCTAACACGGCAGGGTGTCCCCAACCCCAAGCCAGCGGTAAAACCAACAGGACACCAGCCCAAACA
>Ga0163155_10000101_pt1 | contig 89840 bp, 74 predicted proteins | sample OliLakLV19SP4G1_FD_148611 | JGI IMG/M metagenome (GOLD analysis project Ga0163155, IMG submission 148611) | Freshwater microbial mat bacterial communities from Lake Vanda, McMurdo Dry Valleys, Antarctica - Oligotrophic Lake LV.19.SP4.G1 | ecosystem: Environmental > Aquatic > Freshwater > Lake >... | reverse complement strand
GCCACGCCCCCAGTAAGGCAAATAGCTTCAAATCCCCCCCTCCAATCGCTCGCCCCTTCGAGGACCAATACACGATTGCGGGCACCAAAAAGCAAATCAGAAGCCCAAGGACTGAAAGCCACAGCCCTTGGGTTCCGTGAGCCACCACCGAGTAGCCAAGCCCAGCAAGCGCGCCCGGCAGCGTTAGCCAATTCGGGATCTTCCCGGTGCGGAAGTCCGTGATGGCGGCGATGCTGGTGAGCAGCAGAACACCACCCCAATGTTCAACTTGGAAATTCATAGCACCACCGCCACCACTCTAACCGGAAGAAATGACTACTTCATTTTCTGGATTGCTTTGCCCTGCTCAGTCACTTTGGCTGTAACAGTCTTTCCAAAGCTTTGCCACGTACCAATCGCCGCAACCGCCACCAACACCAGAATAATCACGTACTCCACGGTCGAGAGCCCACGCTCATCACGAGCAATTTGCAAACGCGCCATTATATTACGAATTTTGTTCATTTGATTTTCCTTCCGTAGTTCTTGTTCTGAACAGAGTTGCCGAAGCGGCTCCCCCCGCCCGTCGGGTCGATTGCCGCCTTGTGGGACCTTGTCGGTCTCAGCCAAGGCCAGTTGCTAGATTTTCTTGACCGCCCTTCGGTTAAGGGATGGGGAGCAGTAGCCAGGCTGTTTGAGCCTGAAAATGCTGCAACAAGGGCAATCCTACGGCCACAATCGCCGCCACACAGAGCAGCGAGAATACCGTGAGAATAATGACGTATTCCGCGAACACGCTGCCTCGATCATCGCGCTGAAACGTGAGATCGCTCATTTAGAGCCTCTGCGGAATGTGGTGCGCAGGTTTGGAGCGCGCGCGCACAACGCGTGGTTTTGGCTTTTCTTCTTGGAAAACCTGCGCAAAGACGAGAACGTCATCCTCCGTCACGTGGAAAACGCGTGAGGGGTTCTGGGGTCGGAGCGTGGGTGCTTGGGAAGTGTCCAATTTCACATCGAAGTCGGTCTCTGGTGAGACTTCAAGCGCCGTATAGAAGACACCGTTAGCGCCCACGATTCCAGATTTCTGGCCATTGATAGATACCGGGAGCCCTTCGTGGGCCTGGATCGCCAGCACCACAGAGCGCGTCTTTCGCAGGCATTTCGCCTGATATTCGATGCTCTTGATAGCCCCTTCACCTTGCATTCCGTAGAGCGCTCGCAGTTCAAGGGGTGCCACCGAGGGTTCCGGTGTGTGCGTTGCTGGGCACGTGAGCTTCATGGCAATGCTCTCGCCAACTTTGCCTGAGATCGCAACGCTGAATCTTCCCCCGCTATCTGTGACCCCATGGACACCCGCCCCGTCAACACGCGCACCCGCAACCGGGTCAGCCTGATCGTCAACGACCAGCACGGAAACCGGAAAGGCCTCAACGGCAGAGCGCTCGCAACCTGCCGCAACCGTCAGGGCGAGCAATATTCCTACGCACGATCGCTTGAACTCCTTCACGGTGACTGCTCCTCTGTCTTCTTCTGCCGCCGCAACTTCTTCTCAAGAATTGCAGCTGCGAGCCGATACGTACGAGCGTTCGCTGACCGGGTTGCCAGCGTTTGATAGACTAAAATAGCCTCAGGAATGCGCCCCGCGCGCAATGCCTCAAGCGCCTTCAGCGCCAACGCCTGGTCCCCAGGCGCAACATTCTCCGCACCTTGAGCCCGGAGTGTAGGCGCACTTGTCGGTGGTGCGGGTGGCGGAGCCGCTCGCCCTTTGGTCAGCGGCAAACTGATATCACTGGATTGTGCCCCCGCCTTGACGAGTGACGCTTGAGACTTGTGAGCATGCTGTTCAGACCACCAAAACAGAGCACCAAAGGCCAAGGCGCTCGTGACCCCGGCTGCGAGCATCGCACCCACCACGATTTGAAGGAGTCCAGTGCGCCGCCCTCGGCGCTTTGTCTGCACCTTGTGGCGACGCTCCGTCGTGGAGGTTGATGGCTCGCTGACGGGCAAAGCCGTTTCAGTGGCTCCGGGAACCACCACTGGAGAGAACTGCGTTGCGTCGGATTGGGGAAGCGCTGGCGCACTCGGCAGCGGTTCGAACAGAGTCGCTTCACTCAGCTCTGAACCCGACACCAAGGACCGCTGGGGAGGGAGCTGGGCACTCACTGAATGAGCGGTTGTTTGAGCCGGAATCGCAACGACCGTGGTTGGGGCGTCGTAGGTTCCAGCTAGCTCGCGCGTCGGCGTATTGAGATTCAAGCTCGCTGGCTTCGCGCGAGCGGGCAAGTCAAAACGGGTGGCTAGCTCGTCCTTCATGCGCTCCTCCGCGCAGCCTCTGTAGCGGCCGCCATCATGCTGACAGGTAAGGATTGTCCGAGTGCGGTGAGCAACGGTTCAGCCCGCGGCAGCCCTCCCGTGGGGAGCAGACGATACACCCCCTCGCTCAAGTATCTCCCTTCGAAGAGGTGGCAAATCACAAACTCGCCTTTCTCATCCGTGCCGCGCACCTCGCTGATATGGGACACCTTGCGGCTGCCATCTTTGAGCCGAGACACCTGGACGATAATGTCGATGCCGGAACCTAACTGCGAACGCAACGCGACGAGCGGCAACTCAACGTCCGCCATCAGTGCCATCGTTTCCAGACGACTCATGGCATCGCGCGGGTATGAGGCGTGCACGGTAGACAAACAGCCACCGTGACCGGAGGTCATCGCCTGGATCAGATCCAGCGCTTCACCGCTTCGAATCTCTCCGATCACGATTCGGTCCGGGCGCAGACGCAAGCTGGCCTTGAACAAATCCCGGATAGAAACCCCACCTTTTCCCCTTGGATCGGGAGCCCGCGCTTCGAGATGCACCACGTGCTCGTGCTGCAATTGGAGCTCGCGCGCATCCTCGATCACCACGATGCGGTCACCTTTGGGAATGAAGGAGGAAAGCGCATTCAGCATGCTGGTCTTGCCGGTACCCGTACCGCCGGCAACAATGATGTTTTGCTGACAGACCACCAAGGATGAAAGGAGCTGAGCGGCATCTTCGGGGAGTGCGCCCACTTCCACCAAACGCTGAATTGTCAGCTTGTTCTTAGAGAAACGGCGAATGGCAACACTCGGACCGTCCGGTGCGACGGGTGGCAACACGGCCTCCACACGTGAACCATCGGGGAGGTGCCCTTCTAAGATCGGATGCTGATCGTCGAACGGCCTACCGACGAACTGGGCGATATTGCGTAAGGCTGAAAGCAAGGCCTCGTGCGACGGGAATTGGGTATCGGTTTTCGTGAGCTTTCCACGCTGCTCCACGTAGATCAGGCTTGGCCCATTGATCATCACCTCACTCACTGTCTCATCTTCAAGGTGGGCACGGATCGGCTCGAGAAAGTGGATAATGGATTCTGCGAAGACTTCCTTGGGTATCACAGCGCTTCCTCCCTAACAGCAGCGGCAGACGCCGGAGCCGCTTGAATTTGCTGCAGTTCTTCGCGCACCGCGCTGGCATTCGGGCCCGTGGGTTCGAGCAAGAGGAACGCCTGCAAGCGTTTCTCAGCGGTGATATAGTCACCACGCTCCAACGCTAACATGCCAGAAAGACGCAGCGCCAGGACGTGCTCAGGATTGCGCGCCAGAATCTGCTCCAGCTCGCGATTGGCTCGATTGAGCTCCCCCAATCCGGCATAGAGTGTTGCCATCAGGTAGCGCAGACTCACGTTCTCGGGCTGTTGTCTGAGATGCGGAGCTGCGTAGCTCACCGCACTTCTGACTCGCCCGGCTCGCACACACACGCTCACCAACTTTGGCAAGATCACTTCAGCTGAACCGCCCATTTCAAGCGCCGCACTGAAGTATTGCTCTGCGCGAATCGTTTCGCCCAGGTGTGCCAAAGCTTCCGCCTGCTTAACCAAGCTTTCAGGCGTCTCGCGCACGATCGGCGTGTGGCTTGGCGTACCGGGTGAGGCCGCACAACCCGGGAGCCCTCCGCTAGCCATCGCGACCAGGATCGCGGGCATCACGCAATATCGTCGTACTATTCTTTGGGGGGATGTATCCATCACAGGAACCCGTTCGACCCGACGGGCGGCGAGTTGCGGCTATTCGAAATCACCTAGTTTTCGGCTGCATTCTGTAACTTTTGCTCAGTCTCCGCCTCGGAAAGCCGGATCCACTCGCCAAACTCGCCGCCCTTCTTTCCCCAGAGCGCTCTCAGCGCCCGCACTTCAGTCAGAGCGGCGTCGAGTTCGCCATTTTCGCGCGCCAACTCCAAACGCAACTGGTGCCCTTGAAAGGCACGCCAGATCTCCGCTTGCCATTCTTTAGCTTGCTGCTTGGCCTCCACAGCGCGTCCCGCGCTTCCTGCTTCCTCAAAGCAGCCGCCCGCTTCCTCAAGGAGTGCCACAGACTCAACGCCGTCAGCGGGTTCAAAGGGTGCACGCTGCTTTTTTGCGTAGGCCGCATTGAATGCAGCTTGTGCGCGGTGCCCTGCCGTCTCCCCCTGAGCTTTCGCGCAACGCGCCTCGGCGCCAAACAAGTCCTTCGCTGCCAGTTGGGTTTTCGGTGGCTTCACGCGCGTGGCCTCATCTTGACCAAAGGAAAAGAAAAGCCCTCCCACTGCCACGGCAGCGACCAAGGCTAGGATAAGAGTGCGTGCGTTTGCGTTCTGCGGCTCCGCACCGGGTGTTTCCGCAGCTCCTTGGGCATCGACCATTTTTGAGTCCTTTGATTCTGAGAAACCTAGAAACCTGCGCCCGTCACGATGAACGGACCCATCAACAGCAGCAAAATGCAGCCAAACATGAAGACCATGGGAATGATCATGTAAACGCCGGCACGCGTCGCTGATTCCTCGGCAAGCACCGTACGCAGCCCACGACTCACCTGAGCCTGGGTGAGGAGCGCTTCTGAGATCGGTGTCCCTTTTTCTTCCGCTTGAGTGAGCGCACGCACCAGATCTCGTACCGACGAGATGGGGGCACGCCGTTCAAATGTTGCCAACGCCTCGCGCCGTGTTTGACCGAGATTCAGTGCATCGAGCAACCTTCCGATCTCTTGAGCGAGCGGATCGCCAGACTCGGCCTCCCGCACCACCATGCTCAAGGACGCCGGAAAATCTAAACCGGCACTAGTGCACAGTGCCGCAAGATCGATCGCTGCAGGTAACCGACGGCCAATCGCCTTCAAGCGTTGGCGCATTTCTGATTCCACTTGCAAGTGGACAATCGCGGGCCCGCCGAGGGCACCCAACACCAAATAGAGCTCACCCTGCCCAGTGAGGGAACTGAGCATGGCGCCCGTCGCCGCGAACATCATGCAGCCAAGCAGCATGGCTCCAGATAGCTCATCCGGAACAAACCCCAGATAGTCGCCCGCCTGCTCCAGGCGGCTCGCCTGCCGAGCCCTGAAGCTGGCAACTTTGGAACTCTGAGTAAAACAAGCTAAAACTTCGCCTATCAGCCCTCCAAACCAAAGCAGCACGGGCTCCAGCAACCGGAAACCTTCCGACTCCTGAAGAGCACGCGTACGAGCCTGTGCGCGATAGCCGCGCTGGGGAGCCTCCAACGGGCGCACGCCGGCCAGCGCTACACCGAGCGCCACGATTGCGATGCAAACTAAGACCAAACACAGCGAACGCATCACTCCATACGAAGGCATCACTCCATCTCCTTCAGATATCCACCAACAAGATTTTTCGTGCCGCGAGGACGGCAGCAAGCCAAAGCACCACCGCCGCTGCGAACACGAGGTGACCGGTGAACGTGGTCTCAAGTGGACGAAAGAAAAGCGGATCCATCATGCGCACACCGAGATAGAGCGGGACCGGGATCCCGCCGATCACGAAGGACTGAGCTTTGCCTTCGGCTGTTTTGGAGCGCACCACCCCTTCGAGGCGCGCCATTTCTCGCAAACTGATGGCCGCTGTGGCCAATGCGCGTGGCAGATTCCCGCCTGTGCGCCGCGCCGTTCGCAGCACCGCGACGGCCGCGTGAAACGTTGAGCTTTTCACACGCGCGGCCCCCACTTCCAGTGCACCATCCAAGGGCATACCGAGCTCCACTTCTTTCAGGATCAGCTCGACTTCGGAGAGAAGTGGCAGTGAAATCACGGAGCAAGACGACAGCATCGCATCGCCCAACGAGGGTGTCGAATGCAGTGCGTTGCCGAGAGCATTGAGCCACCCCTCCACCTGCTGATCGATGCGCGTCACCCGTCGGCCGCGCTCCCGCGACAGCATAATCGGCACGCCAAGCAGGACGGCAACCGGAAACAGCGCGAACCAATACTCGCCAAGAGCGGTTAGTCCGAGCGAAGCAACAACCGCGCCGATCTGCCCCCAGAGAATCGACCTGGGCTTCACTTCGGAACGCAGAAACGCGAGCTCTCCGCTCACCCACGCGTGATACCGCGCGACCTGAACGGCCAGCCACGGCACCACCGCCCAAACTCCAGTGAGCGCCCCCGTGATCGCGAATAGCGCAACGATGCGCCCCATCCAATACCACGCTGTCATCAGACGTAGTCTCCCTGGCTTACCACTCCGTGCGCGATGAACTGGTCCACGAACGATGGCATGTAGCCACTCGCGCGATGTTCCCCCACGATTCTGCCATTTTCGGCGGTTCCAGTGCGGCAAAAACTGAATATTTCGCGCATCTCGATCTCTCCGTCGTGCCCCAACCCCACGAGCTCCGTGATGTTCGTGACGCGTCGCGACCCGTCAGATAGGCGGGACTGTTGAACGATCACGTGGACACTCGACGCAATCTGACGGCGAATCGCCTGAATAGGCAGCTCGACTCCCGACATCAAACACAGCGTCTCAATGCGCGCTACCGCTTCGCGTGGACTGTTGGCGTGGGTGGTGGTCATCGAGCCTTCGTGGCCTGTGTTCATCGCCTGCAGCATGTCGAGTGTTTCGCCGCCGCGACATTCGCCCACGATAATGCGATCCGGGCGCATGCGCAGTGCATTCTTCAGCAGATCTCGGATCGTGTATTCCCCTTTGCCCTCCATGTTGGGCGGGCGAGACTCCAGAGATACGACATGTGGCTGCCGCAACTGGAGCTCCGCCGCGTCTTCAATCGTGACCAAGCGTTCGTCGCCCGAGATGGAGCCGGACAGCACGTTCAGGAGGGTCGTTTTTCCGCTGCCGGTTCCGCCTGAAATAATGATATTTTTCTTCACCTTCACCGAGCGCTCAAGGAAGCTCGCCATGCGTTGGCTGAGCGAGCCAAACTTCACAAGCTCCGACATCTGGAGCGGTTCCTTCCTGAATTTGCGGATCGTGATGCACGCCCCTTTGAGCGCCAACGGAGGGATCACGGCATTCACACGCGAACCATCTTTGAGGCGGGCGTCCACGATTGGAGTGGATTCATCAATGCGACGACCGAGCGGAGTCACGATGCGTTCGATGACCGCACGAACTGTCTCATCGTCCGTGAAGCGAAGGCCCGTGAGCGTTAGCCTACCCGCACGCTCAGCATAAATGCTCTGCGGATCCACGACCATGATCTCGCTCACCTCGATGTCTTGCAGCAATTGCTCTAAGGGTCCAAGCCCGAGTGCCTCATCCGTGAGCTCCTGCACCAACCGCTGGCGGTCAAGGTTTTCAGGTAGCTCAGCCCCCATGCTTTGGAGGATCATACCCAGAGCTTCGATCACCTTGGGCCGCATCTCATCCACATTGATGCGCGCGCGACCCAACTTGGGAAGATCGAGATGGTCGAGTAAGCTGCGATGGATCCGCCGGCGAAGCAGTGGCGGCGCCTCCGTTTCCACAGGAGGCGAGGCTAGCTGAACTACCACCGGCGCAACGACTGGGGTAGCCAACAGAACCGGAATCGGAGCTGCAACAGGAACAGCCAATGGAATCGGAGCTGCAACAGGAACCGGTGGTTGCGTCTTCCGTATCACCTGCAAATCAAAGGGCCCGACACGGATCGGCACCGTTTGCGCGCGCACCACCCGCGCTGCCTGACGCAGCAGCAACCCATCCACCAACGAGCCATTGTGGGAACAATCAGCCACCACCAGGTCAACACCCTGTCGCGAGAGCGACACATGGCGCCGTGACACCACATTCGAAGGCAAAAAAACGGCACATTCGGGATTACGCCCAATCCACAACGGCTCATTCCCTATCGAAAGTTCAAGGCTTCCCGAAGGTGTCACCACCGTGATCTGGAGCTCAGCGTTTTCCACGAACGCCCCCCTTCACACGCGGCTCATCCAACATTCGGCTTTGCTCGATGTTGCCGTCGTACTCTTCGAATCGCTGAAGCGCCTCCTTGATCCGCCGCTGGGCGTCCTCAGAGGTGGCATCCACCACCGAGGGCACTATCATCACGATGTTCTCCAGATCCTGGCTCGTCGAGCGTTCCGAGCCAAATAGCAAGCCCAAAAGCGGGATTTGGCTCAATCCCGGGAGCCCCGAACGCGTGTGGACTTCGCTCTTCGAGCTGAGGCCAGCCAGTATCAGTGATTGACCCAATTCTAGGTTCACAATCGTGTCGAGCTGCGATGTCGTGCGCCCTGGCGCTCCCGTGCCGCGATCATCGGCCAAATCCGAAACATCCGCGTGCACGAACAGATCCAACCTGCCAGATTCGGAATCGTACTTTGGCTGAATTTGGAGCGAGCTCCCAAATGTGATCTGATGAATGCCGCCTGAGAGGCTACCCTGAACGGGAATATTCACCTCGCCACCACCGGAAAACGTGGCTTTTTCGCCGTTGGCCGTGATCACTGCTGCATGGCGCATAACCTTTGCGAACCCTTTGGCCTGGGCGATGTCTAACTTGGGCAACGCCTGAGTGACCACCGCACCTGCCGTTTCAAAACGATTCGCCAAGAGATCGTAGCCTAGATTCAGGGTTCCCCCGCCAATCGAGCCTGGCCAGTTCACACCTACTTGGTGATTGTAGCTCTTGTCGAGTTGCACAAAGTAGAAATCGAGCCGAATGTTGTCGCGTGCGGGCACACCTGTCTTTGCGGCTGCCGCCTTCTCTTCAACACCTCCCGCTACTTCGATGGCGTACTGACGTTTCGCTCCATTTTGCATCAACAAGAGAAGCGATGTCACGCCAGGATTCATCGCCACGACCACGAAATCCTTGGCATCGGGAGTGAGCCGCACATCCACGACGCCCTTCACACCTTCTGAGAAGCTCTGCACTCCGGATGCGGATAGAACCTGCTGCTCTCCCACTTTAAGTTGAATGCTCTGGGAAGGCGCTGCTTCATTGAGGCCTGAGCCGACCTCAGCGCTGGCGTAAGAAGCGCCGCCGAGTAAGGCGCTGCAAACGGAAACGGCAGAGATCAACGAACGAAAACGGTGGCGCACAGAATTCTCCTTGAATCGGGTTGGAATGAAGTTCATTGGACCCTCTCAATCACGGGCACTTCAGGTTTCTTCTTGACGGCGACGACCCAATCCGTGCGTTCCTTTGCCTGCTGCACATCGCCCTGAGTGGTGCTCGGCAGCTTGTCTACGAGCGTGATATCGTCGGCGTTTCTGAGCGAAAGCCTCAGCGTTCCGCCTTGCTCGGCTTGGGTCACCGTTTGCGCTTGCTCGACGGTCATACTCACCACGACCGAACCATTCCCGCCTCCTGACCTGACCTCAGCCGCCACCTCCGTGGTGCCATTGACAGCTAACACCAATAAATTTTGGAGCAGCGTGGCTGTTTCAGCTCCGGAGTGCGAAGTATACAAGAGATCCACGCGATCTCCCGGCCGGAGCAGACCATCAAACAGCTGCTCTGATGCGATATTGAGAGCACGCATCCCCTTTTGAACCAGGCCAGCCAGCGAACGTGCGGCTTCTTGGCCCCCCGCCACATCTGTCCACTGAACTAGGTCGCCACCCTTGAGCGCAGCATTGGTACGAACACCGATCAGTTTTTCCGTGTCGCTGGCGCGCACCTGGCGGCGAGTCACGTAGCTCGACGGCACTTGTTGCAACGCCAAGTCGGCCTTTGAGATCACCGCACCGAGCGGCAGATCGCGAACCGTGGAGACCAGCTGAAGCCTTGGGCCGCCAGCCACTTCTTCTTCAAGACGGGAAAGGTAGACCTGACCCAGCGCCGCTGCGCCGATGCCGCTTGCAACCGAGAGAATGATAAGAAACTTTCTATTAGCCATAGTGTGCCGCGTTGCTGCGTTCGCGAATTTTGGCGAACCCCCAAGCTTCGACCACGCCCCCGCGGAGTTGCTCGCAAAATGAATGCGCAACTGGGAGCGCGTCGGGTCGATAGCCCTCAAACCAAATCTCTCACGGAGAATTCCGCATGAAACGACGTCTATTTCTGTTCGCCTCTTTCGCTCTGTTCGCTGCTTGCGGCCAAAATCGAAAGGCTTGCCCGGAGGCCTCGGGCTGCGTAACAGACCCTGCCTCGCCACCCAGCACCGGCACGGTACTCCGCGCCAGCTGGGGAAAGGACCCGGGACAACTCGGTGTCTCCGACGCTGAAGAGGGCAACGCTGAGGCGCCCATGAGTCTCGTGTTCGACCCAAAGACTGGTGAGATTTTGTTGCTCGATCAGCTAAATCTGCGAGTTCAGGTCTTCCTCGGTAGCGTGCTCAAAAAAGTGATCCTGATCCCTTCTGGGACCGTCCAAGATCTCGCACTACTAGCGAACGGAAACATTCTCTTGCTGGATCGCCTCAAGGACGCCGAGCTCATTGAGATCGATCAAGACGGGAGCGTGATCGGAAAGACGAGTGTGATCGGTGACGGCATCGCCTCCGCTGCTGAGATCACTGCACTCTTTAGCAATGAAAAAGGCATCTGGGCAGACATCGGCAAGCAATCGATCCTGCTGCTCGATCCCGCTGGAGTGGCGCCGCAAACTCGCGAGATTCAACCGGGTTTTCCCGCAAACGACCACGTGTACAAGGTCCAGGGAACGGGGCGCACGCTCTCGATCATCTCAACACCCAGCCATCAAGCTACGGGTCAAAAGCAAACGCTCGTGGAATATCCGAGCCCCGTTACGGGCATAACGACCCTGCGCGTAGACAAGTTGGGCAATGTCTACCTTGCCACCCGTCACCTTTTGGACGACAGGAAGTCCACCTCAGAAACATCCTGGATGGTGGTGCTCGACGCTGAACTCCGCGAAGTGCGGCGCTTGATTCTCTCTCCAAACGGCACGGCTCGCGAGATTTTCCGGGAGCTGGAGATCGGGCCAAACGGCGAGATTTTTCAGCTGCATATCACGCAAGATGCAGCGTTGGTGGAGAGGTATTGAGGGCCATGCAACGCCTTGCTTCAATCCTCTTAAGCCTGCTAGTCCTGTTGTGGGCACTGCCTGCGCAAGCTGAACCCGCCGCCATGACGCGAGATACTGTGCTTGATTTGGTAAAACCGGCGGTGGGGCACGGCTACTTCTGGGGCCACAACACCTGGACGAGCGATGGCTCCAACAAGGGCACCTGCTCAGGAAATTGCCCCTCCTGTACGTTCAAAGGGACGGTTGGCACGGATTGTTCGGGCTTGGTATCGAAAGCCTGGCAAATCCCTTCAGCACTGCCGATTACCACCTATGCGACCTACATCACAACAGACGTCTTCCGATTCCAGGAGCTGTATTGGAAGCGGATTCAGCGCAGCGAGTTGAGGCCGGGGGATGCACTCGTCTACCGCAACGCCGCTAACAGCGCGGGACACATCGTACTCTTTGACCGCATGGGTGACGTGCCGGGCCGCTATTGGGTGTATGAGGCACGTGGCTGCCAATTCGGTGTGGTCCACAATCAACGAGTCTTTTCGGCTGATTATATTGCAATCCGACGCAACGCCCTGATTGAAACAGCGACTAACACAGCTCAATGCGGCTCCCATGGGCACACCGATTCAGTCAGCAGCTGCAGCTGCGATCCCGGCTACAGCGGCGCCAGTTGCGATCAGTGTGCCTCTGGGTACTACGGTTACCCGGCTTGCGTGCGCGAAGGCTCAGCCTGCGAACCCAGCGGTTCAATCCAATGCGGCAACACCATCAACGTGGACGGCCCCCAACAAATCTATGCGTTTCGCCCCTCCGGGCGTGGCAAAGCACAGCTAACACTGAACGGTAGCAGTGCCGGGCTCCAACTCAGCGTTCTCAAACAACAGTGCGATGCAAAAAGCCGCGTCGGCGCCGCCGCCAGCTCTCTTGCAATAGACTACAGCGAGGGGGATGTCTTCTACGTCAGTGCGGAGAGTGCACAGGGCAGCTTGGCTGAAGGCCAGCTCAGAGTGCAGTGTGAAACCCCAAAGCAAGCCTGGGTCGGGGATGCTTGCGCGAGCGATCTAGACTGCGATCTTAGTCATCAGCCCGAAGCCGGCAACCGAGGCTTCTGCCTCAAACAGGGCGCAGCTGCCTTCTGTTCGCTGCCGTGCACCAGCCTGTGCCCTGATTTGTTGCCCGACAAGGCGCAAACTTTCTGCGTCCAGAGCGCGAACGATAACCCGTCGGGCGTCTGTGTTTCGCGATCCGACCGACAAAATGCGCAGTGTACAAGTATTCCAGGCACCATCGAGTTGCTCTCTGAACGCCGCCAGCAGAGCGACGTGAAGCAGCTCGCGTGCGTGCCGACCTCCGCAACCTGCACAGGCATTCTCACCGGTCGCGTCGTTGAATTTGATACACTTCCGGGAAGGGCTGTTGTGGGCGCCAGCGTGCACGTAACAGCTGGAACCTTCACGACTGACGCCACAACCGACGAGCTAGGCAATTACACAGTGCCGGGCGTGCCTTGCTCCAGCTTAACGCTGAACATCGGGGCACCTGGCTTTCTCACCGAACACCTGAGCTTGGCATCGGATGGCAATCAACAACACTTCAGCCAGCTGCGAGCGCTTCCACTCGCCTGTTCAGGCGAAGGCAGTATCACGGGGATCGTCTCCGATGCAGTCTTGAATCAGCCCGTCGCTGGAGCACGGATCGAGCTGTTTCCGAGCCTGGGGCGCGCCGAAGGCACACCCGTTGCCGGCATCACAGGAAGCAGCGCAGGCACCTACGAATTCACCCATCTCAATGCTGGCCACTACACCGCGCGGATCGAGGCTGCTGGCTACGCACCCCTGGAAGAAGAGGTTGTCGTGTGTGGCCAGCGCACCTTGCAAAATGACTTCTTCGTCTCCAGAGCCAGCGAGGCTGCACTCAGGTTCGTCCTCAGTTGGCAGCATCCCGACGACCTCGATCTGCACCTCCAGCTCCCCAATGGCGAGGAAGTGTACTTCGACGACCTGTGTCACGGGGCGTCCCAATCCTTCCCGTATGCCACGTTAGATGTCGATCATCAGCTTGCCGACGGTCCTGAAAGCATCAGCGTATCTGGATTGATTCCAGGGCGCTACACGCTCTTCGTCCACAACTATTCGCAGGATTTCACGCCGAATCAGCCCGGTTTCCAGGATTCGCAAGCTCAGGTTTCTGTATTCGGCAAAGGCGGCAGCCTGCTCGGCCGTTTCCCCGTGCCAACACGCGGCTCGGGCCTGTATTGGGATGTTCTTTCCTTTGAAGGCTTGCATCCCGAGAAGCTGATTCCAATTCAACGATTGAGCTCGGAACGGCTGCGCCCGGAGAACTACGTGCAGGCATGTCGGCCATGATCTCGCGAGACGAACGCGGCGCGATGATGGTGATCGGCGTCTTCATGGCGACGTTCCTCGTGGGGGTCCTCTACTATCTGATTGGCACCGCTGAAGCCGTCTTCTTTCGTGAGGGAATGCAGGATGCGGCGGATGCAGCTGCGCTCGGCGCCGCGATCTCTCACGCGCGCGGGATGAATTTCATTGCGCTCGTGAACATTCTGATGGCCGCGCTGGTGATGATCTTGCTTGCTTTGAAGCTCTTGGAAACGGTGATCATCATTCTCATCGGTGTGCTGACTGGAATCGCGGCAACGGGATTCGGTGCCGCAGCCGCCGTACCCGCAATCGCGGCGCTGGCAAGTGCGCGCTCCGCTGTCAATGCGGCCAATGAGGCCGCAAAGGGCGTGATTTTCCCACTCCTACGCGGGATGAGTCAGGTGAGCAATGCGGTCCGAGTCTCGACACCGGCCGTCGCCGAGCTCCTCACGATCAGCGATGTGGTCAATGGTCGTGACCCGGCGGATTTTGGCTTCATGCTGCCAGCGCGTATGACGCTGCCTGTCGAGAAGGATCAATTCTCAGTGCTGTGCGCGCACGCCGGGCAGAATTTGGCCGAGCTCGCAACCCTGCCGCTCAGCCCCATACCCGGCATCAGTATCGTGAGGGATACCTTGGAGAGCGCCATGGGCCAACTCTCGGGTTCGCTCTCCGCCTACTTCTGCGGCAAGCCTGGTGCACCTCCGCCGTCCGCTTCCGTGCCCGTAAAACGCGGCTATCCATTGACGGACTTGGGTAATCAATGTGTGAAGGATAACGAATCTGGCAAAACCGAGAGTCAGGCCTGCCGCGACGCTCAGCAAGAACGTGACCGTGCCACTCCTGGCCCCTTCGGCGATTGCAAAAATAGCTGCAAGCCGGGTGAGCTGTTTGACACGTGGACCTCACTCGCACGCCAGCAGTGCAATTCGGAAGAAATCCCAAGAATCCACTCCTGGAAGTGGCAACAAATGTGGATCATCGAGGAACTGACCTGGTCTGAATCCGCGAAAGCTTGGCAATCGTCGAAGCTTGAGCAAACCGACGAGCGCGTACTTTCTGGGAATTCCTCGCCCTGCGGCGGCATCAACGCGGAACCAGGTTGGAACACGAAGCGGCGTCCAGAGGGCCGAGATGAAGACACAACCAAAGTACTTCCCATCTGCAGCAGCGAAATACTGGACCCCCCCATCTTCTATCCGCATTCCCAGGTTTTCAAGCGCCGTTACCAAGCAGTCACTGACATCTTTGGGTGCCTGCGCACCGTTACTGCGAACTATAAAATGGAGGGAGCCGAGCCCGCCAAAACGAGCGGTGAAGAGGTGCCCTGGAAGATTCAGAAAGACATCGTGTTGGGTCAGAACGATTTTCAGATCCGTGCAGTGGCGTTGGGCGGCACGGGCGATTTGCGCAGTGCCGAGGGTGTACGCATTGCGACATGGGTGGACTGTACGATTCCTGCAAACAGCGTTCGTCGGGAGTGTCAGGGCGGTAGCCTGTTCGCGGGAGCTGCAGATCTCTTAGGCCGCCTGTCCGTCGCCCAAGCTGAGTATTACTTTGAAGGAGATTTGAAGCGGGAGGAGTGGATGTGGAATATGAACTGGCGCGCACGTCTGAAGCGGTTCCGCCTCCCCGACAAGAAGTCCAAGAAGAGCGATCCGAGTGCCGCCGAGGCCAAACAGTTTGGCGGACAGAAGGAGGCCAGCTCCTCGGAAGACGCCTGTGGCCGCGCCAAGGACTCCAAGGGGGGACGTTGTGGAGGCATGACGAGCACTCTCGAAACACTTTCATCGGTCATCAAACACTGAGCAGCCATGAGAGCGAATTCTCCGACATCCGCCCCTCCCCCCCGCATCTACCTCAGCCGAGAGCGTGGAACGGCCAGCGTTGAGGCTGTGATCTTACTGCCGATCCTGATCCTGCTCTTTTTCGGAATCATTTATGTGGCGCGTGTCGACAGCGCCAAGCTGACCGTGCTCACCCAAGCTCGCGGAAAAGCCTGGGTTGCTTCCATGCAGGCCTGCGAAGGCGATGCGAAATCTGCTGACCAGGAACACCCAGAGGTGAAGGGTGTCAACAATGAGGTCAACAACGCCCTCTCACAAGCCAGCCAATCAACCTCGGGAAACGTCCAATCACCGATTGGCGGCTTCGTTGGCAAGCTGCTCGATGTCCCATTGAAGGCCCTTTTCGGCCAAAGCGTGACCACTAGCGCTTCCCAAAGCGTTCCCCGCCCCGCCTTCTTGGGCGGCAAAGAAACGACCGTTGTCGGCAACTATCGCCTGCCTTGCAACATCAAACCCTACACCCTTTGGGACATCGCGAAGTCTCTCTGGAACCAGCTCCCGCTCTTCTGAGGCACCGTCACCCATGCTCATTTTCTTCATACTTGGCGCTCGTTTCCGCCGAAAAATACTACCTTTACTCCGTGTGGCGGGAGTGCTCGTGGCTGCGCACGTCGTGCTCGCTCTGTTCTTCTTGCATCGAGCCGAAGCCGCGATCACGGAGGCCTTCCTCGCCGCATCACGGCCATTCTTGAGCCTGCCAGGAATGCAGACGGGAAGCGAACAGTCCGTGCAGATGAACGGAGCTGAATTCCGCGCACAGAGCATGAGTGTTCCGTTACCTTGGCGCCGAGTCCTGAACGCTGCCGCCAAGCAATGTGGAGCCCGGGGTGGCGTCAAACTCGATCCAGAAGTCGTCAAGAAGCTTGCCGCGGAAGACACGAAGGGGCGCGCTCAGGAATTATTGAGTGGGGTGCTGCGCCTCGAAGGAGAGGGCGAAGGCATCCTCGTGTGTCTCGAAGCCGACTCGAAACATTCACTGGAAGATTGGACTCAGAAGGTGCACCGTTTCGCGCAAACTCGCGACCTTGCGCTGCTCGGACGGCCACGCTACGTGCGCGTCCAACGGAGCTCCGAAGGCGCCTCCGTTCTGCTCACCGTCTGGGCCATGGGCGACTTGAAACTTGATCACATGTTCCCCAAAACGGCCGACGCTCCTGGTCGTGATTCTGATTTGCTCCCGCGCCCGCCCGAGAGTCGCCGTTTGCTATCAGCTCAAACCTTGGCTGGCCTGTCCTTGGCCAGCTACGAATCCCATCAAAAACCCGATGAAATTCTGAGCTTCTACAAGGCCTCGCTCGCCGCCGCGAACTGGTCCGTCTTAGCAGGGCGGGGCACCCTGAGTGCGACACGCGCCGATCAATCCCTCCGCTTGGAGGTGGGCGCAGGCGAAGCTGGGACCAGCTTCGTGACGCTGAGCATCCTCTAAGCCAAAGCGCAAACTGGCCCGAGAGCTGGCACCCGCGTGAGGCCACTTGGCAACGTCGACCCGCCCCAAAAAATCATTTGCCCATCAGCGGGAAGTGCCGCATGCTGCCCATTCCGATTAACAGCCGCACTACTACGACGACTACCACTACCCTCCGGGGTGGTGTGGGCGTTGTTTTCGTGCTCTGAGCATCCTGAATTCAACCCTACGACCCGCCCTTGAGCGCGGGATCGATGGTGTTCGCTCCCGTGTTCTTCGGCCCTCAGCAACCGAAACGCCCGCACGGAGTTACCATCATGTTACCCGATCACGATCACCGCCAGTTGGCTCAGCGCCTCGATCTCTTCCACTTTCAAGAAGAAGCGCCCGGCATGGCCTTTTGGCACAAAAATGGCCTTATTTTACACCGTATCTTGGAGCAACGAGCCCGCGAGCTGTTCCTGCGCCAGGGCTACGAAGAGGTGCGCACACCGCTCCTCGTGCGCCGGCCACTCTGGGAAGTCAGCGGGCATTGGCAACATTTTGCAGAAGGAATGTTCAAATTCACCGATCAGTCGGAGCAGGCAGCCTTGAAGCCTGTGAACTGTCCTGGCCACGTGCAACTCTTGCAACGCCGCGTGATCTCATATCGTGATTTACCTGTGCGCCTCGCTGAGTTTGGCTGTGTGCACCGCGATGAACCAGCTGGCGCACTGCATGGCCTCTTGCGACTTCGACAATTCACACAAGACGATGGCCATATCTTCTGCACTGAAGCTCAAGCAGCGCTTGAAATCGCCGCATTCTGCCACAGCGTGCGACCCTTTTATGCGGCGTTCGGCTTTGACACCATTCAGGTTGCACTTTCGACACGACCCCAGCAACGCGTTGGCAGCGACGAGTTCTGGGATCGCGCTGAAGCGACACTCCGCGAAGCTCTGGAAATGTTGGGACTGCCCTTCGATATCGTTGAGGGTGGGGGCGCCTTTTACGGGCCCAAGATCGAGTTTTCCTTGCGGGATAAACAGGGCCGCCATTGGCAGTGCGGAACCATTCAGTTCGACTTCTTCATGCCCGAGCGCTTCGGCCTTCATTACGTGGCGGAGACGGGGAAACGCGAGCCGCTGGTGATGCTGCATCGTGCACTCTATGGAAGCTTAGAGCGGTTTCTTGGGGTGCTCCTCGAACATTACGGGGCAGCTCTGCCGCTGTGGCTAGCGCCGCTTCAGATTCTTGTTATCCCGATCGGTCCGGCTCAAGCCCCCGCAGCCAAGGAGCTTGCCTGCAAGCTGCGAGAAGCCGGCCTGCGCTGTGAATTGGACGAACGCGACGAAAATCTGTCGCAAAAATTAGCCGACGCCCATCAGCGCACCGTGCCGTACCAGGTGATTCTTGGCTCACGCGAGCTGCTAGGCGGCAACATTAGCCTGCGCGGGAATGGCAAACAAAGAGTCCTCCCCTTGTTGGACTGCGTCCCAGAGCTTTCACGCCTATCTGCTGCCCCTGAGCTGAGCTGAGTACGCCTCCACTCAGAACTTTCTTGCGGGCCAGGGGTTGATTTCTAAAGAAACGGCACGAGACACGACTCACGAAACACGTGCAGCGCGGCTGTGCGACGTCACTAAAGAAGGAGATATTGCGATGAAATTAGCTATTTATGCAGGCACCTTGGTTTGCTGCGCTTCGCTCGTGATGGCCTGCGCCGGCGGAGGCGCAATGCCTGAGCCAGCCACCCCCGAATCATCCGCCGAGAACAGTGCAGCCTCCCCGGCAAGCGAAGCCGCGGCCCCGGCCAGGAACATCGTCGAGACCGCGACGGCTGCTGGCTCGTTCACGACGCTCGTGGCGGCTGTCAAAGCTGCTGGCCTCGCCGAAACCTTGTCTGGGTCTGGGCCCTTTACTGTCTTCGCCCCGACAGACGACGCTTTTGCCAAGTTGCCAGCCGGTACGGTCGAGGGCCTGCTCAAGCCCGAGAACAAGGACAAGCTGGTGGCAATCCTCACGTACCACGTCGTGCCTGGTGCACTGATGGCCAAAGACGTCGTCGACGGCAGCAAGCTAATGACGGTTCAGGGGCAAGAGCTGAGCTTGAGCATCGACGGCTCAAAAGTCATGGTGGAGAGCGCCATGATCTCGAAGACCGATATCGCCGCATCCAACGGCGTCATTCACGTCATCGACAGCGTCGTGATGCCCAAGTAAAGTCGAAGTTTCGTCGTTCGTGAACAAAAGTGGCCTGGAGGTGGGTGAAGGCGAAGCTGGGGCCAGCTTGGTGCCGCTGGGCGTGTTCTAGGCCAAAGCTTCCTCTGTTGGAGTGCGTCCCAGAGCTTTCACGCCTATCTGCTGTGCCGAAGTTGAGCTAAGTGGGGGCCCTCCTGAATGAAGCGCGCCCCCACTCAGCGACGTCCCGCTAGCCGCGAAGCACCCGCTTCATTCGCGCTCGCCTTACGCAAGCCTGCCCGGGGTGGCCCACGTTCCACTGCCAATCGCCTGCAGCAGTTGCGGCGCGAACACGAACGCCTGTTGCGAGATATTGCCAAGAAGAAAGCTGCGTTTGCCTCCACACTCAGTGGCGCTCGCGACGCTGAGATGGCACTGGAAGTGCGCATGGCGCCGCTGCGCGAAGGCATCAGCCAAGCGACACGGGAGGTCAGGGAAATCTTTGACTTCTTCACTGGCCCGAAGAGCCCCTTGTCTGCGAAGAATGCAGCCAAAGTGCGGAAGCTCTATCGGCAGCTCATGCCGCCCGAAGACCAAGCGACCTTTGAGGATGAGGATTTTGACGAAGATCTGAACGAGGGTCTGGATCAAGATCCAGAGGATGCTGAGTATGAGAGCGAGAGGCGCGAGGCGCGCACCCGGAGAGAAGACCAGGAACACAAGAGAAGGGATGTCGCCACGGCAACCAAGCCCGAGGAAGCTAGCGATAGCCTGTTGCGCACCTTATTTCGCAAGCTCGCCGTCGCACTGCACCCCGACAAAGTCCAGAAAGTTTCACAGAAGGATGAGCGCACGCGCATCATGAAGGAGGTGACTCGGGCCTACGAAACGAGCGATCTGGCCAAGTTGCTTGAACTCGAACGAGTCTGGCTCGCCGATTCTCCGACCTCCACGGATCCTGAATTCGCTGCTCGCATCGAAGATTCTCTCGACAATTCTAATCGAGATTTGCGAAAGCAACTTCGAACACTCACCGAAGAACTCAAGGAGCTCAAGCGGAGCGTTCCCGGAATGATCCGCGTGCCTGGCCGACGTGGCCCGCCGGTGAGTGAGGCAGATCTTGTCGTGAGCGACATGACACGCGCGTTTGGGCTGCTCAGCCAGATCCGCGAATTTGCCGTACGCTTCAAGCAAGGGAATATCCCACTCGCCACCTTCCTCCGCGGCCCGAATATCGATCCAGACTTGCTCGGTGACGACGAAAGCGTGTTTGATGATGTGCTGGAGTCGATGGTCCGCGAGGTCGTCGAAGCTCCCAGAGGTCGAGCCAAGGGGAAGCGGCGCTGAGAGGGTGGTGCGTGCTAGCCTCGTGTTTCGTGGATAACCTGGATGAGGCACTCGTTGACAGTCGCACAGCTCTACATGCTCTCGCCCGAAGTGAACTCGCCGTCGCTTTTCGCGCCCGAACCAGGCCCCACCCTGCAACAGAACCCCGTCCTTGCCGATGACAGCCTCCCAACGGAGGGCTCCGGTTGGTCGCGACCGGTGCCCGGTCGGGAGCCCGCAGACTGACAGTCCAGCCTAGTTCGGCTACCTTCCGCGGAGGGCATAAATTCGCAGAAAGCCGCTGGCCAATACATACCCCTTACCCATCGGGAGAAGTTACCGTTCTTGAGCGCATGCGTCGCGCGCTCCGTTTCAGCTCAGTCAGCTGCCTCTGGCTGGTTGTCCTCGGCTTTGGTTGTCGGTTTGAATCCAGCCACGTTTGCGGAGATGAGCTGGTATTCAATCCAACGCTCAACACCTGCCAGTGTCCGAGCGGCAAGGTGCTCAAGGGTGAGCACTGTGAGGTTTGTGGTGTTCACGAAGTCGCGATCGTGGACATGTGCCAGTGCGAGTCTGGCTATGTGCGAGCGGCGAGCGGAGCTTGCGAACCACCGATCGAGGGCTTGGCGGACGCTTGTGATCCCAATCAAGCCAAGGCTTGCGGCGCCCGGAAGTACGACTACTGCGCCCCAAGCAGTCTCGGAGGTGGTTATTGCACACAAGCTAACTGCGTGGCGTCGGCAGATTGCCCTTCCGGCTATACCTGCGCGACTTGGGAGTCCCAACCCTTCTGCCTACGCCCCCCGACTGGCTTGGGCGACACGTGCGCCAATGCAGCAGGTTGTGCAGGCAAAGAGGCCAGCTTCTGTGAGAGCTTGATGAGTAAGAGTTGCTTAGTCCAAAACTGCAGCGTAGCGAAGGCAGACTGTATCGACGGCTTCGAGTGCTGCGATGTTACCGCTTTTGCCGCCGGAGTACCGAATCTGTGCGTTCCGACTGGGCGGTGCCCGAAATGAAGCACGCGCAGGTTGCTAGCGCACTGCTCGTGCTCCTTGCCCTGGCCGTTCAGATCCCGTCCGCAATGGCGCAGCCGCCTGCTGCCGCGCCCGCTCCGCCGGTTGAAGAGCAGCCCAACACGGCGCCTCTTCCCACAACGTCGACATCGATCGATGCCGCGTCACCGCCCACGCCCGTCGACGCACCACAGCCTGTGCCACCTGTCGGTGCGATCTCGGAGCAACCAAACGCTGCCGTAGCGCCGCCTCCACCACCAATGACCGCCTCGCCAAATTCCGTCCAGACCGCGGAAGCAGCCCTGATAGCCACCGAAAGCGAGCTCAACAACGCGGCGAGTGACCATGCGAGTGAGGACGTAGAGGCCCAACCTATCGACATCTATGGCTTTGCTGAGGTGTACTTTGCTGCACCGTTGTGGCGCTCGAACGCCCCCTACAGCACTAGCGGTGTGGGCTCACATCCTTACTTCAGCGTTGGCAATTTCAACATCTACCTGAGCAAACACCTGGAGGAACGCTGGCACTTCCTGAGCGAAGTTCGCTTCGTGTACTCACCGAATGGCGCCAATGATCCCAAGAATCCCGGCACGCGAATTTCTACTCGAGTGGGCGATACCTCGGACATCAATCGACCGTTTCGCTGGGGTGCAATCGAGATAGAGCGGGTACATATCGACTACCAAGAAAGCTCGCTCCTCACGCTTCGCTTCGGCCATTGGCTCACGCCCTATGGAATTTGGAATATCGATCACGGTTCGCCCACTGTGATCGCGATTCAGCGGCCCTATATCGTCGGCGAGGAGCTTTTCCCGCAGCGACAGACGGGGATCCAGGCCTTCGGGCAAACCTTCGTTGGAGACCTAAAACTAGGCTACGCGCTCGGTCTTTCCAATGGGCGAGGCCCGATGGATGAGCAGCGGGATCTCGACTTCGACAAGGCCTACACCGCGAGACTCGAAGTTGGATACAACAAGCTGGGTGATTTGAAGGTTGGGAGTTCGTACTATCGAGGACGCTACACTGACGCTAGTTTCCCGCTCTTGAATCCCAGCGAAGCCCGCGCTGATCGCACCGTCCTCGAACGTTACGGCGAACAGTCTTTCGGTGCCGATCTGCAATGGGATTACGAGAAGTTCGTGATCCGCGGCGAATTCGCCTACAACGAGCGTTGGTATTCGGACGGCGTTCGAAGGGTCCTGTCGCCTGGGCAAGTGAGCCCTGATCGTCGCCGCTATGGCGCGTACGCTCTGCTCGGGTATCGGACACCACTCTTGGGTGTCATGCCGTACGTAGTCTACCAAGACTACGTCTTAGGTCACGATCCGACTATCCCCCAGGTTGAACATCTGCGCGCCTTTCACGGGGGCCTCAACTGGCCAATTGGGCCGCGGGTCACAGCGAAAGGTGAGTACTTGCACGTCACCTTCCCCGGAAGCGACACGAACCTCACCAAGCGTGACACCTTTCACTTGGTACAGTTCCAGCTAGCGGTGGCGTTCTAACCATGAAACCGAATCGCTTGCTGACACGCGCGACTTTCCTCCAATTGGGGGTCGGCACCGCGTGCGCATTGATTCTGCGCGAGGCCAACGCCGCCGGACCGCTGGTTATGGTGGTGGCGAAAACGTCATCGCTCAAAGCGGTAAGTTTGCAGGATCTCCAGCGGCTCTATCGGGGTGACATCAACACTCTCCAGGGTCAAAGAATGCTCCCGCTCAATCATCTCCCGCGCAGCGAGCCGCGAGAACATTTTGATCAACGAGTGCTTGGGATGAACGCAGAGGAGACTGCTCGCTACTGGATCGACCGCCGCATTCGCGGCCAGTCGGGTGCGCCCAAGTCAGTTCCTGCGCGCCTCATGGCCGCTGTTGTCGCCAAACTTCCCAACTCGATCGGTTACGTCTCGGGCGGAAGTGCAGATGCTGCGTTGGCAGTACTTCGCGTGAACGGCAAGCTACCTGGTGAGCCTGGCTACCCAATTTTCTAGCTGAAACCACAGCGCACTCTAGCGGCGACAACGCGCTACTTGTCAGGTGCTCCGCTAGACGCAGAAGTGGAACACCCCCAGGGCTTAGTTCTCTCGATTGGCCTCTGCCGCATGGTGTCGAACGTCTTGCCCTTTCACCATGTACACGACCATCTCGGCCAGGTTCGTCGCGTGATCCGCGACGCGCTCGATATACTTGCCGAGCGATTGAAGCTTGGTGGCTTGGCTCACCAAGTTCGGATCCTGCATCATCGACGTCACCAGCTCCGGGAAAAGCTGAGCGTAGTAGTTGTCCACCTGTTGATCGCGACGAATCACCTCTTGAGCCTTGTGCGCATCGGACGCCACGAACGCGTCTAACGCGTCGTGTAACATTTGCTGAGCCACGGATCCCATCCGCACCACGGCTGCCGACGCATCCCGTAGCACTACGCGCTCCCCAAGCTCCAATACGCGCTCGCACATATTCACTCCCAGATCACCGATGCGCTCTAGGTCCGTGACATGCTTGAACGTCATCATCACAAATCGAAGATCAGAGGCCACGGGTTGTCGCCGAGCGAGCACCTTGATGCACATCTCATCGATATCGATCTCAAGGAGATCAATTTGGCGGTCCATCGCGATGGTTTGCCGCGCTAGCTCAACGTTTCGGGTCTCAAACGCCAGCAGGGCGTTCTTTACCATTTCCTCGACTTTGGCTCCCATGAGGAGGATCTGTTCCCGGAGAGCGTCGAGCTCCCGATCGTATTCGCGATCCGTGTGTTTGCGTTCCAAAGCTGCCTACCTTCATCCAAAACGGCCGGTGATGTAGTCTTCAGTGCGCCGCTGCGTGGGATGGGTAAATATAGCATCCGTCTTGCCAAACTCGACAACTTCCCCGAGATAGAAAAACGCGGTGTAGTTGGCCACTCGCGCTGCCTGCTGCATATTGTGGGTCACAATCACGATGGTGTAGTCCGCGCGCAGCTCGTGAATGAGCTCTTCCACCCGTGCTGTAGCAATCGGATCCAGTGCCGAGCACGGCTCATCCATCAAAATGACCTCGGGCTCCATGGCAAGCGAGCGAGCGATGCAGAGGCGCTGCTGCTGCCCACCGGATAGGCTCGTCCCGGCCCGATCCAAGCCGTCTTTGACCTCATCCCAGAGTGCGACCTGGTGTAGGGCTCGTTCCACCCGACTTTCAGCGTCGTCGACACGCATGCCATTCAGGCGGAGGCCCGCTAAAACATTGTCGCGGATAGACATGGTGGGGAACGGATTGGGCTTCTGAAACACCATCCCGACTCGCCGGCGCAGTCGCACCGGATCGATATCGCGCCCGTAGACGTTTAGCCCATCCAACGTCACTTCACCGGAGACGTGGGCGTTCGGTACCACTTCATGCATGCGATTCAGACAGCGAATGAACGTCGACTTTCCGCAGCCGGAGGGTCCGATAATGGCGGTGACCTTTTTTTCCAGGATGGGGAGTGCGATGCCTTTGAGTACCTGAGATTTTCCGAAATAAGCGCTCAGCTTCTCGGCGTGCATCTTGGTGTTTGCCTTGGTACTGAGCGCGATTTCAGCCGTCGATGGGCTTCGGCCTTCGGAAGCACTCGGACTCGACTTGCCTTCAGCAGCCCCGCGTGAAACGGCAGGCATGGAGGCGTCGGGGGGCTCTAGGAACGGGCTCATTATTTTTTTACTCGATTTCGCACGAGAACCCGTGCTGCGATATTGAGGATCAACACCAGGCTTACCAGGACAAGCGCAGCTGCCCAGGCCTGACGATGCCAATCCTCAAAAGGTGAAACGGCGTAGGTGTAGATCTGCACCGGCAGCGAGGCAGTCGGTTCGTTCCAGCTGTCAGACCAGAATCGGTTGCTGAACGCTGTGAAGAGAAGGGGCGCAGTCTCGCCGGCGACACGGGCCACTGCCAGCATGATGCCGACGGCTATCCCGGGCGCGGCGGTGCGAAGCATCACGCGCAGCGTGGCTCGCCATTTCGGCACACCCAGCCCGAGCGCAGCTTCACGCAGCGATTCGGGCACGAGCCGCAGCAGCTCTTCGGTAGTGCGCGTGACGGTTGGCAGCATGATCACCGCCAGGGCAAGCGCTCCGGCGAACGCCGAGAAGGTCTTTGAGGCCAGCACCACCAGCGAATACACGAAGATCCCAACCGTAATCGAGGGAATGCCGGACAATACATCGGCCGAAAAGCGAACCACCGAACCCGTGCGCGTCTGGCCAAACTCCGCCAAGTAGACACCCGCCAAAACGCCCGGAGGGATCCCCATCACTGATGCCAGGCCGACAAGCTTGAGAGTACCGACAATCGCGTTGGCCATGCCACCACCGGTTTCACCCACCGGCTTTGGGAGCTGCGTGAAGAAGTCCAAGTTAATGCCCTGGATGCCGCGCGCGGCCACGTAATAGAGGATGCCAAACAGCGGCACCAGCGCGATGATCGTCGCCAAAACGCACGACGCACTGAACGCTCTATCAGTGAACTTGCGCAGGGCGTGCCGTTCGCCAGAAAGACTCATAGTCGACCTCCCTCGGGTAAGCGCGCCACCCGCCACACCAAGGCGCGTGCGATGATGTTCAGGATCAAAGTGACCACAAACAGCAGAAAGCCGATCTCTGATAGGGCTGAAAGGTAGAGATCTCCCGTGGCCTCAGTGAACTCATTGGCGATGACACTGGCCATCGTGTACGAGGGCGCGAAGAGCGAACTGCTAATTTCGGGTCGATTGCCGATCACCATGGTGATGGCCATGGTTTCCCCGAGAGCGCGGCCGAGCCCGAGAATGCTCGCACCGACCAGTCCGGAGCGAGCAAAGGGTAGGATGACGGTTCGCAGCGTTTCCCAGCGCGTCGCACCTAGCGCATACGAACCTTCCCGGAGCGCACCTGGAACGGCATTCAGCACTTCACGGCAGACGGCCGAAATCGTGGGAGTGATCATGATGGCGAGGATCACGGCACCCGTCAGCATTCCGAACCCTTGGCTCGGCCCTTGGAATAGCGGCAAGAAACCTAAAGTGCTCGCCAGTGCAGGCTCCACGACTTCGCGCATCCATGGCGCGAGCGCAAAGATCCCCCAAAGGCCGTAAACAACACTCGGAACCGCTGCGAGCAATTCAATCAGAAACGCAACCGGATTCTTCAGCCAAGCGGGACATAGCTCCGTCAAAAAAACGGCGATTCCCAACGAGATTGGGACGGCGAGCGACAGTGCCAGGAGCGAAGATACCACTGTCCCAAAGATGAAAGGCAGCGCTCCGAACTGATCCTGGATCGGATTCCAAGCATTCGAGGTGATGAAACCCAATCCGAAAGCCTGCAGGCTCAAGCGGGACGCCTTCAACATCTGCAATGCCATGCCGCCAAGAATAGCGACCACGCACAACCCAAACAGGAGCGTGAGTGCACGAAAAATGGCGTCACCCCAATTCACCTCAGACCCGAATGGCTTGAGCCACTTGGGTCGGGATCTGACAAGAGATTGGGGCTGACTCGCCATGGGTTGGTTCGCTCGGCTGCTCGCTTAGGGGGCGGTGAGCAGGGCTTTTCCTCCGGATTTTAGCTCCTTCAGACGCGTCTCAAGCTTGGCGACGACGCGCGCTGGAAGAGGCGCATAGTGGAGTGCGGGGGCAAACTTTTGTCCGTCGTGGATCGCCCACCACAAGAACTCACTGAGACTCTGAGCCTTCGCCTTGTCGGGAGTATCTTCATACACCAGCAGGTAGCTGTAGGAGCTGATGGGGTACGCCTTGGGAGCCGCGGAGTTCACCAGCGAGGCGTGCAACGAATCGGGAAGCTCAACGCCTTCAGCTGCGGCACTCACGCCCTCGACGCTTGGGGAAACAAAGTCACCGGACGGTACTTTCAGGGCCGCCATGGAGAGGCCCGTTTGCTTCGCGTAGGCAAGCTCGACGTAGCCTATTGCACCGGGAGTTGTGCGAACTTGCCCCGCGACGCCTTCGTTGCCCTTGGCGCCAAGTCCGGTAGGCCACTTGACGCTCTTGCCCACCCCCACTTTTTCCTTCCATTCCGGGCTGACAACGCCCAAATAGTCCGTAAAAACCGCGGTAGTGCCGCTGCCATCGCTTCGCGCGATCACGCGAATGTCCGACGCTGGAAGCTTAGCGCCTTCATTGATCTTACCAAGGCGCGCGTCGTTCCACTTGGTGATTTTGCCGAGGTAAATGTCCACCAAGATCTCCGAGGTGAGCTTGAGTGGGGCTGTGAGTTCAGGAACGTTGTAAACAACCACCACAGCGCCAATCGTCATCGGAAGATGGAAGAGTTTGTGCGGTGCCTTTTTTTCCTCTTCGTCATTCATGGGAGCATCCGTGGCCCCAAAGTCGACAGTGCCCGCGATGACCTGCCGGATACCGCCCCCGGACCCAATGGACTGGTAGTTGATTTGAACGTCGGGCTTAACCTTACGATACTCGTCCATCAACTTCGAATAGAGCGGGTAAGGGAACGTCGCTCCTGCGCCGGTCAACTTGATCGGTGCGGCCTCGGCCGGCGCCGGCTTCTGCTCGGCCGGTGGCGCGGCCTTCGAGCAGCCAAACAGAGTCAGCGCCAAGGCAGCAAGCGTGATAAAATTGGATCGTCGAATCATAGGCCAACCTCCTATCAATAGGCGCCGTGGCCAGCATGGCCGAAGTGCAACAGCTATGTGACGTTTTGGTGACACACCTGGGCGTCCTAGATCCTCGGTTCTGGGCTGACAATGCTGTTTTGAGAACGCCCGCGAATCCTTCGGGAGGGGGGCTAGCAGCGGCTGTGACTCAGCCGCGCCGAAATGAGTGGAGATGCTGGCGAAAGTAAGCCGTCCAGCCTTCTTTCGGGTAATCTGCATCGGGGAGGCCGTATGCTTCTGGCTGATGAGCGGGTAAATAGGCGGTGCCGAAAATCCAATCCCAGATCGCAAGCTTGGTGCCGAAGTTCTTGCCGGGGGCCGCGACATCCCGGGCGTGGTGCCAACGATGCATCTCCGGACCGTTCAGCACGTACTGAAGCTTGCCGCTGCGAACATTGATGTTCGCGTGGATGTACATGCCCCAGACCGCGTCGAGCACACCCTTCGCCGCAATCACCTCGGGGGCTGCTCCGAGCAGCACCATCGGTGCGAACTCAATCGTTTGGTTGATCAAGATCTCAAGTGAATGGGAACGGGCACCCGACAGCCAATCCACGTCTTTCACCGAATGGTGCGCTTCATGCAAACGCCACAGAATGTCTGATTTGTGTTGCAAACGGTGAAAACAGTAGATGTAGAAATCATGGACGACAAAGAAGAAGAGGAGCTGCAACCACATCGGCCAGGAGCTGACGAAGCCCCGCGGGATGAATGCTGCGTGGCTTTGGACCCCGTAAATGATCGCGCCGATGACCAAACTCAGAACATAACTCTGCGCGAGCGCGTAGCCTAAGAGATCGGTGAAGAGCCCGGGGCGAAAAAGACGTTGCTTGGGCTCGTAGGGGCTTCGGCGCTCCAATCCAATCAGAATCGCGGCGCCTGTTACGATCAGGCCCGCGCTGATGATACCGCTATTCACAGAGTCCCTCCGAGCAGTGTTTGCGCTGATTCCAAGTTGCGATCCGTTAACGCTCGACGTGCTCGGTGGAAGCTACGCGCCGCAGCTTCTCACGATAGGGAATTTCGCTCTCGTAGACCCGCTTGATGCCGTCGCCACGCGCCTTCTCGATGTCTCGGATCTGAGCGACGAGCTTTTCCATTCCACCGAGCTCCACTGAGGCTGCGTGATCGGTGCCCCACATGGCCCGGTCGAGCGTGATGTGGCGTTCGACGAAAGTGGCGCCGATTGCCACCGCAGCCCAGGTGGGCGCGAGGCCCGTTTCGTGCCCCGAGTAACCGATCGGGCAGGTGGGATATCGGAGCTTCAAAGTCTGAATCATACGCAGATTGAGCTCCTCAACGGGGCATGGATAGGTCGAAGTTGAGTGAGCAATCAGAAGGTTATGAAGTCCCAAAGCCGACACGGCAGTGTGAACTTCGGCGGACGTAGACATTCCGGTTGAGAGGATAGCCGGCCGGCCGGTGGCCTTGATCCGTGACAAAAGGTCCATGTCGGTCACGGACGCTGAGGCGATTTTGTAACAGGGGGGCGCCAGCTTCTCGATGAAGTCCACTGATTCGTCATCCCAACATGATGCAAACCAATCGATGCCCTCAACTCGACAGAATCGATCGAGCTCCCGGTACTGCGCCTCGTCGAACTCCATGCGGCGCTTGTAGTCGATGTACTTCATGCGACCCCAGGGCGTATCGCGCTGGATATCCCATTGGCCGCGGGGCACGCATGTTTCGGGGGTGCGCTTCTGAAACTTCACGGCATCGCAGCCGGCACGTTTCGCGCCTGAAATCAGCCGTTTTGCGATTTCGATATCGCCATTGTGATTGATCCCGATTTCGGCAATCACATAAACCGGCTCATCTTCGCCCACGCTACGATTGCCAATTCTGACACTAGGATGCAGCTTGTTTGGCTCTGGCAAGCGAGCCCGCATGACTGGGTGGCGGACCATCTCATCCAACATTTGGCTTGTCACTTGGCTTGTTGTCATGTGTGCAACTCCTGTCTCAAACTTAAGATCCAATCGGCGAACTCTCGGAAAGCACCTTCGCCACCTTTGCGGTGGGTTAATTTATGCACGATACGTGCCACCTCTGACACGGCATCGCTCGGCGCACCAACCAAACCGACTTCTTCAACAAGCTGCATGGCGCCGAGGTCGTTGACGTCGTCGCCAATATAGGCAACTTCGTCCAGTCGAAACTGGGCATCCTCGAGCAACTCGGGCAACTTGAGAGCCTTATCTTGAACTCCCATCCAGACCTGCGTGAGCGTCAGTTTGCGCGCACGACGGATCGCAATCTGGCAATTTTCTCGTGAAAAATAGGCCGTTTCTATGCCCGCTTGACGGAGTAGCTCCGTGCCCATCCCGTCACGCAGGCTGAAGCGCTTTAGCTCCTCGCCCCGCTCGCTGTAATAGACCTGCGCCGGAGTGAGCACCCCATCGACATCGCTCACCACCAGGCGGATGCGCCGTGCGCGTGAACCAAGCTGCTCAGCTGAGAGCATTCTCACCATGCGGTCCAACCCCCGTCGACCACCAAATTCGCTCCCGTCATGTACGAAGATGCGTCGCTCGCCAAGAAAACCAGTGCGCCCCGATAGTCCCCCTTATCAGCCATCCGTTGCAGCGGCACGCGAGAAGAGTAGTTTGTTTGAAAATCTTCGTCCTGTGCGTTCTGTACACCGCCCGGCGACAGCGAATTCGCGCGAACGCCGCTCGCTCCGTAGTAAGACGCCAAGAATCGAGTGAGCTGCAAAAGACCCGCTTTGGATACTGGGTACGCTGGAGACTTGAAGAAGCGCTGTTTCCCCTCGCGATCCAGGTAAAGGTTCTGTTGTGGAGCAACCAGCCCGTAGGTGGAGGCGATGTTGATGATGCTGCCTCTCTTCTGCGCTGCCATGCGGGGGGCGATGCTTTGACAGCACAAAAAGGCGCCCGTCAGGTTTACACGCAGCAGCTTTTCCCAGGATTCTAGCGGATAGTTTTCAAAGCGGCTGAGCTCAAGGGCGAGCTTTGGCGACTCCACTTTATCATCAATGGCGGCGTTATTCACCAGGATGTCCACCCGGTCAAAGCGCTTCAAAACGTCCGCTGTCATAGCCGCAACGGACTCCGCGGCTCCGACATCGACCCCTACCCCAAACGCCCGCCCTTCATACGCCTCCGCAAGTTCTCCGGCGTAAGTGGTCGTTGCTGCATGGTCCAGGTCAGCCACCACGACGCTGGCACCAGCTTCAAGCAGGGCAGAACAGTGTTCCCTTCCCAAGAGCCCCATCGCGCCGGTGACGATGGCTACACGATCTTTAAGGTCAAACGGTGTCATGCAGCTGGTGAACGGGATGTTGGCTTAACAAAGTGACAGGAGCAAGGAGTTATCGCGACAAGCTAACGAGTTTTACGAAACACGGGCTGGACAGGTTTCCCCATTATGTCCGACTCGAGCGTCCCCTCCCGGTGAGCACGCTCAAGCGAAGAGAGCGCCAACGCATAGGCAGAAAGAATGTGGTCAATGTCTTCGGGCTGGTGCGACAAGCTCATGTTGTGGAAGCCACTCCACAACACGCCATGGCGGATCAGTTCCTGCTGGATCAGCGACTTGGCAAGCAGCGGATCGATGGCAGTCTCGTCGAACGTGACCATACTGCGGCACGGTAGGCCCACGGCTCGGGTGAAATTCAGGCCTCGGCTCGCGGCGAGCTCATTATATCCCGTCTTTAGGCGTTCCCCCATCTGCGCCAGGTGCTCCGGCACGCGTTGGTCACGGAGCTCCAGAATGGTGGCTTTGGCTGCTGCGAGTGAAAGGGCCTCCCCACCAAAGGTTGTGTAAAAGAAGACATCATCTTCGAAGAGCTGCATCACGTCGCGTCGACCGCAGAGGACACTGAGAGGCATGCCGTTGGCGATCGCTTTGCTAAAGCAGGCTAGGTCCGCCTTCACATCGAAGTATTCTTGGGCGCCACCGATGGCGATCCGAAAGCCAGTCCACATCTCGTCGAAAATGAGCAGTGTACCGTTCTCGGTGCAGAGCCTGCGGAGCTCGGAGAGAAAGCCAGCTTGGGGCTGCTCGAACAATACGGGCTCGAGGATCACGGCTGCCACGTCACCATCCAGCACGGCCTTCACCGAATCCAAGTCGTTGTACGTGAACTTCCGCGTTAACCCCTGAACTTCAACCGGTACACCACGGCTCCTCGGCGTCGTGCCGATGTACCAATCGTGCCAGCCATGGTACCCACAACAAGCCACCGCGCTGCGACCGGTGAAGGCGCGTGCAACCCGGACCGCTGCACTGGTTGCGTCGCAACCCGTCTTGCTAAAGCGCACCATTTCGGCTCCCGGAACGCATCCTTGGATGAGCTCCGCCACCTCGACTTCGAGTGGATGCACGAGGGAAAAGGTGATCCCGTCCTCAAGCTGGGCACGCACCGCTGCGTCGACTCGATCATAGGCGTAGCCAAGGGAAACGGGGCCAACCGCCATGGTAAGGTCTATGAACTCGTTGCCATCAACATCCCAAACGCGACACCCTTTCCCACGACGCAGGAATTTGGGTGCGACGCCATCAACATACTGAGTCGCCCCCTTGGCAAGCGTTTGCGTTGCACCGGGTATGCACGCTTTCGCGCGTTCATACCACGCCTCGGAGTGGCTAATGTTAGGGAGTGGACTGTCGGAGCTAGGACGATGCATCTCGATCCTTCTTTGTTCAAGGTGAGCCTGAGACCCAGTTGAGGGGTCCGTTGGGTGGGCCAAAAGTCTTGAGTTCGTGCAAATGATTCTGTTGCCAACACGACCCCAGGTGTTTGCGATTAATGTCTTGAAGCTCGGGCGCTCGGCCGAGAAGGTCGAGGATCTGTTCGAGTGAGAAAGCGGGACCCAACGCGGGCAACAGGCGATCAAACACGGCACTGATGAATTGGTAATCCTCCACATAGTCGAGGACAAATCGGTGGGATTGAGCGTAATTATGGCCTGTTTCCCAAGTCACATTAGAAACGCGAAACCGGCCTGAATTCTCCCAAATGAAAGGCGTGGTGTGTTCTCGTTCGAAGGGCCGCTCCGCTTCTTGCCACGCGGACGTCAGCGCCGACCGCGTCATCACTTCGACGTCGTTACCATCGGGCCACGTGGGAGGCAGGAGATTGGTGACGAAGTCGTATTCGCCCAAGTGCGCGAGAAAATATTGAAGAACACGATCGATGGCTGCCGGATCGATGAGGGGGCAGTCCGAAGGGATCTTGATAACCGCGTCGGCATTATAGTGAATGGCAGCTTGGTAGTGACGGTCCAGAACATCGAGCGGATGGCCACAAAAAACTTCGATCCCGCGCTCGACGCACAGGTCAACAATGGGCTTGTCTTCGGGAAGATCCGTGGTCGCTACCGCCAGCTGAAAGGGGGACTTCGCGGCCCGTACCCGTTCCAACATACGCACGAGCGCGGGCTCCCCCGCTAGCGGGAGCAGCACCTTGCCTGGGAGCCGTGAGGATCCGAGACGTGCCTGGACAACCAAGAGCAGCTTCACGCCGCCACTCCTCGCTGCTGCTGCAACGCACTCTTCCCCAAGAGTTCCCGGCACACTTGCGCAATTTTCTTGGCAGCTTGGCCATTCTGTTCCGGCACGAGCTCCACCAGATCTTCCATCCGGTGATACGAGTGGCACTCTTTGCCGAGCGCTAACCCAACAAACACGACCGATGAGTATTGCGTGATCAACACTTCCGAATTGGCAATCATCGCGTTGGTGTCCCCATTCGAAAAGACGAGCGCTCCGGGAACCCAACGGTTGATTTCCGCGGTCGCTCGTTTCACGTTTTCATTGGGGTGCAGCTTGAAAATCATCGGCCGCCCTCCAGACTTCTCAATGGCCCATTGAATGAACACGGAGCGCTTGTCGAGCTTCAGCGTCTCACGCGCATCCGAGGTGCAAACCAGAGCGTATCCGCGATGTGGAAAATCATTTTTGAGGTGCGCTGCACAGTTGTCGAAATTGGGAATGCCCGTCACGACGAGCTTGTTTTCGTCGACTCCGCGCCCAGCAAAGTAACGCTTGTAGCCTTCGCTTGCCACGCAGAAACGGTCGTAGGCGTGGCTCAATCCAGTGGTGGCCGTGCCAGCAATCCAATGCGGGAGCGACGGAAACTTCCGAACCAGATAGCTGAACATATTGTCGGGATCCGGGATACCCTCCTGCACAAGGAGGATTGGAAACTCGCGGATGTTGTCTGGAACCACAACGTCTGAGCACGTCACCGCTAACTCGTAGTCACCGCGGCGTCCGTGCAGATCTATATTGAGCTCATGGCGCTCCAAGTAGTCCATACAGCGCCGGGTTAACTTGGTGCCGCCTATCGAAAACTCACACAAGCGAGCCTTGCGGGCAAAATCGAGGATCGGCCCGCCGTAGTAGGGCGTGTAGAACGCCTCGACTTCCGGCAGTTGGGCGGCAATTTGATGCAGCTGCGTCGTTTGGTTGATAGAACCACAGATAAAAAGGACACGAGAGGACATAACTGTCAGTTGACCGAAGTAAGAGTGGGTTCGAGGGTTAGAATGGGTCGTTTTCGGGCGAGACACGCGTAGCCGAGGCACGCCCAAATCAATTCTTTGCTGCGCTTCAGGATGCTGAACGCCGCACCCGTCTGGACGGGGTCCGGGACTCCGAGCGCGCCGAAAAACGTGACGTATCCGAGATCCTGAATGCCGATCCCTGCGGGCACCATGAAGGCGAGGTTACGGGTCAAGGCCAGCAGCACTTCAAAGCCCACCACCTCCGCGAAACCGAGGTGCACCGAAAGAAGACGCAAGATCAGGAGTGTTTCCAGGGATTCACACAGCCAGGAGCCAACGTATGGCCCGACCATTCGCAGCGTGATTCTCTGTGAGAAGAACCTGGTGAGGCCTGTGTCCGTTCCAGAAAAGTGCGTTTGGGAAGAGGATAGGGCGGCGCGCAAGCGGCGGCTTGGAATTCCGAGCAACCGTTTCCAGAGCTGCGTGGCAACAGCGCCTTGACGCAGGAGTGACCCAGCAAAACACACGCCAGACCCCAGGATCACCGCGGCAGCCAGGGGTAGCCACATGAGTACGGGCGAACCGATGAGGTGCTGCGAGGCTCTCCCGAGCGCTTGATGCCCAATCACAAACGAGAACAACAGAAACCAAGCCTGAGACAGGATCAGCAGGTACTTGCGCGCCGCCACCGAAGCGACACCAATTCCCCACGGAACGCCCAATCCCTTAAGCAGGAGCGGCGTGGCAGATTCGGACCAGAGCGGGCCGAGCGGTAGCGTCTGCGAAAGCGCTTCGGTCTTGATGCGCACCATCAGGATTGCGAGCACGGGCACGCGTTGACCCATTCGCTGAATTGCCCGGACCCAGCCCCAGCTATCAAGGGTCAGAGAAACCAATTGCGGAAGCAGAATGAGTGGCAAAAAGGCCCAGGGGGCTTGGCGAAGGACAGATGCCACGCCGCTCGCCTCAGCCGTGCGAAACGTCCAGATTGACAGTCCGACGGCGAGAAGGACTCCAAGGACCGCAAGGGTGGCATGACCGAGCGCCTTTGGACGCATGCGTGCACCTTAGGTTACCAAAACGACGATTGTGTCACAGTTCGACAACGTATTCGTCTCACGAATCATGAAGCCTCCGTGTTTGACCCATCGGCCAGGTAGCCGGTCTGCGTTCAGATCTTCTGTAAACTTCACCGTAAAGTCGTGGTGTTGTCACGGTTGGTAGGCTACCCGATGCAGCATGGGCGATCTGGTTGGTGATGTTGTTGAAGGCAGGCTGCTTTGGGTGCAGAAAGCCGAGTTCTCGAAGATCTTGGCGCTTCCTGTGGAGCGCGAGCGACGTGCGCTGATCTTCGCAGATGCCTGCCGGCTCAATGTTCTTTACATGATCGGTAAAGCGGGCTCAGGGCACTTGGGGAGTTCTTTTTCGAGTCTTGATATCGTGACCTGGCTCCACCTTGAAGAGCTCCGCCGAGCTCCTGCAGGTTCAGTCGATCGCGTCGATGACATCTACTTTTCATCCAAAGGACACGATGCGCCCGGTTTGTACGCGGTGCGCACTGCCCTCGGCTCACTGCCATTTGAGTTGATCCACAAGTTACGCGTGCTCGGTGGATTACCTGGGCATCCAGATGTGGGCACTCCGGGTATCGTGGCCAATACCGGCTCGCTCGGCATGGGAATTTCAAAGGCCAAAGGCATGGCCTGGGCGCGCCGCCATAAGGGCCAGAGCGGCCGTATTTTCGTGATGACCGGCGACGGCGAGCTTCAGGAGGGCCAAATCTGGGAATCGCTGATCTCAGCTGCCAATCGCAAGCTGAATGAAATCACGGTCATCGTGGACCACAACAAGCTTCAAAGCGACTCGTTCGTCGAGAAAACCAGCGATCTGGGTGACCTGGTCAAGAAATTCGAGGCGTTTGGTTGGCGTGTGTTCCCGGTGGATGGTCATGACTATTGGGCGCTTGGGGAAGCGTTCGAAAGTGCTCGAGCAGTGACGGATGCACCACAGGTTATCATTGCGCACACCATCAAGGGTCGCGGGGTCTCCTTTATGGAGCACACGAGCCTCGATTCGGATGTCTCCCTGTACCGCTTCCACTCGGGGGCTCCTAACGCCGAAAACTACCAACGGGCAGCCGAGGAGTTGGTCGCACGCGTGCATCGCCAGTGCGATGCGTTGGGCGTGGAACGACTCACGTTTAGTTCTGAGGAAAACCAGCCGGCACCAGCTGCTGGAAATCCACAGCGCTTGATCGGGGCGTATGCCAAGGCGTTGCTGGAACAGATGGGCAAAGTTCCAGAGCTTTGCGTGATGGACGCGGACTTGCTCGTCGACACAGGGCAGCTGCCGTCGAAAGAAGCCTTTCCTGAGCGTTTTATCGAATGCGGGATCGCCGAAATGGATATGGTGAGCCAAGCCGGCAGCATGGCGCGCGAAGGGATCTTGCCGATTTGCCACTCTTTCGCGTGTTTTCTCGCCACGCGAGCCAATGAGCAAATCTACAATAACGCTACCGAGCACTCGCGTGTGATCTACGTGGCATCGCTCGCGGGACTGCTCCCAGCGGGTCCGGGCCACTCGCATCAATCGGTGCGAGATATTTCAGCGCTTGCGGCAGTTCCGAACCTGGTGTTGCTAGAGCCGGCAACGGAAGCTGAGGTCGGTCGTGCGCTCGCTTGGGCCACCGAGAAGACTCGCAGCAGCGTGTGGCTGCGCCTGGTGAGTATTCCTTGTGACGTGCCGTTTGAATTGCCGAACACCGAGCTTGAGGAAGGCAGAGGTGTAGAGGTTCGGCCGGGAGATGACGCCGTCTTCATTAGCTCGGGCCCCGTCATGCTGACGGAGGCTTGGCACGCTGCTGAAACGCTTCAAAAGGAGCACGGGCTGGCGGTCGGAGTGATCGCGTTGCCGTGGCAGAATCGCATCGACCCGGCTTGGTTACTCCGGAGCCTCGGCGCACGCGCGCACGTCTTCACGTTGGACAATCATTACGTGATTGGTGGGCAAGGGCAGCTCGTGGGAGCCACAGTGGCGACATTTGGACTGAAGAATTCTCCGTGTGTTCACAACATCGGCGTGGAAAGCGTGCCAGCCTGTGGTCGCAATCACGAGGTGCTCCGACACCATGGGCTCGATCAAGATAGCTTGGTCGAACGCGTGCGCTCCGCACTAAGAGGTTGAGTTCAACGTCTAGAAGTGCCCGGTGCAGAGCAGGCTGGTGAAGCTGGCCTCACAGGCCAACGCATGGCTTGTGCCTTCTTGTGCGTTGGGTGCCAAAAGTAGCGTGATAAATCCGCCTGCCAGCAACGCGCCGCCGGTTGCGTAGAGCACGATCGCGCGTTGTTCTGCTTTCTCGCGTGATGCATCAATGGCTGGGCACTGCTCCTTTCTTGAGAGTCCGCTCGGAGCCTCGCAGGCGCCACTGTTCCACTCTTTTGCTTTCTGGTTGCGCTCAAGATGAAAGGGGATGGCACTGCCGACGCTCACCGCACCCAGCGTCGTCAACACCCCACCGACGAACGTCATCGTCGAGCCGTGTTGCTGGTGAGCGATCTCGGGTGGGGGCTTGACCTCGTCCTTTTTCGGGAGAAACCGGAGTGGTTTGACACGGCTGCCCAGTTGAAAAATGGCGTTCTTGTGTTCGTCCAACAAGCTGATCACGAACTCGCGCCGGTTCCCGAGTGGTAGGCTGAGTTCCCGCCTCCCACCTGCAGCATGAAAGTTGGTTGCGAAATCGTCCCCGGCTGCGCGTGATTGGACGGCTACGAGCTTCACCATGTCCACCGGATCGGAAATCTCCACAAGAAGCTCGTCACCGGACCGGTTGGGCGTCGCCGTGGCGGCAAGCCTTGCGCTTGAGCTACGCCAAAAACCCAATGCTTCCGCGTAGGGAGCTCGCAACTTAGGTGATAAGGTTCGATCAAGGTGCAAATCGGGGTTGATGGCTAAGAGTGCTATGAACGCGTTCCTAGCTTCGGCGTTTTGTCCGAGCGCGGCGTCGGCGATCCCTAGCAGAAAATAGAGGCGCTCAGTCTGTCGCACACTATTGCCACCTCGTATGAGGGCCGCGGTGGCAAGTTCGCGTGTTCGATCGAAGTCGACGGCTGCGTAGGCAACCTCCGCTTGCTTTGCCGTCGAGTCAGCCTGGGATCGAGCGTCGCGCGTGCAGATCAACCACGACCCGGTGAGCAAGAGCAGTGCGCCCGTGAAAACGGATGAACGTCTCATTAGTCCAACCCAAAGCGGCGAGTGATGGTTTGGGTTGCCTTGATGACCACGGGGTAAGTCGACTCCAGGCCAAGTTCCGGGTTCTTGAGGTGAACCTGATAGGTACCTGGTTCGAGCTTTAATCCAACGACCGGAGTGGCTCCAAGCGCCTTATTGTTGATGGTGACATACGACCAAGGCGTAGAATCGATCGTCAACGTGCCGTAGGAGGCGGTGCTTGCGTCACGCGGCGCAGGACTGGGGGGCGTTGCCGTCTGCGCCGACGCTTCCGTTTTCGAGGATGGCGCGGCTAAGTGTGACTTTCCCTTCCGGCGGGGGACAACGAGTGGAGCAATCTGAGCCACGGTAGGCAACGGGCTCATGTCCGCCAGACTCGCAGTGACCGTTATGGGCTCAAGCTCTACGGCACGCCCAACCGCCCGCGGCGGTGCAGATTCTGCCAACAGAGTTGCGTTCTTGTCATGGCCCACGGCCATGGCCCGAAGATTGGGGGCCCTTCGCGTCAACGCCAGCAGAACGCCCGTGAATAAGATGGCAACGCTGGCTGCAGCCGCAAGCCTACGCAAACGTCGGTTCCGGAACTCGGGCATTGGTTCCTCGGGTGTCGAGCGAGCCGGTGGTTCCGGAAGCGCTATCGTGAGTGGCGGAACGCTCTGGGGCGGGACACTCAACGGAGGCGGGACACTCTGCAGAGGGGACGGAAGGCGTGCCACGCATTCACGCATCCGCTCGCGCTCTTCGTTGATGACGTCCGAGTACAGGTGAATCATCCATTGAGAAAGCGAGGCACGCGAGGAAGCCTTGGTGTAGTGGGAGAGCCACTCCTCCAGATCTTCTTGCATCTCCAGAGCAGTTTGGTAGCGCTTGGTGATATCGCGCTCAAGGGCCTTCTTCGTGATCCGCGCGAGGGCTGGTGGAATCTCGGGACACACTTCGTTCGGGGATGGAACCTCCATGCTCAGCGCCATCTGCAGGGAGGCCGCATCAGTCCGTCCCTTGAAGAGCCTGTGCACCGTGAGGCATTCCCACAGCACCACTCCCATGCTCCAAATATCAACCCGACAGTCGACGTTTTCACCGACCGCTTGCTCCGGCGCAATGTAGCCAAATTTGCCTTTGATGAGGCCGGTGTTCGTCTTGGCCTGCTGGGTGGCTGCCTTCGCAATCCCAAAATCGAGAAGCTTAACCACGCCTTCGTAGGTGACGAAGATGTTCTGCGGAGAGACGTCGCGGTGAACAATGCCCAAAGGCTCACCGTGATAATCCTCTGCTGTGTGGGCGTAGTGGAGACCTGCGAGTGCGTCAGCGACCAGACGGGCTGTTAGCGGATACGGCATCGGAGCTTTAAGGACCTTTGCCGCCCGACGGATCACTCGACTCAATGGCTGCCCCCTCAAATACTCCATCGCAAGAAAATGCTGGCCTTGGTGACTCCCTGCCCGGTGCGTCTGCACAACGTTGGGATGTGAAAGTTGAGCTGCAAGTCGAACTTCGTCCAAAAACATTTGGACGAGCTCAGGTTCATCATTCATGTGCCCGATGAGCTTTTTGATCACCAAGAGCTGTCGCACTCCACCCGGTCCGTGCGACATGGTCAAAAAGACTTCTGACATCCCGCCTTGTCCCAGCTTGTCTACGACCGTGTATTCGCCTATGGATCGGGGATGAGTGAAGAGCGACTCAACACCGCCACCCGATCGCCGGTGTGAACCTGAATCGGTGGAAAGATCAGAACTGTCTGGCGAGATAGGGGCAACGAGCAGGTTGGACACTCGAGCAGCATTGCTGCAGCTGAGGTCGCATGGTGTTACTTCTTGCTGAAAGCAACGCGACGAAGCTGTGACATTGCCTTCGTTAAGCGTGCAGCCGGCCAGTCGAACGCTCAGTGAACCTTCTCGCAGTATCCCTGCGAACAGCTTTGGTCTGCCTGGCAGTCTCCCTGCACCACGCACGGCTTGCAGCTCGTTGTACCCGTTGCCTTGGCTTCATACAAGCAGCTGCAGGGACTCGGCGGTGAGAACGGAACGATATTGCCACCATCCTTGGAGCGGGTGACGCTCATCGCGCATTCGGGCACAAGCCCGCTCTGTGCATACACGTCAATCAGCTTTACGCCGTTTGGCAGGGTTTTTGTACCGGAAAGGTAGCCGAGAATATCACTCTTGCTCTGGCGCGCGGCGTCAGTCGTCGCGCCATCGCCCTTGTAGAGCAGATGCAATGGGCCCCAGATCGGGTAGTGTCCGTCGCGAACGTTACGCTTGTCGCGGGCGTTTGGCGTGGAGTCGGGGTAGACAGCGCAGGTCTGCTTAGAGTCCTGAAAGGCCAGAGCGCGCAGCTGTGCCCGAAGGTTCTTGGTTTCAATGTAGTCGGCCGCGAGAATACCGATGGCCTTGCTTGCCGTTTCCTGTTTCGCACCGGCTGCTTGCAGATTGAGAGCTACGTCGTCCGAGGTGCTGTGTAGCTTGCCTTTCCAACGTGTTGGCGCCACTCCGATGGCTGCTGCGATCATGGCCTGAGTTCCGGAGCTACCTTTCCGTTGGAAGATGAAATTTTCATCGTTCCAGATCGGAGTCGTCCCGGTGGGGTCCATGACGCCCCCATCTTTCCCAAACCCAAACACAAAATAGGCTGCTTGGGCACTGATCTCAGTGTGAACGGAGTTTGCCGGGACGGTGAATGTCATCGTCTGAATCGGCCCATGCGCGTCTCGGATGCCTTGTGCCTCGAGATTCGCAAGTTCAAATCCAGGACAAGTTTGCGCGAACACGTCTGAGATGCCGATATCCGCCTGCACCCCAGCTGCCGGCAGATAGCATTCTTGGCCCGAACTCGAGGAGCTTTCCCAATAGAAGGCTGCAGGTGCGGGCGGAGGCCCGCTGGTCATGGGGGTGGAATTCAAGATGGCGTCCACTCCGATGCAGGAACCTGTGGCGGTGTAAACGATATAGGTGTTTGATCCCGTGGAAAGCTGTTGCGCCACCTGTTGCAGGAAGGGCTTCACGGCAGACGAACCGGTGACGTAAACAACGGTGCCTTTGGCGCTCAGCGTTGAGCACGGAATGCCCGGCCGTGAGGGACTTGGGGCTGCACCTCCAGTCTGTTGGGGCGCATCGCCCGCGCCAGAACTCCCCGCATCGCCCAAGTTGGCGCCCCCGGCTTCACCCGAACCAGTGCTCCCTGCGTCGCCTGCGCCTCCAAAGCGTCCACCGCTCCCACCCGCCGCTGCACCGCCAGTTCCTACAAGCATCGAAGCCGGAAGCGTGGGCAGAGAGCCATCGCTTCCAAGCTGAGGGAGTCTGAATGAGTTAACGAAGGGTGTGCAGGTCGCGTCCGTGCATGCATTCTCAAGCGAAAAAATATCCGTTGGCTTGCAGCTAATGCAGCCAAGACCATGAAACCCAGCTGGGTCTGTGCAGGCTGTTGGGCCCTGGCCTCCGTTCCCAGAAAAACCCAGGAAACCTCCAGCTGATTCAGGATTGAAATCAGCAGCGGAAATGCCACCAGAACCAGCGCCCGCCTTGCTTTGAGCAGGAAAAACGTCGTTCCCGTTTTCGAGTTTGGTGCAGCCGTATGCCGCCGCCACGAGCAGCACGCAAACCTGGAACCAACAGAACCCGATGATCTTCATGCCGAACGCGAAGACCATAGCCAGTGTTGTGTGACAAACTGGGGACATCTCGGAAACTCAGTCCGCCGTATGCGCCCTCCGTTCGATCCTCGTTACTTCGATGGTGCCGAATCGAACTTCAATACATGCCGATAAATATATGTCGGGGCTCTCTGGCCGACAGTCCAGGGTACGTCCGGACCATCAATCGCTGAACTGTAATCGTACACGATCATTTCGGAGGGATCTTTGCCTTCGATCACGGATGCAAAGCAGGTGTCGCCTCTGGAAGGGAGGTCGATTTCGAAGGCGAAACGCCGCTCTTTTTCAAGATACCGCCACAGTGAGCAGCGCTTGCGTTCGACGATGTACTCGAGCTGATTCACGGCGCGCCGGAGCGGCCCCCGATTGAAGAGGCGTGTGGGCTGATCGAAGACGCCACTTTTCGTGAGATTTCTCCGAGCCAAAAGATAAGTTTCAGATTTGAAACGGAAGAGCCGAGGCGAGTCGAACTTCTTCGGATCTGACTGACAAACTGGGGTTTGATCGCTCGGCGCAGAACGTTCGCAGACGATCGAACCAAATCCTGTCTCATCCCCGCCTTCGTTGCGCATCACGGTCAGGAACCGCCCCGAACCTGTGGTCGCAAAGTCAGTCTCTGAAGCGCCGCCTTCGTAAAGAGGACCGACTCTTTGGTTGAGTGGGCTCCACCGTATTCCATCCGTACTCATGAGTAGCCTCACCCGGAGTGGACTCGGAAAAATCGCGTACATGTTCTCACCGCCCGAGTACGCCGACATCATAGCGCGTGACCCTTCAGCGCGAACGCTCCAGGCGATGTGGCCGGGCAAGTTCAAGGGAGTTAGCGCACTCCATGCTCCGTTCTCGGCGCGCGTCGAGCGCTGCACGCCGGCTGGCTCGAAGTCGAAAGCGTTCTTGCCGAGCTTTGAAACATACAGGTGCAACTTGCCATTCAACGAGAGCAGCTGTGGCTCGCGGAGATCCGTGCCGAGAGAAAGGGTTGCTTCTCTCCGCCAGTTCACTTCATCGGTGCTGCTTGCAACGTTGACGACGACCCGTTCGCTTGCAAAGTGCGTTGGGGCAGTGCGCCAGGCGAGATACACCCGACCGTCCGTATGGCGGACCACGTGCAAGTTGTTGTTGGCGTTTTGCACGTCGATCTCCCGGTCGAGTCCAGCGCTTGGCACAATCCGCCGAGTGTCCGTGACACTGATTCGGTAGGGACCGAGTGGATGGATCGGCTCTACGGGCGCTGGGTGTTCCCTCTCCCAGCTCGGGCGATCATAACGACCAAAGCACAGAGCCACCGACCCGTCCCAAAGGTAGTTACACGAGGCCACTCCCATCAAACCCAGTAACGCACGCCGAACCACCGAGCAAAATTAGCAGCGTGCGGATCTCCCGCGAGTGGGGCCGCCTCATTTATGACACATTCGTCACAATTCTGGGTCGATTATGTCGCCAAACCGCCACAATGTATTCAGGCGTCCCACGCGGCGCCAAAAACAAAAAAGCGCGACATTTCCGAGCCGATTCGATGTCTTTCGAAGCCCCTGCGCGGGGTTTTGGCGTCGTCGGTCCCGGACCGTTGAGTCATCCCCGCACCGCCACCAATTTGCTCAATTGCGATGAACTCGTCGGACAAACGTTGCACGCCCAAGTGCACTGTGCGCCCGGTTACTCAGCAGCACGGAGGCTTCCATGGCTAACGATCGTCGTGATTTCCTGAAGGCTTTGGGCGCAGGCGCCCTGGCATCGGCATTACCTACCAGTATTGAGCGAGCCCTTGCTCTTCCAGCGCGAAAACGCCACGGGAGCATCAAGGACGTTGAACATATCGTGATCCTGATGCAGGAGAATCGCTCATTCGATCATTACTTTGGCACCTTGCGAGGTGTGCGTGGGTTTGGTGATCCGCGGGCTGTTAATCTGCCGTCCGGCGCGCCGGTTTGGTTCCAGCCAGATGGCAAGGGTGGCGACGTCGCGCCTTTCCGACCGGAGGTCATCAATCCCGGCCTACAGTTCATCGAGGACGTCCCTCACGGGTGGAATGATGGGCAGAGGGCCTGGAATCAGGGCAAATACGACCAGTGGATCCCCAATAAAGGCACCACCGCGATGACCTATTTCACGCGTCAAGACATTCCTTTTCAGTTCGCCTTGGCGGATGCGTTCACGGTGTGCGACGCCTATTACTGCTCATTCATGGGAGCCACGGATCCCAACCGTTACCACATGTGGACCGGCTGGACGGGCAACGATGGAAAGAACGGCGGCCCGGTGCTCAATAATGCCGAGGCGGGTTACGACTGGTTCACCTACCCTGAACGTCTCCAGAAGGCTGGAGTCAGCTGGAAGATCTACCAAGACGCCGGGCTCGGCCTTGACTCCCCGAACTACTGGGGTTGGGGGCCTCCACACGTTGGCAACTACGGAGACAATTCCCTACTGTACTTTCATCAGTACCAAAACGCAGCACCAGGTACCGCGCTCCATGAGAATGCCTTCGCCGCCACCAAGATTCTGCAGAGGGGCACGCTGTTTGACATGTTCAAAGCAGATGTGGCAGCTGACACGTTGCCGCAAGTTTCCTGGATAACGTCACCTGAAGCGTACAGCGAGCACCCGAATTGGTTGCCGAGCTACGGCGCTTGGTACACTTCGCAAATCCTGGACGCGCTCACGGCCAATCCCGAAGTGTGGGCAAAAACGGCAACATTCTACTGTTTTGACGAGGGTGGAGGATTCTTCGATCACATGGTTTCGCCCACGCCGCCCACGTCGCGCGCCCAAGGTCTGTCAACCGTGGATACCGTCAACGAGATTTTCGCGGGTCACGATACCAAGCATCCAACTTACGTGAGCGGCCCTTACGGTCTCGGCGTCCGCGTGCCGATGATTGTGATCTCCCCGTGGAGCAAGGGAGGCTGGGTGAATTCCGAAGTGTTTGATCACACCTCGCTCATCCGCTTCATCGAGGAACGCTTTGGCCGTGATTACCATGGGCTCACGGAGTCGAACATCACTCCCTGGCGGCGAGCCGTCACGGGAGATCTCACCTCGACGTTCGATTTCAAATCCTCAGATGCCAACGTTGTGTCTTTGCCGAGCACTACGAGTTACGCACCGACAGATCTGATCACCCACGATGACTACAAGCCCGTCCCCCCGAAGACGCAGGCGCTCGCGCTGCAGGAACCTGGCGTTCGACCGGCGCGTGCGGTGCCGTATCGCCTGACCGTGGAGACCGACGCCGACTTCGAGAAAGGGACTATCGAGCTTCGTTTTGGAAATCGTGGAAAGGCCGCAGCTGTGTTTCAAGTGCGCGCCGGGGACGGCATCGACGGACCCTGGACGTACACAGTGGGTCCGCGAACGCACGTGACCGAGTCTTGGCCTTTGTTGGCCAAAGGGCAAACCGGCTATGACCTCTCAGTGTACGGCCCCAATGGTTTCTTTCGCGCTTTTAAAGGCAGCATTCAGGGCCGAAACAAGGCCAATTTGAGGGTGGAGAGTCGCTATGACGAAGATTCAACCATCACACTCAAGATCGAAAATCACGCTTCGCACGTGAGCATCGTTCGGGTCTTCGATGCGTACAGCAAGCGAAGCGTCACGCGCCCCGTGCTTCCCGGCAGAAGCGTCGAACTGCATTGGGATCTGGAGCGCTCGTACGGTTGGTACGACCTCACGATCGAGGTGGTGGCGGATCCAAACTTCAAGCAAGTCTTTGCGGGTCACGTGGAGAGTGGCAGAGATAGTATGACGGACCCGGCGCTCGGAGCTTAAGCGATTTGTGAGGGCCTGGCTTGCGGGAGGCATGCTCGCAGCAAGCCTCCTCGAAAGCCCCTTGCTTCTACCAGCAATCTACTCCCACGATTTTTCGTCGAACAAGCTGCGCGAGTTGTTGCGTGTTCCGGTTGGCTTAGTTGACGCGGCGCGGGGCGCTGATTCAGAGCGTTCGTTCTTTGAAGAGTTCTGCGTTCGCCTTGGCTTCGCGGGTGCCGGCGCGGCCACCGCTACTGGCACAATCGTCGTGACTGCTGGCGCGGTGATACCTGTGGTGGCTAGCGTCGGGGGTGCCTGTGGAGGAGATTCTGTGGCGGCGACCCTTGCGGTCGGTTGGGCGGTCACGATCGGAGGTGCCGCATGCGTGCTCACGGGAACTGGCGGCGGCGTTGCGGATCGCGTCAGGAGTCGATCCCCGACGAGAATCAGCAGCGCTGTGGCAACCGTCGCTAACAGAATGTTCGAGGTGTTCCAGCCCGCCTCTCGAACAGGCGTCGCGGTAACAGGCGGCACCAAGTGAGCCGTTGCGGCCACCGGCGATTCGTGGGCAGCGAGCACCTCTGGGGGCGGCGGAAGCGGGGGCGGCACCATACTGGCCGTGGATTTCGACCATGCGGGAAGCGGGGGTGGTACGATGCGCCGCGGGCGTGGCAGGGCTTGGGGCGGCGGTTCGAACTCGGGTAGCGGTGCAAACGGCGGGGGTGCGAACGGCGGCGGCGCTGCCAATCGGGCGTATTCCGGGCGCATATTATGCTGCAACGCCGAAGCAAAAGCTCGAGCGTTGCGAAAGCGTCGCTCACGATTCTTCTGCAGACACTGCCAAATTGCTTGGTCTATGCCGAGGGGAACATCGTCCCTGAGACTCGAGATCGGCGCCGGGGTATCGGCGCTGATCTTGGCGAGCAAGCCGGATACCGTGCGATCCTCGAACACGGGAACACCCGCGAGCAGCTCGTAGAGAATGACCCCGAGTGCCCACACATCTGCGCGTGTGTCGATGTCGCCGGGGTCGCGCGCATGCTCGGGCGAAAGATAGCGGAGTGCCGACGGAATCGAGCTGCCTGTGAACATACCAGCGCCTGGGATCACGAGTTCCGAACGCTCGGCACTCGAGCTGGCAAATCCCGCGAGCCTCACCTGGTATGAGCCATCGGTCGCTTTGACCAGATAGATATTCTCGGTGGAGAGCCCGCCGTGCACGACCCCAGCATCATTAGCAGCCGCAATTCCGTCACATGCCTGCACAACATACGTGAGCGCCTCGGCGAGCGGCAGCGGCCCGCGCACGCCAGACACCTGGGCGAGGTTTGGTCCCTGGGGATGCTCGGTGACCATGTAGGGTGTGCCGAAATCAAGCATCCCAACGTCGATCACTCGAGCTACATGTTCGCTCCGGACTTGGGACAGACGACGAGCACTCGCAAGAAAATCATTGATTGCGGCGGGAAAAGCTGTCGCCTCTGGGCGCAGGTACTTTAGGTTTGCAACTTCATCGAGAACCAAATGATGGACCTGCAGCAGTGTCGCTAACCCGCTGTCAAGGATGCGACGCTCCACGCGATACTTGCCTGCAATGACATCCCCCGGCCGCACACTGCGGCGTTCGCGAACCAGGGTGGTAGGTCGAACGGACCCCGAATGGGAGCGTGTCGACCACGGGGACATCGAATCGCGAACCAGGGCGATGCTGCCATCCATCACGGTGAATTCATCATCAACGCTCAAGACACTCCGAAATGATTCGCTCATGGCTCCGTGGGCTGAGCGTAAGCGGCTTGCCTCCGCGCCGAGTGTGACAAGTTGACTGCAAACAGGTTGCAGCTCGTGACGATCTGATTACGCTTCGCTCTAGGGCAGGGCTACGGTTGTCACCGCAACCCCCAAGCCCGTTTCCCGGCCTCAATCACGCGCAAACTCTTATCCGCTTCCCCGAGCCTACCAACCAACCCCAACGGCAAGCCCAAACTCGGTAGGATAGGTGGTCTGTTTCCCGGGCGGAGTATTTACGACGGTTACGCCGTCGAACGTGCTGTTGTAAGGGTAGTCCGGCGTGTTGATCCAGGGCGTCAGATTTTGACTGACACGAAGATCCACGTAGAGGCGACTTGAGGACGTACGGAAGAACATCAGGCCCGCTTGACCAAACACCGCCAGATTGACCGCCCCATCAACGTCCCCGCCAAGGATCCGCGGCGTTATCCCACCGCCGACGTAGGGCGAAACATTGTTGTCGTTGAGATAATAACTCCCACCCAATTCCCCATAAATACCGCCGACGGACCGAAAGTCCGTGCCGCCGGAACCCCCGGCAGAACTTGGCAATGTGAACCCTGCCCCCAATTCCAAGAAATACCTTTCCCCTTCCAGGCGACCGTTCGCGCCTAAGGCAATCATCGGATCGTACTTCGTGGAAGAACCAAGAGCGACTGGGACCATGTACGATGTCTTGAACCCGATCACCTTCTCAACGAAGGTGCGATTCACTTTTTTGCCCTCACGCTCCGTCACTGTGTTGACCGTGCGCGTTTCCGAAGGGTCTTTCTTCTCAAAGAGGGCCGTGCTGAGGCGCGCCGCCACGGGCTCCATATCGTCCAGGGACGCGGCAACCATGCGCGTGTGATAGATTTCCTTGCCATCGAGCGAATATCGAATTGCGGTCACCACAATGCGTTCGTTCAGGCGCGTGGCCCGCACCACCAGGTACTCGGATGAGCGGCTGAGAGCAGCAGCCTCGGCATAGGTGCCCGGCGTTCCGTCAGCGTGCGGCGCAGGCACCACCATCACCACCTGATCACGACTGGCTTCCGCATACGCCTCGGCAATCACTGCCCCAATGGCCTCGCCTTCCGACGGTTCCAAATTCGTTCGCTCTACGGGAAGCACTGCCACCGACGCGTTCGCCACGGAAGCACAGAACACCCCAACACCCAACGCTAACCACCCTGAAACTGCTTTCATATTCATGGTCTCCTCTTCAAGTAATCCCTGCCCACAGAACAGCACATTCTGTGCCAGACGGAAACCCTGCCGAAGCCCTCCAGAAATGCGCGCAACCTGGTGCTCCCCCTCCAGCTACCCGTCGGTCGCACGCTACTAACTACGACAGCCTTGCCACGGTACTAGCGCGTAGAGAGCCCTATGTTGCTCTCAGAAAGCGCCTCGGCAATGATGCGTTCGTTGCACCCCGCGCCCGTCTATTGCACCGATCACCGCCTCTGTAACTCCCTAGGGTCGGACCGCGAGCAGGTCCTCAATCGGCTGGCTTTGGGGCAAACGGGACTTCTCGCCCCAAGCTTCCCGCTTCCGTTTGGAACCTATGTGGGCGAGCTTGCAACCGAGCTTGGCCCATTGCCTCTGCCCTTCACTCGCTATGAGTCGCGCCTGGCGCGGCTGGGGCATGCGCTGGCAACAGAGCTAAAGGCCTCGACCGATGCGGCCATTCGACGCTGGGGAAGGAGGCGTGTGGCGCTCGTGCTCGCGACCTCGACCGGGGGCTTATTGGAAACGGAAAGCTCTCACCTGGGCTTAGCAGCCGGGCGGCCGCTCCCTCCCGGTTACCGCCTGCTTCGAACGCATGGGCTTGGAGCCACCGCCGAGCTGTTGCAACAGGTTCTGGGCACGGAGGGGCCGGCTTTCGTGATCTCCACCGCGTGTTCATCGAGTGCCAAGGCACTCGCAAGCGGGCAGCGTTTGATTCAAAGTGGGGTTGCCGATGCTGTGATTGCAGGAGGCCTCGATACTTTGTGTCAGACAACACTCTTTGGTTTTCAAGCACTTGGCATCCTCTCCACTGAGCGATGCAAACCCTTCGCTGGAGCACGAGACGGAATCAACATCGGAGAAGGGGGTGCGCTCATTCTGCTAGAACGCGAGGCTGATTCCGAAATAGCGCTGCTTGGTTGCGGTGAATCCAGTGATGCCTATCACCTCTCCGCTCCGGATCCTGAGGGGCACGGGGCGGAGCGCGCAATGCGCCAGGCACTCGAACAAGCAGACGTTAGCCCGCATGAAGTCGGCTACGTGAACGCGCACGGTACCGGCACGCTACAGAATGATGCTGCTGAGGCGTTGGCGCTCGCGAGAGTCTTCGGGATGGGCCCAAGCGTTGTTTCCACCAAGAGTTATACCGGGCACCTGCTGGGAGCGGCTGGCGCGACAGAGGCTGCTTTTTGTATCGCTGCGCTAGAACGGGGTGAAATTCCAGCCAATTTGGGCGCGGATCCAGAGGATTTTCTGGGCATTCGTCTGGGCCGCGAAACCCTGCAAAGCGATTTCAGGTACGCGCTCTCCAATTCTTTCGCGTTCGGTGGCAGCAATGTCAGCTTGCTGTTTGGGAAAGTTGCGCCGTGAAGCAAATCATCGGTGCTCCCTTGCACCTCGCCGCAATAGGTTTCTGGCAGCCGGCTGAAGGCGAGAATGCAGCACCTGAAGCTAATCTCTTGGGCACACGGGCGCGTGGACGCGCGAGCCAGCTGACACTGATGTTCGCGGAAGTTCTGGATCAGGCTTTGGCGGGATCTGGGATAAATTCCGAGGAAGTGGCGTTGATCTTTGGCTCGGCGCTCGGCGAGATGGAGCGTTTGATTCAGCTGCTCACCACCTTACACGGTCCAACACACGACATTTCGCCACTGCGTTTTCAGACGAGTGTTCACAATGCCTCCGCGGGCCAAATTTCGATTGCCCTAAAGAACCCGAACTTCTCGAACTCACTGGCCGCTGGCCGCAACACTGTCGCTATGGGATTCGTCGAAGCCGCCGTCTGGATGCATACACGCCAAACTCCGCTCGTGTTAGTGCTCGGAGACGAAGCCCCGCCACCCGAACTCCACGTCGGCTCAACCTATGCTCCCCTGGCCGCGGCCTTCGCCTTTCTCCCCGAAGCCATACCCGCTCAGCCTTCTGCAACCTTTCAGCTGGTCGCCAGCCCTTCAGCCTCTCACAACCCCGAATGGGCAGACACTCCCGCTATTATTGGCAATCCGTGCCGGCTACTCGAACCCTTGGTGTCCTGGCTACGCGCCGGCACGATGGACCGTTTCGAGCTCAGTTCAGGCGGCCCAACCCAGTATGGTATCGAGCGCCGGTGACTCTGCTTCCGATTGAAGATCTCATTCCACACCGAGGCCCCATGCGGCTCCTGGATGAGCTTTGTCACCACGATACAGGGACGGCCACCTGCCGCGTGAGCCTGACCGAAGATTCAAGCTTCATGCGTGACAGACGTGTACCTGCGGTTGTATCGATTGAGTACCTAGCCCAATGTGTCGCTGCCTACGCCACATTGCACCCCTCTGAATCAGTGGCCAACGCTGTCGGAGCGAGCAAGCCTCGTATCGGCTATCTGGTAGGTGTGCGCCGCTTAGATCTGATGGCCGAATACTTTGTTCCAGGAGATGAGCTCATGATCACGGTGAAGCATATTTGGGGAGGCGCCGAAGGAGCACAATTCGAGGGCTTGGTGAAACGAGCTGGCGCTGTGGTGGCCTCCGCTACCCTCACTGTTTTTCACGGAACGGGGGGTGTCGCGTGAGCCTGCCTTGGGCACTCGTAACAGGCGCTAGCCGTGGAATTGGCGCCGCGATCGCGAAAGAATTGGGCGCGCTGGGGCACCCGGTTGTGGTGAATTATCGCACCGATGAAGACTCGGCCAAGCAAGTTCAAACGGAGATCATCGCAGCAGGCGGGACAGCTGAAATTGCCTGCTTCGACGTGGGTGAGCACCAGGCTACGCGAGCTGCGATCGCTCAATTTTTAACAGACGGCAAAGACATTGGAGTCGTGATCAACAATGCTGGCATCGTGGCGGATGCTTCTTTCCCGACGATGACCGAGGAAGCGTGGCGTTCTGTGTTGCGAACCAGCTTGGATGGGTTCTTCAACGTGACGCAGCCGCTGGTCTTGCCGATGGCGCGCAAGCGCTGGGGCCGTATCGTCGCTATCTCTTCGGTCTCAGGCCTGATTGGCAATCGTGGGCAGGTGAATTATTCAGCCGCAAAAGCGGGCTTGATTGGGGCCGTAAAATCGCTCGCTCGCGAGGTGGGCAAACGCCAGATCACCGTGAATGCTGTGGCGCCAGGGATTATTGATACCGACATGCTCGAAGGCGCGCCGATCGAAGAGATCACCCGTCAGATCCCCTTGCGACGCGTGGGTCGCGCCGCCGAAGTAGCCAAGCTCGTCCGCTTCCTCGTGAGTGACGACGCCGCGTACATCACCGGCCAGGTGATCTCGATCAACGGGGGCCTCGCCTGATGCGTCGCGTGGTTATCACCGGGCTGGGTCTCGCATCGCCGATCGGAAACAGCCTGCCGAGCGTGACGCAAGCGCTCATGGAGTCTCGGCATGGCATTCAGAAAATGCCCGAATGGAAGCACTACACGAGCTTGAACACGGCCGTGGCGGCACCCGTGCTGGATGCCGCTCTCGATTTTCCTCGCAAAGTCACGCGGTCCATGGGGCGAGTGAGCCTGCTATCGCTCTTTGCTACCGAAAGCGCATTGAACGACAGCGGATTGCCTCGGGAAGCCTTGGGCAATGGGCGCATTGGGCTAGCCTACGGCTCAACGCATGGCTCTTCCCGGGAGCTTGAGAACTTCACCCGCACGCTGTTTGCGAATGAGGGCTTTCGAGGCATCCCGGGCACTTCGTATTTGAAGTTCATGGGACACACCTGTGCCGCGAACCTGGCCGAATATTATGGGATCCGGGGCCGTGTTCAGCCGACCGTCGCAGCCTGCGCCAGTGCGAGCATGGGGATAGGCTATGGCTTTGATGCAATTCGCGCGGGCTGGCAAGAGGTGATGCTGTGTGGGGGCGCTGAGGAAATGCACTTCGTGCACGCAGGTGTCTTTGATATTTTGTTTGCGGCTTCAACGAAGTACAACGAACAACCGGAGCTGTGTCCACGGCCGTTCGATCGCGAGCGAGATGGCCTCGTGGTCGGTGAAGGTGCCGGCACATTAGTGCTCGAAGAGTACGAACACGCGCGCCAGCGTGGGGCGCAGATTTACGCGGAGATTGTGGGTTACGGCACGAACTGCGACGGAACGCACGTGACGGCTCCCTCCGCGGCAGGCATGGCCGGCGCCATTCAACTGGCGCTAGCCAGCGCGCACATGAATCCTGAGCAGATCGGCTATGTGAATGCGCACGGCACGGGAACCGAAGCGGGAGATCTTGCGGAGAGCAACGCAACCCATCAAGTGTTTGGAGTTCAGGTGCCGTTCAGCTCCACCAAGGGCCACACGGGGCATACATTGGGAGCGTGTGGTGCCATCGAGGCCATCTTTGGCATCGCTGTGATCAAGAATGGTTTCATTCCCCAGACCCGAAATCTGGACACGGTGGATCCGACGTGCGCAGAGCTTGACTATGTGAAAGGCAGCCCCCGTCAGTGTGCTGTAGATGTGGTGATGAGCAACAACTTCGCGTTTGGTGGGATCAATACTTCGCTGATTCTGAAACGCCTCTAGCGCTCTCACTCCAGAGCCTGAATCTTCAGGCGGTAGTGATAGCGGTGATTGACCAGCTCGACGCTGCTCGGTTCCTGTCCAGGCACAAACCCCTGTGGATAACGAATGTTAAGCAGCAGGTGGGTTGGTTGCTTGGCGTCGTAAAAGCGCCGTTCCAGCAGACGACCACGCTGCCATTCGTCGCGAATCATCTCTCCGAACACCTCCTGTTGGTGCCACCCGTCAGCCGCTGGCTTTCCGAGAAGTCCGATAAAATAGCAGCGATGAATGTCCTGAAAGACCAACTCAGGCGGGAACGGCAGCGCCGCGGGCGGTGCGTCCATGGGCAGAAGCTGCGTGCCCACTTGTTTCGCAACAAACGCACGCGTGCCGAACGACGTGAGCCCCACTAAAGTGAGCGCATTGCCCTGCTTCTCGAGCACTGCCTCGAAACTCGCTTTTTCGCGGTGTCCTCCCGTATCCGCGCGCTGAAACTCAGCGCTGATACTCTGGCGCCAACTGAATTCCCCAGGGATCTTCGCGACATCGATGAAGTGCGCGGGCACCACCAGAACGCTGCCATGCTTAGCTTCTGGAGCGCAGCTCAGCAGCTGACTCGCGAGCAGCAATAGTGCGCCAACTCTTGCAGGCAACCTCGACCGCGGCGCGCTCATGCAACCTGCTCCCGCCGCGTGTCCTTCAGCAGCCAGGCCGACAAGACGGCAGCAAACACCAACCCCAGCAGCGTTCCCAACCCAATCATTTGCCCTACGGCGCGCAGTGCTGGGGTCTCCGACAATGCCAACAAACCAAAGGAAAGCACGGTGGAACCACAGGCCATCGCCACACTCAAACTCGGAGCCCCTACCGTTGCCTGTCCTAGCAAGCTCTCCACAAAAAATATTCCGTAATCGGCCCCCATCCCCAATACCAATAAGAGCCCCATCACATGCATCAAACTGAGTGGTTGGTGGACAAGCGCGAGCAGGGCACTCGCCGTGAGCCCAGCGAGCACGGGTGGCACCAAGGAACAAATGAACGGGCGCCAGGCGCGATAACGCAGGAGCAAGGTGAGTGCCACCAGGATGAGACCGCCGGCCAGCAACAGCAGCAAACGCTCACGAAAGCGCGCGTAAGCCTGGGCCTGATACTGACTCACGTTCATATAATGGGCCTCAGGCATCTCGGCTAAGGCACGCTGCAACGCGACGGGATCCTTGACGCCGCGGAGGCGCGTGAGCAGACCGCGTTTGCCAGGTGCGAGCGACAGGAACCACGGGGTTATCAGCTCCTGATAGCTACGCCTCGACAAATCAGCGAGGCGCAAAGGCGAAACGCGCAGCGCGCTCCCATTCTCTCCGAAGGGTGCAAAGGCATCGCTCGCGAACTCTGCTTGCTCGAGCGCTCTCTTGATAGCGCCTTCGGGAAGCTCGGCTCGGATCCAATCCAGATTACGCGCCTGCAGCTCCTCGGACCAAATCAGATGGTGCAACGAGCTGTATCCGCCGAGGATCTTGTCCTGCACGGCACGCTCGAGCACCAACGCCAGTTTATCATTTGCCTTGAGCAACTGCTGCTCAGACCCAAGCCCTGTCAGCACCACAAGCTCCGCACCCTCCTCGCCCGCGACGAGCTTTTGCACACGCGAATCTTCAAGCGCCAGCGTCGGATCCAACGTGGTCAGCTTGCGCGGATCATCCTGCCACTTCACCTGCGGCAAGCCCAGAGCGCACACGACACACGCGACCAACAGCACCAGCCAATGCGCAAACCGATGCGATCTGAGCCAATTGAAAGCGTTTCCGCAAATCTCCGCGATTTTCAAATGGCGCAAGGGGGGTACCCTGTCGCCGGGCTCAATCCCCACGGGCACCCAGAGCAACGACACCACCAACGCGGTGCTCACGCCCGAAGCACCAAACACCGCAATCTCGCGCAAGCCCGGCAGGCCACCCCAAACTAGGCACAAGAGCCCGAGGACCGTGGTGAATGCCCCCAAAACGAGTGCGATGTAAGAGTGACGGCGAGAGCCTGCGGCGTCACCCCGCTCCAAGACGAGATGATTCACCAAGTGCACGGGATAATCCGTCGCCACACCGATCAGCGCTGAGCCGAAAGCGAACGTCATCGCGTGCACCGTGCCGAAGGCCAGCAGGCACACGCCAGTACCCACCAAGAAGCCGGCCCCGAGTGGCAGCAGCAACAGCGGCAAGTAGCGCAGTCGCACGAAAACAATCCACAGGAGCATCAGGACGGCTACCGTCGATATCGTCGACACCCGCAGCATGTCCGCTCGCATACTGCGCTCAGCGCTCACCGCGTGCCGCGCTAGGGCTGAAGCCTCAATCGTGACATTCCCGTACCGGGCCGAAATACGCGGAAATAGCGCGTCTAATTGGCTCCACAGTTGAGCCTGTGCGGGCCCCTCAAACGCGCCCTCACGGCTCACCGCGAAGAGCACAGCAGCGTTGCCATCTTCACTCACGAGGACCCCCTCCTTCGATGTGAGCGAAGTAGCGTTTAGCTTGGAGAGGCGTTCGAGCATCCGGCTGGAAAGGAGCAACGGATCTTTCACCGCCACCTCCCGCACCAAGCTCCCCGCTGGCGAACCCAAGGTCTCTTTCAAACGGTCGATGAGCGCTCGCAAACCATCCCTGCCTAGGAGCACCGGCAATTCTTGCTCAGGCTGATCGGAGATAAACTGATAGCGATGCGAGAAAAGTTCGGCAGCGAGCTCTTGCACTTCGGCCGGGCCGGAACTAAGCCGCAACGGCAGCTTTCCGAGCGCGATTTTTAGCGCCTTCGTTGCTTCTAAAACTTGGTTCTCGTCCTTACCCGAGACTGCGATCGCGATGCGTCGAGATAGCTCGGACTGCGAAAGCGCGCGCAGGATTTCGGATTCAGCCTGGCTTGTCGCGTTACCTTCGGGCAGGAAATAGGACAGATCGGTCGTGACGCGCAGCGAACGCACCACCAATGCGGCAATCAACAGCAGCACAGCCAAACTCGCGAGCCGCAGGAGCTTCATGGCTTGGCGGCTGGCGAAGAAAAGAAGCGTTTCAATTGAGCCTCGGTGTAGCGCACCTGATCGTTGGCCTTTCCAAAGCGGGTGAGCGAAGTGTCCCCACTGCCATCCACCAACTCCAGCGTTTCAGGCGCCGCCTGTTGGCCCGTGATGCGCAATGATCGTACGATTTTCGCGAGCTCTGACGCGCGCGGCGTCAGCTCCAATTTCCAGGCTCCCCCCAGGCAGGTGAGCGCGATTCGATAGTGCTTGTTCAAAGCGTCGACGTCCCCGCGCAAGACATACAAGAAGCTGTTCACCAAAATATTGGCAGGCCCCCAACGCGCCACTTCCAGCTTTCGCTCACCCGATTTATCACGCACCCAAAACTGCCCCGGCCGGATCCACACCGCCGACGGCGTCGGTGAATCAATCCGTCGCACCAGATTTCCGGGCGCCATGAACACGACACTGCCCCGATTCACGAGCGGCTTCTTCAGCAAGAGAATGCGTTTTTCCTCAACAAAGTCGACCCTTAGCCCGACGAGCTTCGAGAACGGTTGAAGCACCTCACGCACAGAAGCTGGGCAATTCGGCTCGCCCGCTGCCAGCGCCTGGGAGGTTGCGCCGAGTGGACCCAGCAATGCCGCAGCTAGGCACTGCCGGCGGGTTAGAAGCGGCACGGCAGAGAGGGCGGTTGCGCGTGCTGCAGAAGAATTCGAATGCTTGCCCATGTGAGTCTCAGACGGCTCCCAAAGGCAACTGATTGCTGCGAAACCAGTTGAGGGTTTGTGCGATGTCCTGGTCCATCGCACGATCGGCCACCACACTTGGGATCTGCCCACGGACATGGGCATGCAGCTCCTTCGCCCGGCGATGGATCCCGTGTCCGTTCCGCAAGTCAACAGCCTGGCACAACGCTAGCAACAATGCTGCCGCGGTGGTCTCGGTGAGGTCAAGAATCGCCTGGCAATCGCGGGCTGCGATCGTACCCATGCTCACCTTGTCCTGATTGTGACCCTCGGTGCTGCGGCTAAACGCCGTGGCAGGCATCGTGAGCTTCAGAGCCTCCGCTGCCAGCGCAGAGGTCAGGATCTGCATCGCTTTGAAGCCAAAATGGGCTGTTTCCGCAGAGCCTTCCTTCGCTACCAGGTCGCGCGGCAAGCCGCCGTTGGCGCTGGGATCGCACAGCAGCAAGAGCTGGCGGTCCATCAAATCGCACAGACTAGCGACCGCCGTCTTCAAGGTATCCATCGCCTGCCCCACATGCCCTCCGTAGAAATTGCCGCCCATCAGAACTTGATTGGAGAGTGGGTCGAGAATGGGATTATCGTTGACGCTGTTGATTTCAATTTCGAGCCAAAGGCGAATGAAACTGAGCGAGTCCAACGTGACGCCGATAATGTGCGGCGCACAGCGCAGCGAGTACCGATCCTGCACACGCCCGTTTTCCCGGGCCGCTTGGGTGCCATACTCAATATCGTCGCGGATCCAGGCCGCGGCCTGAACTTGGCCCGGATGAGGCTTAAGCGCAAAGATGCGCTCGTCAAAGTGCCCAGCATTACCGGCTACCACATCGCTCAGCATTGCGGTGCAGGCGGCTGTGAGCCGACACAAGCGTTGAGCACGCATGAAAGCGTCGCAAGCCAGGGCCGTCATCACACTCGTGCCATTCATGATGGCCAGGCTTTCTTTCGGCTCAAAGACTAATGGCTGAATGCCCTCGCTCGCCAACGCAGATGCTGCCGGCACCACAGCTCCTTGGTAGTACACCTCGCGTTCACCCATCAGCACGGCGGCCACGTACGAGAGCGGTGTCAGATCGCCGCTCGCTCCCACCGAACCAAGGCTCGGAATCCGAGGAATGATTCGGCGATTGAGCAACGCCACCAAATGCTGAAGGAGCACGGGCCGCACACCGGAATAGCCGCGCGCCAAGCTGGCCAAACGCACCGCCAGCACCGCCGCACTGTCTTCCAAACAGAGAGCACTCCCCACCCCACAACCATGAAAACGCACGAGATTCCGAGGCATCTCGGAAATCCAAGCCGCATCCACACCCACGGCACAGGACACCCCGAAACCTGTGTTCACACCGTAGATGGGCTTTCCCGCGGCTTTTGCCGCAACCAGCAAAGCATGGCTCGCGAGAATGCGCGCCTGACAGCCGGCATCCGTTTCAAGGGCAACCTCGGCTTCTCCCCTGCCCAGGAGCACGATCTCTTCGACGGTAATCGGCTTTTCACCGACGATCACGGTTGGGTGCGGACTCATGCTGATTCCTTGGGTGCGATATCATCCGTCCAAAAGGGAAAGAAATTGAACCAATTGTACGGGGCCAACTGACAATAGTGCGCCAGGCGGTCGGCGAAGCGCTGAACATAGGCTTGCAAGGCTTCGCTGCGTTGAGCTCGCGGCAATTGAACCTCTTCGACTAATGGCTCGCAGTGGAGCTCGTAGCGCCCGGGCCGGTGATACAGCCCAAAGGTGAGGTAGATCGGGCAACGCACACTGGCCGCCAAGAGGAAGGGTCCGGTTGGGAAGCGGGCCTTCTGGCCCAAAAAGCTGACTTCGACGAAATGCTTGGAGATCACGCGGTCCCCGAGGATGGCTAGCATCTCACCACGCTCCAACAATTCTTTGGCTTTGAAGATAAAATCCAATGAATCAGGTGTGATCTCGAGCAAGCGTGCGCCCACGCGACCCCCACTCGCTTCGTCGAGAACGCGATTCACCACGCGCGCATTACCGAAGTATCCCACGATGTGGATGTTGGCCTGCGTCGCTTCACCCACGGCGCGCATCGCTTCAAAGCTGCCGAGATGCGCGCCCAACAAGATGGCACCACGTTTGCTTTCTGCGAGCTTCTGGATGTGCTCGGAGCCAGAGGTGCTGATAGAGAACGAACGCAGATTTCCCCTCAAAAAGAACAGGCGATCCAGGCTGCACTCCGCGAAATGAAGAATGTGCCGGTACACATGTGACAAGCTTGGAACCTCGCCCACCAACTCAAGGTAACGCTTCGAGGCTCGCCGCGCGGTTCCATTCAAGCATACAGAGTAGAGCGCTACGCCCTTCAGAACCAGGCGAGCCGGACAACGCCCCCACATCGTGCACAGCACCACCAAGCAGCGCATGCCGAACACGCTGCCCGTTTCGCGCACGCTCAGCCAGCCGGGGCTTGCCATGTTCCGCTCCTGAGCTTCCGCCCTGTGAGAAGCCGAAAGACGGCTTGGGTGATCAGACGGGTGTGCATCCAGCTGATGCGCGCGTTGTCTCGCACCATTTGAAAATGCGAGACCCCGCCTTCTGCGACACTGAGATAGCGCACCTCCGTCTCAAGATTCACCACGCGCAAGCCATACCACACCAAACGCACCGCAATTTCTGGATCAAAGTCCATGCGGTCGGCGCGGGGTAGCACGACCAAGGCCGCCGCTACCGGATAGACACGGAAGCCGCACATGGGATCTGCGATCACACGCCCTCCCGTCTCCAGCTGAACGCAGGCGTTGGTGAGCTTGCGCCCTAGCAACCGGGCCTTGGGTGCTGAGCTATCGAACTTTGGGCTGCCCAACACCAGGGCTGACGGGTCGGCCGCGGCAGCGCGCAAAAAACGTGGAATATCCGCCAATTGGTGCTGATGGTCCGCGTCCACTTGCAGCACGTGGCTGAAGCCTAGCTCGGCCGCGCTACGAATTCCCGTCTTCACCGCAGCGCCTTTGCCGGCATTCTTGGCATGCCGCCGCACACTCACGCCAGGCAGCTTAGCTACCACATCTACAGATTCTCTCCCTGAACCGAAGCAGCCATCGTCCACTACAATGATATCTTGGACGTGCAGTTGCGCTTCAGCAACTACTGCCCCCAACGTGATGGGATTGTTGTACGTGGGGATCACCACGCAAGGACGACAGCTCACGGCAGAGCCTCCGCAAATTCCAAGGCACCGGAGCTGCACACGGCTTGCCCAACACTGATTTCGAAATTGAGCACCGCCGGCTGAGGCGAGCGTACCAACGTCAAACAAAGCTGTTCGCCAGGCCGAATCGGGCGCTTGAATTTCACACGCTGAGCTTGCTTGAGAACTGGCAATGCTGGCCACACCCTCGCTGCATGGGCCAACACCACATCATTTAGCTGCACCACGCCCGGCATCAGCGGATCGCCTTCAAAATGCCCATTAAAGAACCAGGCCTGCTGAGGCACCGTGATCACAAACGTATGCTCCAAGCCACCCGCCGCGACCCCATGCGTCTGCGTTTCGCACGCAACCGATAGACTTGAATCGCAACTCTGGCTTTCAAAGAGCTCCCTGAGCTTGGCTTTAGGCAGCTTGCCATTGGCTTCACGTGGTAGCTTCAACACGAAGCGCCAACGCCTCGGCACGGCCACAGATTCCAGCTTCGCCAGGAGCTTCTCGCGCAGCTCCTGAACGCTGACGCCAGGCGCCACCAACGCGCACACGACCTCCACATCGCGTGGCGGCAGAGCGGACAATCCCAGCACAGCCACATCAATGACTCCATCCACTTCGGCCACCAGACGCTCAACCGCTGCCAGATCCACCCGGCGCCCACCCACCTTCACCACGGAATCCGAACGCCCCGCGTGCACGAACGTCCCATCGGCATGAAAGGTGACGCGATCTTCGGTCGAAACCCAGCTTTTTTCGCCCACAAACGGCGAACGCACCTGCAGCTGCTGAGCCCGCCCTTCGCCAGACTCGGATGGCGCGCTCCCCCCACGCACGCTCACACCTGGCAAGGGCTGCCACGCCCCGAAGTTCGGCGAGCGCCGATAGGCAATCCCACCCGTCTCCGTGGAACCAAACAGCTCAATGATTTCCACCGGCAAGCGCTGCTGCAACGCGCCGCTTAGCTCAGCTGGTAGCGGAGCACCCGACGAAACAATGCGCCTCAAAGGCAGCGCTCGGGCATGTTCTAGATCATTGGCTTCAACCAGTAAGCCCCGGAGCGTTGCCGGTGAGGCAATCAGGACTGAAGCACTGTGCTCTCTGGCAGCCCGGGCGATGAAGGCACCGTGCAACGGTGTTTCGCGTACAAAGCTAGCGTTGGCCACAAGCGGCGCCAAAACTCCTGCCAAGAAGCCGTAGATGTGGTGAGCAGGAACCGTCGGCAAAACCGAGCAGCCTTGCAGCGCCAAAAGTTCGCCCAATAGCTGTGCCTCGCCCAACAGCTGAGCGAACGTCTTCTCGTGAACGGTGGGCGCACCCGTCGTTCCCGACGAGTAGATCCGTGCCGCCAGCCGTTCTCCGGGGAAACTCAGCGATTGGAGAGGCCCCGAAATACTCGACTCAAAGCGACGGACGTCAAGATCCGCGCCCTCCCAACCATCCCCGATCAGTGCGCTCACCGAGCCCCCGGCGCGAAGCGCCCGAAGCGCTTGAGGGCGATGATTGGGGGCCAGGCCCACATGGCAGCCACGCAACCACACGCCCAACACAGCAGCCATGAAATAGTAGCGATCCTCGCACGCAACCACCACTTCACTGCTAATTGGCAAATCCTCGAGAGCCTGCGCCAGAGCTTCCGCCAAAGCGAGCAGCTCAGCGCCGGAGCGAACGCCGAGTGCGCCCACAGCTACCGGAGTAGAACGCTCGCTGTTGAGCACCGTAAAATCCGTCATGACTTTCGTGGCTGCACGCTAAGCAGCGAGGCTAGGAGCCGATCGAGCCGGCCTGGACCAAATTTCTGGAAGCGGCGCTTGCGCACCAGATACTCAGCCGCCATGAGCAGACCCACGAGCACATACGCGATAAAGCCGGAATAGGCTGCCCACCAAGCCAACGGAGCGAACCACCCGAGGAGCGCGGTGGTGGCAGCATTCAGCGCGAAGAAGCCGCACCACACTTGCGTGACTCGGCGGCAATACTGGACTTCAGGAGGCGAAAGCTCAGGATCCATCAGGCGTGCGAAGCGTTCAACCATGGGGGGTGGCACCCAGAGCGACTGGCCGAAGCTCACGAAAAACCCAAGATTCATCACCACCGGAAACAACAAGAGCAGGCGGGCTTCGCTGACCCACCCGCCTACAAGCGCCAACCCAGCGATGAAAAGCGCTGGAAAAAGCAGCGCGAGCAAACCCTGACGACCTCGGCTCAGCCATTGAACCAGAGCCGCGACAAGCGCCAACAGTGCGAGCCAGTGTGCGCTACGTGCGATGCCGATGTGCGTGAGACCGACGTACACACACACGGGGTAAAGCAACGCGCCGATCACGAGGGTAGCGCCAGTGATCGCCTTCTGCATCGCACCGCTCAAATCTCAAACCTCAGGGCTCGCCTCAGCATTGAGACTACGCTCGACCAAGAGCACCACATCTTCCACCGTGCGAATCGATTTAAGCGAGTCCTCGGACACGCGCTGGCCAGTGACTTCTTCTAGCTTCACGGCCATATCGACGGCATCCAAGCTATCAAGATCCAAATCATCCACGAGCTTGGAACCGAGCTGGATGTCCTCCGCCTTCAGCTCAAAGAGCTCGACCATCAGGGACTGCACGCGGGTGAAAATTTCAGCTTGAGTCATGTCTGCTGCTAGAATTGGGCTATTTTGAAGTTTGCTCGGCTCTGGCCAACTCTTTTAGGATGAAAGCGCCCAGAGTTTGCACTGATCGAAAGACCTCACGCGCGAGTGCCTCGTCGGTACCAATTTTCAAACCCCAACGCCCCTCAACGGCAATGCCCAATTCGAGAGCGTCGATCGAATCGAGGCCCAGCCCCTCGGCGAACAGCGGAGCCGTTGAGCTGATTTGCTCTGGCGTGGTGTCCTTGAGCATGAGGGCTTCGACGATCAGCACCTTGAGCTCGGCTTCTAGATCTTCCGCTTTCACTGTGAGGCGCCCGGGCATAGCAAACAAATGCTCAGCTTTGCTCTCGATTTACAACAAGACCCACAGAATCGTCGGCCGCTCCAGCCCCCGGCTTCAGGCCATGCACGCGCTCTAGGATAAGATCGCGGGTGGCCGTTCTCAAGGCCGAAAGCGAGCGCAACGTCGGGTAATGGCGCCAATCGCTCACCATCGCCACCGGAAAGATCCTGAGCTGGATGGCAACCGGCGGAATCGCGTGCCACGGAGTGCCACGCCCAAGGCCCGGAGGCTCAGCCCTGATCCCCAGCACCACGAGCGGGACCCCCGCTTGTCGCGCCAGCTCAAAGGCTCCCAGTCGAAAACGCCGCAAACCATTAACCTGCGACCGCGTTCCTTCCGGGAAGAGCAAAACACTGTGCCCAGCTGCGAGGCGACTCAACGCCTCAGGCATCACGCCCAACTCGGGTTGAGGCCCTTGATTTCGATTGCAGATGTGCCCACAGGCCCGCAACAAAGGGCCCAAGATGCGACTGCGAAACAACGACTGTTTAACTACAAAACAGGTTGACCCAAGCACCGCTACGAGCGCGGTAATGTCTACCAAGGTGGGATGATTCGCAATGATTACCGAAGGCCGCGGCACCTCAACTTCACACGTACGATGGTTGAACGCCACTAAACCCATAATCCGCATATAGTCGTGGAAGAAGATCCACGCGGCACGCACCACCCGTTGGCAGCGCTGCCGAGACTGAAATAGGCTTCCAGGCCAGCGCGCCACGACCGGCAGCACGAGGCACGCCAAGAGCACGCCGCCCACCCCGAATCCAACGAACGCGAGTCCCGCCAACGCGATTCGAATCCATTGAAACACGCGGCCCATGTCAATCGCAGTCGAGAACCAGCATAGTGCCCACGACACCACCCCGCTCGCAACCCCAAACGCCTCGAAACCATGCAGCACACACCCTCAACGAGTGAATCCACTGACGCACTGGTGATCGGTGCGGGACCTGCGGGCAGCGCCGCGGCTGTGGCGCTCCGTGCGCGAGGCTACCGCGTGATTTGTCTGGAGCGCGGGAACTTTCCTCGGCAGATTGTCGGCGAATCTTTACTACCGAGAACCTGCGACCTGCTCGCAGAGCTTGGCCTCTTGGAAGCCGTCGAACGGCGCGGCTACATGGTCAAGAAGGCCGCGTACTTTCTGCGCGGCACCGAGCGAGAGCGTTTTTCATTCGCAGATGGGTTGCCCGGAGATCGCCCGACAACCTTCCAGGTGCCCCGTGATGATTTTGATCAAACGTTGGCAACCGAAGCTCGACGGCAGGGTGTGGATCTCCGCTTCGGGCACGAAGTGCTCCAGGTGGAGCCTACCGATACCGAGGTAACGGCCGTGGTGAAAGATCTCTGGCGCAACGAGACCCACGAGATCCGTGCCCGCTGGCTGCTCGATTGCAGCGGCTACGGTCGCGTGTTGGCGCGCCTGCTCGCGTTGGATGAGCCGAGTGGTTTACAAGGACGCGTCGCCTGTTTCACCCACTTTGAGGGTGATCTCAGACCCGAGACGGACGTGGAGGGTGATATCTGGGTGTGCTGCCATCCCCAGCAAGGCTGGCTCTGGCTCATACCATTTTCCAACGGTCGAACATCGGTGGGCATGGTGTGCGATCCCGGGCATTGGGACAGCCTCGAAGGCGAACCCCTCGCGCGTCTCCTTTCGCAGCTCGCCAGCGATCCCAACGCCAGCGCACGCCTCAAACACGCCGTGCCAGTGCTGCCGCCGCAATTGCTGCGTGATTACTCCACCAAGAACACCCGCCTGCACGGTCAGCGCTGGGTTGTCGCCGGAAATGCCGGAGATTTTCTCGATCCTGTCTTCTCCTCTGGCGTTACCTTGGCGTTAGAATCAGCCACGCTTGCAGCAGGGCTGGTGCACCGAGTGCTAGAAGGCGAAGCAATAAACTGGGACGCGGAGTACAGCGCACCCATGCATCAAGCCGTGAGCGTATTTCGTGGAATGGTGGAAGGTTGGTACAATGGCCAGCTGCCGGATATTTTCTTCAATGAGCAGAAGCTTCCTCGCATCAAGCAGCGCTTCACCTCGCTCTTGGGTGGCTACGTGAGGCGCGATGATAATCCGCTCACTCGCGACTGTGGGCAGAGCATCGCGGCGCTGCACGCGGCGATTTCGGGGCAGCTTGGAGAGAAGCTTAGTTGAGCGGGGGGCCAATACTTCTGTGGCAACGACTGAGGCGCTCGACAATCCGCGCTTCACTGCACGCGGATCACGCTGGCTGCTGTCGTTCCGAAATTTTCCGGGCTATACATTTCCTCAACTTTCGTCGCAGGCGTCACGAATTCTCCCAGGCTTGTCGCTCGCGACAGGTAACGAAAATGGTGGATCCCAGGCAGCAAGTGGTCGATGAAAAAGAGAACACGATCGTCTTTGAGCTCTTGGCGAAAGCTTGTGCTCGGGCTTGGCCGACCGTGTGCGCGGGCGTCGTAATCATCACCGACGCCATCGATTGTGTCTTCGCGTTCCTCAACGCTCATGAGCGCCGGCGAGAGCCACGCTGCCGCGGTTGACAGGTTGGTATCAATGGGCTCTAGCGCTGCCGCTATGCGATCGTCGATCACGACGTATTCGCGTGGAATGCTGGTGACCACGACCAGATCGGTCAGCACCAGATCACCGCCGTGGAACTCGGTTTGGCTCGCACGTGGCTCCCCGGAGGCGTTGGCTCCGTCCGCCTGAGCTTCAACGGATCGCAATGTTTTCTGGACCGAAAAACCTCGATCCAGCGGAAGCTGAGGGAGTTCGGTGTCGGCATAACGAAGCCGCGCCTCGTAGAACAGGGTCCCGGCACCCTGGTTGCTAAAGATTAGGTCACCGCCGCGCAGCCCATTCAGCGGCACTGTCTTGGTGAGCGGAACAACGCTTGCACTGGCGAATTGACCAGTCAGCAGAGGCTGCTCCCCCAAGAACACAGAAATGTTTGCCTTCGGAGCTTCACTCTCCTGCGCAGCTCGGTAGGCCGAAAGCGCCAGCAAGGCGAAAGCTGTCTCTTGGGTGTTCTGCCAGGTTCCGCCACGGCGTGCGAACAAGAGGCCCCGGGCTAACGGCGCAGCGAGCACATGCTTGGGGCGTGCAGCGACAAGAGCACGCAGCACGAGCGCGCTCGATCGAGCGGGAGAATCCATCAGAACGGCATAATCGTTCCCGATGTTTTCGGCGGAAAACGCGCGATTCCCGCTGATATGCAAGGTATTTTCCAGAGTGCGGAGGAGCGGTTCGATCAGAGTCTTCGGCTCTCTTCCAACCACCATCGCGTGCAGCAATAGCGCGTTAGCAAAGGCCGGCAATTCAAGCTGTTTGGCGGCGAGCCGGGCTACCTGCGAGCTCTCCGGACTGCCCAGCATTGCCAGGACATCGAGGATGAGCGCCCTCGAAGCGCGGTTGATCCTGTCGTCTTGTTTCGTGCCGGTTACGTAGGTTCGCAAGTAATTCTTGCCCTGTTCGAGAACCCATTCTGGTACGTCGAATTTGCGCCCTTTGGCTTCGTGAAGGACCCAAAGGGCGTACGGCGTGATCCAAGGTGAACTCTCAGAGTTAGGCCACAGCCCAAAGCCTCCGTCGGAACCTTGCCGCTTGATGATTTCAGCCACCGTCCGTTCGACCAGTGCATCGGCGTTCGGTGGGATCTTGAACCCGAAATCCGTGGCCATGTTTCGCAGGGACAAAAGCGGCAAAATGCGGCTCGCCAGTTGCTCGGTGCAATCATAAGGGTATTCGATGAGCTGCGACATGCCGGCATCGAGCCCGATCAATGCCGTGGACGACGCACTGAGTGTGAGGGACCCGATGTCTCTCCGGATCGAATTGAGGTCGCCTAAGCGTTCAATGGCTTGCGTCTTGGTTTCGCCGTACAGAGCGACGGTCTCGACATTCGCGGGACTCTCGACAGGGAGGCTAAGCGCCACTTGGTCGTTGGCACTCGCACTCGTCACCTTGAACGTGAACTTAGCGTCGCCAACGGTGCCTGCTCGGAACGCAAAACGCACCTCTTTTGGGGTGTTTTGTTCGATCGTTACCGCCTTAACGGCCGGACCAAGCAGTGTGATGGCGGTTGCCTCTGCCGCCACGTTCACTTGGGTGGGACCCAACCCCTTCGCACTCACCACGACGCCCGCTTGCAAGTTGTCCCCGGCACGGATGAATCTCGGCAGGGCCGGGCGGGCCATGAGTGGCTTGCTCGTTGTGATGTTCGTTTCGGCTGAACCGTAGCGGTCATCCAAGCTGGCTGCGACCGCCATGATGCGGTAGCTCGTGAGACTATCAGGAAGCCGAAACGATGCGCGGGTTGTCCCTGTTGGCCCAACAGCGAGTGTCGGGTTGAAGTACGCGGTGGTTCGAAAATCGATTCGGACATCGAGCCGCGTTTCAGATCGTTTCCCTGAGCCGAAGACGCCAACCCCGTCACCATATGACAAAGACGCCAGCTCGAATCTACCGGTGCGCCAGTTCATCCTGCCGAGCATTTCCCGCGATTCAATGGTGTCCACCCCCAGCATTCGAGATGCCGTGAATATCTCATGTGGATCGGGTTTTTGGTACTTAGAGAGAGAGAGCACGCCTTCATCAACAGCATAAAGCGTGACTTCAGCCGCGTGCGGTTTGCCGTCCGCGGTGCTGACTCCAACGTCAACGCTGACTTCGTCACCTGGCTGAAAATCAACCTTGTTTGGCTTCAGACTTATCCGCAGACGACGGGGCTCTGCATTCACGCGAAGCTCAGCGACTCCCGAGCGAAACGTGGGCGCTCCGAGGTCAGGCTTGCCTCTTCGTTCCAATGGAGCGGTGCGGGGCCGTAACAGGTGAACGGAGACGTAAGCGTTCGGACGGATCGCGTCTGTGACGGGGATCAACCGCGTGGGAGTCGAACCGAAAAGCTTGGTCCGCCGTGTCTCGTACACACCATCACGTTCAATCGTAATGATGGCGTCCGCTTCAGGAAATGGGGACTTCACTAGCAATCTCGCTGTCTCCCCGACATTGTACTCAGCCTTGTCGAGTACGAGCTCAAGCTCTTCCTTGTCCTCCCGCCACGCGGATTCGCCGCTCCCGATCCCGTAGAGCGTGTAGGCGGAGCGTGTCTCACGCCCCTTGTCATCCTTGGCTTTAGCCAGCACAAAAAAGTATCCGGCAGCGGGAATCTTCAGCGCACAACCTACGGCTATCGCACCCGTCGTGCCTGAGCAACGCGAGACGACTTGATCTTCAGAATGTGTCACCCAACGCTCGAAGCCTGAGGTTGCATCGAGCAGCCGTTTGAAACGACGGCGCACGAGTTCGATTTCGACCGTTCTCCCAGCAACGTGATTACCGCTGGGATCCAAGGCTAGAAACTCGGCACTGACGGTGGCGGGAGCCTCCACGAAGGCGTTCGTCGGTTTCTTCAGCCCAACATAGAAGCTCGCGGGGTGAAGGACGACACTTAGGTTTCCGGCTAACGCTTGACGAGAGCTGTCCGTCAGCTCGGCCTCCACCGCGATCTTGACTGGAGCCGTCTGGTCCAAGATAGCGAGATCCACTGGGAGTGAAAAACGCCCACGCGCATCGAGCACGCTGGTTCCTTTTTTCAAGAGTGAGTACAGGTCTATGCTTGGAATCAATGGATCTGGCTTACCGAAAGGCAGCACCATGTCCTCATAGTAAACGCTTGCGTTTGTGGAAAAACCCTCACTGTTCGGCACCTTGAACCAGCTTTGCTGCTGGCTGACGCGGTAGGTTACCCGCGCGTTCGGCAGCGGCGCGCCGTACAAATAATCTCCTCGGATCGTAAATTCAGCATGGTCGCCATTTTCTAACGTTTTCGCTGAGCTCTCGACGTTTACCTTAAATTCAGCGGAACGATACTCTGCGACAGTTAAGTTCGCCGAGAGCTCGCCATCCTTCAGACCTTCGGTATCCAGCTGATACGCACCTGGGGATGCTGTGGCGGGGAGCCTGAAAGTGAGATCGAAGCTTCCGTAGTCACTGGTGGTCACCATTTGCTGCAGGTGCGTAAGCTCATTAGGTGAGGTCAAGATGACCTGAAAGCGCCGCTTGCCTGGTAAATCATTCCCAGTCTTGGATTCTCGGCGCACGATCCCTTTGACCTTGACCTCATCGCCGGGGCGGTAGATGTCCCGGTCGGTAAACAACACTCCGTAGTAGCGGCGGGAGACGGACCCCCGCCCGGCTTCGTGCTGGGAATAGAGGAAAGTATCGGCTTCTTGATAGGCGAGATCCTGTGCCGTTTGCGCAACGATCAGGGGTGGCGCTCGCAAGTTCTCGTCTTGTGGGAACACCTCCTCAAGAATTTGCGCCAGTCCCGCCTCGTCTGTCAGATAGCTCTTCGAACGGCGACCTTGGTTCAGGATTTCAACGCTAGCTCCGGGCACGGGCGCACCGGTTGAAAGCCGTGTGACCCAAACGTGCGCACTGTGTTCTGAGATCTTGGCCGTGATTGCCAAGTCGGTAACCTGAAGCAGCTTGGCCTCTTCTTCGGTTTTTCCTGGGGCTGGGGAGTACTGGGTCAAAATGGCGATGGGGCCACGCCGACCTTTCAGAATCGTAGCCAGATCGAGTGAGTGCCTGGCTATTTCGTTCTTGGGTACCGCGGGATGGAACACCTTCGTTTGAGCGCCGTTGATAGAGCGGACAAAGGCTACCTTTTGGCCGGACGGCATTCTCATCATTTCAGCTGCTTGGCCCAGAGTGAGATTTGCCGTCGTGGCGTGAAACTCACTTAAATTGACGCTCGTGATGGCGATTTGAAGTGGTTGCTCGGCCTCAAGCAAGCTCCCGTCGACCCCAAGCTCAATAGAGGGCTGCTCGTCTGCGAAGCGGAGATCACTTTGGGCGCGGCCTTCGAGCGACTGGCCATAGGTATCTCTGAGGCTTGGATCCAAACTGATGGAGTACTTCTTTCCAGGCCTAAATGCGCCATTCAGATACCACTCCTTTTGCGCTTCACCTCCGACCGAGTCCCAGGCGAGGTTAACAGGCGGCTGCACGCGCACGCCTTTCTGAAGCTCGGACAGCTTCACACGATTAGTAAACAAAAGACGGGGTGGGGTCCACGCTGCGCATGGCTCCTCCCGTGACTCTCTTTGGCATACGATCTTCGCGCGGAACGGGCCGTACGTCTCGAACCCGATGCTCTCGGGCGTGCCACTCAATAGTGGGCCTCGACTGCCTCGAAGTTTATCGCTGATCCGGAATTCTATGCGGCTCGCGGGCGGTAGCGGTGCGCTTGGCCGCACCTCAAGCAGCTTGTCGTACTTGGGATTGGGGCGCACCACGTCGAAGTCAAGCGGTTGAACCTTATCTGCTTGGAGGGCAAAAAGGCCCGATTCTGCCTTCAGTGCCTCCGCGGACACGGGTTGATTGAAGCGCAGCTTGAGAGACGTGTTGAGCGGAAGCCCCTGTTTGCCTCGGTTCGGTTCAGTCGACACGACACTTGGCCTCGGTGTGGCAAATTCCCAGCGGAAAGCTTGCCCAAGGGCAATTCCGTTCAAGGCGCGTAGGTCTTTTGGGACTTCGACGACGTAGCGTGTTGCTGGGTTTAAGGGCCCGGGCTCTGGGACGAAGGTGAGCGCACGCGTCCCCACCCACTGCCACCGTCCAGCGATTTCAGGGCTGAGACGGATTTTGGGTGTTGGAGCATCATTTGCCACAGCAAGTGCGCGAATAGGCTCGCTGAACACGATCTGGATCTGCTCCAGCAACGAACTTTCGCCCTTCGGTCCTGCGAAGTCGACTCTAAAAGGCCCGCTTGGCAGTGCTCTACGTTGTCCGCTTAGGAGTGCTACTGAACTAGGTGAAGACACCCGCCTTTGCTCAGGAGCGCAGGCTAACATCAGAACAAGACCCCAGCCGACCCAGCGCGCCCGCCCCCGCCACCAGCAGAGCCAAGCCCAAAGCGTGTGACTTAAAGCATCCACACGCCATCCCAAAATTGACCCCAATCGCATCACACTCCTCCAACGACCTATGGTCGGGAAGCATGGGCTTCGGCACAACCTAAAAACACGCCTCAGCCCCTACCGGGAAGGCCTACTTGAGCCGCGCAACGTCAGCAAGATCTTCGGGACGCCCAACCGCTCGCTTATTCGCAAGCAAATGTTCACGCGAAATAAAGAAAACTGGAACGCCGTCGAGCTCTCCCGACACACGAGCCTCCCAGGCCGCCCCCAGCTCAACTCCCTTAATGAAGGTCATGAGATCAATTTGCTCTGGGGCTCGTCCGAGGGCCACCATGACCGGTACGACGAATTCGGCCGGCTTCATCGTGATCGCTCCAAACCCAAAATCGCTGAGAGCCGCAAGAAGCCGCTCGGCGTTGGAGAGCTCTGGCACGATGAACACATCGACATCGCTGGTAAACCGCGGATACCCATGAAAGCTCACCGCGTGGCCGCCGATAATCAGAAACTGTACGTCACGTGCGTTCAAGCACTGCAAGAACTCTCTGAAGTCGTCTGGGAGCATCTTGGGAGCCATAGTATTGTCTCTGAAGCTTCACCGTCAGCGCAACGCGTTCATTCGGTGTCATCGCTTGGTAGGCCTCTCGAGTGCAGCGCTCAGCCTCCTCGGGTGTCTCGAATTTGGTGAGGAGCCGCTCCACGGGCTTCAGGTTTAGCACGTTGTGCGCGAAAGGAGCTCCAAAGGTTCGAACTTCCGGGTGTTAGCTTTCGACTCAGGCATGACCAAGCCCTACGCTAAGCCACTCATCAGGGGCTTCCAGTCTTTGGGATGGGCTACTCCCGCACCACATCCTCAAACGAGGCCGCGGTGAGGATTCGTTCAAGGAAGACGTCCAGCCGCTCGGCGGGGGCAGCGAAAACGGTGCGTTCAATCTCCACGGGTACTTGGCCAAACTTGAGCTTCATGAGTTTGAGCACACTCAGCGCTCGACCTTCCACTTGGCCTTCCTGTCTGCCTTCGTGTCTAAGCTGATCGACAATGTTCATGAGGATGTCCTGACCTTGAGTGGTATAAGGCGCGAGGGCCTGAGCGAGGCCCTGGGGGGTAAGGCGTGGCGCGACCCTGGAAAGATACTCGAAAATGATGGCGAGCGCACGGGCGCCGTGAGGGGCTGCAACCAGGGCGGCGAAGAGATCAGCGAAGGGCGCGATGGCCTGCAGCAGCGCTTCTTCTCGACTCATGGGAGCGGCTGAGGGCCGCAACCGCCAACGTGGCAAAGGCGTCGAAGGCACGAGCGCGGAGCGTTTCGCCAGGAATGTGGCTGATGTCGTCCAAATGAAACTCGAAACTAGGCAGACCTCGCGCAAGGCCTGGGAGACGTTTCCCAGATATCAACCATGTAACCAAGAACTTGAAAGGGCGTCCAACGATCGGAGTAGCTCTTGTGCTCAAAGAGAACGTAAACGAGGCCCGCCTTTCCAGCGATGGGGACGGTAAAAAGCAGATCGGTGTGGCTTTCAGCAAGCTCACGGCTGCGAAAGGAACCTGGAACGAGGGAGAGCTTGGAGAGCTCGAGGGCTTGAACAAGGTCACTCGGCAGCACCGCACGCAGCTCCGCGGCGGCGCTGTCTGGCGAAGAAAAAGCTTCCTTGAAAAGGGCGTCGTGATGATTGGCCAATGTGGGACTCTATACGTCGCGGAGTGGCAGTCGTGCAAACGGAATCATATGTGAATCTGTGCGGAATGCTGGGCGCTATCGTTTACAGTAGGAGTTTCCCCCTGGGCGCGGAGACGTTAAGCATGAGCCGATTGGCGGACGAGAGGGAGCACAGCTCGTGGCATCCGATGAGCCGGGGATCCCGACCGCTCGACGGGCACATATTCTGATGCGGAACCTAGGCCCCCAGCAAAGCCACCAAAATCTTGGGCGAGCTATTTCAGGTGAAGGAACTGTGCCCTAGTTCAGCGTCGTGGTAATTGTGCCTCTGAGAGCTTCGAGGTTGTTGAAAAACTGAAACATCGCCGACGATCTCGAATAGTTTCAGCTTGGGTGCTCCAATGCTTCGGAATGCGCAATTACTGGACGGTGAGCCACGTTGCGGGTTACAATGAGCCGCATGCATGTAGCTCACGTCAAGAACGGGCGCCTCGTGCTCGACGAGCCTACAGACCTAGCCGAGGGCAGTGCGGTCCCGCTTGAGATAGCCGACGACTGGGACGAGCTGGACGATGAAGAACGCGCCGCGCTGCACCGCGAGCTGGCGGCCTCCATCGCGGAGCGCAAGGCAGGCGCCGGCACCTACTCGGTCGAGGAAGTGCTCGGCGAGCTAGGCTCTGAGCGGTGAAGCTGCGAGTTTCTGGTCGGGCAAAGGCCCGAATCCGCCACCAAGATGAGTGGTGGCGCAGTCACCGCCTGTTTGGCGGGTCTTCATGCCCAGGACCGAGCGGCACGTTTACTATACCGTTGACGAAGCAGCCGACGAGATCGTGATCGAAACGGTGTGGGGCGCCCGCCGCGGCCGCGGCCCGAGGCTGTAAGCCTTTTCCCTTTTTGTTGACGTGGAAGCAAGCAGCTTAAACGAGTTGGGGCAACCAGCGCACATCTGTTGAGGGTGGGGCCCGTGGCTGTTCGTCAATATCGCCTCGGGTATCAAAATGCCTAATTTTACAGCTTCCGCGCGATCCTAAGAGTTGACCCCAGCGCCGCAACCGCTAGTGTCGCCCGCGAAGACACTTTTCTTCTTTGGAGTTGCGATGAAACTAAGTACTTGGACCCAATGGTTGCTCGGGATCGCCGCATTGCAGCTTCCTTTCGCCTGTTCCAGCGACAAACCAGGCGGAAACCCTGAAGCAGTTTCAGGTTCAGCCAACACGGGTGGGGCATCCGGTTCGCTCTCAGTCACTGGCGGGGCCAACGGAGCTGGCGGCTCACGAGCAAGCGGGGGAATGGGCATGGCTGCTCCGCAGTGCAAGAAGCTTGCTGATGGGGATGAGCCAGATGGCGAATTTATCGACGCTAACTGCGATGGCATCGACGGCGATAAGCTGAAAGCGATTTTTGTTTCCCCCGCCGGGGCAGACACGGCATCGGGCGCATTGAGTGGACCGGTCAAGAGCTGGAAGCGCGGCATTGAGTTGGCGCTTGCCCAAAAGAAGGACCTCTACATTTGCGATGGAACTTACCAGGAGAACATCGGTCTCGAAGGGCGCCTGAGTCTTCACGTTTACGGTGGCTACGATTGCACCACATGGAACCGCCGCAACCAGCGGCCGCTGCTCAGCCCACAAGTCGGGGTGCCGATTCGTATCAAGAATGTACAGGGCTCGGTCCTGTTCGACAGAATCGCTGTGAGTGCGCCCAACGCAATCGAGACTGGTGGTAGCTCCATCGGAGTCTATGTGTCGAATTCCGATGACGTCACGATCACGCAAAGCGAGATCAGCGCTGGATCCGGGGTCAAAGGCGCCGACGGACTGCCAACCGCAGCGATCGCCACTGCACCCAAAGCCGGAGCGGTCGGAACAGCACCGACGTCGCTCACCTGCGGCGGTGCGTCCGGGAACGGAGGGTTCGACTCGGCGATCCTGTGCGCGATCGACGGTGCAATGAGCAGCGTTCGAGGCGGTCAGGGTCAAGACGGCTCAGCGCCTTGCTGCGATACAGGAGGCGCCTTTTGTGTTTGCGCTGGCTTGTCTCTGACTGGCGTTGAAACTCTCGGGACACCACCGGCACCCGGTGCCTCAGCCCTTCGGGGGAGCGAAGGTCAGGACGGGGTGGGTCCTGATGGAGGCTTCGGAGCGATTAACTCGGATACAGGCTACGTTCCAAGTCGGGGCGCCCAAGGTGGCTACGGCCTGCCGGGCCAGTCGGGAAGCGGCGGCAAGGGAGCTGGCGGACCGTCCATTGGTGCCTGCGCGTACGCGCCTGGGCCTGGAGGGGGACAAGGAGGGTTTGGCGGATGTGGAGGTCGCGGCGGTGAAGGAGGGCAATCCGGTGGCGCCAGCATCGCGGTCTTGGCCTATGAGTCCCACTTAACCCTATCGCAGTCCAGCTTGCGCACCTCATCCGGCGGGGATGGAGGAGCTGCTGGGCCTGGCGGCGGCGCACAGCTTGGAGGCGACGGAGGACCTGCAGGAGGCATTGGGGCCGGTAGCGGGAAGCCAGGTGCAACAGGCGGCCGAGGGGGACAGGGCGGGCCCGGGGCGGGTGGACCGTCGATTGGGATCGTAGCCGTAGGCGTTGCACCTAAGCTGCAAGGGGTTCTTTACGATGTTCGTCGAGGCGGCCTTGGCGCAAGAGGTACTCGCGTTGTGCCGGATGCGGATGCTGGTGTGGCCGCAGATTACTGGCCTGTAACTATTCGCCCAGAGATTAACGGTTCAGCTGGCGCTGCCGGCGCGCCAGGAAAAGGAGGCGTCTAAATGACTATGTGTCCCGAACCGAGTAGCGCAGCTGGAGCGTCTGGCAAAGGAGAGTTTTAAGATGTTTTCCAAATCAATCTTTCTTGGTAAGTGGCTTGCGATAGCAGCGGCGCTGTGCGCCAGTGCAGGCTTCGGCCTGAATGGCTGTGGCAGTGGGTCCCAAGGTGGTGCTCCGCCCATGGCTAGCGCCGGGCAGGCTGGCACGGGTGCACAGGCGGGTGCCGCCGCCGTGCAGGGGTCGAGCTTGGCCTGTGTGATCAGCGCGGACTGCGCAGCAGGATATCATTGTGATCTGGGGGAATGCCTGCAAGCCTGTAGCGAAGCGAAGGCCTGTAGTGGCGGCTTGGTTTGCTCGCCTCGCGGCGAATGCGCTGCCACGGCGACGCCGGAACCGCTTTCTACCGCACGAGCGGGTACGCTCACAGTGGAACCACTGTCCGTTCCGCTTACTGAGCGGGATACCTCGTTCGAGATCACGCTGAGCACCGACGCCGTGAACCCCGTGAACTATCGGATCGAACTTTCCGGCGCGCACCTCGGGTTGAGCCCGCTTCGAGGAAGCTTCACCAAGACGAAGAAGCTAACCCTAGCCGTGAATGCCAATCTGGCCAAGGAACGGCGTGTGCTCGGCTCCGTTCGCATCTTTTCAGATCTGGGTAATGCAAATGTAGAGGCTCCGCTGCGCGTTGGGCTAACCGGCAGATATCAAGGTGTTATGCGTTACGACGGGGGCTTGGTTTCCATGGGAGATGCAAGGCTCAGCGTAGAGCTCTTAGAAAAAGCGGGCAACGTGAGCGCCAAGGTGGATCCGAAAGAATCTATGCTTTTCCCATTACAGGGGGCACAATTTGTGACCGGAGTGGGCTTTAAATCCGCCGACGAGTTAACACTTTCGTTTGACCAACGCATCGAGAAAGCTCTGGGGGGCAAGCGCAATTTGTTGGGTAGAGATGTCGGGCGGCGGGTCAGGCTCACCCTAAATCCAGCCAATCGCACGGATTTTGCGGGCACCTTCGAAGAAACTCTCTTTGGCCTATTTGTTCAGCCCGTCAAGGTTACCGGTAGCGTGACGTTGCGTTATTCACCCGACGCGGCAGATCCTGACTTCGTGCTTGGCCCGCCCGTCACTATGCCAGTGGGCGCTGTGACGTGGCTGTCCGCAAAAGACGCATTTGGAGGTATTTGGGGCTGCCCCTCGATCCTTGACATCGCCTGCACCCCCTCGTGGATCAACAATAAACCCGCCTGTTTTGAGAGTGTGAAAACTAATTCGTACAAGTTGGATCAGGCGATGAAGGCGCCGGGACGTTCGTTTAAAGCATTAGTGAGCGAGTGCTCCAACGGACTTTCCACCTGCGCTCTTATACCTAATCTTGGCTGCGCGGCACAGCAATCCGCCACCCTGTCATCATCGGATCTCCCCAATGCGGCCGCGTTCGGGCGCTTAATCAGGCGGCTCGCGGATCCAGGTTTACTCATCGCCAATGATTTGATGGTGGACGCTCTTCGCGATTCCCTCAACAAGGATAATCTTAATTCGGAACTGACTCGTTACGATCTCGCCACAGAGCGACTCAGCCCCGCGATCAAGTGGATAGTGCAGCCGGGAGTTTTGGATTATTTAGAGCGCTTAACGCCAGAAGGCGCGAAAGGCGATGCCGCGGAGCCGTCATTCCCGGCCGTGCGTACCTTGTCCAAGCTCCTTAAGCTGTTGTCGTCTGTCGAAAGAGAGCGGTCGCGTTTGAGCGCACTGGTGAATCGAACGAACCTAGCTGCGGAAATCCAGAACGCTCAGGAGCGGAGCCTGCTCAGTTATCTCGAAGCCGCTTCGCTGCTGCATTTGATCGACACCTGGCAAGTTGCCCTTCCTGATATCGCCATTCAAGTCGCGGGCTTGTTAACACCTCTGGATGGTGCGCTCCGATCCTTAACGGAGGGTGCTTCAACCTTTGGCATTCCTGATGGATTTGTGCCTTTTGTTTGGCAGCCCTCTGATCTGACAAAAGGGGGGACGAACTTTGAACAGATGGCGAAGGTGGCCGCGACCAGCCTGGAGGCAGTTACAGTTGCCGAAACGGAGTTTACTGCGAACGCTCGGCAGTTCGACAACGACCAACAATTGCTGCAAGCAGAGCTTCAGGGCGTAACGGCCAATTACGATACCCAGCTCAAGGGGATTTGTGGAACGTCCTTTGCCCCGGATGCTGTCAAAACCGATGCGGATTGGTCAAAGTGCGGCGTGGATGGCGCTGGTGAGCTCGCCATTTTGCAGGGCCAAATCGAGCAGGCGGTCCGGCGTACCGGCGCCTCCTTCGGTCGCTTGCAGGGGATGAAAGACAAGGTGGGTATTGACGAAGAGGCGTTAGCCCAGAAGCAGGGTGTGCGCCGCGAGACGCTCAGATTTATAGACAATGCTGGCCAACGCTTGGAGAAGCTAACCATCTTTGAAGGTGCCATCAATGTTGCGCAGAAGGTGCTCGACCTTGCCGCAAATGCGAATCTCTTCAATCTGGGTGCGCCGGTGGGGATGAGCATTGGTGCTGGAATTCTCGAAGCGCAACGCACCACCATCAATGTGCAACGTCAAGGAATTCAGACCGCGCAAACTATGCGGTTTGAGCAGCAAGGGGCTTCACTCGAGCTGATCGATGGCATGGCCAATATTCAGCGACAGATGATCGATATCAACCAAGTGGCTCTGGAGATCCAACAGGATGTGCTGCTCGTGCTCGAAAGCCAGCTGCGCCTCCGCAACACGTTGGATCAAGCCAAGTTAATGCTCAACAACCGAGCCCAGGCACTTTCGCTCATTGCCTCCTCTCCGATTAACGATCCCTCGTTTCGCCTGCTCCGGGATAAGGGAGCTATCAAGCTCTTGAACGCCCGCGCACAAGCCCAGCGTATGCTGCTCTTGATGGGCCGCGCCCTGGAGTACGAAATCAACACGCCTCTTACTGCCATGGGCGGCGCCGTGATCAATGCGCGCAATCAATCGTCGCTCGGTAGCGTGAACAGCTGCTTCACGAACATCTTTAATGAATATGTAATCGCTTTCGGGAGCCCACAGGCGTACAGCACGACCGTTTCAGCACGCGAGATGCTAGGCATTAAAGGCTCAATTGTGGATGCAGCTGACGGTCGGATGTTGAGCCCGGGCGAACAATTTCGGCAGTTGGCGCTCCGAAACGATAACTTGGATTCCCAGGGTGGCCTCAGTTTAACGTTCTCAACCAATCTTCAGCCGGGTAATCAGCTTTGGTCCTCGGATGTGTGCGGGGATCGCATCACGGATGTGCAAGCGCAGCTGGTGGGTGATTTTCTCGGGAATAACGAAGCCCAAGTCAACGTAGCGCTCGCCGGCGCGGCGGTGCTGCGCACCTGCGATACCAACGAACTTCGCAGCTGGTCCCTCGGCAAAGGTACGAGTCTTGAAGGTGGCGCGGTCGCCGTCCTCCAAAGCGGCGTCAATACCTTCGGCGAAGCTCCGCCGAATCAGTCACTCGCCGGTCAATCGGTGGCCCGCTCCAACTGGCAAGTTGCCGTTCCAGGTTCTGCGTCCGCCCCCTCCAATAAAGATGTGGACCTCACCAAGCTGGAGGACATTGTGCTCAAAGTGCAACACCGCGCGCTTCCGAAGCGCATGAGCTCATTCAATGTCGACATTTCCTGCCTGATGATCGGCCAGTGATGCCTAACGTGCACATCCCGCGACCCTTTCTCGCAGCATTACTTGGCATCGTTGCCTTCCTTGTCTGCCAAGTAGTCCAGGCCGGCGGGGTTGGCTCAACGAAGATCAGCATTCCCAAGGGCCCCGGATCCATTGAGGGTTTGGGGCGAAACTTTCAAGCGTCGCTCGCCTCCGGCACGGCAAGTTTCGGCTTGGACATCGCAGTGCCACCGGCAGCAGCAGGTTTCGGTCCGAGCTTGTCCGTGGAGTACGACGGCGCGGGCGGTGTGAGTGAGCTCGGCATGGGGTTTCGCCTTGGAGGCTTACCGAAAGTACGCGTGCGCACCACCGACGGGCTGCCGCGTTTCGATGCCTCCGATCGTTTCGAGTTGATGGGGCTGGGCTCGCCCTCAACTCTCCTTGAAGTGTCCCCGGGCGTGTTTCGGCTAGAGCAAGAATCTGGCGCGTTCGTGCGCGTGAAGCGCTCGGCGGATGGGAAAGTGTTCGAGGCTCGCACCAAGAATGGTGTCACCTATCGCTTCGGGGGCGACGGCTACACTGAAGAAGAATCGGGAAAAGTCGTTAGCTATTTGTTGCGCGAGCAGATCGATCTACACGGCCACCGCATTGCTTACGTGTGGGATGCAGCGAGCGGCTATGCGCTCCTCACGAGCGTGGTTTGGAACGCATTTTCAGCCGAATCAACTGCTAAAATTGAGCTTAGCTACGCTCCAAGCGGGAGCCGGTATGAGTTGTATTCGGCGGGCATTCGGCAGGTGATTGAAAAGCAGGTGTCTCGGCTGGAGGTCACCTACGGTGGCGGGCTGGTTCGGCGCTACTCGTTCGAATATTCCGGTGGCACGCACGCTCGCCTCGGGCGCATCAAGCTCGTGGGCAGGGATGGAGTCACCGCGGCACCCGAGCTTTCGCTCGCCTACACGGAGGCGACGTTGAGCGCCCAAGGCGTGAAGCCGATGCTCGATCCTCCGGGCCGCTCGCCGCGTGAAACCGGTGTGGAGCTCGCCGATCTCAATGGCGACGGGCTGCCAGATCTGCTGGTTGGAACAGCCGGTAGCTTTCGGACCTACGTGAATCAAGACGGCCAAAGTTGGCTGCCCCCTCAAGATTTCGCGCCGGGCAACAGCCCGTCTGTGTCGCTCGGCAACGTGGGGGTGCAGCTGGCGGATCTGGATGGAGATGCGGCGATCGACCTGGTGGTGAAGAGTGGTAGTAGCGATTTTCGCTATTTGCCTGGGAAAAATGCCGGAGAATTCGCGCCGGCCGTCGCAATTGCGACTGTCCCCGCTTTCTCTTTCGAAGATCCCCACGTTCGCCTGGCGGACATGGACGGCGATCGCCGCGCAGATGCGCTCATCACCACGGAGGCAGGGCTCGGCATCGCCTACAATCTGAGTGGGAACGATTGGGCGCCACCGGTTACCGTCGGTAAGATTGACGCCACTCAGACTCTCCGGTTCTCTGACGGTCAGACAACGCTCTGCGATCTCAATGGAGACCGTGTGCAGGATATCTGCCATCTGCGTTCAGAGGGGCTCTCCTATTACCTGGGTCGGGGGCGGGGTCGTTTCGAAGCTGCACGGGTTGCTACCGGAGTTCCCTCGTTCGACGTTTCAGCTCCATTTCAGCTCGTCGATCTTGACGGCGACGGTTGGGAAGATCTGGTGCGCGTTGGGGTCACGAGCGTGTCGTTCGCGTTGGCCAACGCCATTGGAAGCTTCGCACCAGTACAAACGCTTTCCGGCACTCCCGAGAAGGGGCCTAACGGCGCCAGCTTTTTCGTGGATATCAACGCTTCGGGCAGCACGGATATCGTGTGGGTTGATCCCACGCTTGGCGCTGAAAAGGCGTGGCAATACCTGGAGATCTTCCCTGATGGCCGAGCCGGCCTGCTCCGGAAAATTGACAATGGTCTCGGTAAGGTAACGACGATTACCTACGCCACGGCAGCTTCCTTCGCCGCCGGCGCGCGCGCCGCGGGCAAACCCTGGACAACGCGGGTCAACGCGGGGCTGCCGGTGGTGAGCCGCATCGTCACAGATTCTGGGCTTGGGGATCCCTCGCTGGTGACAGAGTTTATTTACCGCGATGGGACTTGGGCTCCGATGGAACGCACCTTCGCGGGGTTCGGCGGTGGCGTCCAAAAAGAGCTGGGCGATGAGTTTTCTCCAACTCTCGTTTCCGAGACCACCTTCAACATGGGGCTCACCACGCACGCGCTCCGCGGTGCTCCTAGCTCGGTTGAGGTGCGCGACGAAACGGGCAAGATATTCCAACGAAAGACCCTCAGTTATCAAGAAGTAACGCTGGCAACCGCCCTCAGCGGCAACGTCGTTCGTTACGGGTTTGCTTCCGCCGAACGCGTCCAACACGTCGAAGGAGCCGTCGCGTCGGCCATTCGTGAGACGCTCACGGAGTGGGACCAAGATGCGTACGGCAATGTGATCCGAGAAGAGCGCTGGGGCGAGGTGCGCGGCGAAGATCGGACAGTTGGCAACGATGAGACGCTCATCCAGCGCAGCTTCGCCAGTGATCCTGCGAATTGGCTGTTTGGATTGGTTGCCACCGAAGAGGTGACAGAAGCGGACGGCACGCGCCGGTCATTGAAGCGGAACTACTACGATGGCGAACCCTTTGTGGGCTTGCCTCTGGAGGAGCTCACTCGCGGTGATTTGACGCGCCAAGAGGAGTGGGTAGGTCCCTCAGCCACAGAGTTCGAGCTGGTCACCGCCACCCGCTACAATAGCGACGGGCTGCCAGTAGAAACGAACGACGCGCGTGGTGGGGGCCGAATATTTGAGTGGGATCCGGTGCACCACACAGGGATCACCAGCGAGAAGGTCAAGCTCGAGTCCAGCGTCGATCTTACCGAGCACGCCACCTACGATCCGCGCTTCGGTACGTTGCTGAGCGCTACCGAATACAACGGCCAAACCCGGCGCTACGAATATGATCCGCTCGGCCGCGTCGTGCGAGTGTTCGCCCCGGGCGATCCTGTGGAGGCTCCCACCACCACGTATCGCTATCTCCCGGGCGCACCGCTGTCGCGCGTGATGACGGAGTCGCGCACGGGAATTGGGTCTTTGCCCGTTCAGTACAGCGAGGCGCTCTCTGATGGCCTCGGGCGCCCTCGGGGCAGCTTAACCCGGGTGGATGACACGCAATGGGTGTTAGCTGGGGTGCGCCTCCTGAATGCACGCGGTGAGGCCCGAAAGGAGCTGCGACCTCGGTTCATCCCGAACGCCAGTGCCGAGGGTTCCGGGCTTCTGAGCACGCTGCTTGAAGATGGCCTTGGCTCCACCACGTACGCGGATGCGCTCGGCCGCGTGGTCCGCGCGGTGTCGCCCTCCGGGATTGAGGCGCGGTCAGAGTTTGCACCGTTGCAGACGAAGACCTGGGATGGCGGTCAGCTGGACGCCAATGCAGGCTACGAGCTGACCCCGACCGTTTCGGAGATGGATGGCCAAGGCCGAGAGGTGCAAAGCCTGCGCACGCTGAAGGGCGAGGTGCTGGCCGCGAAGGCTCGGTTTGACGCCGCCGGGAAGCTCTTGAGCCGCACCGATCCTGAGGGAAATACCGCCAGCTATGAATACGACGGGCGCGGGCGGCGCGTGGCAGTGCGCGATCCGGATCTCGGCACTCACACGAACGTCTGGGATCCAACCGGGAATCTGATCGAGCGCAAGCGCCCGGATGGCACCACCATTAAATACCGTTTCGATTTAGCGGGTCGCCTGGCAAGCGAAGATTGGGGCGGGGACGGAACGCTCGATGTCGAGCAAGCATGGGACATGGCTCCGAGCGCACCGGAGGATCTGAGGTTCCGAGGCAAGCTCGTGAGTGCCAAAGACGCAACGACTACTGCGGCGTTAACCTACGACGAACGCTCAAGAATCACCGAAACTCGCCTCGTGATCCAAGGCACCACGTACGTCACGAAGAGCCAGTTTGATAATCTGGATCGCGAAGCCCTCCACACCTATCCGGATGGTTCCTCCATCCGCGTAGGTCGCAATTTACGCGGCCAACTGGCGCACTATGGCGAGGCTCTCAATATCACCTACGGTGGCGACGGCCTCGAACAAGAGCGGCGCTTCAATACCGGTGTGTTGCAAAAGTTTGAGTTCGACGTGGATGACAGGCTCACCGAGCAGCAGGTTGTGGCCGCCAACGGCAGCCTCGTGGAGCACCTGAAGTGGTCCTACGATCCGGCCGGGAACCTCACGGGTGTTGCGGACAGACGCCCAGACATCACTCCGGAGCTCGATCGCTCAGAAACCTACAGTTACGACAATCTTTACCGGTTAACGGGAGTCGCGGGTCGCTGGGGCAATACCACTTGGAGTTACTCACCGACGGGCAATCTTTTGTCCCGGAAGAGCACCATTCCAGGGCAAACAGCGCTTGTGCTCACCTATGGGAACGGTATGAGGCCGCATGTGCCCGCCACCCTGGACGGCCAAGCGCTCACCTTTGACGGACTTGGCAGGCTCACGAACGAAGGCGGTCGGAGTTACCGCTGGAACAGCGTCGATCAGCTGGAAGAGGTCCAGAATCCGGATGGTTCCAGTGTAAAGAACCATTTCGATCGCGAAGGCATCCGGCGCGTGCGCGTCGAGAAGGCAGCGAACGGCCAGGAATCGAGAGTGGTCTTCATCGATTTGTGGAGCGAGGTGCGCGACGGGAAGCTGGTGCGGTACATCGTGCATGGGGATAGGCGCGTGGCTAAGCTTGCAGCCGGCAATGGTGCGTCTGGGAATGCGGCAGCTGGTGTGATGGCTCGGGCGGGATCCAACGGGGCAGGTGCGGAACCTGGCAGCACGGCGGGAGGCTCCGAGCGTTTCTGCAGTTGGCTGGCTCGCGTCGCCGCCACGGGATATTTGCTTCTTGCGCCGCTGCTGCTCGCAGTGGTGGCTTGGCACTACCGACGTCGATGGGTGTGGCCAGCGCGTTTGGCGCTCGGAGCGCTGGCGGTTCTGGCAGTGAGCGCGTGCAGTAGCGATAGCCCGAAGGCGCCGGAAGCACCTCGGGGTAGCGTTCAAGTTCTGTCGGCAGAAGATACGCTGATTTTCTCGGACTCTTTGGGATCAGTTCTCGCACAAACGAGCGGCACGGGTGAGGTTCGAGGGAGATTTGCGAGCTATCCGTACGGTGTCAGCCGCTACGACACAGCGAGCGAAGTCTCGAAGTATGCCACGGGCAATCGCGATAAGAGCGCGAGCCTCGATCAGATGGGGGCGAGGTTTTACAGCCACCAGCTGGGCTTCTGGATCAGCGGAGACCCTGTAGCTGTAGACGAACCTGAGCGGTACCTTGGAGCCGAATTCGGAGCGGCCAATCCGTACGCCTACGCGAACCTGACGCCGATGGTGGCGCGGGATTCGAGTGGGGAATTTTGGCAGATAGCGATAGGGGCCGGCGTAGGCGCGTTGGTAGGCGGCGGGCTGCAAGCGTTTGTCCAGATTCGTGAAAGCGGGCGTGTCACGGATTGGGGTCGGGTTGGTGCGGCGGTGGCGGGAGGAGCGGTTGGCGGAGCGCTAGCGACCGTATGTCCGCAGGCTGGGCTCGGAATGGTGCTGGGCGGCGGAGCGGTGAGCAATGTCGCGGCAGGGCTCACTGAGCGCGGGATCGCGAGCGGAGGGAAAGACTTTGGGACCGTCAAAGATGTAGCCATCGACGGGCTCATCGGTGCGGCGAGCGCTGGAGTGGCCCGGGGCGTGACGAAGGTCGTGCAGGCGCGGGCGCAGCCTGTGAAGCCTGCGACGGTGTTGAATTCTGAAGCGGCGTGGCAGGCGCAGTATCGGGCGTCGCGGGGAGGTAGCAAGGCGATACAGCCGTATTGGCCGACATACCGCGGATTTCTCCACCCGCCGACACGAAGCACTCTTAGCCCGGGAACGCGGATAGACAGGTTTGGACACGAAGGTGGAACGTTTGCCTCTCCAGAGGGGACTCCCTTCGGTTTGCGCGGTTTGCCGCCTGAGTCTGCGTCGAAGCCATATGGTGTCTACGAGGTGGTCAAACCGTTCGACGTGAATGCGGGCACCGCAGCTCCAGCATTTGGCGGCGGGCTGGGACCGCAGTACGAGCTGCCAGGATCTATTGAAGCTCTGATCCATAGCGGTCATCTGCTGAGGGTCCAATGACAAAAGAGGAGCTGCGGCACAAGCTTCGCGCAGAGGGCGTTCGAGACGATGCGTACAACCTCGGCGGTGAATCAGTCGACGAGAGCTACGTTCTCCAGCGCGAGGGCGACTTCTGGGTTGTGTATTACAGCGAACGTGGCCTTCGAAGCGGCGCGACTTTGTTCATTACTGAGGACGAAGCATGTGCGTACCTCTGCGAACGGCTTCACCGGGACCCAACCACCAAGCAGCCATGAAGCGCTCGCTAATCACGCTTCCAACTATGGCTACGATGGGCGTGGCCGCCGCACGCTAGTGCGGGATCCAGATCTAGGTGAGCATCGTTTTGTGTGGGATGCGACAGGGAACCTCATTGAGCGGCAGCGCCCCGATCAGAGTCGGCTCAGATACAACTTTGATCTCGCCGGCCGCCTGGTAAGCGAAGATTGGGGGGCAGACAGCTCTTTGGAAGTCGTGCAAGAGTGGGATATCCACGCTGAAAACCCCGCGGCGTTGCGGTTCCGGGGCAAGCTCACCAAGGTACGGGATCCGAGCGGCGGTACCGCGTTTGAATATGATGAGCGCGGGCGAATCATTGCCACGCATCTTGATATTGGAGGGCAACGCTTCACGACAAAAAGCCAATTCGACAATTTGGACCGTGAGTCACTGCATGTGTATGCAGACGGCTCCTCCATCCAGATACACCGAAACTCACGTGGGCAGCTCTCCGGCTATGGGGACGCGCTGAAACTCCAATATGATGGCGATGGCTTAGAGCTGGAGCGTCGCTTCAGCACCGGTGTGCTGCAAACATTCGAGTATGACGCCGACCGCCGCCTTGAGTTTCAAAAGGTATCAGATGTTGGTGGTGAGGTCGCCGAGCATTTGAAGTGGACCTATGATGGCGGAGGGAATGTGCGTGGCATCGCGGATCTGCGCCCTGACGTCAGCCCTGAGCTCGATCGGAGTGAAAGCTATACCTACGATAATCTCTATCGCCTAACCATGGCTGATGGACGTTGGGGGAAAATGGAATGGGCGTATTCTCCTTCTGGCAACCTTCTGGGCCGGAAGAGCTCCGTTGCGCTGGCGAACGTTGGGAGCATCAGCTACGGCCACAACGCTGGGCCGCACGCCCCGACGAATGTTAACGGCAATCCTCTTGCTTACGACGCTCTCGGCCGGTTGTTAAGCGATGGTGACCGCACGTACGATTGGAACGTTGCTGACCAGCTTGTGAGCGTAACGAGTAAAAGCGGCGCCAAGGCAGAGAGCACCTTCGATTCAAAAGGCGTTCGCAGGGTGCGCACAGAAACGGACCCGAGCGGCGCAAAATCCACGGTGCTGTTCATCAGCCCTTGGAGCGAAGTGCGCGACGGTAAGCTCCAGCGATACATCGTGCATGCGGGTCGGCGCGTTGCGCGGCTAGCGCCAGAAACCGGGAACGTAGCTGCCGTTGTAACACCGACTCCGTCGGGTTCAATGGGGGAGTCGGCGCGCCATCACCTATTCTCGCTTCTGGCGTCCGGTCAGCTCATTCTAACGTCAGTAGTTCTGGCGATCGTTGCCTGGTTCTATCGTCGCCGTTTTGCTTTCACAACTCGCTTAGCCCTGGTGGCGAGCCTGCTCAGCCTGACCGCGTGCGGGGGCGATTCACCAACACCAAACACGCCCTTGCCGCCAGGCGGCAGCGTAAGGACGCTTTCGAGCAGCGATCGGCTCATTTTCAGCGACCAATTGGGGTCCGTGCTTGCCGAAACCTCCGGCACCGGGCAGGTGCAGGGACGCTTCGCAACCTACCCATATGGCGTCGCCCGCTATGACACCTCGAGTGAGTCCCAACGCTTCGCAACCGGCGTTCGAGACAGCGGCGTTGGCCTCGATCTCTTTGGAGCCCGGTTCTACAATGCATCGCTAGGGTTCTGGTCATCAGGCGACGCTGTCGCTCTCGATTCCCCTGAAGCTCTAGTCGGCGCCGACTTCGGCGCTGCCAACCCGTACGCCTACGCCAACTTAACGCCCGTCGTCGCGGCAGATAACAATGGGGACTTCTGGCACATCGTTGCAGGAGCCGCCATTGGAGCGGTAGTGGGCGCAGGCATAGAAGGCGCTCGCCAATACGCCACCACAGGTAGAATTGACGACTGGGGGCGAGTTGGCGCGGCGAGTGCAGGCGGAGCGCTGGGAGGCGCGATCACGGCGGCGGTGCCGGCAGCTGGTTTAGTGGCCGTACTGGGCATCGGCGGTGCATCCACCACGGCAACAGGGCTGGCAGAGCGAGCGATAGTCAGCGGCGGCAAAGATCTCGGCACCGCGCGGGATATAGCGATCGACGCCGGCGTCGGGATGTTAACGGCAGGAGTAGTTCGCGGGGGCAGCAAGGTGGTGCAGAGCCTGCGGGCGGTTAAGCCGGCGGGAGTTAGTGCTAGCGCGCCGACCGCGAGCCAGTCACCGAGGGGAGGAGCGGCGGAGCGAGCCATCGTACCCTTCTATCCGGCCAATAGTGGATTTCTCGGAGAAACCACACAAACAATCCTGACGGAAGGGCGGGTAATCGATCGGGTTGGCGGGAGCGCTAATTCGCGCTTCTTCTCGCCGGTTGGCACGCCACTCGCTGCTCGAGCATTGCCGCCTGGGACGGTTGGCCCGCTGCATTCATTCGAGGTTGTAAAGCCGTTCTCGGTTGAAGCTGGAACCGTGGCACCAGCATTCGGTCAGTTGGGGATGGGTACTCAATTTAGAAGCGCAAAGACTCTGGGCGAGCTAACCCAACAGGGATTCCTGCGGGCGGTACCGTGAGGGAGGTGTTTCAAGACGTCGTGGGATGGACCTTCGTGATCGAAGAGGTCTCTGCAAACGTCTACGCGGTGATTGGCACGGACAGCGTCGGCCACAGGGTGGAAATGAAGGGAACCGATCCCAAGGAACTGCTGGAAGAGGCTAAGAGGAGCGCAAGAAGGATTCGCGAGAGCGCGGGAGAAGCGCGCTGAGGCCCGGACCGGCACGGGCTCCGAGCCAAGCAGCACTCTTGGTTTATGGGTTAAATGGAATCGGTTAAAGGGATTGGCATGGCCTCTGTGCGGAGTGAATAGCTTATGGCGACTCGGGCGTTTCATATCTTTTCAGTTCTGCTCGCGCTGTTCACGTGCTCCGCATTGGCGCAAGCGTCACCTCCCCCAGGCGCGCGCAGCGCGTGCTGCGAGGTCGTTGAGCGAGTAAATCAATTCGTTCAATCGGAGAGCAGCACTCGCGAGCACGGCTTTGCCGGGGAGGTCGCGCGGCCGGAGGCGGAGGGAATAGCTGCTGTCGAGCAGTCGTTATGCTGGCGCCGAGGACGCGCGGGTGGGGGCACCTACTGGGGGCGTGTTGGCGCGGCGAGTGCAGGCGCGGCGCTGGGAAATCGATGCACCTTCGAAAGCGGACAAGGCCCTATCAGTAACAGTGGTGGAGTTTTAGTGAATACTCAAATTTGGGGATGGTTTGACGCAGGCGACTATGAACCAGCAATCTTAGGGGACGGGAACTGTTACATAGATAACTGCACGTGGCGCGGAAATCACGACCGAATTTTGGTCATAGGCGAGTTAATTGATTGGGCTCACACTCGCGGAAAGGAAGACCGAGCCCGGTTAGGTATCATGGGAGCCTTAACAGTCGCCGTCGCCAGAAAAGACGCGAAGTCAGCATTCGGGCTGATTTGGGCGTACCGCCTAGTCGGAGATGACGGCGAGAATTGGAATGTCTTGAGTTTGGACTTAAACATAGTAACAGCACAGTTGCAACAGGTTCTCGACCAAAAACGAGGACTGGTCGAGGAGATAGATGGTTTCTGGGGTCAAGTCATATCGGTTAAAGGCATCTTGCCTGGCCTCCGCGTCGACTGAGTGATGGCTACTCGCGCGTTTCATATCTTTAAGGCTCTGCTCTGGATCTTGACGTGTTGCGCATTGGCGCAAGCGTCACCTCCCCCAGGCGCGCGCAGCGCGTGCTGCGAGGTCGTTGAGCGAGTAGATCAATTCGTTCAAACGGAGAGCAGCACGCGCGAGCACGGCTTTGCCGGGGAGGTCGCGCGGCCGGAGGCGGAGGGAAGAGGTGCTGTTGAGCAGTCGTTAGTCAGGAGCCGAGGACGCGCGGGTGGGGGCACCTACTGGGGGCGAGTTGGCGCGGCGAGTGCAGGCGGAGCGCTGGGAGGCGCGATCACGGCGGCGGTGCCGGCAGCTGGTTTAGTGGCCGTACTGGGCATCGGCGGTGCAT